>Ga0180007_10002140_pt1 | contig 24252 bp, 22 predicted proteins | sample MM_PC_MetaG_FD_121122 | JGI IMG/M metagenome (GOLD analysis project Ga0180007, IMG submission 121122) | Groundwater microbial communities from the Aspo Hard Rock Laboratory (HRL) deep subsurface site, Sweden - MM_PC_MetaG | ecosystem: Environmental > Aquatic > Deep subsurface > Groundwater... | reverse complement strand
CTGTTGGCCCAGGTCTAACCAAAGAACAAGTCGAGAAATATATTGAGGAGCAATCCGAGGAAAGATAATTATTAGGTCAAGCTCCGATGCTTGGCATCGGAGTACTCAAAGGCGCTTGACAAGGAGGGAGAAAAAACTTTTTTATATCTTTTCCTGGCTAATCAAACAAACGAGCACGGGCAGCATATTGTGACCATTGTGGCCAAGAAAAGGGTTGAGATCCTTATTAAGAGGATTGGTACTCTCCAAATTCTCAGGAGAGACTGTCCAAGTCTTTATGGCCTGTTAAAATAATCATCCCGCCTTCATAAGTTCCAAAAAAGAAAAAATACATGGCTTGCTATTACAGCAAGCCTTTTTATTAAATTAAAATTAAATAAAAATCAAAAAATCGCTTGGGCCGAGCCGAGTTTGACTCGGTGAGGATAAGCGATTTTTTGAAAGGAGTAGGTAGACGTAAGGCGAAAAAGACGAGTTTATTCGTATTTGTAGCCTGAAGTCTAACTACGACGTGGTCCGCGCAGAGGGATTTGAACCCCCGACCATCTGCTTAAAAGGCAGTTGCTCTACCGGGCTGAGCTATGCGCGGTTTTTTTTCTACGAAATGACTTTGATTTTTATTTTGATAATTTTACAGATAACGCTGGCTATTATAGCATAGGTTCTTGAATTTGGCAAGGGTTTCATTAGTTAATTTAGCAATTTTTTGGTATAATTAATTTTACTTAAAGTAAAAAATCATGAGTTCCAAAGAAATAATTTGGCATAATTCAAGTTGCGTTCAAACATTACAGGAATTAAAAAGTTCTGAAGATGGATTATTGTTTGATGAAGTAAAGAAAAGACTGATTAAATATGGACGGAATGAACTGCCGAGAAAGAAATCAATAACTAAGCTGGAACTTATTATTGATCAGTTTAAGAGTGTTTTAATTTATGTTTTGTTGTTTGCCGGTTTGTTCAGTTTGCTTTTTGGCGAAATAGTGGATGCTTGGGTAATTTTTGCAGCTATTTTAATGAATGCTATTGTAGGTTTTATTCAGGAAAATAAAGCGCAAAAGGCCTTAAAAAAATTGCGTGAAACTATTTCACCGCAAGCCAAAGTGCTTAGAGAAGGAAAGGGACAGGAAATCCCAACTAAAGATCTTGTGCCTGGCGATATTATTATGATACAGGCTGGTGATAAAGTACCAGCAGATGCCAGGATTTTAGAGGAAAAAGATTTAGAGACCATAGAAGCTTCTTTAACAGGAGAACCTCAAACCATTCAAAAAGATAAAGAGATTTTGGAAAAAGGTACAGTTTTGGCTGAAAGAAAAAATATGCTTTACATGGGCACCATAATCTCCCGTGGCAGAGGCAAGGCAGTGGTGGTGGCGACCGGAATCAATACTCAAATAGGCCAAATTGCTAAATTAGTCAGTGAAATCAAGGAAGAACTCACACCTTTACAAAAAAATCTTAACTCATTCAGTAAAAATTTAAGCTTAATCATCCTTTCTTTATGTTTGGTAATTTTGATTACGGGACTAATCAGAGGCAATGAATTTGCTATTATGTTTAATACAGCGGTGGCAGTGGCGGTATCAGCTATTCCTGAAGGTTTAGCCGTGGCAGTAACAGTTATTTTAGCCATTGGCATGCAACGTATTTTAAAGAAAAAAGCCTTGGTCAGGAAATTATTAGCCGCTGAAACTCTAGGTAGTATTACCTTAATTTGTACTGATAAAACAGGCACTTTAACTATAGGAGAAATGCGGGTAGTAGAAGTTGTTACTTCTTCTTATCAGATTAATGTTATTACCGGCACTCCCAAGATTTCTCAAGCAGGCTTAGAAGAAGGTTTTGATCTGATAAAAATAGGCATGTTATGTAATGATGCTATTGTTCAAGAGGAGAATCAGGATTTGACTGCCACTCAAGTTTTAGGTTCGGGTACGGAAAAAGCTTTAATGTTGGCAGGTATGCAGATAGGGATGAAGCTTTCGGATTTAAATAAACAATATCCGCGTTTGGATGAAATTTTATTTGATTCCGAAAAGAAGTATATGGCTACTTTACATCCTTTAGATAAAGAACATAATCTTATTTATTTTAAAGGAGCGCCGGAATTAATTATTGATTCAGCCACGCATGTTCAGGTAGGTGGTCGGGCAGAGAGAATAACCCAGCAAAAAAGAAAAGAATTATCTCAACGTTTTCAGAAATTAAGCAAGGAGGGATTAAGGGTTTTAGCTTTTGCTTACAGAGAAATCAGTAAGAAAGTGACTGATTTTGAAAGTTTAGAAAAACCTTTGGAAAAAGTCACTTTGGTTGGTTTTATTGGTATCAAAGATCCCTTACGTGATGATGTTAAGGAAACTTTAGTTTTAATTAAGAAAGCAGGTATTAAAATAGTGATTATTACCGGAGATAATAAATTAACTGCTAAAGCCATTGCCCAAGAGCTGGAATTAAACATTAAAGATGAAAATATCTTAGAAGGAAGTCAGATGTCTAAATTAACTGATGAGGAATTAGAAAAGAAAGTTAAAGATATTAAAATTTATGCCCGAGTTACACCCAAAGATAAATTTAGAATTGTTCAGGCCTGGCAAAAATGTGGTGAAGCAGTAGCGATGACTGGTGACGGTATAAATGATGCTCCTGCTTTAAAACAGGCAGATATTGGCGTGGCTTTGGGTTCGGGCAGTGAAGTAGCTAAACAGACGGCTAATTTGGTGCTTTTAGATAATCATATTAAAACTATTGCCGCTGCTATTGAACAAGGCAGAGTAATTTATGACAATATTAAGAAAGTAATATTATATTTGTTGTCAGACAGTTTTTCGGAAGTGATTATTATTTTCGGTAGTCTTTTTTTTGGTTTTCCCCTGCCTTTGTTACCGGCGCAAATTTTATGGATAAATTTGATTACTGATGGTTTTCCCAGTATTGCTTTAACAGTTGAACCGGGCGAGAAGGAATTAATGAGTGAATCTCCGGAAAGGAGAAAAAGACCTATTTTAGATACTGAACGTCGGATTTTGATTATGGTTATCAGTTTGGTAACCGGGCTTTCTTCTTTAGGACTATTTTATTATTACTGGAAGTTTGTTGGTGATATAGACTTAGCTCGTACAGTAGCTTTTACTGTTTTGGGGATAGATTCGTTACTTTATGTTTTTAGTTGTCGCACCCTTAGACATTCTATTTTTCATTCTCATTTTTTTAGAAATAAACCTTTATTGCTGGGAGTGTTAGCTGGAGCTTCTTTACAGCTTATAGCTATTTATTCACCTATTTTTCAGAATATTTTAAGAACAGTTCCTTTGTCACTTAATGAATGGAGTTTAATTTTAATGGTCAGCTTTGCCGTAATTTTGGTGATTGAATTAATAAAGTGGATTTTTATTACTTTAAGGCGATCAAAAACAGATAAATAATATTTTTACAGGGTTATTCAAATCAGTTATAATTAATTTAATTTTTAATTATTATGAAAAAAAGTCAAAAATTCATTCTGTGGTTTAAAGAAACAAGAATCAAGGATATTCCTTATGTAGGAGGAAAAAATGCTTCTTTAGGAGAAATGTACAGTAATTTAATGAATAAAGGTATAAAGGTGCCTAATGGTTTTGCGGTTACTGCTTATGCTTACAGATATTTTTTAAAGAAGACTAAAACTGATAAGAAAATCAAAGAAATTTTAAAGGGTCTGGATACTCATAATATTCAGGATCTAAGCAAAAGAGGCGCTTTGGTAAGAAAAACGATTTTAGCAGCAGATTTACCCCAAGAATTAAAAACTTCCATTGTTAATGACTATAAAAAACTTTCGCAATTTTATAAGAAATCAAATGTTGATGTAGCGGTCCGTTCATCAGCAACAGCAGAAGATTTGCCTGATGCCTCTTTTGCCGGACAACAAGAAACATATCTAAATATTACCGGAGCAGATGATTTATTAGTGGCGGTAAAAAAGTGCATTGCTTCGCTTTTTACCAACAGAGCTATTAGTTATCGCGAGGATAAAGGTTTTGATCATTTTAAAATCGCCCTCTCTGTCAGTATTCAAAAGATGGTTCGTTCAGATTTGGCCTCTTCTGGAGTGATGTTTTCCATTCATACAGAAACCGGTTTTAAGGATGTAGTTTTAATCAATGCCAGTTATGGACTGGGTGAATTTATTGTCAAAGGCGTGGTTACCCCTGATGAATATTTGGTTTTTAAACCAACCTTAAAACAAGGTTTTAGAGCCATTATCAGTAAGAGTCTTGGTGAAAAGAAGGTAAAATTGGTTTATGGACATGGTCAAATTGAAACTGAAGAAGCCAAAGTTTCTAAAAGTGATCATCTTAAATTTGCTTTAACTGATCCAGAAATCATAAAACTGTCTAAATGGGCTTGCCTTATAGAAGAGCATTATAAAAAACCCATGGACATGGAATGGGCTAAAGATGGCCGTGATAATCAATTATATTTAGTCCAGGCGCGTCCAGAAACCGTTGAGGCCTTAAAAGACCCCAATGTTATTGAGGATTATATTTTACAGAAGAAAGGCAAAGTTTTATGCCAGGGCGCAGCCGTAGGTAAAAAGATCGGTCAGGGTCAGGTCAATGTTATTAAAGATGTGTCCCAGATGGTAAAATTTAAGGAAAAGCAAGTGTTAGTTACAGAAATGACTGATCCAGACTGGGAGCCAATTATGAAAAAAGCCGCGGCTATTGTTACAGATGCCGGCGGCAGAACTTGTCATGCAGCCATTGTCAGCCGTGAGTTGGGTATTCCTTGTATTGTGGGTACAGGGGACGCCACTCAAGTTCTAAAGAGTAATCAAAAAGTAACTATTGATGACACTAAAGGAGAAGTCGGCTATGTTTATCAGGGATTATTGCCGTACAAAATCAAAAGATCAAACATTAGGAATTTTAAAAAACCACGCACTCAAATAATGATGAATTTAGGCAATCCAGAAACAGCTTTTAGTGAAAGTTTTATTCCTAATGAAGGTGTAGGATTGGCTCGCGAGGAATTTATTATTGCCAATTACATCAGGATCCATCCTTTGGCTTTGATAAATTATAGGAAAATAAAAAATTCTAAAGATAAAAGACTTATTAATAAGTTAACAGCAGGTTATCAGAATAAAACACAGTTTTTTGTAAATAAATTAGCAGAAGGTATCGCCAAAATTGCTGCTGCTTTTTATCCCAAAGATGTTATTGTGCGGCTTTCGGATTTTAAGTCTAATGAATACGCTAATCTTATTGGTGGGAAAGCTTATGAACCAGAGGAAGATAATCCTATGATTGGCTGGCGAGGAGCCAGTCGCTATTACAGCGAAGAATATTTAGCGGCGTTTAAGTTGGAATGCCTAGCTTTGAAAAAAGTGAGAGAAAAATTTGGACTGATTAATACCAAGATTATGGTTCCTTTTTGCCGAACAATTGTTGAAGGCAAAAAAGTCTTAAAAGTTTTAGAGGAAAATGGTTTAAAGAGGCGTCAAAACGGTTTGGAAGTGTATGTAATGTGTGAAATACCTTCTAATGTGATTTTAGCTGAAGAATTTGCCAAGATATTTGACGGTTTTTCTATTGGCTCCAATGATTTAACGCAATTGACTTTAGGCGTTGATCGCGACTCTGAATTAGTCAGTTATATTTATGATGAAAGAAATACGGCAGTAAAAGAGCTGGTTAGCCAAGTTATTAAAAAAGCTCATGACCATAAACCCAGAAGAAAAGTGGGGATTTGTGGTCAGGCACCTTCTGATTTTCCGGAATTTGCCCAGTTTTTGGTCAAGCAAAAAATTGACAGCATTTCTTTAAATCCGGATACAGTGCTGGCTACCACTTTAAAAATACTTCAACAGGAAAAGAAGCAAAAAAAGCGATAGGGATCAATAATGATATATATTTCAAATAACACCTTGACTAATTAGCCAAGGTGTTGTAATATTCATTGTTGTGTACAAAAACAGGTATTTTTAAAATAGATATAGGGAGAAACACTCCTTATTATTATTCCCTTAACAAGAAGGATGATAGGAGGATGCACACATGTGTAAAACTGTTCGTAGTAAACGAGTGGGGAGAAGATCTCGGTTTGCTCGCGATAGCTGTCCTGGTAGAAAGCAAGATCGGGCAAGAGCTCAAGAACCCATTGGTTCACGGCGAGATCAAGACTTAGCGGTTAACGAGAATTCAATTTCCACCGAAAGAATCATGCCATTATCTTGCCACGAATCGCGTTAACTACTACGAGCAGAGTATCATTAGTGAATTTTTACATGCCTGTCCACTATTTGGACGGGCTTTTTTTATTCGCCGGTAAAAGAGGTCTGACTATAATAATCAAGACCCGCTTCTTTTAATTTTTGACTGCCTTTTAAGTCAGGCAATTCTACAATAAAAGCAAATTCTATAATTTTTCCTCCCAGTTTGCGGATTAATTTAGCGGTTGCTAAAGCAGTGCCGCCAGTCGCTATAAGATCATCAATAATTAAAACTTTTTGTCCTTTTTGAATGGCGTCTTTATGAATTTCTATAACATCAGTGCCGTATTCCAGCTCATATTCTTGACTTTCGGTTGCTGCAGGAAGTTTTCCTTTTTTACGAACCGGCACAAAACCAACTCCTAAAGCATAAGCCAGACAGCCGCCCAGAATAAAGCCCCGTGAATCAATGCCAACTACTACTTCAATATTTTTATCTTTATATCTTTGAATAAAATCATCAAGACAAAATTTTAAGCCCAGAGGGTCTTTTAAAAGAGTGGTTATATCTCTGAACATTACTCCTTTTTTAGGCCAGTTTTCTATGGTTCTGATACGTGATTTAATAGGCATATTTATTTTATTTTAGGAACAACCTTTATTAAAAGTTTGGTTACTTTTTCGGCGTTTTCTTTCATCCTGGCCATGACCATTTCATAAGTCACATCGCTTTCACCCTCTTTCCAGCAGTCATAGTCTGTGCACATGGCAATAGTTTGATAAGGGATTTTTAGTTCATTAGCCAGAATCACTTCGGGGCAGGTGGACATATTAATAATATCCGCACCCCATAACCTGAACATTTTACTTTCAGCTTTAGTGGAAAATCTTGGGCCTTCAATAGTCACTATTGTTACATCTTTATTAAAAGGAAAATTTAATTCCTCACAGGTTTGACACAAAATATCACGAAGTTGTTTGTTATATGGTTGAGCCATGGGCGTGTGCCTTACTTGGTTGTTAAAAAAAGTTAAGTTACGGTGTTTAGTAAAATCTATGAATTGGTCAGGGAAAACCAAATTGCCGGGTTTGATTTCTTCTTGTAATGATCCTACTGCCGTAATAGCTAAAATATGAGTACAGCCCTCTTCTTTTAAAGCTTCAATATTTGCTAAGTAATTGATTTTAGTAGGCGCAATACTATGGTCTTTACCATGCCGTGCTAAAATTACTACCTCAACTTCTTCAATTTTCCCTAAAGTCAAATTAGAAGAAGGATCACCAAATTTAGTTTCAATCTTTTTTTCTTGTGATTCTTTTAAAATTTCCGGATGATCCAAACCAGATCCTCCAATAATGCCGATTTTAGTCATAAAATTATGAATTATTAATTTTTTTAATCATCCCTTTATCAGCGTCAACCTCAACTTTATCGCCATCTTTTAATACTTGAGTTGCGATTTTTGTGCCAATCACACACGGTATTTTTAATTCGCGAGAAATAATAGCGGCATGGGAGGTTAAACCACCTTCGTCAGTTATAATCGCTACTGCTTTTTTTAGAGCTGGCATCAAATTAGGATTTGTTGAAGTGCTTACTAAAATATTATTCTTTTTAAATTTTTTTAAATCAGAAATATTCTGAACCAAAATTACTTTGCCGGTAATTTTACCTGGTTGAGAAGCTATTCCTTTAATAATATTACCTTTTATTTTGGTTTTAGGGTTTATTAGTTTATCTATTTTGGCAACAAAATTTTTATTGGAAATAACACTCTCTTTTCCATCAAAAAAGGTATAAACAAAGTATTTCTTCCTTTTTATTAATTCTTGGCGATTAATATTTCTTTGTTTATGCACTATTTTGGATAATTCTAAAAAAGTAAGCTGTTCAACAAGCTCAATTGGTAAATTATTTTCTTTAGCAAATTTTTTTAAATATGGTTTAATAGCATAATTTTCAAAAGTTCCATAATAATCAGTTAGTCTGAATTTTTCTAGTTTCTTAATCATTTTTTTAAAATATAAGTTCTGTAAATTAAGCCTTTTCTCTGCAACCATCCCTAAATAATAAGGTAGTATCGTTATTCGGCCAAATAACCAACTGTAAAGATCGAGGTTCTTTTGAAAAGCAAGAAAAGTAATTGGTTTTCTTATCTTTTTCTTTGACGAGTATTGTTTTATTTTCCTTAATGCTTTTTCTGATTCCCTTATCAGTTGATCTACCTTTTTATGATCTTTTTTTAATATATGATAAAATTTTTCTTCTACTTTTTTTATACTTATTGTATCTCTATAAATATCAGTAAACCCTTGTTTACTTAGATAAATAAAATTTTTGTAAGTCTCTCCGATAAGAGTTTTGAGTTTTTGATAATAATCGTTAATATGCACGGAGATAAAAAGGGGAGTATAATGACGGGTGAGAAATTTCCTCCACTGGTATTGTTTAATAAGTTTGAGAACCGATTTTTGATTCATACGATTATTTTATTCTGCGGACAACGCCTTTATCAGCATCAACCTCAACTTTATCACCATCTTTAAAAATTTTAGTAGCAATTCTTAATCCAACAATACAAGGAGTGTTTAGTTCACGAGAAACAATGGCAGCATGGGATGTTAAACCGCCTTCGTCAGTTATAATCGCTGCTGCTTTTTTCATGGCTGGTACAATGTTGGGGGTAGTGGCCGTAGAAACCAGAATGTCACCATAATTCATTTTTTTCATATCTTCCGTGAGATTGATGATTTTAACTATACCCTTGGCATGACCCGGGCAGGCACTGGTCCCTGTTAAACTCTTAATTTTTTGGTAACTTTTGCCTGTAGTAGTGCGCCTAACTTGTTTTTTTGAAAAATCTTCTGCTTGTTTACCGATCAAGAGCGAAAATGTACCATTGTCATTAGGTAAACAGGCATGCATCTTGTAAATAGAATTGATTTTTTCCAGGTTTAATTTTCCTTTAAGTCCTTTTTCCAAGATTTCTATGGGAGCAGATCGCGCTTGTTCCAGAGAAATATATAATCTTTTGGCAAATTCCTTCATTAATTTTTCTACATGAAAATAAGATTTGCTTTGCAGATCTTTGCGGTGGGGTTTTGCCCAAATTACTTTGCCGGCTAAGTTGATAATAGTAAGATTAAATTTATCCGGCTTTAATTTTTTGATTAATTCTTGTTTAAGTTTTCTAATTTTTTGTTTTTCTACTTTTAGTTCTTTTAATTTTTTTATTGGATCTACCTTTTTAATCAGATAATCTTTAATAAAATCCAAAAAATTTTGTTCTTTAAAGGCCGGTCCCATATAAACGTAATAAACCCAGCAATATTTTTCGGTGTGTTCTGATAATTTTTTATAAAAGATCGGATACAATTTTTTTAACTTGTTAATATTTTTATTTTTGATGTCATCTCTCCATTTTTTACTTTTATAGAATTTTGACATTAATTTTAATAAAGCTTCTTCCTGATCTTGGCCAAAGGAATTATGAGAAGGTTGAGTAAAAGCGCTGTAATATTTTGCAAAATTTTTTTGACTGACCTTTCTTTTTAAATATTTAGTTAAATTACCTTCTACATAAGAAAAATCCTGAAAATCCAAAATCGGCAGAGCTAAACCATGAGTATAGACATCGCCTTGTTTATCAGTAAATTGTTTATACAGTTTAATTAATTTCTCATTGCTAAGACGGGATAAATCCTGGCGATAAATGTTTTTTTCTGTCCAGTTGTTTATTTTCTCTCCCACTTCATTGGCTTTATCAATTAATTTTTGTACAAAGTTATAATCTTTAGAAATTTTGGCCTGAAGTTCTTTATGGCACTTATCCCAGGTGCTAGAGTCAGCTAAGTATTCAATATTATTATTCTTGGAAATTATAGCTAATCTTACTCTGGAAACGCCCAATAATTTTGGAAATTTAAAAAGAGCTTTTACCCAAAGATGATTCCTTAAATAAGAAGAGTTATAATCATGGGCTACTACTTTCCAATTATATTTTTTATAAGACATTTATAATTCTTTTAGTCGTCCGCCAAAAGTGGACTCCACTACCTTGAGTTATTTTAAAATTTAATCAGATTTTTTGGTTTTTGTGATTTTATATTTTTTTTACAATACCTCGTTCCGCATCAACTTCTACCAAATCCCCATCCTTTAAAATTTTAGTCGCTTTTTGAGTGCCAATGACGCAAGGTGTTTTCAGTTCTCTGGAAACAATAGCGGCATGTGAAGTAATACCGCCAATATCAGTAACAATGGCTGCTGATTTTTTCATGGCTGGCACGATTTCCGGGATAGTGGCAATAGAAACCAAAATATCTCCCTTATTCATTTTAGCCATATCTTTAGTCACGTTAATTATTTTGACTTTGCCCCGAGCTTTGCCTGGACAGGCACAAGCTCCTGTAAATTCAGTCAATTCGCCATGAGTTTCCTTAACCAAGACTTTATCCATGAATTTTTTGGCTGCCAAACCAGTGATAATCACTGGAGTGGTAAGTTTATTATCCTTTAAATAATAAACCATGTGTTTAATTCTTTTATTTAATTCGGTTTTTAGCTTTTGATTTTTAAATAGCAAAGGTATTTCTTTAGTCAGACAATGTCTAATTTGAGTTAAATTATAATTGGTGCGTCTGCTGATTTCTTTAAGCATTTTTTCCATTATTGCCAAAGAATAGGTGAGAGCGTCTTTGCGATAAATTTTAATAAAAATACTTTCTCTAGCACTTATAAAAATTTGTTTTTCTTTGGCAGTCAACTTAAGCTCGGTTATTGTTTTAGAGCGGTTTTTGTCGGTGTTTTGCCGTTCCTTAAGCAATTTTTGTAATCTTTGTTTTGGTTTGGTCTTTAAGTCATCTAAAATTTCTTTAATAAAATCTTTTTCTTTAAGGATTGGTCCTTGATAAGCATAATTTATCCAGAAATATTTTTCGGTGTGCTGTTTGATTAATTTTTGGAACTTTTCTTTAGTTAAATCTTTTTTTGCTTTGATTTGTGAGGCGATTTTTAAACGGTCAATTAATTCGCTTTTAGCGCTGTCTAAATGATTGATTTGAGTTAAGCTTTGAAAATAATTTGCCAATAGTTTTTTTGTTTTAAAATAGGCAAATTTATTATTTAAAAGTTCAGTTAAATAATTATTAAATTGACCAAACGGCACTTCCACAATTGCCGGCAAAATACCGTGATGAGCCATTTTTAAATATAATCGGTCATGTTTATTAATTAACTGGATTATTTGCTGATTGGTCAGTTTGGTTAAAGCTGTTTGTTGGATTTTTTTAGAAAAATTAATAAAAGCATCGGCAGCTTTTTTAGTTTTCTCTTTGACTTGTTTAATATATTTAGGATCATCAATCAGTTTTTTTAAAACTTCCCGCCCGGCTTTTTGGTAAGTTTCTTTATTAGCGCACCATTTAATATGCCCTTCTTTCACTTCCAAAATTATTTGGACTTTGTTTTTTAACTGTTTGTTGACTTTAGGCCAAATTTTGGAAAATTGGCAGATAAATAATAAATTAACACCGTCTTCTTCATTAGCCGGGAAATAATTATGCATAATTTATAGTTATTAATTAAGAATAAATCTGTTATCATTTTACACAAATATTAAAGAAAAACAAAGGGTTATTCTTGACAATTCAGCAAGTTTGCATTATACTTAGCCGTTGACTGTTCTTTGGCAAATTTAGGGGGAAACAAAGGATTTTTTGGCTGCATTTAAGTGTAGAGGGCTAGAGAGATAGTCGTTAGCCCTTAAAGTAACTATCAAATGTATGCGTGGAACATTTTCCTTAGTTGCAGCTTTTGTCCTTTTGAAAATCTTCTTCCCTGGCATTACAGATGTCTTGGTAGAAATTATTCTAAAGGTGCTCAATTCTCTTTTAGAGATAATGAGCACTTCATCAAGTCTGGCCTAGTTTGTCATCCAGCTAAGCTGGATAGGCACATAGATTTTAGAAAAGACCCTTTTTACATGAGGGTCTTTTTCTTTTTTAAAAAAATTACCCTCATTTTAAGGTGAGGGCTCGCTATTTGAATTATAAACAGCTTGCAGGCAAGTATCGCAGCAGAATTCAGCTAGGATACTATTGTTAGCGTCGTAAATAATAATCCCCCGATGTCCATTTTGATGGACATTTTGGGGACAAAGAGGATTATGGCATTTTATGTCTTCAGTTTGCAGTGTTCTTTTGATCCTTATTGCTTGAGGAAAAGTTCTTAGTATCCTTGACCCCCATGGCGATTCAGGATCAATTTTAACTATGACGTCGTGTCTGCCAAAAGGAACAGGTGTGGCAAAAGGTAACCGAGAAAAAGGTATAGAAGATAGTGACATAGAACACCTTTTGATTTTGGAACAATGAGCTTTAAAGTGGAATATTACAGGATATTAGAGAATAAGTCAAGATTGAATTTATTTTGTATATTCTAAAAACAGTTTTTTATCAAATCCGCCTCTGGATTTTTTTCTTTGTTGCCTTATTCTTTCTATTTCTTTTTTATCTAAAGTAAAAACCTTAATTAAATAATTAATAATTTCCAAGACATCACCGATTTCTTTGGTTAGTCCTTTTTTATCTCCTTTAGTTGCCAAAACTTCTTTAGCTTCTTCTACAATTTTCTTTAATAATTCTTTCTTGTATTTTTCATTATTAAGAATTTTAACTTTAGATTTAAGTCCGTTTTTTTCAATTATTTCGGGGATTTTATCACGAATGAGTTTATTGTATTTTTTCATAGTTATTATTTCATATATAAGATAAATCCTGCTAAACCCGAAAGAATAACTAGCCACATAGGATGAATTTTAAAAACTACCACTCCCACAAAAACAATCAGCGCAATAATTACGCCTTTAATATCAAAAATAGCTTTTCCTTGTAAAAGACTGAAGATCGCTGCTGCTATCAATGCTATTACTGCAGGTTTTAAGCCATTTAAAATTGCCTGAATAATTTTATTTGTTCTAAAAGCGTAAAAGAAGGTAGCGATAATTGTTACCAGGATTAATGATGGTAGGACTACGCCGATGGTTGCAATTATTGCTCCGGGAATTCCGCTTACTTTATAACCGACAAAAGTTGCTAAATTGACGGCAATTGGACCAGGAGTGACAGCATCTAAAGCAACAATTTCCAAAAAATCTTTTTTAGTCAACCATTTATTTATTTCCACTGCCTCTTTTTGTATAAAAGGAATCATGGCATATCCACCTCCCACCGTGAATAAACCAATCTTAAAGAAAATAGCAAAAAGTTTTAAAAGAATCATAATTTATTAAGAAGCTTTAGGATTTTATTATGTAATATATCATTAGTTATCAGCATCTTAGTGGAATCAATATTCCATTTACTGCCGTTAAAGTTTGTTACTTTTCCGCCTGCTTCTTTCACTATTAAATTAGCGGCGGCAAAACCCCAAGGGTTGGTGGTTACTTTTATAAAACCATCAGTTCTGCCGCAAGCGACTAAACATGTTTCATAAGCCGCTGAACTGGTAATTCTTAAATTTTTAAGTTTAAAAATAAGATTTTTTATAATATTTATAGTTTTGTATAATTCAGTGGTATAAATCACTGAATTTGATAATTCTTTTTGTGATGACACCTTAATTTTTTGATTATTTAAAAAAGCGCCTTGGCCTTTTTGGGCGGTGAAGAGTTCATTAGTAAGAGGATTATATACTACACCAAGAATTACATCCTTTTTCTTTGCTAAAGCAAGGGAAATTCCATAAAGTTTTATGTCTCGGCAGTAGTTTACAGTTCCGTCAAGAGGATCGATCAGCCAGAGAAAATCCGATGATTTTTGAGATTCTTTTCCTTGTTCTTCTCCTAAGAAGTTATGATCAGGGAAATGTTTTTTAAGAACAGCTTTAATGGCTTTTTCCGCTTTAAGATCAATGTCAGTCACAATTTCTTCTTCTCCTTCTTTATTTTTATAACTAATGTTTTTTTTCTTAGTAAATGCTGGTAATGATATTTTGGCCGCTTCTTTTACAGCTTTGATGGCGATGTTTAACATATTCATTTTAAACATTCCTTAAATAGTTTTCAAAAACCTTGCGAAAATGAAAGCCGTAAATTGAAAAAGTGATTGCCAGGGGGAAAAGTTTTGGCTGTTTAAATAAAGACCAGAAAAAAAGTTTCCAGTAATAACTTCTGCCTTTTTCTTTTATGCCCAGGATTAAGATGGATTTAAAGAATGCTTTAAGGCAGCTAAAATTAAAATGGAACACCCTTTTTTGCAAGGGATTATATTCTTTTAAAAATTTTTTAACTCGTTCGTGGTAATGTTTAGGAGAGTAAATTCTGCTTACAATTTTTTGATAACCTTTAATAAGTGTTTCATGGGTCATTTTAGGAATAAAGTTGATTGAAAGGTCGGTATTGTCACCTGCAAAATTTTTTAGTAATCTACCTTCCTTTTTAAGGCGCTGGTGAAGTCTAGTCCCATGAGGAGCATTTAATAATCCTACCATAGCAGTGACAATTCCACTTTCCTGAATAAAGGCAATAAGTTTTTCAAAAATCGGAGGGGAATCATTATCAAATCCTACAATGAATCCGCCCTGTACCTGTAAACCGAACTTTTGAATTTTTCTTACGCAGGCCACTAAATCACGATTTTTGTTATGAAACTTATTACATTCTGCCAAACTTTCTTCATTTAGTGTCTCAATACCAACAAAGACTGTATCAAATTCTGCCTTGACCATTAATTGCATAAGTTCCTCATCATCAGAAAGATCTATAGATGTTTCAGTGTTAAAAAGGAAAGGATGTTTTTTCTTTTCCATCCATTCAATTATGGCAGGTAAAACTTCCCTTTTTAGTTTTAGTCTGTTTCCGATAAAGTTATCATCAACAAAGAATACTCTATCTTTCCAGCCATGCAAATATAAGTTTTCTAATTCGGCTAATATTTGGTTTTTATTTTTTGTTCGCACTTTATCTCCATAAAGCGCGGAAATATCGCAGAACTCACAATTAAATGGACAGCCCCGGGAATATTGGATATTCATGGCTGAATATTTTTTCATATTAACAAGTTCCCAGAGTGGAATAGGTGTATTTTGCATATCTGTAAATTCTTTGGAAGCATAAATATGTTTAGCGCAGCCTTTTTTTAAATCTTCTAAAAAAGGCGGAAGTGTTATTTCCGCTTCATTAAGTATAAGATAATCCACTTCTTCAAAATCTTCATAATGAGCTGTAAACAGAGGACCGCCGGCAACTGTTTTGACACCCATTTTTTTACACCTGCTGATTACTTCTTTGGCTGAGTCCTTCTGGATAGACATAGCGCTAATAAAAACAAAATCAGCTTCTTGGAGATCCTTTTTCTTTAAGGCGGTTACATTCATGTCTACAAGTTTTCTCTCCCACTTTGTAGGAAGCATTGCCGCTACCGTTAACAATCCCAACGGCGGGTGAGTGGCCTCTTTAGAAATAAATTTTAAAGCATACTTAAAACTCCAAAAAGTGTTGGGATACATCGGATAAACTAAGAGGACTTTCATGTTAATCTCTTTATTTTGTAGTTATCTTAATTCTAACAAAATTCACTATTTATGCAAAACTTTTTAGGTTAAGCTAAAATAAATATGTTATAATAAGTGTAAGAATTAAAGCCATAATTTGTCTTAATTTATGAAGGGCATTTCTAAAAATAAGGAAAGAGAATTACTAAAAGAAGCTAATCAGGGTGATGAGCAGGCGTATGCTCAAATTTATGAAATTTATGCGGCTAAACTTTTTCGTTTTATTAGATTTAAAGTTTCTAGTAGAGAACTTGCTGAAGATATAACTCAAGAAGTGTTTTTTAAAACTTGGCGATATTTAATTGAACCAGAAAATAAGATTAAAAACATCAAAGCTTTTCTTTACCGCACCGCGCGCAATTTGGTGATTGATTTTTATATCCAAAAAAGCAAAGCCACTTTATCTTTAGAGGATGATTTAGTTTCGGTTGATTTAACAGGCACTGATTCTGCTGATCATAAAATAGATGTTGATTTGCAAATCAATGAAATCAAGCTAGTTTTAAAAAAATTATCTGAGCAATATCAGGAAGTAATTATTTTGAGATTCTTAGATGGACTTTCTATTTCAGAAATTAGTCAAATTTTAGATAAATCAAAAAATTCAGTTTATGTTTTAATCCATCGAGCATTAAAGGTTTTAAAAAAAGAATTAAAATAATTAATATGTTTAACAAAAGAACCATCAACAAAATAAAATTATTAGCTAAAGATAAAGAACTTAGAGCTGATAAAAACTGGCTAAAAAAAACTTTAGGAAATTTGAGGCAATTTATGGTTGAAAATCCCGGTGTAAGAAAAAGAGATGGAAAGAGTCATTATATAGTAGAAAAGGTCAACTTAATTCAATCAAACGCCCGAAAATCGCGAGAATTAACGCTTTTGGGCTTAAAATTAAAACCTATGCCAATAATTACCTCTATTTTAATCATTGCTATTTTAGCTGGTGGTGGAGTAACTACAGTTCAAGCTCAAGACGCTTTACCTGGAGAAACTTTGTATCCAGTTAAATTAGTTACTGAAAAAGCCCAATTGGTTTTTTCAGGTGAAGAAGGTGATGTTAAATTACACGCCAAATTTGCTTTGCGTAGAGCTAAAGAGTTGGAAAGTTTAACTTACCAAATAAAACCAACAGAAACCGATGTAGAATTGATAGAAACTACAGCTACTAAATTAAAGGAGGAAACTGAATTTTCTGAAACAGGATTAACTAAGTTAGTTCAAAGAAACAAAGACATTACTAGATTAGCTTTAAGAGTTGAAGAAGTAACTAATAATCACCTTCAAATATTAGAAGGTTTAACACAAAAAGTGCCGGTTCAAGCTTTGTCTACCATAAAGAAAGCTCAAGAAGCATCTCAAAAAGGACAAATAACTGCCATGGAAGCTATTATTAAAGCTGGAGAAAAAGGATATTCTCAAGAAATAAAACCTTTAATAGAAGAAAGGGTAAAAGTAAGATTAAAACAAACTCAAGGTAAAGCTGAAATAATTAAGGGAAATATAAAATTTTCCCAAGGAGAAGAAGCACTTGAAGAAGATAAAACTAGAGTTAGTGGTGAACCTATTCCTTTTGCACCTAGCGCAAGAGTAAAACAAGCTGATATGTTAATCCGAGAATTAGAAACATCATTAGAAAAAGAAGATTTATCAAAAGCACTGGAAGAAATTAAAAATATAAATGTGATTTTTAATGAGTTAGAAACAGTTTTACCAGGAACATCAAGTGAAGATGATAGTGAACGAGAGACAAATGTTATACCAACGGAGGAGGTAATAATAGTACAACAAGATAGAAGTGGACTTTTGGCAGCAGAATGTGCTGATAAATCTTATATCACCGAGAGAGCAGATTATATAATTGAAGGTTTTGTTGAAAAAGTAACAAATGAAACAGCTTATCCTTTTATGTGGCGTGAGGGACAAAACTATAATTTTATTTATACTGATTTATTAATTGAAAGATATATCAAGGGTATTCCATTTGGAACTAATAGACTTCAGATTGTAACTCCAGATGGTGTAGAAGACCAGCCAATTTTCCATCAAGGCAAAAGAGTGCGGATATATTTCCAGGGAACAAATGGAGAATATACAATAGTTTGCGGTTCATTTGGAATTCAAGAGCTTATTCCTTATGGAGATGATGGTATAGATGTATCTACAAATATACAACCTGGCGAATAAAAATTATTCAAAAACAGGGCCTGGAAGATAGGCCTTGTTTTTTTTGTTGTGAGTTATTAAATTTTTAAATCTGCTTATTCTAAAGAAATTATCTGAATACCTTTTTCTTTTATTTGTTTTTCGGGCCAGAATAATTCATCTATTTTAAATTTCCCAACATGAGTCACTTTCTTTTCCATTGAACGACCAGTGTATGATTCTGTTTTGGGATTCCATTCTTCTAAAATTAAAGTGTCGTTTTCTTTGATTTCAAAATCATTTAATCTTAATTCACTTTTCTTTTTGCCGCAAGCAACAACGTCAAAATATTCAGGCCAGATTTTTTTCTTTATTACAGACATAAAATTATTTGATTAAAGATTAGTTAGCAAGATAATGGGTTTTTGGCGTTCTTTTCCACTTCATTAAAATAATTAGGCCAATCAGCACAAAGACAGTCATAGAACCCATGGCAAGACGATAGCTTGAGCTTTCTGTTCCTAAAACGGCGATAATACCTCCATAAGTTAAAGGACCGAGTAAAGTAGCAAAACGTTCAGCCAGAGTATAGAAGGAAAAACCATAACCAATATTTTCTTTTTTTAAGAGTTCGCTTAAATAAGCCCGCGTTACTGTCCAAACCGAGCCAATTAGTGAACCAACAGTAATGGAAAAAATTGTCAAAATAACCAAGCCTTTTGATAAAGCAATCAAAGGAATCAAGATTATCCAGCCAAGCAAAATGTATTTTAAAGTTTTAAGACTGCCGATTTTATCAGCAATCCAGCCAGAAACCAAACCGCCAACAGCAGACATTAGCAACACAGCCATCAGCAACATATTTTTGGTGGTGTCAGACACGGCAAAAACCCTTTCCATGTAAATGGGATAATTATTGGAAATAGTGATTAGTGCGTCATTAAAGAAAAAGAAAGCCACCAGCATAGGTACAGCAATGGAGACTGAAAGAAAGGCGGCTATTTTTTTGAAATATTCTTTTTCGCCGTCTTTTAGGATTTGAACATTTATTTTTTTTTGTTTGGGCCGGCTATCAGCAAAACCAATCATCATCGGCAATGACAGCAGGATAAACAGAATTAAAGCAGGGAACAGCGGTTGCAATCTAGTGGCAGATAAAGGAATGGCAATAATTAAGCCGCTTACTTGCCCTAAGCTGTTGGAAAATTGGCCAATACCGGAAGCCCTGGACCGGTGCTTGAGATCAGCCACGTCTTCAATCAAGGTGTTGTAAAAGACAAAAGACAGCTGATAAAAATATTGTCCAAGCAAAAAGAAAAGAGTGATAATGAAAATGTATTGCGTGCCTAAATAAGCCAGGCCAGCAGCCAGGCCATAACCCAGAAAAGTGCCAATAGTGGCAAGGTTCAATAAATATTTTCGGCCGCCGTACTTATCGGTAAAAGCAGCTAAAGTCGGAGCAGAAAAAAATAACAATAATGAAGTAATGGCAAAAATGGCATTATACCAAAAATCAGCCAAGCCACCGTCAATCACCAGCCACTGCGAAAAATATAAAAGAAAATTAATAAAAATCAGGGAATTGGCAAAATCATACAAAGACCAGTAAAAAAGTTTCTTTTTGTTCATAATTGTTGGCGGGCTATTATAATAAAATAACCCAAATACTTAAATAGTATAAGGGTTTTTGGATTATTTTTCAAAGGTGGATTTTAGGTACTTGGGTCGTGGTTATTTCAAGTTTTTAGCGGCAAATTTTTTTAATTATACAAATTCCAAAATTTTTTTGATAATTTTCTCTCCGTCCTCTACAGATTTTTTACATAATCCAAGGACGTTTACATCGCTACTCTTAAATAAAAATGATACCCAGTTTTCTACTTTCGTTTCAGCGACATTATTTGGAACTGGCATTTGTGTCGCTGGATCAATCGGGACACCCATAACGCTAACACCTCCACCGAACGTTACGCCTTGTCCCCAAGATACCGAACCACCACCACGAGAAACTGTTACTTTCCTTGTTTCTGTTTTTATTTGTGGTGTTAGTCGTATATGTTTTTCCGAAGAATAGCTTGCTAGATGCTTTAACCACAAATAATTTTGATTGTATGGTTGAACAGAATCTAAAAAGTTATAGAAGCCCTGATTGTTTGTTTCAAGGTCGCTCATTTTTGCCCTGCCCAAAACTGACTTCAAATCTTCCTTCTTAGAAACTATCGGGAAATAAACCTTTGCAGATTTTTTATCTGCTTCGGCAAGATTGGGTAGATAATGTTTTTCAAAAAATTTATAAATTGCCTGGTCTAGCAGATGTTTCACTTTTAGTAAAACCTCTTGTGATAAATTTTTTGTCTTTCCAGAAACATTTTTTGCTTGTAATTCATCATTATAAGCCTTTTCTAATTCTTGTAACAATTCTTTTGCTCTGTCTATTTGTGATTGTGTGTCTTGATCCATATTATTTAACTCTATTTATTGCCATACGATTGCTTTTTCCGAGGTTACACTTCTCGCAAAGAGTTTGTAGGTTTTCAAGTGTATTTTCTCCACCATTTGCAAAAGGCACAACATGATCTATGTGTAATTTGGTACCAATGTCTGTGGCTGGGCTTTTACCACAGAAAACACATCGGAAATTATCTCTGCTTAAAATTTTTACTCTGACACTTAGGGGTATTGTTCTTGATTTTTCTATTTTACGCCTTTTTCGATCTGTTTTTGCCTTGAAAATGCGATTAGTTTCCGTTTCTTCGTTCTCCTCAGTTGTTTCTTCGCTTACAGTAACCTCTCCACCCGATTTATATTCAATAAATTTTAGACACGCATTTGTCCACCCACCAAAACGTCGATAAGCGGTAGCGTAGCTGATTTTAGGATTGATTGCTGTCCACTCATTTTCAGATGGCCGATGACTAAGTAACCTCCATATTCGTTCCATTTCATCAAATATTTCCTGATTCGAGTACTTACTTCTTCTTGAAGTAATTTCAAAATCAATGCCTTTTTCTTTGAGTTTCTTTCGAAGAAATTCTAATGTTTTTTCCCAAGTGCCAAATTCGCGAATAGCGGTATAGTGGTGAATGTTTGCGACATCATTAAACTGATCCTGTGTGAAATCTTTATATCCAAACGATTTTGCTACTTTCTCCAGTTCTTCAAGGATTTTCTCTCTAGGGATTTTACTAGTTTGTCTTCTTTGAAATTCAAATTTAAAGTTATCCATAGTTATTTCAGTTATTTCAATAATTCTTCAATTGAAACATTCAATACTTCAATAATTTTGGCTACGATGTGTACAGTCGGTTTTGTAACGACTCCGCTTTCAATTTTCGTTGCGTTCAAAATTTTAGCGGACACCGTCCACGAGCGACTCCGAGCGAGCATAACGAGCCGAGGAGGAGTCGAGTGGCGGAGAGGGCAGCCCCGCTATTCAGCGGGGTAAAGATTCTTACTATTATGATTACTGGCGGAAGGGGCGAGAAGTAAAAGGGATTAGGGGAAAAGAATTCCCGTCTTGCTCTCGCTTTTTCGCCGTCGCAATTTTTCGTGCCAGCTTTGCTGGCACGCCACCTATTTTTGCATCTATTTTAGAATACAAAGATTTACAAACGAAATCAATAAACTAAAACCGCCAACAATGAACATTATCATCAAAATCGCGAGCGGGTCCCATTCTTCTTTTTTTATTTCTTTAACAGTGAATTGATTCATTAAATCGTTATTTTTTTGAATAAGTTCACTTATTAGCGAATGAGAGATTTTGATATTTATACCTTCTTTAATGTCAGAAACTGCTTTGTCATATATCTTTTTGAAAGTTTCGTAGCGAGTGTTGAAAATAGATTTTACTCGCTCAATTTCTTTATCTATACTTTTGATATTTGACCTGTAAATTTTTTGGGTCCATAACAATCCAACGAATATAGCGCCAAACAATACCGCTTCTCCAAAAATAAAAAGTGGTTGATTTTTTACATAATTGAGCCCAGTAAAACCAAAACCAGCTACTACGCCAATAACTTGGATAAGTTTGGTTGTGGAAGTGAGAACTTCATAAAGGAGTTTCTTTTGATTTTTGCCGTGCTCTCCTAAAATCTTACTTTCTAGTTGGAAAAATTCAGAGCCTTGACTCTCATAAAATTTTTCCTAGTCTTCAAATGTCATTTCAATTCTATCTTCCATAGTTATCTTTTCCAAACAATATGCCCGTTAATGTTATATTTTTCGTAAGTTTCTAAAACATCAGTGCAAAATTTTTTTAGTTCTTCATTCTTCTCCTTTTTAGATAATTCATATAAGCGGATAAACATTTTCTTGCCAGTTTCGGTTTGTTTCAAATTTTTTTTGATAAAATTATGTTGCGAACATAAAGTTTGGCCATTTTCAATTGTAGCTTCGCCACCAAAATCCTTTGGCTTAATATGGTCTACATGCAATTCAATACCATCTTTTTTGCCTCTGCCACAAATCACGCACTTATAGCCATCTCTCTTGAGGATTGCTTCTTTTTGTGCGGCGGTAAAATCTTCCAACTCTTTTTTATATGCTTTGTCGGGGTCGTATTTATAAATCCCTTTTGCAATTTTTATCAAAAATCCACTTTGGGCCAATTGCCGAATTGCTCTATCGGGATCGCGAAAGACTTTTCCCGTTCTTCTTTTGTAAGTTGCTACTACCCAATCAACAACTTCCGGATGTTTTATGTTCCTATTTGGATTTTTCTTAAAAAATTCAATGAGCAAATCTTTTTGAACTAAATTATTATTTCTCTTTTTCATAAAATTATTTAATTAAACTTGGTTGGTTAATTTTTGCTTCTTGTTGTAATCGTCTTATCGCTATATCACAATATTCTTTATCTATATCAATTCCTATTCCTTTTCTATTATTTAAATAAGAAGCAATAAGCGTGGAGCCACTTCCTAAAAATGGATCTAAAACCATATCATCAATAAAGCTAAATAATTTGATACAACGTTTAGGTAATTCAATTGGAAAAGGTGCAGGATGACCACCTGCTCCTTTTTTACTTTGACCGGGGAATGTCCAAACTCCGCTTGTCCAATCCATAAACTCTTGTTTTGTAATGTCGTTTTTTCTGCTACCACCTGTTTTTTTCCAGCTATCTTTATATAAAATCAGAATTAATTCCACTGGAGCAATAATATAAGGAGCAGAGGCTGACATATAAGAACCCCAAGCCGTCCGGCGAGAAATATTTCCTTCATTCCAAATAATTGTGGAGTGATATTTCCAGCCAACATCTTTGGCTATTTTTGTAATATCTGCTCCAACTGATTTTTGACCACCTTTATTTTTATCAAGTGGGATATTTAGCAAAAATCGCCCTTCCTTTTTTGCCAAATCAAAACATTTTTTAATCCATTTTTGGGTAAATTCCAAATAATCATCATAAGTTAAATTATCAACGTGAGAATTGTAATGAATATCAACGTTATATGGAGGTGAGGTAATAATCAAGTCAACATAATTATTCGGCAGAGTATTGAATTTTAAAATATCATCTTTGTAAATTACAATATTGTCAGCCCTAAAATAAGCCTTATCGTTTTGTTGTTTTTTAGTTGTTGAGCTTTTAACTACCATAATTTAAGTATATCATAAATGGGGTTTAAATATTGCAAATTCAAAAGGTCCGAAATTAGACATCTAGTGGGGAGTGAGGCCTCGCTATTCAGCGGGGTAAAGATTCTCATCATTAAACCTCTGGCGGAGAGTGAGGGATTCGAACCCTCGAACGGCTTGCACCGTTAGTTGCTCTCCAAGCAACCGCACTAGGCCACTATGCGAACTCTCCTTATAAATTAAAATAATTACTGGGCTAATATTACTATAAACTAGGGCTTTTATCAAGATTTGCGTAAAAAGAAAATCTCTCACCATTGATTGTTGGTGAGAGATCTCTTTAAAGTTTGGCTTCTTTCCATCAAGGAGATAGATTGAAGCACTACTTGTTTCCTATTGGGCTGACGTGGGGGAACTCCGAAGGAACCGGTGATGGTGTGGTACCATTGCTCGTTGGATTCTCAGACGCCTGAAGTTCGTTCAGCCAGATAATTTCCTTGGTGGTGGCATAGCCAACGCCATTACAGTTGGCTTTCAACCAAGTTTTATCCACCTTTGCGTAGATTATGAAGCTGGGTGTACTTCCGTCGTAGAAGTAGTAGAAATTTTTTGAGTCAAGGTTCTCTGGCGGCAGCGTCATGTTGAGATATGCAGCCAATTCATACATTGACACCGCGTCGCGGCAAGCCCCAATGCTTGGCATTGGGGAAGGATAGCGACCCGTAATCTTTCGCAAAAGCTCTCGTATGATATTATCTAGGCATGACAG
>Ga0180007_10002139_pt1 | contig 24255 bp, 21 predicted proteins | sample MM_PC_MetaG_FD_121122 | JGI IMG/M metagenome (GOLD analysis project Ga0180007, IMG submission 121122) | Groundwater microbial communities from the Aspo Hard Rock Laboratory (HRL) deep subsurface site, Sweden - MM_PC_MetaG | ecosystem: Environmental > Aquatic > Deep subsurface > Groundwater... | reverse complement strand
TCTATATGACAAAGACTGCATCGGTGCAGCCAGTTATCTTGAGTTTACAAAGGAAGTGGTAGAACATGAAAAAGAGCACTAAAGTACTGGGTAAAGGATTAAATGCCCTGATCAGGGATACAGATGCGGAGATGGGCCCAAACCGGCTTGCAGAAGTAAATATTAATGATGTTGTCCCGAATAATAATCAACCGCGAAAAGAGATTGAAGGCATTAAAGAACTTGCTGATTCCATAAAAGAGTACGGAGTGATCCAGCCGATCCTTGTAATGGATATCGGAGGAACCTACCAGATCATCGCAGGAGAAAGACGCTGGCGTGCTGCAAAACTGGCCGGGCTGGCAAAGATCAATGTTATTATAAAAAAGTCCGTTTCCGCAAAAGATAAATTGGAGATCGCTTTAATAGAGAATTTACAGAGGCGGGATTTGAATCCGATCGAAGAGGGAGAGTCGTATAAGAAATTGATCGATGAGTTTGAGCTTTCCGTTGAATACCTTTCAAAAGTATTTGGGAAGGACAGAACCACGATCACAAATACGATACGGTTACTAAATTTGCCTCCCTTTATCAAAGATGACTTGAAGCATGGTCTTCTTCAGGCCGGACATGCCCGGCCTTTGATCAATATTAAGGATGAGAAGCTGATGAGGGAAATTCGAGATAAAATTGTGAATAATAAAATATCTGTCAGAGAAGTAGAAAGAATGATCAATAAAGATAAAATAAAAAGATCCAGCAAGACAGCCTCTAAAAAAAATTCTTCTCATATATCTGATATTGAAGAGAAGTTCAGGGAAAAATTCTCCACAAAAGTAAAAATTTCCGGAAATGAGAGTAAAGGGAGAGTGATCATTGAATACTATTCTTCGGATGATCTGGAAAGGATCATGGATGTATTGAATTTGAACTAATTTCATCTGGGAGTATGATGTGAAAGAGAATAAAAAAGAGATCATTATCAGTTCGGACCATGCAGGATATCGATTAAAAGAATTCTTAAAAGTAAAGTTACAGAAAGATGGGTTTAAAGTAGTTGATCTGGGTACTTATAACATGAAAGCAATTGATTATCCGGATGTTGTAATAAAGGGAGCTGAAGGAATATCCAGTGGTAAATACAGCAGGGGGATCTTTATTTGCGGCAGTGGGATCGGTATTGCAATAGCTGCCAATCGATATAAAAAGGTCAGAGCAGCGGTCATTTGGAATAAGAAAACAGCAATCTTTTCCAGAAGACATAATGATACCAATGTTATTGTTTTTGCCGGAAGAATGATCCGTTTTAACCGAGCCTACAAATTATTTAAGATCTGGTGGGATACGGATTTTGAAGATGAAGAGCGGCATGTCCGCAGGGTAAATAAATTAGGAAAAATAGGGAAATGAATATTATGATGATAATAATTTTAATAATTGCATTTTTAATTTTTGACATCCCTGTTTTGTTCGGAGCCGGCATAAGCTATAAGAATATGGCTGATTTTAAAGGACTGACAATACAGAACGGGACCGTATCCTATGTAAAGAATCTCGGATATGGAATAGGGTTTGAACACAGAAAAGAAGGGCCTTCACAGTATGTGGATCTTTTACTGGATTTTAATGACAAAGCTGTTCCCAAGATGGATGTCACCGGTCATTATACATTTAATGAGTATCAAATTTTTCAGGATCCGGACGTTACATTGAACAGCAGTAGTGTGGGGGGATTTACAAAGCAGCATCATCGTATTGTAATACAGGTATCCAATAACAGCTTCCTTGCGAATTCATTGGATCTGGGCAGTTTTTTTATTGATATGTATCTCTATCCTACGATCCATAAAAATAATACCGTTCTAGCCAGTAAGGGTATCTTTTATGATAATAAAGAGTACGGCTTTACTATTACCCTGGAAAATAAAAAAATAATCATTCGGTTAAATAATCTTTTCTATGATGAAGCTGGCGGAAGTTACTCGTTTACTCTAAGGTCAGAGAAAAAGATAGAAGCAGGAGCGTGGCAGCATATCGGCTTTATCTTTAACAGAGCCAATGGGAAGCTTCTTCTATATATTGACGGAGCACTTGATACCGAAGAATTCGCAACAGCAGACGGGAAACCGGGATCAGAGATCCTTATCCCTAAATTTTTAAAATTTGACGGATCCAGCCTGGTTCTTTTTAAAAATTATTATGGATATGTTGATGATTTCAGGATCGGGAGAACAGCTGACATTGAGTTTAAAAATTATATAAATACTCTGGTTGATGAGGTCCAGATCCTTTCGCCTGTTATGGATCTGAAATATTACAATAGTGAAGTCTCTGAAGTAAAGTTCAAGATCAGGGATCATGCAGAAGGGGTTATCGATATTCAGTTTAAACACAGTAATACATTGGATGGAGAAAACGGGATTATACGTAAAGAGTGGAGCCGTATGTCATCTATCGAAATAAAGGGTGATACTTTGAGGTTAAAAGATTTTAATCCTAATGCACGGTATCTCCAGTGGCGGCTTCTATTAAGGCGTAATCCTATTTCAAGTAGTTCTCCCCTATTTTATTATTTTAAAGTGAAATACAGAGAGAATATTCCTCCTTTACCCCCTGTTGATATTAAAGTATTAGAATATAATAATACAATAGAATTAAAATGGAAAATGAATCTGGAACAGGATCTAAAAGGATACATGATCTATTGGGGGAGCGAATCAAAAAATTATGAAAATAAAGTTGATATTGGTTTGAAAAATAGTTATATTATTGACTCTTTACAGAGTATGCAGAACTACTTTTTTTCCATTAAAGCATACGACAGTATAGAGCCGTATAATTTAAGTGGTTTTTCTAAAGAGATCCATATTTTCAAAAAATAGCTTATAGAACAGCAGACGATAAGGAGTTTCTTAAATGGGCAGATTATCGAAAAAGCAGGTTGAGTATGTTAAAAAAAATTATAATGGAAATAATGTCCTTGAATTAAGCCGACGGTTAAATGTTCCGGTCAGGGAAGTGGACAGGATCACCAGCAATCTTAAAAGTTCTAAAAAAGTACTCGAAAAGAAATACTGTCCATTACACCTTGATCATATATACAAATTCACTAAAACAGATTATTTGATATTTCTTGGATTATTTCTGGTCTCCCTTTTTACCTATGTTTATACTATGACACCGGGAATAGCAGCGGGAGATTGCGGTGAATTGACCTGTGCGGTCTACTTCCTGGGAGGTGCGCACTCACCGGGATACCCTCTTTATTGTGTTGTGGGAAAACTCTTCATGGGGCTCTTTTTCTTTATAGGGAGGATCGTCTTTCGTTTAACCTTTTTAAGTGCTTTTGGAGGAGCCATTACCGTTGCGGTCTCCTACCTGTTCCTGATTAAATTCCTGGGCAGATATCATCATGCCAGCAAAGGCGAGAATCTCATTTTTGCTAAAATCCCGGCCGTTACAGCCTCGCTTTTATTCCTCTTCACAGAAGAACTTTGGGCCCAGGCCGTTATAGCAGAGGTATATACGGTCAATTCTTTATTTTTACCCATCATGTTCCTGATCGCACTGGTCTTTGAAGAGAGAGTATCTCAGAATCTGAATTTGATCATACCCATGAACAGGTATGATAAACATTATGTTTGGAACAGGGTGATCAAATCCATGTTTCTTTTTTTCTTTCTGTTTGGATTGGCCATGGGAGATCATCATATTATTGCAGGATATTTTATTCCTTTTGCATTCTTTTTTGTATATCCTTATATCAGAGATAAAGCTTTTATCAAGTTTGCTTCAGCATCTACTGTTGCCTATGGATTCCTGCTGATATCTTCCGTTTATTATCAGCTTCCGGATACATTCCATTTCTTGGCAAAGGCGATCGTATTTATCATGGCATTATACATTATATATAAACTCGTTATTGAAAACAAAGGCTTCATGATCGGGTTTCTCATTGCTGGAGGGTTTTTGATCCTTGGATTTCTTATATATGTTTATATGCCTATCCGGTCCACGGCCAATGCACCTCTGGACTGGGGGGACCCGGAAAAATTGGAGAATCTGATCAATGTCATTACAAGAAAGCAGTACAGGGGATTTGCTCAGAATACCCGGTCCCTGTCCGTATTTTTCGAACAGGCTTTTATTATTATTAAATGGCGCGTGATCCAGTTCACTATCATTCCGTTTTTATTCACCTTTTTAGGGCTGTATCGTCTTTTTAAGATCAATAAAAAATGGTTCTTTTTTACGACCTCTTTTTTTCTATATTATGATATTGCCTTTATGCAGTTCAATAATTTCCGTTTTACGGCCAGAGATCTCTATTTTGCAAAGGTCTTCTTTATCCCTTCATATATGGTCAATATATTCTGGATAGCGATAGGGCTGGGATTTTCCGTAAAACTGATCGAGAAGTATATATTAAAGGGTTCCATATTAAATAATAAAAGAGCAGCCTGGGTTACTGGAATTACCATGATACTTTTATCGCTTTTACCTTTTAAGGCTAATTTTAATGAGAATAATGTCCGTCATGCCTGGGCAAATGATAATTATGGCAGGAACCTGCTGAAAACACTTGAACCGAATTCTGTTTTATTTACGGAAGGGGGCGATAACCAGGTTTTTTCCCTTCTTTATCATACCTATGTAGAACATCTTCGTCCGGATGTAAATGTTTTTGATCAGAAAGGAAATGTCTTTCTGTTATACGGTGATATGATGAGAATGACACCTCAGCAGTTGCAGGAATCTCAGATCACTAAAGATTATGAAAAGATCTCAACCGGAAGGCCGATCTATTATACCTGGAAGGATTTTTCCCGGCAAAATGAGATCAATAAACGTTATGGTGAGAATTTTGAATACCGCCAGCACGGTATCCTTTATAGAGTACATACCAGAGGGGTTTCCTGGACAGACCCAATTCAATACTGGCTTTATTACGATTTCGCCTGGAAGGAGTATCCTGAGGAGGCACTGTACTGGGATTACCTTTCCAGAGAGATCATTGCAAATTATAATTTTCAACTCGGGGATTTTTACATGGCCAAGGCGTATCAGTCTTATAATGATTATCAGCGAAACAAAATGGACCCCGATAAGAGTAAAAATTATTTTGATCAATATAAGAAATATGATGAACTTGCCTATGATAATTACAGGGAAGCCCAGAAGTTTGGATTTGATATGACCGCTATTCATTTTAATCTTTCATTACTTCTGGAGCAGAAGATCCAGTTTCTACAGCAGGAAAAGAAATTCAAGGAGATCGATGCGATACTGGATGAAGCTATTGATAATTATATAAAAGCGGCTGTGATAGAGAATAAGCAGGGAAATGCGTCACGTGCGTATTATACTGCCGGCCGGGCTTATGAAAAGAAAGCCTTTTTTCAACCTGAGAAAGAAGTGGAGTTTATCCAGGAAGCCAAAAAATATTATCAGATGGCCCTGGAGATATCTCCTTCTTTCAGAGATGCCCAGATGGGTGTTAATCGTGCTACAGCGATAATTAACTATCCGACAACGAAGTTACAGCAGCTGGAAAAGAATTTAAATAAGAATCCCAAAAATGAGCAGCTTTATTTTGAGCTGGTAAAAGCGTATATTGACCGGCTTGAAGCAAATCGGGCCGTTCCTCTGCTCGAAAGGGCATTGACCCAAATACCTAACAGCGGAAATATTATGTTCAATCTGGCAAATCTGTATCAGCAATTAAAACGGCATGAAGATGCCATTCGGATATTCAAACGGATGTTAAAGGGAAATCCGGGACAGCCGGCTATCTATTTTTATCTGGCAGAGAATTATTATATCATAAATAAGTATGCTGAGGCCTATCAGCATTACAAGATATTTATGAAAGTAGCTCAGAGTATTAAGGACCAGAATATACAGCAGATGATGTTATCTGCTCAGCAGAAGGTGCGAATGCTGGCACCATCATATGAAAAATAAGTATTTACTCTTTATAGATAATACTACTAAATGACAGTATTATAAAAAATTTTTAAAATAGTATCGCCTTTCTTCCTATTGAAATGTAATCTATTTTATTTTCCTGCATGATCTGAGGGTCATATACATTTCTTCCATCAAATATAACCGGATGTTTTAATAATTTTTTTAATTTTGATACATCAACCTGCTTAAATTCATTCCATTCCGTTAAAATGATGAGGGCATCACATCCATCTACTGCTTCATAAGGAGTACCTGCATATTCAATATCAGGGAATAGTTTTAAGGCTTCTTTTTTTGCAACAGGATCAAAGGCTCTAATCTTAACTTTGTACTTTAATAAAGACCGTAAAATATCGATCGAAGGAGCTTCTCTCATATCATCAGTATTAGGTTTAAAAGCAAGTCCCCATACGGCAAATGTTTTGTTATCCAGGCTGCTTTTATAATACTCTTCTATTAATCTAAAAAACTTGATTTTTTGTTCTTTATTTATTTCTATGGCCGATTGTATGATCTTAAAATCGTAATCATGGAGCTTTCCGGTCTTGACCAGAGCGATCGTATCTTTTGGAAAACAGCTGCCGCCATAGCCTATGCCGGCATTTAAAAATCTTTCCCCTATCCGTTTATCCATTCCCATCCCGTGAGCTATATCATTGATATTAGCATTAACAAGTTGGCTGAAATTAGCGATATCATTAATGAAACTGATCTTTGTAGCCAGAAAAGCATTGGAAGCATACTTGATGATCTCAGCACTTTTCAGGTCCGTAATGATAATGGGTGCATTTAGCGGTTCATATAATCTTTTTATGGTTTTTGCAGGGGTTTGATTGTTCGAGCCGATCACAACACGGTCCGGATTTAGAAAATCCCTTATGGCCGATCCCTCCCTTAAAAATTCAGGGTTAGATACAACATCATATTTTACATTCTTTTTCAGGTTCTTTTTGATGATCTGATTTACTTGATCACCTGACCCAACAGGTACTGTGCTTTTATTGATAATGATCTTATAGTCATTGAGATAAAGCCCGATATTTTTTGCTACTTCCCATACAGCTGACATGTCAGCTTCGCCGTTATCCTTTTCAGGTGTTCCAACCGCAATAAAGATGATATCGGATTTCTGAATCCCTTCCTTTATTGAGGATGTGAACTGAAGACGGTTTTCACTGATATTTTTAGATAATAGTTCTTCCAGTCCCGGTTCATAAATGGGAGATATAGCTTTTTCCAGATTTTTGATCTTTTTTTCATCAATATCAACGCATATTACATCATTTCCAAGGTCAGACAGACATACCCCTGTTACCAAACCGACATATCCTGTGCCTATAATTGTGATCTTCATTTTTGATACTCCTTCACTTAAACCATATTGGTATTCATTTATACAGATCTACTAACAAACCTCTGATTTCATCAAGGGTGGCCAATAAATTAATATTTTGATTTTCTTTTTCAAGAATAAAATTAGTCAAACGCTCGAGTCTTTCGTTTATTTTTTCTACTATGATAAAGACTTTTTGTTTAACCCAGGAGCGGTGGCCATATTTTTCTTTAACTTTAAACATTTTATTGATGACTGTTTCTAAGAAGGCTTTAATTAAACTCTTATATTCCTTTAAATTTTCAAGATTAGTATCATTTGCAAATTTCTTTCCCACTTTATCGATCTGTTCTATTAATTTATCCAGCTCAAGGTTTATATCTTCAACCTCTGATACTTCCAGAAGCTTATCATAAAATGGAGATTGCTTGATCTGGACATCTGATGTCTTTGATTTCTTAAATGATTTGATCTTCTCTTTTATAGTTTTATCGGATTTAAGTTTATTGATTTCGATCATAGGATATTTACCCTTTTTAATTTTTTTACAGTTACATCCCGGATCAACTTCTGGGTATCTGCGACCTTTTCCTGTAAAGGTATCCGGACCATACGGTTTTTATTGGTCTTTAGTAATTTTAAATATTCCTTTTTTACTTTTTTATGAAATTTCAGCGATTCCTGTTCGATCCTGTCACCGCCTTTGTACTCTTTAGACAGTTTTTTTACTTTTTTAAGGGATGTGGCCAGATCTGCCTCTAAAAGAAATGTTAATCCCGGTTTTGTATTTCTGATAGCCAGATCATTTAACTTTTTGATTAATACAGTGTTAATATTTCTTCCGGCGGCCTGGTAAGCTACAGAAGAATCAGCATATCTGTCTGAAATAACAATATATTTTTTATTAAGATATGGAATGATCGTCTCCTTAACATGCTGTGCTCTGTCTGCAAGGAGAAGAAATAATTCCGAAAGAGGATTAAGGAGAAAATTTTTTGGATCTAAAAGGATCTTTCTGATCAGTTTTCCAATACGTGTCCCGCCGGGTTCTTTGGTAATAATAACATTCAGCTTTTTTTTCTTTAAGAATTTTGATAATGCTATTATGTGAGTGGTTTTTCCGGTTCCCTCGATCCCTTCAAATGTAATGAAGAATCCCTTATTTTGACTTTTTTTTAGGGTTTTTCTTGACTTTTTTTCCCTTACCAGCGTCTAACTCCTTTTTAATATTACTAAAAAACTCCTTGTTTCCATCTTTATTAATAATACAATTTCCATCAAAAATAACACCTTCTTCTACAATAAGACTGGGTGTAATAATATCTCCCAATAATTGCGCCGATGCCAGAAGAATAACCTGTTTTGTAGCATATACATTGCCTTCAACAAGACCGCCAATGACGATGGTTCCCGATTTAATATCGGTTTTTACATGACCGGTCTGCCCGATAATTACCTTTCCATCTGATTTCAGTTCACCGGCAAATACCCCGTCTATACGCAGAACCCCTTCAAATTTAAATTCTCCTTTTAGCTCCGAACCCTGTCCGATTATGCTGTTTATTATTCCGCTTTCTTTTATTTCATCTGCTTTGATTGTTTGTGTCATGATTTTCTTTACCGACTGCACAAGTTATTTAATATTGATAATATAAGGCCATGGATTAACGGTACTCAGACCAATTCGGACTTCATAATGAAGATGATAACCAGTCGTTACACCGGTCTTTCCTAAAAATCCGATAATATCTCCTCTTTTGATCTTTTTTCCTGTAAATGCCCTGATCCTGGATAGATGTGCATACTGTGTTTCAAATCCATATTCGTGTTTTATAATAACAGTAAGCCCGTATCCTCCCCGCCACCCTGAGAATTTTACGGTACCCTCCGCGGTAGCCGTAATAGGGGCACCGGGCCAGGATGCAATGTCAATTCCTTTGTGAAATTCTGTTTTTCGCCTTCGAAAGGGATGTTTCCTCCATCCGTAATCAGAAGTAATATATCCTCCAACTTTTAAAGGCCAGATAGACGGGATCTTAGAGAATAATTTTTCTCTCTCCTTTATAAAATTGCGTACTCTTTCAATATACTTTTTACTAAGATCAATATCGTTTTTAATGTGCTCAAGATCGTAGTACTCATCAGGTAACTTTCCCTGTAATTTTTCTTTTGGAATATTAACACTTATATCTGAGCTGCCTCCTTTTGCATAGAGGTTGACAAAATCCTCTTTAGAGGAGGCAGAAGCAAATAATTCCTCTATTTCCGGTTTCAGATCCTCGATCTTGCTGTTTAAAGAGTCGATCTGCTTTGTGATCAGGCTTTCTTTTAATTTCCATGCTTGAGAAAGACGGATCAGGTTTTTCATTTCCTGTTGAGAAGTTGATGTGGATAATATATTCAATGTAGAAATGACAATGATAATTAGTATCAGGATCGCGGCAAAAAAGAGCGTAAAATTTTTTATATGTAGACGGAAGATCTTCTTTTCAGAGTGTGGGATGAGCATGACGGTCAGGTGTTCCGATCCCTTTTTATTAACAGTATGATAGAATTTAACAGCGGATTTAAAAAAACGGTTCATATTCCTTCCCAAAAAGTCTATAAAAAAAATTTTTATCCAGTTCCGGTCCTTTTCTGCATTAGTAGTATAATATATATTTTTTAAATTGTCAACCATAATTTAATTGACCTTCTATTCATAATTATCATATTATTACCTTCATGTTTATTGATACACATACACATCTTGATCTGGTCACTGATAACGAGAATGAGATCCAAAAGATCATAAAAATCTGTAAAAAGAGCAGGATCAGTGCCTTATTTAATATTTCGGTAGATCATCGGAGCAACTTTAACTCTCTGAGGCTGGCAAAGAAGCACAAAGAGATTTATTTTACTTGCGGATTACACCCGTCGGAAGCGGACCATTATACCGTGTCCCAGATCAATGATATTCTTCCTTTGATCGATCATGAAAAATGCGTCGGTATTGGGGAGGTCGGAATAGATCTCTTCAAGAATTACAGTAAAGTTGAAAATCAAATGGAGCTGTTTGAACGATTTCTAAATATTGCAAAAGGGGTTAATAAACCTGTTATAATTCACAGCAGAAATGCTTTTAAAGAAGTATTTAGGATCCTCAACCGGAATGAATATAAGGATATAAAGGGTGTCTTTCACTGTTATTCGTATGGATACGCGGAAGCCAAGAAATGCATCGATCACGGATTTTACATCTCTTTTGCGGGGAACCTGACATATAAAAATGCTGTTAATTTACACGAGACAGCTGTTAAAATACCTATGGACCATATTCTATGTGAGACCGATTCACCCTTTCTGGCTCCTGTACCTGTGAGGGGAGAGAAGAATTATCCCTATCATCTGATACATCTACTGAAATTTTTAAGTAAACTTAAAGGGGTGTCGATGATTAATTTAGAAAAGTATATTTATAAGAATATTGCACGGCTCTTTAAGCTGTAAAGGAAAAGATGTATATTCCCTTTAGAATAATTAAAGAATTATGGGCCAAAGAAAATCTGCATAACCTGTCAATTGAACTGGATGCAAGTGATACACAAAATGCTCAGATCTTCCGGATTGATGAGAAAAAAGGAATATCCATCAATCTTATTCTCACCGATGAGTATTTACAGAAACTGGAAGCTCAAAAAGTCGAGAATATCTCCATATACTATAATCAAAACTTAATGAAACTTTTAAAGAGGCATTATCCCCAGCGGTATCATACAGAGGAAACAGCGTCATTGAATGAAATAGAGAAGATATTCTCCCAGTTTGAGGCAGCCAATTCACTCTCCTTCTATGATAAAAAGGTATTTAAAAAGAGGTTTTTAAAAATTCTGCAGGACATCATAACCCCTGATACAAAGATCAAAAAGATCGTTGCCATGTATAATGAGCTTTTAGATGTGGAACTGATGCGAAAGATCAAGACCCTTTTTTTCGATTCTGTAAATATAGATTTTGTCCAATCCGAGCGGGGGATCTTAATGATCCTGGATAATGAGAATCATATGAATAATCCTGAACTTGTCAGACTGCAGTTTATGGTCAGAAAGATCTTCAATGATGTGAATTACTCTAATATTAAGATCGTTGATGTAAAAATGGGATTCAAGGAGTATTTTGAGCCGCTGGACCTGATATCAAAGAAATTGATCATTCTGGTAGGAAAGACCCCATCGCTAATAAAATTATTTAAAATGATCAAGATATTTGACCCTTTTTCAAAGATCATCTGGATGACAGCAGAGCATTTATCTACAAAGCCTGATCTGATCTTTGACAGTATCATACAGAAATTAAATCAGGATTACTCCCAGGAGTATAGAACAAATATGACTAAGCGGGAGGAAAAAGCTGCTTTATCACAAAACGAGGTACAAATGTACCGAAAACATCTTGCGGAATTCAGCAGAAAGTTTAATCTGGATATGTATATTGAATTGGCATATGATATACAGGAAAAAGGAAAGACCATTGACATGTTCCAGCCAAAGACTCACTTGATGAACATCCTGCTTGATTCCAGGTACTCCCCTGCAAAAATATTTGACAAGATCATTAATTCTTAAGGCGTTTCTGATGCTGCGACCTGTAAAGTATAATGATTTTATGGTTAAGGGGAATATTTTTGCGGCTCCACTTGCCGGTTACTCCAATTTTCCTACAAGAATGCTGTATCAGGAACATGGGGCAGATCTTACATTTACAGAAATGATCTCAGCACGGGGGATCGTTCATGAAGATGAAAAGACTCTGGCGCTTCTATATACGGATAAAAATGAAAAGAATAAAGCTGTTCAGATATTCGATGATGACAAGTATATCCTCTCAGAGGCCTGTGAATATATTCAAACAAAAACACCTTATAAGATAATCAATATCAATGCGGGATGCTCCGTAAAAAAGATCCTGCGAGCGAATAAAGGAGGTGCTTTGCTTAAGGATCCGCGTAAGCTGAATGATATATTACATTATATCAGTAAAAATATCAGGATACATTTGACCTTAAAGATCAGAAGCGGATGGGATGAAAATGATCTGAATTACAGAAGGATAGGGAAGATCGCCAGTGATAATAATTGTAAAATGATCATTTTTCATCCCAGGACCGTGAAGCAGGTGTTCAGCGGAAAAGCGAATTGGGATCAGGTATATGACTTGAAAAAGAAAGTCCCTATACCGGTTATTGGGAACGGGGATATTTTTACAGTACAGGAAGCTTATGATCGATTGAAGCATCCTGTAGACGGGATCATGGTCGGGAGGGGTGCTATTGGGAATCCCTGGATCTTTGAAAATATAAAAAAATTTATAAAGGGGGAGAGATATACAGAACCGGATCCGAAAGAGAAGATCAGAGGGATGTTTTTACATCTTCAAAAGATGGTTCAATTCTTTGGTGAAAGGAAGGGGATCATTATTTTCAGATGTCAGATGGCACAATATATAAAGAGTTTTAAGGATAGCGCCGGTATTAGAAAGAAGATTCAAATATGTGATAAATTTTCTGAAATAGAGAAGATATTAGCAGAATATAAATAATTTATATCAGATAAATTTTAAAAATGCACAATTTTTAAATAGAAATTCAGCTTATTTTGAGAGTGATATTAAGCTGTTTTTCAAATTTAAATGGTGTATTTTTAAAGTTTTTCTACAATCTTAAATTAATTTAAAGTTGGCGTATATCGATGTCGATATATTAGTGTATGGTGTTAACAATAGAGATTTTCAAGAAAAAAAGAAATTTTGTTGCAAAGTGTAAAGAGCTGGATATATACAGTTATGGTTCATCTTCTGAAATGGCAGTTAAGCGATTAAAGAAAGTCATTGCATTCTATGTCCAATCAGCAGGTGAGTATTTAAATGAGGATAAAGAAGTAAAAGCAAATTTTTCTATAAATACGGAATTTATCAATTAATAATTGATTGATCGATCTTTTATTATAGACATTTACATTTCCAATAATTATTATTTTTCCCCCTCTATCTTATTAATTCGTCCTTACAGATATATGCTGGTAGCCAGGCATCAGGTATTTGAAATGGATTGAAATCCAATAAGAGTATGGAGGATAATGTGTTTAAGATTGAAGGTAACTCTATTAAATTTAGAGGAAAATACGGATACATGAAAATTACAAAATTAACTGCTGATTATTTTATTTATGGAAATGGCTGCATTGAAGAAATGAACCAAATTCAGATCTCAACATATCAGCATCTGATACGCTTGATTAAAAAATATAACCTTGAAATATAAAAAATATCCGTTTTATTTTACAGAAGGTTATCAGACCATCTTTTCGGTTCAAATATTTTTTTATTTAATTCAATGGCTTCAATATCAGTTAATGATGCAAGATAATCTATAATGACCATCTCTTTCCTTATTTTTTTAATTTTAATTTTTCTAAAAAATTTTTGAGGTATACCGGGATTATCTTTAAAATAAAGAAAAAGGTCTTTTAATATTTTTGCCGCTTTTTCTGATTCGCCGTTTATTTCAGGCAATGTATAAACTTCTTTAAATAAATAAGACCGGAGTTTTTCTGTCTCTTTTAAGATCAACTTACTCATATATATATGAGGTTTATTAATGCTGCATTCGATGATATCATATACCATGGTGGATATTCTTTTTGAATGGATCTTTCCCAGTACGCGTATACATGATGAAGGAAAATCAGATGTTTTGATCAAACCTGACCTGATGGCATCATCAATATCATGATTAATATATGCTATGGAATCTGATACACGAACGATCTCACCTTCTAATGTGGAAGGGCAGTCTTTATCTTGATAAGGAAGAAGTTTTTTACCGCCTTTCGAGTGTTTCATGATCCCATCTCTGACTTCATAGGAGAGGTTCAGTCCTCCCTGTTTCTCCAGTATATCCACGACACGGAGGCTTTGCCTTGCATGATTAAAGCCCAGCGGAGACAGGGCATTCAGAATATGCTCTCCGGAATGTCCAAAAGGTGTATGTCCAAGATCATGGGCCAATGCAATGGCTTCAGTAAGATCCTCGTTAGCCTGCAGGGCTCTGGCAATAGTCCTTGCGATCTGTGTTACTTCCAGTGTATGGGTCAGGCGTGTTCTATAAAGATCATTTTTAGGAGCCAGAAAAACCTGTGTTTTATGTTTGAGCCTTCTGAAATACTTGGAATGAATGATGCGGTCTCTGTCCCTCATAAAGATCGTGCGGACGGTGCATGGTTTTTCATATTGCTGTCTTCCTTTTGAATTTTTGCTTAAAGTGGCATATTTAGATAAGTGCGCAGATTCAAACTCTTCAATATTCTTACGTATCATGTGCCGGTTCTGTAATTTTATACAGCTCCTGTTTCAGCTGATTTCTTATAATAATCAACGAATCGGGATAGATCTTTTCGTAAAAGCTTTATTTCATTACTATTGTTATCAAGTACAAAAATAGGCATTTTGATCCGTGATTTCAGTTCTTTCTCTCCATCATTGGTTAGAATCAGTTCAAAATCATCATTTTTATAGTAGGCGTGCATAAGGTCCGGTGGAACAATATGGTCATCAATATTCTTCTCTTCGGTATTTTTATACCTGTCTTCGTTCCGTTTTAAACAAATGTCGAATGAAGTTTTAATATAGAGGATGATGGTATTATCTAAAAATTCCCGGGTGAAATTTTTTAGTGCTTCCCGATAATTGGCTCTGCTGAATTCAATGAACAGCATTTTGTCCGGGCGGACTTGATCTAAAACAATTGAATTCATTTCTTTCAGAACATCATCGATGATACTCCAGTCTGTTACGGCAAAGCCTCCATCTTTCTTTTCATGTCTTAAGGCTTTTGTATCCTCTTCAAGCAATTTTTGCAGAATGGGAAAATCATCAATTCTGCTGAATTCTTTTGCGATCTTCTCTTCGGAAAAGTACTCTTTTAGTAGTTTAAAGATCAGTGATTTTCCGCATCCGGGGCGGCCGAGCAGCATGATAAACGGCAATTTTTTCAATATCATTTTACTCCTATTAATAATAACTAGACTTCTATTTTAGTATAATATATTATTTTATTTCTATTTCTCCATTTTTTATTATATACTGATTATACTCTTTTACCCCGGGAAGTAAAAATTTATCTGAACTGTTATGATATACCAGTATTTTCCCATTAAGCTTATTCTGTAATTTTTTAATTTCCGTGTAATATGTATGAACCGTATCTTTTTTAAAAAATTCGACTTCGTGGAATATGAGATCACAATCGTTATACCAGGAACTGTCAACAGAGGTACATTGGGGGTGCTTCTTCTCAAATTCTTCTGAATAAAAAGTATCTCCGCTTAAGGCAAAGACATTATTTTTGTACCTGATCTTGAGGCCCAGAGTACCTGAGCGCAGGACGTGATGAGACAGGCGAACCGTAAGATAGCCATGGTAATAGGGCAGTGTAGAATGGGGTATTATATTGATGTGATTGACCAGATCGTTAAAATCCGGGAAGAGGAAAGTATAGATCTTTTCCAGTTGCTTAAAGATCCTGAATGTGGTGATCAGATTAACGGGTTTATTCCTGATGGAAGCATATTCCAGAATAGAGGAAAATCCTTCAATATGATCTTCATGTACATGGGATATAAAGTAATCTGTAATATTATCCCAGGGGAAATTGATCTTTCTTAAAGCTAAAAAAGGTTTGGCCATTACATCAACCCAGATATTTCTGCTTGCATATTGAATAATAAAATTACTGGTATGCCCGTGAAAACCGTTACCGCTCCCTAAAGGTATGATCGACAGTGAGTTAAAGGGTCCAAAAAAACTCTTTTTATAAGGTATTAATAATTGTGCGATCTTCTTATGTATATTAAGAGAGGGATTGTTTTCCTGCCAGTCATAGAGAAGCCGGTCTTTATAAAATATTTGTATGTTACTTATCCCGTAATAGATCCTTACCCTATCATTCAGTTTATAATGAGTATCCGGTTTTATATATGTGCCTTTAAAGAATTTTTTAATGGAGTTTCTTTTTACTATTCTGGTTTTTGCAATGTTGAAGGTCTGATTAACCGTATATTTAAGCCGGTGATATAGATAACGAACATATTTTTTGTCACCTATGTATATATTGGGAGAAGAAGTCTCTTTTTTATATATCATGTTCCAGATAACAAATTCTTCCCCCGTATAATTATCCCCGGCCAGTGTAATGACCGGAGGCAGAAGAATGATATATTTTGTCTTGATCTTTAATTCATTCAGGTGTTTGGATATCTGAGGGAATGTGCCTATTCTGATGTATTCATGGTCTATCTTAATAATATCAGTATACAGGTATTTGTCACCTGCTCTAATATATGGTTTTTGATCCATTTAAAAACTTCCCGGTTCAAAAAAACCATTCTCCGTCCCGTTTCCCCTGTATTTCAGAGAGCCAAATTGAATGATGCGGATATCACTCTGTTTTCCTTTAAAGGGGGTATTAATACAGATTTTTTTCTTTAAAAAATCAATATTTTTTATTATACCCAGATCAAGCAGTTCATTATTTTTATTCCGTAATCCGACTAACGCACCATCAGAAAAGCCGGGAAGAAGATTCCTGATATTATAATAACCATTTTTATTTAAAAGCTCTATTTCTTTCTGCTCCATCTTTTCATCTGTTATGATCAGGACTCCTTCAAATACCGGATACTTCTCTGCGAAGAGAATATTCTTATCTGTAAATGAGGCTATGTCATTAATGCTTTTTCCCGTTTTAAAAAAACATTTATCTGTTTCGATCTTATCCAGGGGAAGTGTCATTTCTTTAGAATTCTGAAAATATTTCTGTGAACTTAAGTTTCGTAATTTTTCTCTGTCACCTTTGGATGTATCTAAAACTTTTCGGGAAGCCCTAAGGCGGATGAGCATATCTTTTGAGAAGACCGTTTTAACAAGATGCTCACATTCGTCCTCTTTTTGCATCAATACAATTATATCCGGATCCAGGATATCAATTTTAGATCTGGAAAGAAGCCGGCCACCGTCTCCAAGAACCCATCCGCTGGTATTTACAAGCATGATATCACACATTTTTAAGCATTGGTTCATGATTTTACTGAACTGTACAAGAGTAGGTACCATATGGAGTCCGGGTGAATGGGATCCTACAAATTCCATTCCTGTAATGGCCGCATCAGATAATAGTAAGATCGGTTCTTTAAGTACAGTAAAAGCGATAGTACCCGGGGGGCCAACATCTGATTGCCCCAGGTCACTGTCTATCACCCCCACTTTTCTTTTGAGCTGGATCAGTTTATTAGCCAGATATGTAATAAAAAAAGATTTTCCAGTATCCATCTCACCCAGCACAATGATCCTTTTCAGATTTTTATCTTTAATTCTGGCTACTAATTTATCCCACTGAACCGGAATGGTGCTTTTTTCCAGGGGTTTAATATTATTAATATCACCGGATTGGATCTGAATTATGGAATCTTTATGACATTCAAAGGGAATACTCTTTCCGGCAGGAATGGTATGTAAGAGCTGTATATGAGTTTTATGCTGCAGGATACATCCAACCGCTTCCAGTTTTCCTTTCAGTATTTTAAACTCAAGAGGTCCAACAAAGAGATATACTTCATTTTTTAATATTTCTTTTTGCATTCCGTTCTCCGTCAAATATTAACATGGGCCAATCCTTTTTTAATTGATCTTCAGTAACCTTTACTATTTTGTCTAATTCATTTTTTTTAAATGATAAAGAAGGCTTTTCCGATATTTCAATAATTTCTTTCAGCATGATCTGATCCTTATCCATCATATTGACCCTTCCGGAATATTTTTTCCCTTTATAGATGAAGGCGATCCAGTCATCATGTTTAAGTTCAGTATGATCAGCCTCTCCTACCATCCTTGAGAGTGTGTTTGCTACCAGGCCCGGATAAACCGGAATTGTTTGATAATTTTGAATTGTGGATTCGATGAGTTTTTGTGATAAGGACGGATGGCGATACTTTTTATTTAAAACATCCAGTATTTTTATTATATTGGAAAGTTCTGATTCTTTAAAACTCATATGCTCCTCACTTTTTTATAGATTGTATGTATACTTTTCTTTTAATATTATTATTATTTTCCGGATCTGTTCATCCAGGAAGTCTTCGCCATTTTGGGAATTGTCAATTACTTCTACGGGAAGGGGAGCATTTTTTGCAAAAGTCAGACCATCATCGATCTTGTACGTTTTTTCCATCTCTTCTTTCGATACCAGATGGTCATCCGAGCCTTCAGATATTGCTTTTTCATGACGTGCTACATTTCTTTTCCAGCAGATCTCAAATGGAACATCAATGTACAGTGCAAGAGCATGATCAAGTACATCCGGTGAAAAATTATTAAAAGCACTATGATAACTGTCCCGAGAAAACTCGACAAAAACGATCCTTCCTGTTTTTTTAAGTGGTATTATATCCTCATTCACTTCTTTTAGAAGTTCATGCCACATCATATCATTCACGACCTTGTATCCGCCATCGTCTGTTTTTCTGGAGTAAGCTCTTTGCTTTCCTTCTTTCTCATTTTTATCATCCTGCATAAATTTGGCCCATAATTTAGGAAAATCATCAACACGCGGGAACTCTTCTGCAAGACCTTCTTCTTTTAAATGATCTATCAGTTTGTTATAAACAGCGGATTTCCCGCATCCCGGCCGGCCTAATAGAAATATGTATTTTTTTGTTAATTCTGATTTACCCATTTCATCCTCCCATTAATTAAAAAATTTCTTTTTCAGAATAGCTTTCCTTTCTTCAGTAGTAAAAGAAGCATCTATCCCGTTAGAAATAATTTTTTTTATATCATCTATAGTGAGATCATATTGCCGAGTTAAAAGGTGTAATTCATCTGATAAAGTAATACTGCTTACTCCCGGATCATCCGTGTTGATCGTTACTTTCAGGCCATCATGGTAACAGGACCGGAATGGATGGGTGGCAAGATCCGGTACCACGGTAGTCTGAATGTTGCTTGTCAGGCACATTTCAAGGGGGATCTGATTTTTTTTAAAATAGTCATACAGGTCTTTATCGTCAATGATGTGAATGCCGTGACCAATGCGTGATGCATGTAATAGTTCTACTGCCTCGCGGATATTATGAACGGTTCCTGCTTCTCCCGCATGAATAGTTATGGGAAGATCATTCTCTTTAGCCAGCTGGAATGCTTCTAAATGGTCCTTTGCTGAATAATGTTCCTCATCACCGGCCAGATCAATCCCTACAACGGATTTCCGGTTCTCAAGAGCCAGTTTGACCGTTTCAAGAGAAGAGGCAGGGGATTCACTGCGGTAACAGCATAGGATAAGAGGATTAATGATATCATATTCGGTATGTGCTTTTTCCAGTCCTTTTAATACTCCCTGCAGGATCTCCTGCATTGAAAAATCTCCTTTAGCCTGTAATACAGGAGCAAATCGAAATTCACAATATTTTACATTATCTTGAAATGCATCTTCACTGGCTTCAAAAGCGATCCTCTCCATGGCGGAAGGGTTCATCAGGATCGGGTAAAAAGTTTCAAATGCTTTTAAAAAATCTCCCAGACTTCTGCAGTCCGGCGCTACTGTAACATATTTTTCCAGCTCTTTAACATCGGCGGATGGAAGGGTATATTGCTGCTGGTTTGCGATCTCAAGAATTGAACGTACCCGTAATGATCCGTCAAGATGTCTGTGAAGATCTACTTTTGGAAGTTCCTTGATTATATCAAAGGCAGGTTTCATGAAGTTTCTCCTGTAAAACTATTATTACCTTGGTGATAATAAGTTATAGAGTTTAAATAGGATGTCAACTAAAAGAAATCTATTGATTTTGCTTTTTAATGTAGTATTAATTTATGTTCCAATGCATAAATATATACTATTTTTTTTTATTATACTGATACCAGCAACATTATTTTCCTTTGAACTGAAAAAATATTATCCGGGTGATAAACAGCAGTTTCATATAAAAAAGATCGAAGATAAAGTCCTTGATCTTTCCATTGAGCGTATCGATAATCCGGAGGCTCTTTTTTTAAATACTTCGCTAAACTCCAGGCCGGTCCCGGATGGAAAAAAGAGAATTACCCCGACTCGCACCGGCAGAAATCTTTTCAACAGACTACTGAATATCGTTAAAAAAAAGAAATATTATGATTATGATATCAATTTCGATCTGCTGAAAACAGGTTTTTATCTATTTCGATTGAAAGGGACAGATTTTTCAAAAGAGGTTTATATTCTGATCACAAAATATAGATTGATCACTAAGATCCTTTATGATCAGGGGAGCAGTTTATTATGGGATGTCTCCTCCGGGGAACCAATAAAAAATTATACGTTATTTCTGTGTAATAAGTCAGATAAAGAGAAACTTAATCAATCGAAAAAAGAAGATTATTTTTATAGTTTTACACTTAACAGGGATGATTATACTCTTATATCGTATTACAGTAATTGTTATGATATAAATAGAATAAATGAAGAGGACATTATCAGGAAGGAGAGTTTTCCTTATATTGAAGTATTATTGCCAAAGGAATATTTTTACCTGGGGGAGAACCTCTCTTTTATAAGTTTGTTGAAGATCAAGGATCCTCCTGATTATAAAAATGTACTCATTTCCACGGTTATTCTGAGTATTTATGATATCAATAATAATTGCATTAAGCAGAAAAAGATCCACAATATTGATAAAGGATATACATACGGGAATTTTGCTCTTGATGATGATTTTAAGGAAGGCATCTATGTTATCAGGGTCCAATGGGGAAGCTTTGTACATCAGAAAATGGTTATAATTCTAAAGAATTATGATCCGCAGTTATATTTTAAGATACATTCTGATGATCAGATCTACTATTACAATGAAAAGATCATAATAGATATTGAAACTTTTTATAAATATGGAAAAGCATTTCAAAATGGAAGTATGCAGTGTGATCTGCTATATAAGAGAGTAAATTCTCAGGATCCTTACAAATACCTTATTACACTATTGCCGGATCTGAAAAAAGGAAGAGCACAGCTGAAGGTCAAGGTAAATAGACTGTTAGAAAAAGGCGATTACTTTTTAAAATTTATTATAAAAGTAACGAGTAATAATGGCTTTGAAGAGGCTGATCATTATATAGTAAAAGTATTACAGTCTGATTTCAGCCTATCCGTAAAACAGGATTATAATCTTTTTGAAATTGAGAAACCGTTAAATATAAAATATCGTATTATTCCTCTAAAGTCTTCTGCTGTTTTTAAACGGATGGATTTTCTCTTATATAAGATCCAGAATATTAAGGAAGATACAGAAAAGTATATATTATCGAGGAAGCTGAAGAAAGATCAGAATAATGTTACTTTAAAGCTGAATGAGAGAGGACTGTATAAGGCCAGGTTTATTCTGGAAGATAAGCAAAATCATGTTATTTCAAAGGAAATATATTTTTGGGTTTTATCCTATACATACGGTATTAAGAGCGAAGAGAAGCTTGAAGACATTATTATCGTTCATGATAAGAATGAGTATGAATACAGTGACATAGGAAAGATCCTAATTATTTTTCCTGATAAAAATTTTTGGTATAATATTTATATTGAAGGAAGGGAAACCTTTTATAATGAGATAAACTTTGCTGAAAAAAATTTTATTTTATTTGATTTCCCCATATACGAGAAATATTCTCCTGAAGTCCGTCTGAAAGTCCTTTCTTCACATAATAAAAAAGTATATTTTAAACAGATAAATATTAAAATTCCTTATGTCGGTAAGGTTTTAAAGCTGGAATCTCAAATATCCAATGTAAATAGTAAAGATAAATTCAACAAAATATCGGTAGAAACATTAAATTATTGGGGACATGGAGCAAGCGGATATATGCTCCTCTATACTTTAAACAAAGATTTTCAGGAATTATATAATCAGAGTTACAGGGATTATTATTTATTTTCAAGATTGTATGGCAGTATAAAGGATGATTCAGCAATTTTGGGATATGAATTTTATTCAAAAACTTTTCATGATAAGGATATTCCGTACCATTCCGGATTTATATACGGGAATTCACTTGTCTCTTCCTTTGACCATTATGATCTGGTTACTTTCAATAAAAATGAAATAAAGGAAAAACAGATTGAATACAGCCGGCATGGTTCCTGGAACTCCTTTCTGTTTGGATTTACGGATGATACCAAGATAGGATATAAAGAGATCGAGCATTTTTATAAAAGAGATTATTTTATCAATTATTACTATCCTCAATATTTATCCATAAAAGATAAGGCTTATTTTGCCCTTTTAATAAAGAATAATAAAAATGTTCCGAATAAATTTAAATTCAATTTTTCAATATTGAATGGAAAGTATAAAACTCAGCTGGATAAATATGTTTCAGTAAAATCAGATGCTTACCAGGAATTATTATTATCAGTTCAACCGCGGTATCAGGGAGCAATTAAGATCATTACGAAAAATGTTTCTCCCACTGCAATTGATAAAGAAGAATTCCTGATCAAGTTGCGCAATGATCCTGTAATTGAAAAGAAGAGGAATAAATTTATAAAAGTAAAGAAGGATTATTATAAATTAAAATATTATTTAAAAGGAGATGATTATTACAGCAAGCTTAAAAAGCCCGGCTTATTTTGTTTCTATTATGATCGCGGTGATGATGTTGTTGTCCGTTTTAGAATAAGGGTCAAAAGAGGGATGAGGAATATTAAGATCATTGATTTTATTCCCAGCGGATGCGAATATATAGACCAAAACCTGAAGTATCATCTTTATAAAATAAAATCCTTCACAAATTATGGTATAACCTTTAAAGAGGGAAAGGTTATCCTGCATATTCCTACGCTTTCCAAGGGAGTTTATAATATATATTATATTTTAAAAGCAAAATATAAGGGAAAATATTTTTTACCTGGATATACTGTATCTACGGAAGATAAATTCCTGCAGACTACTCCTGAAAATGACTATGTCGAGATCTATTAAAAGAATACTAATAACAGGAAAGCATATGATCAGAGAATAGAAATTTTATACTTTATAAAATTTTTTATTATCCACCATTACTTCCAGAGGTAACGGTCTTTCATTATATGTCGATGCCATAACCCTTCCATAGGCTCCGGCGCTTTTGATCGCAAGAAAATCATTTTCCTCTACTCTGCTTATGGACCTGTCTTTTGCAAAAAAATCTCCCGTTTCACAGATCGGGCCGACTACATCTATTGTGAACTTCTTTTTAGATTCTTTAACAGGAACTATATTATGATAAGCCTCATAAAGAGAAGGCCGGATAAGAGTATTCATTCCTGCATCTACGATAACAAATGTTTTATTCAGACTTTTTTTGATATAGGTGACTTTTGTTAAAAGGATACCCGCATTTCCGACAATATACCTGCCGGGCTCCAGTATCAGTTTAAGGTTGTTCTTTTTAACAAGCGGAATTACTTTTTCAGCAAATTCACAGGGTGTTTGTGGTTTTTCATTCTTATAGATGATACCAAGCCCGCCGCCTATGTTCAGGTACTCGATATTGAATTTATCCTTACGGATCGTTTTAATAAGTGACACTATTTTATTTATGGCTTTAATATAAGGCGTTACTTCCGTGATCTGTGATCCGATATGGAAGTGGATACCTTTCAGTTGAATATTTTTGCATTGACGTATAACATGCAGCACTTTATCGATCTCATAAATAGATATGCCGAATTTAGTCTCTTTCTTTCCTGTTATGATATATTTATGAGTTTTTGGGATGATATCCGGGTTTATTCTGATGGCGATCGGAACGATCTTTTTCGACTTTTCTGCAATTGAGTCAATTTTTTTGATTTCATTTGTTGATTCGCAGTTGAACATGAATATGTTGGATCTTATGGCCCATTTGATCTCCTCATCTGTTTTACCGACACCCGC
>Ga0180007_10002138_pt1 | contig 24265 bp, 22 predicted proteins | sample MM_PC_MetaG_FD_121122 | JGI IMG/M metagenome (GOLD analysis project Ga0180007, IMG submission 121122) | Groundwater microbial communities from the Aspo Hard Rock Laboratory (HRL) deep subsurface site, Sweden - MM_PC_MetaG | ecosystem: Environmental > Aquatic > Deep subsurface > Groundwater... | reverse complement strand
TTGCCCGGTGATTATCGTGGAGAGGCCACACCCGTTCCCATTCCGAACACGGAAGTTAAGCTCTCTAACGCCGATGGTACTGCCTTCGTGGTGGGAGAGTAGGTCGTCGCCGGGCTTTTTTTTTAATTGGGCCATCTCTCTCCCTGTAAGCGCCTTGGCCATAGTCGACGCGCGCGCGCATTAAGTACTGGCATTGCGCCGCGAGCCCGGGCGGAGCCTCCCTTACTAATAATCGGGCTCCATCTTGAAGGCCGAGATTCCGTCATGCTAGTCTTGGCCCACATGAAATTCCGGGTTTCCGCCGATAAGGTCACGATTTTTACATACTTCCTAATAATAATATCCATAGGCTCGTTGTTGCTCTCGTTGCCTGCGGCGTGGTCCGGCCTAGGCTCTATCACGTACCTGGACGCCATTTTCACTTCCACGAGCGCGGTCTGCGTAACCGGGCTCATTGTCGTGGATACCGCGCTTTTTAGCGCGTTCGGGAAGACCGTCATCATGCTCCTGATACAGCTCGGCGGATTGGGCATCGTTGCATTCGCGACGATCTACGTCGCGGCTCCGCGCAGAAAAGTATCCTTGCTGAACAGGGGCATCATCAAGGAGATGTACATAGACGAGGTAGAATCTAATCCCGTTAATATAATCAGGCATATCGTCCTGACTACCATCGCCATCGAATTCCTTGGTTTCTTGATAATAAGAAGCCGGTTCAAGGCCGCCGGGATACCTCAGTACAACTTCGCCGCCGCTTTCCACGCGGTATCGGCCTTCTGCAACGCCGGGTTCTCCACGTTCAGCGACAGCCTTGAATCGTTCGCGGGGGATTGGCGCATCAATCTCGCGTTCATAGGGCTCATAGTCAGCGGAGGCTTGGGCTTCGTGGTCCTACAGGATATCGGCCGCGTCTTCATGAGGACCAAGCGCCGGTTCAGCTACCATACTCGTATCGTTGTGTCCGTTAGCGCCGTCTTGATCCTCGCGGGAGCCGCATGCTTCTACGCGCTCGAGCGCGGCGGGGCTTTCTCCTCGATGAGCATTCCTGAGCGACTCCTAGCCTCCCTTTTTCAATCCGTCACGACGAGGACGGCGGGCTTCGATACTGTAGCCCAATCTGCCTTCGGTTTTCCCGCGATGCTATTGGCCGTGTTCTTGATGTTCACCGGGGGCTCGCCCGGCTCTACCGCCGGAGGGGTGAAGACGACTACCATTTTCATGGCCTTCGCGGCGGCGTTCAAGGGGCACGAGGACGATGGATCTATCATGTATAAGGGCGGGGCTCTATCCTCTATCATTATCTCCAAGGCGTTCTCGATAATCGTGAAGGCCGTCATTATCATCACCGCGAGCCTGCTTCTCGTCCTGTGCTTGGAGGGCGACGGCGCTTCCTTCCCAGACCTGTTCTTCGAGGTCGTATCGGCCTTCGGGACGGTCGGGCTATCGCGCGGCGCGACTGCCGGGTTGGGCGGGGCCTCGAAGGTAGTTATTATCATGACCATGTTCATAGGCAGGGTAGGCCTCTTCGCGATGGCCATTACCAAATCGTCGGATCGGATAGAGCGATTCGCCGACTATCCTCGCGAGAACCTGCTGCTAGGCTAGGAGGGCTTGTATGTCAAGGCAATACGCAATAGTCGGGCTAGGCAGCTTCGGCGTCCGGGTCCTGGAGAAGCTGTCCGAGGCTACCGACCAGATTATCATAATCGACAAGGATAAGGATGTAGTAGAGCGGTACAAGGATATGGCCGCGAAATCGTATATCGCCGACGCCCTGAGCAAGGAGGCGCTCGAGCGCATTATCCCCGAGTCGATAGACGTGGCGGTCGTCGACGTGGGCGACCACCTCGAGGCGGCGATAATAGTCGCGAACGCCCTAAAGAAGCTCGGAGCCAAGCAGATCATCATCAGGGCCGATAACGAGGAGCGCGGCGAGATACTAGAGATGGTAGGCGCCACCAAGGTCGTCTATCCCGCCCGCGAGGCGGCTACTAAGCTCGTGCCGATGCTGGTCTCTAGCTCTTTGTTCTCGTTCATGCCCATAAGCCCGAGCCTCGTCCTGGCTGAGGTCGGCGTGCCGGAGCGTTACGTCGGGTCGACCCTCGTCGAGGCTAATTTCAGGCGCACTAAAGGCATAAACGTCGTGGCCATCCGCAAGGAGGGCGGCGACGAGTACGTATACTTCGAGCCGCGGTATCGATTGATGGGCGACGACGTGCTTCTATGCGCGGGTACGGAGAAAGACGTCACGGCGTTCACCGGGGCGAGGATTACGGCCCGTAAGAACGTCATCGGCGATATGCTCCGCGGAATATTCGGCAAGCCTCGTTCCAGGAACGAAGCCGAGGTAAAAGAGGAATGATGGACAGTATGAAGGATTCGCGAACCCAGGACGCCTCCGCCGCGATCGCCGGAGGCGCTATAGCGCTAACCGGCGCGTATATCGCCGCCCAGATGCTCTCCGATATTGGAAGCCTCAAGATCGCCAACATAGGCGGTTGGGCCGTCGACGCGGGGACGTTCGTATACCCTATCACCTTCACGATCAGGGATATGATCCATAAGCGGCTCGGTAAGAAGGCGGCCCGGACGACGATCCTGCTCGCCGCCGGAGTGAACCTGGTCATGGCGCTCTATTTCTGGATCGTGAGCCTCCTGCCGCCGGACGCGGGCTGGGCCGCGTGGGAAGGCGCCTCGGTTACGGTGAATGACGCGTTCTCCCGGGTGCTCGCGCCCGCGTGGACCATCGTCGTCGCGAGCATCCTCGCCGAGGTAGTCAGCGAGCTGGTCGATACCGAGGTCTACCACCTATGGACTACCAGGGTCACGACCCGGTTCCAGTGGATGAGGGTACTGGTCTCCAACGCCGCCAGCGTCCCGCTCGATAGCCTCGTGTTCTCCTGGCTGGCCTTCGGGGTGGGCTTTGGCATGCCGGCCGCGGAGGTCTGGCAGATATTCTGGTTCAATGTCGTCGTCAAAGGCATCGTGACGCTGGCCAGCCTGCCGGCGATCTACCTGGTCAAGGACGCCAAGGGCTCCCGATAGAGCCCGGCGCGACAGGCCGCGGCGGGACCTGGTGATAGGCGCTGGCCCAAACCGCGGTGACGCTAGCGGCTCGGACCTGGACTGGAAGGGCCGCTCGATGTCAGCTAGACTATTAGCTCCGACCTCGCCATAAGGAGAACGCCATGGATACCATCTCTATCGTCCTGGTCCTATTCATAGTCCTGGAATGCCTCAACGTCATCCTCCTGTATAAGATGCCGTCGAGCACCAAGGGCAACGCCATCGGCGTGTTCAAGGCCTACGGGAAAGCGAAGGCGGACCCGGAAATAGGCGCGATGGTGGACTATCTCGTCAACTGGGTGGCCGGCACGAAGCTCATCTTCATCGTGCTGCTCATAGGCGTCATCATAACGGGAAGCCCGGCGACCAAGGTATTCAGCGCTATCGCCTTGATGTTCTCCATCGCTACGTTCTTCTCGAGGCTCTTCCCGATCATTAAGCGGGTAGAGGCCGAGGACGGACTGACTATCCGCGGCTACTCGCGTACCCTGGCTATCATGATAGGGAGCTTCATAGCCGTGTTCGCGCTGGCTCTCGTTATTTTCCTGATCGGCTACTTCCGCGGGTGATCGCTACTAGCGTCTTGGGCGCGGCCTCGGCCGCTCGCCTAAGCCGCGTCGCCTGGCGAGATCAGTCGTAGGCTGTTCCGCCGTCCCGACCCGAGTCGAGGCCGGACGCTTCTTCCTTATCGGTAGCGCGTACCGTGGTAGCGCCGTCGAGGAGAGCGAGCGTGACGAGGGTGAAGGCGAACGCGTAGATGGCCCCGCCTGACGCGATCGCCGCCTGCTTCAGGAGGAAAGCGTAGTCGCCGTCTACCAAGCCCGAGGCGGGGGCGCATCGGTATCGTTGGATCGGCCTCGTATCTTCCCGCGGCTCACGGGGAGCCGCCGGAGCCGCGCTCCATCAGGCTGATATAGCCGTCGCGGGAGAAGACTATATGGTCGAGGAGAGGTATTCCCAGGATGTCGCCGGCGCTCTTGAGGCGCTCGGTAATGTCCTTGTCCTCGGGCGACGGCTCGAGGCGTCCGGAGGGGTGGTTGTGGGCTACGAGGACCGCGCAGGCCCTGTCGGAGACCGCCTCGCAGAAGACCTCCCTAGGGTGCACGATCGTCCTGTTGACGAGGCCGACGGTGACGACCCTGACGGCTATGAGGTCGTGCGCGCCGTTGAGCGTGCAGCAGAGGAACCGCTCCTGCTTCCGGTCGTCGAAATGCCTGACGAGTTGCCACGCGTCCTCGGGGCCTCCGACGCGGCGTTCCCTGACCCCGAAGAACCGCTTGCCTAGCTCGAGCGCCGCGGCTATACGGCAGGCCTGGGCGCTGCCTACGCCGGGTATCGCGGAGAGCTCGCGGACGCTGGGGACCCCGGCGCTGCAATCGACCGTCGCGAGAAGCTCCTCGGCGAGCGCCCTGACGTCCTTGCCTCGCGAGCCCGTGCCCAGGATAGCCGCTACGAGCTCGAAATCAGCGACCGAAGGGGTTCCGGAAGCCGCGAGCCGTTCTCGGATATCGGGGCGCTCGTCGTATTTTCCACCGTACGTCTCGTAGAGCAGGGTAGTAGCGGCCATTCCGTCCTCCTACGGTACTACCGGGAGGGGCGCATACGCGCTTTCGGATTTGCTTCCGCATGACATTCCCATTATACTAGGAAAACGGAACGACAGGTTCCTCAACGCGTTCGGAGTACTTCAATTTCCGCGCCGAGCGGGATCGGGGCCGTAAGGCGCCGAATCATGTATATGAAGGGGACTGAATGAAAAGCGTAAAGGGTACCCAGACGGAGAAGAACCTCATGGCCGCCTTCGCGGGCGAATCCCAGGCGAGGAATCGCTATACCTATTTCGCCAGCAAGGCCCGGGACGAAGGCTATATGCAGATCGCCGCCGTATTCGAGGAGACAGCCAATCAGGAGAAGGAGCACGCCAAGCGCCTCTTCAAGCTCATGGAGGGAGGCGAGATAACGGTTACGGGGACCTTCCCGGCAGGACCGGTGGGCACGACCTCCGAGAACCTCCTCGAGGCCGCCGGCGGCGAGAACTACGAATGGAAGGAAATGTACCCAGGCTTCGCCAAGACCGCTAAGGCCGAGGGCCTGGACGCCATCGCCACGGTCTTCGAGGCTATCGCCGTCGCGGAGAAGCAGCACGCCAAGCGCTACGAGGGCCTGAAGGCCAACGTGGACGGCGGGACGGCCTTCAAGCGCGGCAAGCCGGTAACCTGGCAGTGCAGGAACTGCGGCTATATCTTCGAGGCCGCGGAGGCGCCCAAGGCCTGCCCGGCCTGCGCTCACCCGCAGTCGTATTTCGAGATCCTCGGCGAGAATTGGTAACGGAGGCGAATGACCATGATCGAAGCTATGCAGGTCTATAGGTGCGAGAAGTGCGGCAATATCGTCGAGGTGCTCCATGCCGGCGGCGGGGAGCTCGTGTGCTGCGGTCAGCCGATGGGGCTCCTTAAGGAGAATACCACCGACGCCGCCAAGGAGAAGCACGTGCCGGTCGTCGAGAAGGTAGCAGGCGGATGGCGCGTCACCGTAGGGGCCGTCGCCCACCCCATGGAGGAGAAGCACTTCATCGAGTGGATAGAGCTTATCGCCGGCGGGAAGTCGTACCTGGCCCACCTCAAGCCGGGGGACAAGCCCGAGGCCATGTTCATGATCGACGCGACGCACGTGGTCGCCCGAGAATATTGTAATATGCACGGTCTCTGGAAGGCCGAGGCGTAAGGAGAAACCATGGAAAAGTACATCTGCGACGTGTGCGGCTATATCTACGATCCTGCCGTCGGCGACCCCGACGCCAAGATCCCGGCCGGAACCGCATTCTCGGCTTTGCCCGAGGATTGGGTCTGCCCGATGTGCGGCGCTGGCAAGGATAGCTTTAGCCTAGCCTAGGGCCTGTTGCGCCGCCTCCCCGGCGGCGTGTACTATCGATGCCGGAAACGCGAGCGCAGGCTTTCGTTCCCGGCTTTCTTATTATCGGAGGATAGATGATTTCCAGGGAAGAATTCATTTTTACCATCGGCTACGACGGGGGGACCGCCATAGTCGACGGCAAGGCCAAGGCGAAATACGGCAAGCTCGGCACCGTCGAGTTGGCCGAGGCCGGCCTTTTCCGGGCCGCGTTCGCTTCCGCCGTATTCTCGGGGTCCGCGGAAGACCTCAAGGCGTTCGCCGATATCTATAACGCGAAGGCCGGGACCGATTACTCGACCCAGGAGCAGTTCCAAAGGCTCTTCGGGGTGAAGCAAGAAAAAGTGAAGAGAGTATTGGCTCTATAGCGGAGAAGCGTTACTATAGTACGAAGATTGGCACGAGGCCGTTCGCGGAGTTTCCGGGACGGCGCGCTCCGTTTCGCTCGCGTCGCCTACTAGGGACCGCGCAAAGAGATCGGGCGAGCCCGTCGATTATTTTCCCGCTCGCTCGCAAGAGGAACGCATAATGACAAAGAACCGAATCTCCTTCGCCGCCGCCGTTTTGTCCGTCCTTCCCTTCACTTCATGCCTCGGCCTCCCCGGTTTCGGGATAATCGGGAACGGCAAGGTCATTCAGTCGGAACGCTCCGTAGGCTCTTTCTCCCGCATCGAATCAGCGGGCTCCGCCGAGGTACGGGTTAGGAAAGGCCCCTCAGCCCGCGTCGTCGTGACGACCGACGAGAACGTACAGGAATACTTCGAGGCCAAGACCTCCGGAGACTCCCTGTGGCTGGGATTCAAGCCTATGACGGCGATAGGCCGGGTAACGAGGCTCATCGTCGACGTATATCTGCCCGAGCTGGAGGCCGTGGCCGTATCGGGCTCCGGCGACTTGTCTATCCTCGACTCCTTCAAGGGCGGATCGTTCAAGGCGGCTATTGCCGGCTCCGGCTCCGTGTCGGGTGGCGGAAGGCTATCATACGATTCCTTCTCCGCGAGGCTCAGCGGCTCGGGTTCCCTTCGGCTCGGAGGGGCCTACGAGACCGTCGTAGCGTCGCTGACCGGCTCGGGGGACATGGAGCTCGACTGTCCCTCAGCGGCGAGCATCGACGCTAAAATATCCGGCTCGGGGTCCATGAGCCTATCGGGCTCGTGCGACGCCCTGGACCTATCGATCGCGGGTTCCGGCGATTTCGATTCGCCCGATTTCAAGGCCAGGACCGCAAAGATCCTTATCACCGGCTCTGGAGACGCCGAGCTGGAGGTCGCGGAGCGCCTGGACGCCCGCCTGAGCGGCTCCGGCGGCGTAGAGTACGGCGGCAGGCCGACCGTTAACGTCAGCGTCACGGGGTCGGGCAGGGTACGAGCCGGCAAATAGCGTCGAAATCGGGCCTCCGAGGTAGTATACTGCTAGTGACCGAAGGAGGCCCGGATGAAACGCTTACTCGCGTTAGGAACGATAGCTCTCGTAGTGACCATCGGCGTAGTCTCGTGCTCGAGCGTCGACTCCGAAGCCCGGCCGACGACGCCCGCAGTCGCCGCCGATGACGGGGCGCCCTCCGACGCGGTCGCAGGCTCGCCCGGGGACTCTCCCAAGGAGGCGGGGGACGCCGACTACGCGGCGGCTCCGGTCCCTTCGCCCGCCGTGCGATCGGAGGAATCCGCCTCGCCTTCGCTCATGTTCGAGCGCGGCGCCTCCAAGTCGGCGCTCGGAGCGTCGGGATCGCCCGGGGCGCCTGGATCAGGCCCGAGGACGGCTCCTACGACGTCCGGGCTCAAGGCCGGCTTCTCCGACGATAACGCGCAGTTCGGCTATTTCGTCGATTTCCTTAAGAAGTACGAGGACGTCCCTCATTACCCCTACGATATCTCGGAGCGGCTGACCGCCCGCGTCGTGGACTCGGCGGGCAAGCCCGTCGCCAACGCGACGGTTACGGTAGCGTATAGGGGCAGGACCCTGGCGAGTGGCCGTACCTTCTCCGACGGCGCGTTCCGGTTCTATCCGGCGGCGCTCGGCACGAGGGCCTCGAGCTTCGATCTGCGGGCGAGGTCCGGGAGCCAATCCGTCGGCCTGTCCGTCTCGAGGGACGGCCCGCGCCTCGTCGAGCTGAAGATGCCTTCGCCGCGCGCGGTGCCCGACCCGCTTCCCCTGGACGTCCTATTCGTGATGGACACGACAGGCTCCATGGGCGAGGAGATAGCGCGGCTCAAGGCTACGATGGAGATAATCCACGACAACCTGAGCGGCCTCAAGCCCATGCCCCTGGTGCGCTTCGGCCTCGTCCTCTATAAGGATAGGGGCGACGAGTACGTCACCGAGGTCTCCCCGTTCACCTCGGACATCGACGCGTTCCGCGCGGCCCTCGATCCGGTAAGCGCGGACGGCGGCGGCGACGGCCCGGAGGACCTGGAATCGGCGCTCGACGACGCGATTCACGCCATGGACTGGAACGAGGGCGGCGTTAGGCTGGCCTTCGTCGTGACCGACGCCGAGGCCCACCTCGATTACGGCCGCGAGTATACCTATGTCGACGCGGCCAACGACGCCCGCGCCAAGGCCATAAAGCTGTTCACCATCGGCACTGGAGGCCTGCCGCTCGAGGGCGAGTACCTGCTGCGCCAGATAGCGCAGCTCTCCGACGCCCGCTATATCTTCCTGACCTACGGCGAGAGGGGAGAGTCCGAGGGCGGTTCCGAGGGCTCGGTCAGCCATCATACCGGATCGAATTTCCAGACTGACAAGCTCGAGGCGATCATCATCCGCTTCGTGAAGGAAGAGGTCGCCAACCTGTCGGACGCGCCTCTCTCCTCCGACGAGGATTACTTCAGCGCGCAGAAGGTCGGCGAGGAGACCCGCGACGAGACCCTGGGGAAACTGTTCTCGGAGGCTATCGCGAGCCTCGCGGACTACTCTACCTTCCATATCGCCCCCGAGACTCCTTGCGCGATCCTTCCGGTGAGCGCGGCTGGGGACGGCCTCGGATCCACGGCCGAGTACTTCGGGGAGCGTCTGGCGATGGCCTCCGCCGAGGCTAAGCGCTGGAAGCCCGTCGAGCGCAAGGACCTGCAGAAGATCCTGGCCGAGCTGGAATTACAGCTTTCCGGGCTGGTCGACGAGGGAAGCGCCGCCAAGGTCGGGAAGCTGCTCGGGGCGGACCTGCTCGTCTCCTCGACGCTCTATAGGCGGGGAGGGCAATACGAGCTGTTCCTGAGGCTGGTACGGGTCTCGACGGCGGAGGTGCTCTCCGTCTCCCGCGCGAAGATCGCCTTGGACCTGGGCCTTTGAGCGCCGCGGCCGGATCGGGCGCCCATGGCGGCTAAGCAGCAGAAGACGGGCTACGAATGCTCCGCGTGCGGGCGCAGGGAGGCTAAATGGCTGGGGCGCTGCCCGGAGTGCGGGGAGTGGAACACCATGCGCGAGAGCGCCGCGCCCGCTCCCGACGGCCGGGCCGCGCGGGCCGCGAAATTCTCGGTGCCCCTCGACGCGGTGGACCCGGCTGAGGGGGCCCGCTCTCCGTCGGGCTCGGCCGAGGTGGACCGCGTGCTCGGCGGCGGCATCATGAAGGGTTCCAGCGTCCTCGTAGGCGGCGAGCCCGGCATAGGTAAGAGCACGCTGCTCCTGCAGATCGCGGCCAGGGCCGGGGTCCAGGGCCGCGTGCTGTACATCTCCGGCGAGGAGAGCGCGGCCCAGATACGGCTCCGCGCCGATAGGCTGGGCCTCAAGCGAGCGGGCCTCGAGGTCCTATGCACCGGCGACCTCTCCGAGGCCGTAGCGGCCCTCGATAGGCTCAAGCCGGCCCTCTTCGTCGTCGATTCGCTGCAGACCCTGGCGTCGGCCGAGGCCGGAGCCGTCCCGGGTACGGCTAACCAGGTCAAGTACTGCTCGCTCGAGCTGTCCGACTGGGCGCGGGAGCACGGCGGCGCCTGCTTCCTCGTCGCCCACGTCACCAAGGACGGGCTCATAGCCGGGCCTAAGGCGGCGGAGCATACGGTGGACGTGGTGCTGATGTTCGAGCAGAGCGAGAGCGACGTCAGGTTCCTCCGCTCGGCCAAGAACCGCTTCGGCTCCACCGACGAGGTCGGGCTGTTCACTATGGGCGATCGCGGGCTCGAGGAGCTGTCCGACCCTTCCGCCGTGTTCCTCGTGCGGCGCGACGGGGCCATACCAGCGGGCGCCGCGATAGCCGCGACCTGGGAGGGGACCCGGTCAATACTGGTCGAGATCCAGGCGCTGACCGTCCCTGGCAAGGCTTCCCTCTCGCGCGTATACTCCGAGCGCATCGAGCCCGCCCGGGTCGCCCGGGTCGCCGCGGTGCTGGAGAAGCACGCGGGCCTGCGGCTATCGGACCAGGATATATACGTCAACGTGTCCGGGGGCATCAGGCTGGCCGAGCCGGGGGTCGACCTGGCCCTGGCGGCCGCCCTGTACTCCGCGCGCACCGGGCTGGCCCTGCCCGCGGGTACGGCCCTGGCGGGGGAGCTGTCGCTGGCCGGCGAGGTCAGGCCGGTGCGCCGTATGGCCGGGAGGGTCCGCGCCGCCAAGGCCATGGGCCTCGGTCGGGTGATAGGCCCCTCCGAGTCGGGCTCGCCGGAGCTCGCCGGCCAGGATCGAGCGGACGCCTGGGAGCGCGTGACTACCGTCGGCGCGACGGTACGGGCCCTGTTCGGCGGCGCTACGGGTTCCGGCTAGGCGCGTCGCGATTGCCCCCCGGCCCGCGGTAGCCTATACTGCGAGGCGAATACGGAGGAATCGCATGCGCTATCCCGCTCCAGGCCGTCGTCTCTTCGGCATTTCCGTCCCCCTAGGATCCATCCGCGCGTCAGGCGGCTGGAGGGTCGGCGAGTACCCCGACCTAGTCCCTTTCTGCAGGCTATGCTCCGGCCTCGGGGCCGGGCTCGTCCAGATACTGCCCGTGAACGATACCGGCAGCCAGAGCTCGCCGTATTCCGCCCTGTCGGCGTTCGCCCTGCATCCGCTCTATGTCCGGGTGCGCGACCTGCCCGAGGCGGCCGAGGCGCCCTCGGCGGTCGCGGCCCTCGACGCGTTCGCCGCCGAGGCCGTCCCCGGGGAGCGCTTCCCGTACGCCGACTGCCTAGCCGCGAAGCTCGCGGCGCTCAGGGCGGTCTACGACGCCAGCCGGTCGGCCATAGCCGCAGACCCGGCGCTCGCCGCGTTCGCCGAGTCGAGGCCCTGGGTCAAGACCTACGCAGTCTTCAAGCGGCTTAAGTCCTCGTACGGAGAACGGGCCTGGCCCCGCTGGCCCGAGCGGCGCGATCCTACGAAAGCGGATATCGAGGCCCTATGGCTCGACCCGGCCGGCGCCGACGAGCAGCTCTTCCACGTCTGGACGCAGATGCGCGCTAGCGAGCAGTTCCGGGAGGCCAGCCGGGCCGTCGCCGACGCCGGGCTGGCCCTCCTCGGCGACATCCCCATACTGATGAACGAGGATTCGGCCGACGCGTGGTCCGACCGCGATTTCTTCGACTCGTCGCTGAAGGCCGGCGCGCCTCCGGACATGTACTCGGAGGCTGGCCAGAATTGGGGCTTCCCCATCTACGACTGGGACGCCATGGAGCGCGCCGGGTACTCCTTCTGGCGAGCCAGGATAGCGGAGGCGGACAGGTATTACTCGGCCTTCAGGATAGACCACGTGCTCGGCTTCTTCAGGATATGGGCGCTCGGCGATCGCGAGGAGACGGGAAGCCTCGGTCGCTTCGTGCCCGGCGCCCTGGTCGGCGCCGACGAGCTGAGCGCGGCCGGCTTCTCGGCGGAACGGCTGCGCTGGCTATCCGAGCCCCATATTGGCTTAGCGGAGCTGCGGGCCGCGTGCTCCCAGGATTCGCCGGCGGCGGCCGAGGCGGCCCTCGATAGGATAGGCGACGAGGACCTATTCCTTTTCAAGCGTAGCGTCCGGGGCGAGGCCGATATCTCCGGGCTAGGCCTGCCCGGGCCGGCGGCTGATTTCCTCAAGGAGCGGTGGCGGGATAGGGCCCTGCTCGTCGTAGGGGCCGACTCGTACGCTCCTACGTGGCGGCATCGCGAGAGCAGGGCCTGGGCGAGCCTCTCCGACGCCGAGAGGGAGGCTCTCGGCTCGCTATTCGCCAGGAAGGGCGAGGAAGCCGAGCGGGGCTGGGAGGAAAAAGGCCGGGCGCTGCTATCGATGCTCAAGGGCGCTTCCTCCATGCTGCCCTGCGCGGAGGACCTCGGGGCCGTGCCCGACTGCGTGCCGAGGGTGCTCGAGGGCCTCGGGATACCGGGATTACGGGTACCGCGTTGGATGCGCCGCTGGGACGAGCCCGGCCAGCCCTTCAAGCCGCTTTCGGAGTATTCTGTCCTCTCGGCCTGCACTCCGAGCGTGCACGATACCTCGACGCTGCGCGCCTGGTGGGACTACGAGGACGGGCGGGAGGAGTTCGCGGCGGCCTATTGCCCCGGTCTATCGCCCGCGCCGCCATCGCTCGATACCGCCGCGGCCTCCGCCGTCCTGCGCGCGCTCGCGGGAGCCCCGTCGCTGCTCTACGTGCTCCAGCTACAGGACCTCCTCGACCTGTCGGAGGATTTCCGGTCGGCCGACCCGCGCGCCGATAGGGTGAACGTGCCCGGCACCGTGGACGCCTTTAACTGGACGTGGCGAATGGGCTATCCCGTAGAGGAATTAGAGGCTTCGCTCGAATGGAAGGCTCGAGTGAGGTACGCCTGTTGCCGATAAACAACTATAGCTTAGACCGAAACGAACGGATGGGACGATGGCACAGCAGACGAATACTATAAGGCCTCCGCTCGTCGCTATTGCCGTCCGCGATCGAGGCTCGTCGGAGCGCCTGGCCCTGGAGCTCGGGACGAGGGTTCCCGGCGCCATGACGTCGATCCTCGACGACGACCGGGCCCTTCGCGAGGCCATCGCGCTCGACCCGGCGCGCAGGGCCGACGCGTTCCTGGTCGACCCCGCCTCCGCGACCCTGCTCTCGGCGCTGTCGGAGCCCGACGACGCGATCGTCGCGGGGGTCGTCTTCGATCCAGCGGCCGGCGGAGCCGCCCTCCCGCCCGATCCCAGGTTCGCGGGCCTGCCTAAGGGGCCCGAGCCGAGTCCGTTCGCAGAGGCCTCGGCCTGGGCGGCCGGCGCGGTCGCCGCCGTATCCAAGGCGTGCGCCGACGAGTCCGCGAGGGAGGCCTACGGCCGCCGTTACGAGGATCTCGTGGAGGCCCTGCCCGATATAGTCTACGAGCTGGACATCGACGGCGTCATCACCTTCGTCAACGAGTCGGTCGCGATGCTCGGGTACGCTCCGGCCGACCTGATCGGCAAGCATTACTCGGTACTGCTCCATGACGACGACGCGGCGGCCGTGGACAGGGATAGGGTGCTACCCGACTTCTTAGGATACAGGACCGGCCTCGCGCTAAGCCCTAAGCTGTTCAACGAGCGCCGCGGCATAGAGAGGCGCACTACCGACCTCGAGGTCCGCCTCAAGAGGAACCCAGGCGCTTCGGGCGCGAGCCGCGAGCTCATCGGGAGCGTCATCTCCTACGGGGAGGTCTCGTCGGCCGGAGAGTACGCCAGGGACGAGGACAAGGAATTCAAGGGCTCCGTGGGCATCATCCGCGACGTCACGCTCAGGCGCAAGTCGGAGGAGATGCTAAGGAAGCTGTACCAGGCCGTGGACCAGCTCGGCTCGTGCGTGTTCGTGCTTAACCACGCCTTCGAGGTGGAGTACGTCAACCCGGCGTTCTTCATGCTCACCGGCTTCGCTCCCCCCGACGTCATCGGGCGCAGCGTCTTCAGGTTCTTCGCGTTCATGCCCGACAAGGTGGATAAGATATCGAAGAGGGTGCAGGACGGGTTCGAGGCGAAGGAAGAGGCCCTCGTGCCCCGCTCGACCGGGGGGCAGTTCTGGGCGACCTTCTCCATGGCCCCGGTTCGATCGCCGTCCGGGGCGATAACCCACGCCATCGTCATCGTCGAGGACGTCAGCGCCAGGAAGTCGATGGAAGAGCTCCTGCGCAACGCCAGGCGGGACGCCGAGGACGCGAGCAGGGATAAGTCTCGTTTCCTGTCCGGCATGACGCAGGAACTCCGGGAGCCGATACTCGGCATCGTGGCCGCCGCGAAGCTCCTCCCGCCTGGCGCCGAGGGCGTGAAGGAAAACGCGGAGGCCATACTGGAGAACGCGCAGTTCCTTATCGACTCCTTGACCGGGGTGCTCGACTACGTGCGTTCTGAGAGCTCCGAGGGGCCTATCCAACGGCTCGCCTTCCCCGTCGGCCCGTTCATGGAGAGGGCCTGCGGCCGATTCAAGATAGCCGCGGCGGCGAAGGGCCTCGGGTTCTCGCTAAGGGTAGAGAACCGCGAGATAATCGAATCCGACCCCGATAGGCTGGGGCGCGTAGTGGAGATCCTGATAGAGGACGCGGTCAGGACGACCAGGGTAGGCGAGCTCGAGGTCAGGGCGTCGATAGAGCGGCGGGCCGGCAACGTCCCGCACCTGGTGGTCTCCGTGGCCGGCGTCGGGCAGGGGGCGGAGGGCGGTCCCGCCGTCGGTATCCAACGGGCCGACGGCCCGTCCCGCGGCGGCTCCCGCGGCATAGGGCTCGCCCTCGCGCATAATATCGTCAAGGTCCTCGGCGGAGAGATCCGCCGCGACGTATCGGCCGAGTCTGGCGCCTCGTATACGGTCGTAGTCCCCGCCGCGGCGCCGGTCAAGGAGCCGCGGCCCGTCATGGCGAGGTATTCCCTCCTCGTCGTGGACGACAACGAGGTGAACCTAGAGTACATGAGGACGCTGGTGGAGAATTGCGGCTACCGCGTCCACGCCGCGCAGAGCGCGCAGGAGGCCTTCCGCGTCCTGGAGACGCGATACGTCGACGCGGCCCTCCTCGACATACAGATGCCGGGGTATAGCGGCGTCGAGCTGGCCAAGGCCATCCGCGCCTACGCGGGGCCCCGGTACTCCCCGTCCATGCCCCTGTTCGCCATGACCGCCCAGGATCCCGGGTCCGTGGAGGGCGCGGATACGCTCTTCGCCTGCGTCTTCCCCAAGCCTACCGACATCAGGAAATTCTCCGCCGCCCTCAACGAGGCGATGATGGAGAGAGAGACCGTCTCGCTAGGCGAGCTGGCCTCCGGGCTAGGATTCAAGGCCACGGTAGCCAGGATCAAGCTTGACGTGGAATCCGCGACCTCGGCCTTGAGCCTCGCCTTGTCGGGGACGAGCGACGCGAGGGTCGATATACGGGCCGAGGCTTCCGCGCTCACCTCCGTGTTCCAGCGTTTCTCCTGCAAGGTCGGCGTCGAGACCGTCAGGCTGTTCATAGAGCACTACGCCGACGAGGACACGAGCGTGCTGGCGGGATTGCTAGAGCGTATCGGCCGGATGCTGCAAGCGGGGATAGCCGCCGCCGGTAAGGTCCCGGGGGGGCCGTCGTGAGGGCGCTCGTAGTAGACGACGACGCGATGAACCGCGAGCTGCTGCGGCGCATGCTCGTCCGCCTGGGCTGGCGGGTCGACGACGCCCGAGACGGCAGGGCCGCCCTCGCGTCGTGCGCCGAGGCGCGCTACGAGCTGATACTCGTCGACCAGATGATGCCCGGCCTGGACGGCCTGACGCTCGCCCGCTTCATAGTCGACGCCTACGCCAAGGACGGCCATAGGCCGTGCCTGCTGGCCGTTACGGGCATGCTGCTCGAGGATGGCGATCGCGACGTCTTCGACGGCGTCCTGGCTAAGCCCTTCGTCATGGAGGACCTTGACTCGGCGATAAAGGCGGCGGCTCTCTCGAGGGAGCGCTCGGGCCAGGCGGCTTCAGGCGATTAAGCGCCCGTCCCCGACGGCGGCCCCGCTATAGGCAACGAGATATAGAACGTCGTCCCGGCTCCTCGCTCCGACTCGACCCAGATCGTGCCCCCGTGCTTCGCGACGACGATATCGTACGAGATGCTGAGTCCCAGGCCGGTTCCCTTGCCAGGTTCCTTGGTGGTGAAGAACGGATCGAATATCTTGTTCCGCGCCGCCTCGGGAATTCCGGGCCCGTCGTCCTTGATGGACAGGAGGACCGTCTCGTCAGTCGCGCGCGTAGCTATCTCTATGAGCCCCTTGCCGTCCCTGCCGGTCCCGCCTATCGCCTGCGCGGCGTTCACCAGTATGTTGAGCACTACCTGGTTGATCTCTCCGCCGTTAGCGCGGATGCGGGGTATGTCCCTCAGGTCCCTCCTGACCTCGGCGACGAATTTAATCTCGTTCCAGGCGACCACGAGGCTGCTCTCGACGCCGGCGTTCAGGTCGTACTCGCTATAGGTCCCGCTGGAGTCGACCCGCGAGAAATTCTTAAGCCCGCCTACTATCTTCACTATACGGCCGAAGCCCTCGCCGGATTCGGCGAAGATCGATTCCGCCTCGGAGAACGTCCTTTCCAGCTTGGCCGAGGCCTTCGGGGCGGAGCGTTCCCGGTCCGGCGCGAGCTCGGCGATCGCGGCCCTGATCGAGCCGAAGTAACGCTCCAGCATGGCGTTGTTGCTGATGAGGAACCCGAGCGGGTTGTTTATCTCGTGCGCCACGCCCGCCGCGAGCTGCCCTATGGACGCGAGCTTCTCCTGCTGGACCATCAGGGCCTGCGATTTCTGCAGCTTGAGGTTGGCCTCGGCGAGCTCCAGGTTCATCTTCCATAGTTTCTTCTCGTTCTCGATGCGTCCGGAGATGTCTTTTACTATCCCTTGTAGCTCGCGGACGGCGCCTGATTCGTCCTTGAGCGCGTGGGCGGTCTCGAGGCAGAAGACGGGCTCGCCGCCCTTCCTCACGAGCACTATCTCGTGCTCGTCGACGTAGCCGTGCTTCGCTATCTTATCCAGGAATAGCTTCCGCTCGAGCGGGGCCATCGCGAAATCGGCGAACGGCCGACCTATGATGGCGGCCTTGGAGCTAAGCCCGAGAAGCTTTACCGCGGCCGCGTTGGCCCCTGTTATAAGGTCCTGGTCGTCGGCGGTGTAGATCATCTCTCGCGAGCCTTCGAAAAGGTCCCGCAGGCGGCTCTCGTTCTTAGCCAGGAGCGTCTCCGCTTCCTTGCGCCTGTGCTCCTCGATGCCTCGCTCGTGCCTGACCTGCACGATAGGCGCTATGGCCGACCGTATAGAGTCCAGCGACTGCTCGTCGCGGTCGGACCACGAGCCGGAGTCCCTGCCCAGGAAGACGTACCCGCCCTCGTCGCCCGACATGTAGAGGCAGACCGAGATCCACGACGCCAGCGGCTTGCCGATGGCCGGTATAGCCCAGGCGCCGAACCTGGAGACCGACATGCCGCCCATATGGGATTCGACGCAGTCGCGCCAGCGTTTCTCCGGCAAGGCTATCGGGAAGTCGGTACCGGACACGCAGACGCGGAAGACCTTCTGCCCGGTGATATAGAAGAGGGCCGCCTCCTCCGCGCCGAACGATCGCTTGATCGAGTTTGTAGCGGCGATATTGGCGTTCTCCGACTCGTCACGGGCGAATATGCCGCAGAGCTCGGCCGTCAAGGCTAGCATCGACATGCGGGACTCTATGTGGGCGCCCGTGGGATCGATCCTCGGCTTATCCACGGGTTTCCTCCGTCTCGAAATAGCTCAACAGCCCTAATAGCCTGAAGACCGATCCGACCTGCGGCTGTATGTTCCTCAACTTGATCCTCATGTCTCGCTTGCGGGCGGCCATGAGCGCCAAGGTCAGCGCCCCTACACCGGTCGACGAGATATACTCCACCCGCTCCATGTCGACGGTTAGGCAAGAGCGGCCCTCTTGGTTTTCTATCACCCATACCAGCAGGTCCTGGATCGGCTTGGAGCTCTCCAGGTCGATCGACCCGGCTATCGATAAGCGCGGTCCGTCGGGCTCCATCGCGCCGATAGCGGTGACGGTGCGCCGATCCGGTATGAAGCGATTGATGGCGGCTTGCAGGTCCATGGCTCAGACGACCGACGCGGTCAGGAGGGTGACGTCGTCGGTGAAGTCGCTCGCCTCGGCCTCCGCCAGGGCGGCGCCGAGGAGGCGACGGTGATAGTCGTCGCCCCGCTCGACCGCGACTAGGAGCGGCTGCAGCCTGACGAGCTCTTTCTCCGCCCGGCAATCGATCTCGACGAGGCCGTCGGTATAGAGGAGGAGCTGGTCGCCCGAGGCGATGCTGACGCTCTGCTCCGGGTAGAGGACCGATTTGACGAAGCCTATGCCGGTGCCCGACACCGGGAGCTCTATCGCCGCGCCTCCGCGCAGGAGGAAGGGGTGGTCGTGGCCGGCGTTAGCGTATTTGAAGAAGGAATTCCTGAGGTCGAGCACGCCTGCGAAGAAGGTGAGCACCATGCCGGCCGCGCCGCGGAATTCGAAGCTCATCCTCTCGTTCAGCCAGGACAGGAACGCGCCGGGCGAGAAGTCCTTGCCTATGGCGCCGCGCACGTACTCGGGGAAGATGACGGCCTTGAGGATGCCGGTGATAAAGGCGGCCTTGACGCCGTGGCCGGCGACGTCTCCCACGAGCAGCAGGTAGCGGTCGGAGCCGAGGAATATGACGTCGTAATAATCGCCGCCGCAGTATAGCCCGCGAACCGGCCGGTAGCTCACCCTGAATTCGACCTTGTCCGATTGGGGGATGTTAGGCTTGAGGAGGGCCTTCTGCATCTCCCCCGCCCAGCGGAGCTCCTCCTCCACGGTCTTCCTGTATTCCGCGTTCTTCCTGAGAGACTCGCCGTGATCGAAGGCCTTCTGGACCTCCGATAGGAGGTAGGCCGTTTCCCAGGGCTTGAGCATGAAGCTGAATATGCCGGCGGTCACGGCCTTGATGATCTCCTCCGTCTCGGAGTATCCCGTGAGTAGTATCGATACTATATGCGGGTACTTTGCCTTGACTGCGAGCAGGAAGTCGGAGCCCTTCATCTCGGGCATCCTGAGGTCGGAGACGACGATGACGGTGGACGAGGCCTTCGTCTCCAGTATGTTCAGGCCTATGGGCCCCGACTGAGCGGTCACTATCTCCAGGTCCCGCTCCTCGGCCCAGTCGGCGAGCTCCCTCCGTATTGAATTCGTGATATTCGGTTCGTCGTCGACGAGTAGCACGTAGCGCTTGCCTGTTTCCATGTTCCTATCCTTTCATGCTCGCCCGCTTAACCGGGAAATCCAGGGTAGCTCTCCCTGGCTCGAATCGTACCGACCCGTTCAGTTGCTCGGCTAGGACGCCTATAAGCTGAATTCCGAGGGAGTCCTCGTCGCGGGCCGTAGACCACGCGGGCGAGCTCCCGCGCGCGTCCCCGACCTCGACCGTGACGCGGCCGGTATCGGATTCGCGGAGCGTTACCAGGAGGGCCGGCTCGGGCCCCGTCGGAGGCTCGGCCGAGCGCCGGAGGGCGACGGCCAGGATCTCCGATACCGCGAGCCCGGCGGGGATAGCCTCCTCCAGGCCGAGCATCAGCGGCGCGACGTCGCAGGCGAACGCCGCGCCGCCTGGCGGATAGCCGAGCTGCTCCGCGAGGGAGGCCTCGAGCTGGGTGATGAACAGGCCGAAGTCTATGCGGGCGAGGTCCCCGGCCTTATAGAATTGCTCGTGGACTATGGCCATCGCCTCGATGCGCCTCTGAAGCTCGCCTACGACGTCCTGCGCCGTGCGGGCGCCCGTATTGCTCGCCGTTAGGCTAAGGAGGCTGGAGATCACCTGCATGTTATTCTTCACGCGGTGGTGTACCTCCCGCAATAGGACTTCTTTTTCCAGGAGCGACGCTTCAAGCCTCTCGTCGGCGCGCCTCTTCTCCGTCACGTCGGTCAGCGTCCCGACGATCTCGTCGTCGCCCGCGCCGCCGCCTATCAGCCTCATCTCGTCCCTGACCCAGACCACGGAGCGGTCCTTCCTCACGAACCTGTACTCGTGGGCGTGGCTCTTCCTCTCCATCAGGGCCGGTATCCCCTCGAGCGCCGCCGCCCTGTCGGCCTGGAAGACGTTAGAGAACCACCACTCGGGCAGGACGGCCTCCGCGACGGGGTAGCCGAGGATGGCCTCGACGTTATCGCTTATCCACTCCATCCTAGCTATGCCGCCTTCGAAGCGTAGCGAATAGGTGATGGTCGGGCTCATGAGCAGGTAATGGTCTAGCCTCCGGGACATGGAGTCGCGCGCCCTCTTGGCTTCCTCCCGCTCCGTGACGTCGTGGATTATCGAGAAGAGGAAGGTGTCGTTCCCGAGCCTGATCGGGCTCGAGTGAGTCTCCACCTCGCGTACGGTACCGTCGGCGAGCCGGTGCCGGAACCGGAAATTATTCTTCTCCATCGCGACGGCGCGACGGGCCTGCTCCCGCAGCACGTCCTTGTCGAGCGCGTTGATATCCTGCATGCCCATCCTGATGAGCTTTTCCTTCGGCCAGCCGTAGAAGCCGGCCGCGGCGTTGTTGGCCTCGACTATGGATAGGTCGGCTGGATCTATGATGAGCATGACGGCGTTGCTATCGGAGAAGAGCGAGCGGTAGCGCTCCTCGCTGAGGCGCAGGTAGTCTTCCTGGGCGGCGTTGAGCACCAGCAGGTTGCGCTTGTCGAGGGCTTCCCTCACGGCGAACGCGAGCCTGTCCAGGTGGTCCTTGAGGACGTAGTCGCTCGCGCCGGCCTTCATGCATTCTACGGCTATCTCCTCGTTCATCGCGCCCGTGAGCATTATGAACGGAATGAGGGGGTCGCGTTCCCTCGCGGCCCGCAGGGCCGACCTCCCGTCGAAGGACGGCATGGAGTAGTCGGATACGACGACGTCCGGCCGGAAGCCCTCCATCGCCTCGAGGAGCCCGGGCTCGGTATCGACGCGCGCGGACTGGAAGCGGAGCCCCGCCTTCCTGAGGGCGCGTTCCGCCAGCTCCATGTCGGCTACCAGGTCCTCGACGAAGAGTATCTTGACCGCGCGATCGTCCAGCGTCGCGGAGCCTCGTCCAGCGGCGCTCACGGCTGCTCGTTTAGGAGGAGCCAGTAGAAGCCCAGCTCCTTGACGACGTCGATGAACTTATCGAAGTCCACCGGTTTCACTATATAGCTGTTCGCGCCCAGCTCGTAGCCGCGTACGACGTCCGATTCTTCTTTGGACGTCGTCAGTATGACGACGGGGATCAGCCTCGTCCTCCCGTCCGACCGGATAGCCTTCAGAACATCGAGCCCGTCCACCTTGGGCAGCTTCAGGTCCAGGAGGACGAGCCGCGGGCGCGCGGACGGGTCGCGGCCCACGTGCTTCCCTCGGGCGAAGAGGTAGTCGAGGGCCTCCTCCCCGTCGCCTGCGCGTACGATCCTGTTGGCCAGCTTGTATTTCTCGAAGGCCCTGACGGCGAGCTCTGCGTCATTGGGATCGTCTTCGACGAGCAGTATGTCGACGGGCGATGCATTGCTCATGCGAGCTCCTTCTTCGGCAGCGAGAAGCGGAACGTCGCCCCCTCGCCGACGCGCCCCTCGGCGCTTACGGTCCCGCCGTGGCGCTGGATTATTCTCTTGACTATTGCGAGGCCCACGCCCGTTCCGGGGAATTCCGCCGCGGAGTGGAGCCGCTGGAATATCCCGAAGAGCTTCTGGCCGTACTTCCCGTCGAAACCGGCTCCATGGTCGCGTACCGAGTACTCGAGCGAGTCGCCCGCGTAGGAACCGTATACCTCTATACGGCGATCATCCTTGTTCGCCGAGTACTTGACCGCGTTGGATAGCAGGTTGACCCAGACCCGCCTCATCATCGGCTCGTCGGCGATGGCTTGCGGCAGTTCCCCGACCGAGAAGTCGAACGTCCCGAGCAGGGCGGGGTCGCCGCAGGAGCCGAACGATTCGACGGCGAGGGCGCGCATATCCACGGCCGCCATGGCTAAATCCGCCTTCCCGAGCCTCGTGAATTCCAGGAGGTCCCTGATGAGGGCGTCCATCCTCTGGTCGCTTTCGCGGATGACGCCGATGATGCGGCGTCCCTCGTCGTTAAGCGCGGGACCGTACTCTTCCTGAAGGATCCTGGCGAACCCGTCTATCGATCGTAGGGGCGCCCGCAGGTCGTGGGCCACGGAATAGGCGAACGACTGCAAGTCATCGTTCGACGCTTTGAGCTCGGCGGTACGCGCCCGGACCCTGTCCTCCAGTTCCGACTTCTGTTCGAGCAGGGTCCTCTCGGCTCTTTTATGCTCGTCGATATCCATTCGTATGCCTAGTATTCGCTCGGCCCTGCCGTCGGGGCCGCGCTCTACGGCCTTGCCCAGGGAAAGGAACCATTTCCACGAGCCGTCCTTAAGCCGTTGCCTGAATTCCGAGCGGTATTCGGAGACGTGGCCGGAAAGGCAGTCATTATAGGCCGCGAGCGTCCGTTCTCGGTCTTCCGGATGTATGTTCTCGGTCCAGTCGGTCTCGGGGAATTTTACCGGATCGTAGCCGAGTAAACGGGCGTACTCGTCGATCGTGGCCTCGATACCTGTCCGGAGGTCCAGGTCGAAGATGCCTTGCCCCGTCGCCTCGAGCACGAGGCGTAGACGCTCCTCGCCGAGCCTTATCTCCGCCGTCGAGGCCGCCTCCTGCTCGAGTAGCCGGAACCGGCACCTGTCTCTCGTCGCCTTGATGCCGGCGCCCTCCGCGCCTATCAGGGCTACGACGAGCAGCGCCATGATACCCCTCCTGTCGGAGGCGTGCGCCGTCACCTCGGCCATGTCCATCCGCGCGACGAAGAACCAGGGCGAACCCGTCACGGGCGCTATGAACGACAGTACGGGGACGCCCCGGTAGTCCACGCCCTCGAACAGGCCCCTCTGCCCGAGCACGGCCCTGGCCGCGGGTAGCTCCGTCTCGCCCTCCAGCGGCTTGCGGAGGGCGAGCGCCGCGTCCTTATTGAAGCGAAGGTCGTTCAGGAAGACGAGGTCCGCGCCTTCCTTCCTGACGAGGAGGGTCTCCGCGGAGGCGCTCTCTATCGGCCAGCGCCGGAGGAAGGGGTACAGGTACGTCTCGCAATCGATCCTCAGGGCGAGGACTCCCCTGTCGTCTCCGTCGCCTATCGGGACCATTATGCTCATATAGATCCTACCGTCGGCGGAGTTCCTATAGAGGTCGACGAAATCAGCCTTCGCCGAGGGAGCGAAGGCCGGGACGGCGGCGGCGATGACGGGGTCGTCGATGCCGTCCTCAGGGAAGGCTAGGATCATGGCGCCCGAATCGTCGTACAGGAGGAGCCTGTCGTAGTCGGAGCTTTCCTTCACCTTTCGCATCCAGGTGCTCAACCGCGTACTCGCCGCGGCGTCCTGGCGGGAGGCGAGGAAAAGCGTGAACGCTTCCGAGAACCATATGTTGGCGTTGAAGATAATCCCGTCCCCGAGGCGCTCTTTCCTCCATTGGACCAGGCTGTCTATCTTAAGCTCGGCTATGGACTGGAGCTGGCGGGCCACGGCCTCCCGCTGCCTTCGCTCGTAGACGATCGTATAGCACAGGCCCGAGCTGATTATGGCTAGCGCTATCGCCGCGAATAGCGCTATAGAACGAGCTGACGTCCGGTACGGGGCCTTCGCTTGCGTGCTCATAACGTTGCCATCTTTACTCTGCAAGTATATGCCACGCGGAGACGAGCGCAAGGCCGTTCCGGTCAGCGGTTCTTGTTATAGGCCTTGGCTCGCCTGCTCCTCCTTTTTTGGGAATCCTTCTCCTCCCGCCTGGCCAGGACGTTAGTCTTCGTCTCGAGGAACCTCGCCTCGCGGGCCAGCCTCTGCCAGCTACGATAGCGTTCCTCGGCGATGGAGCCGTCGGCGAGCCCGGCCAGGACGGCGCAGCCCGGCTCTCCCGAGTGGGAGCAGTCGGAGAACCTGCACGAGGCGGCAGCTTCCTCTATCTCCGAGAACACGGCGCCTACGCTCTCCTCCCCGAGCCATAGCTGGACCTCCCTGAGCCCCGGCGTATCTATGATCATCGCGCCGGAAGGGAGGGAGAACAGCGTCCTCGACGTCGTGGTGTGCCGGCCCCGCTGGTCGTACTCCCTGACCGGCCCGGTCGCGTTGAGCTCGTTCCCTGCCAAGGCGTTGAGCAGCGTCGATTTCCCGGAGCCGGAGGAGCCGAGCAGGACCGAGGTCGCGCCCGGCCGTAGGAAGCGCCGCAGCCCGTCGAGGCCTGTTCCGTCCGGGGCGCATACGGCGAGCGCGGGCGCGAAGGGGCAGGCCTTCCCCGCCTCCTCGAGGAGCGCTGAGCCGCCGTCCCCGGTCAGGTCCGCCTTGGTGACTACGATGATTGGCGACGCCCCCGATTCCATCGCGAGGGTAGCGTAGCGCTCTATCCGCCTGGGGCTGAAATCGTTGCCAGCGGCCGCGA
>Ga0180007_10002137_pt1 | contig 24271 bp, 25 predicted proteins | sample MM_PC_MetaG_FD_121122 | JGI IMG/M metagenome (GOLD analysis project Ga0180007, IMG submission 121122) | Groundwater microbial communities from the Aspo Hard Rock Laboratory (HRL) deep subsurface site, Sweden - MM_PC_MetaG | ecosystem: Environmental > Aquatic > Deep subsurface > Groundwater... | reverse complement strand
TCTCCAGCCAATCTAAAAAATTCACTCTAGGCTCGCATAATTATCTAGTACGACAGTTAAAAGACGAATATCTGTTCCAAAGCGCGGGATTGATAAAAGAGGACAATATTGCCAAAGCCACCGTGGAAAGAGCGGTAGCGGACATCCTCTACTTTAATCCCCGCTACTTTTTTGATGCGCGAAAATTAATCGACTGGGAGCAGGTCAAAAAGCTCCAACAAATCATCGGGTACTTATGATTTTACCTCGACCGCAGGACGCCCTGCACAAAGCCCAAATGTACCGCCTACTCATCAATATTTTGGATGACAATCTCCTGGCGAGAACCCTTTACTTTAAAGGCGGCACCTGTGCCTCACTCCTGGGTTTCCTGGATCGCTTCTCCATTGACCTTGACTTTGACCTCAGTAAAAACGCCAACAAGAACGAAATTGAAAAAAACCTGCATCGGCTGTTTAAAAAACTGGATTACTCAATTAAAGACGAAAGTCAGCGTGTCCTGCAATTTTTTCTAAAGTACCCATCTAAACCCCAGCAAAGGAATACTCTCAAACTGGATATATCTGATATTCCTGCAAAAAGTAACGACTACAAACCTCAGTATCTTAAAGAAATTGACCGTTATGCCGTTTGTCAGACTATCGAAACAATGTTTGCCAACAAGCTGGTCGCGCTTAAAGAGCGATATGAGAAGAACAATTCCATTGCCGGACGCGATATTTACGATATTCATCATTTTTTCACCCAGGGCTTAACTTATAAACCAAAAATTATTGAAGAAAGACGTGGTATTCCTTGCAAGAAATATTTAAAAGAATTAAGCGATTTTGTTGAGGAAAAAATTACCGAAAACGTCATTACTCAAGATCTAAATTTTCTTTTACCCTACGAAGAATTTAACCGTATCCGTAAAACCCTCAAACAAGAGACTTTGGTATTGCTAAGGGACGAGATTAAATCCGCCAAGCCTTCCCCAGCGAAGACGCCTCTTGACAAATAACCTTGTTGTTTGTACACTAGTGATATCAAATAACAAAGTTGTTTATGGACCCATTATCAATCTTTAACCTTCAAAATCCTTGGCGTCGAGAAAAGAGTTTTCACGTTCATCCTTTTATCGAAAGAGACGCTTCTACCTGGCTTTCCCATTGGCTGGAAAATCCGGACGTTTTAGTAATTCTCGGTCCCAGACAAAGCGGGAAAACAACACTCATCAAACGACAAATTCAATCTTTGGTAGAAAAAGGACTTAACAATAGCATTTTTTATTTCAACCTAGACAACGAAAACCTACAGGCTCTGTTTAAACAAGTATCCTCATTTGTCAAATTTATTCAGTCTAAATCAACTAATAATAAACGCGCCTATATCTTTATTGACGAGATTCAGCGCGTAAAGAATGCCGGTTTATTTCTAAAACAAATTCAGGATTTAGATATGCCCTTTAAACTAATTATCTCTGGTTCTTCCTCTTTAGAGGTTAAAGCAAAAACCAAAGAACACCTAACTGGTAGAAAGAAAGAATTTCTTTTAACGCCCTTAAGCTTTGCCGAATTTCTAAAACAAAGCCTAAGAAAAAAAGTTGAAAGCATTCCTTCTCTACAAAACAAAAATGAACTCCTAGATTTCACCCACCTTTACGGAGAAGCCATCTGGAAAGCGGCTTGTGAGTACCTCTTGTACGGTGGTTACCCCAAAGTAGTAATGACACCTGACCCACAGGATAAAATTGCCGAATTAGCAGAAATATATTCCAGCTACCTAAAAAAGGATGTGCAAGATTACCTGGGAGTAGAAAATGTGGAAGCCTTTAACAAACTGGTTTCTCTTTCCGCCTTTCAGTTGGGAAATCTTGTTAATTTTAGCGAACTGGCATCTTCTCTTCAAATAACCCGGGCTACCGTCAAAAAATATCTCACCGTCCTGCAGGACAGCTTTGTTTTAACAATGCTGCCCCCGTTTTTTACCAATCGCAAGCGAGAACTTGTTAAAAACCAAAAAGTCTTTTGGCTTGATAACGGGCTTCGGAACTTTATTATCAATAATTTTACTTCTATTACTACCAGAGGCGATCACGGAGCGCTAATAGAAAACTTTGTTTTCAATGAACTAACAAGGAAAATTCATCCACCATCAACATTTCACTTCTGGCGAACACAAACCGGCGCCGAAGTAGATTTTGTCATTCGACAAGGAGAAGAAATAATACCTATAGAAGTAAAAAGTCAAGAAATGACTTTACCCCGCACCTCACGTTCTTTCTTAAGTTTTCTAAATCAATATCACCCGGAACAGGGATTTTTTCTAAACCGAAATTTACTGGATCAGACTAAATATAAACAAACAACTATCCATTTTATTCCTTTCTGGTTAATTAATAAATTCTCTTTCTAAATTAGTAATAATAGTAATCCTCGTGGATATGTAGATGGTAGGTTAATTAGTTGTGATAACGGGCATATTCAATAGTTGCGATTGTGGATTTTGTCAGCCTCCTAACGGAGGCTTTTTTATTATCTGTTGCTTATAAAGTGAGCTAAAAATGGTGGGATGAAGAGTGGATAGAAAGTGGAGAGGAAAATTTGCGCCATGCAAATTGCCCACAAAGGCGGCGACTTGTTCACAAGTTATCAACGCGAGGGGCACAGTTATGCACAAGTTGTGGGCGAGAAGCGCGTAATAAATTACGCTACTACATGTTTTGCTAATCTCTAACAAGCTAAAAAGCTAATGAAGCTAATGAAGCTAGTGAAGCTAATGAAGCTAGTGAAGCTAATGAAGCTAATAAATCTCCTGTCTTATATATCTTACTGCCTCGCAGATAAGAGGTTTCTTCTTTTTTAATAAACTACTGATTTTGTCGGTGCCGTGCATTACTGTGGTATGGTCTCTTCCTCCTAGCAGGTCTCCGATATGTTCCAGGTTTAGACCCAAGTCGTTGCGAAGTAAATACATGGCGATTTGTCGCGGGATAACAATTTCGGATTTGCGACGCCGTCCGCACAGCTGTGACATGGTGGTGCCGAATCTCTCGTTAACTAATCTAAAAATTAATTCAGGAGTCATTGTCTGTTTATTTTTCTTTGTTGAATTGTTGTCAATCAAGATGCTTTTAATAACTCCCAAAGTAGGAGTGAGTTCACGGACTAGTGTTTCGCTGCGAATTTTTAAAAGAATCCCCTCAATTTCTCGTATACTAGATTCGGTGCATTGGGCTACGAATTCGGCGCTTTCCGTATTAAAATCCATTCCTAGCACGGCGGCTTTGGTTTGGATGATTGCCAGGCGGGTTTCAAAGTCGGGAGGGCTAATTTCTACCATTAGTCCCCCGGCAAAACGTGTCACAAGTCTTTTAGTTAATTGATCAATTTCTTCCGGTGGCCGATCGGAACAAATAATGATTTGTCGATTGCCGCTATAGAGTTCGTTAAAAGTATGAAAAAATTCTTCTTGAGTGGAAATCTTGTTGCCGCCAATGAACTGAATGTCATCAATAAGCAGGCCGTCGGATTGGCGGTATTTCTTTTTAAATTCTTTAGTTTTTTTATAGCGGATTGAGTCTATAAAATCGTTAATAAATGTTTCTACAGGGAAGCACAATAGATGGTCACATTTTGGGTTTTGAAGGAGATGGTTGCCAATGGCGTGCAACAGATGGGACTTTCCCATTCCTGATCCACCGTGAATGAATAAGGGATTGTAAGCAGTGCCCGGGTCGGAGGTAACAGCTAAGGCGGCGGCGTGGGCGACGCGGTTGCAATTACCAACGACAAAATTTTCAAAGGTAAACCGCGGATTAACATTGTGTTGGTGTTCTTCGTGGGTTTTGAAATTATCGCCAATGGTTGCTTCTTCTGGAGTCTGATCAAATAAGGGGCCAGAATCCGGGCCTTCTTTAGTTTTTTGAATAATAAACTCTAAATCTAGCTTTTTCTGAGTTGATTTTTCCAGACACTCAACAATTGTTTTATTGTAGCGTTTTTGAAGTACATCTTGAGTATATGGTGATTGACAGGAAATAACTGCGGAGCTTTTGTTGATACTTTCCAAATGGGTATTGTTGAACCATGTATTAACAATTGATGCCGAATGTTTCAATTCGATTTGGCCTAGAACACTTTGCCAGATTTGCTTGGTTTCTTGCGGAGATTTTGGAAAGGAGCTGGGAGATGACTGGCTCATTATTGCTACACTATATTAATCATTGTGGATAATTGTCAAGGCGTAAGTTTGTGGATAAGTGCGCGGCACAGCCCTGTGGATTATTGAATTGTCTTAACCAGCCACCCTCTGTTAAAATAGGATGGCCGTGTATATTTCTAGTTTTCGTCTCCATAACTTTCGCAATTTTGAGAAATTTGCCGTCGAGTTCAGTTCGGGGTTAAATATAATTGTTGGGCCAAATGGCGCAGGGAAAAGCAATCTTCTGGAAGCTATTGGTTTGCTGGCCGTAGGAAAGTCTTTCCGCTCAGCCAAGTTAAAATATCTTATTAAACAAGGACAGAAGCAATCCGTATCCGAGGGGGTCATTTCTACTGGTGATTTAACAAAATTTAAACTGGCAGTTTCTTTGGAGTCTTCCGGAAGGAAGTTGTTGTTTAATGGGAAGAGTTGTTTGCCGCGGGATTTTTTTTCTCGTTTTCAGGCGGTTATTTTTTCTCCGCGTCATTTAGACATCATTACCGATTCCCCTGCTCTAAGAAGAGCCTTTCTTGATGATATTCTTGTTGGTCTTTCTAGTGAGTATGAGGAAATAGTCGGACAGTATCGACATGTTTTACACCAGCGCAATAAACTTCTTTCTCAGGCTCGTGATATGGATGAGCAAATGGCTTTTTGGAATCAAAAACTGGTTAGTTTTGGGGGCATGATCATTGTACAGCGCTACCGATTGGTGCAAGAACTAAATTGTCGGTTGAGTCAATGGAAACTCAAATTAGATTATTACCCCAGTCCGCGGGTTATTCGTCGTGAATTAGAATCAGGATGGGAAGAATCTCAGGTTCAGGAGTTGATTAGAAATAAACTTAAACAGACTCAAGAAAGAGAAAGAGAAATGGGCTTTACGCTTATTGGTCCCCAGAGAGATGAGGTGAAAATTCTTGGCCCCATTATTGCTAACGGCTCTGTGGAAGATTTATCTTTCTTTGGATCGCGAGGGCAGCAGCGCCTGGCAGTGGTGCGCCTAAAAACTGGCCAGTTGGATCTGATGGAGGAAAAACTTGGTCAACGACCAGTTTTTGTGTGTGATGATATTTTTTCGGAGCTGGATAACAAAGCCAGAGAAGCGCTTTTGCCTTCGTTTACTAAACAGCAAACTCTGATAACGGCAGTCACCCAGCCGGAGATTTTAAAGGAGGCAAATATGATAGATTTAAGGAAGACAAATTCGAAGCACAAATAACCAAGATTCAAAACAAATTTACATGGTTTCTTGTTGTAGCGGCTAGGCTTTTCCGCCAAAGGCGGATCAGCCTCTGGCTGAAGCCTAGCGACAGAAGGACGTAATCTCTCCTGACGCGGGTCTAAAGACCCGCCGCTACAAGCACCCATAGACTGGATGTTAATTAAAAATGTGGTAAGTTTGTTTTGCGGTTACTATATAGCATCGCAATCCCACTGCTTACTGTTTAGAATTTCGATATTCGAGTTTCGGATATTAAAACATTATGCTTCATCTAATCTGCGGGCCTGATACTTACCGGGCGCGAAAAAAAATTGACGAACTTGCGCCGGATAAAAAGTCCCTAAGGGTTATTGATGGTACGGCACAAAGTTTTGATATTAGTTCCTTGTCGGTTAATCAGACTTCTCTTTTTGGGAACAGCTCAGTTCTTATCTTGCGTGATGTTTTGGACTTTTCGCGCGATCCTGATTTTTTTAGTGACCTGCAAGAGGCTTTAGAAAAAGCAGTCGCTTCGCAAGTGGTTATCATCTATCAATCAGGGGAAATTGACAAGCGGTTCAAATTTACCAAGTGGCTTAGGAAAGAAGCACAAGTTTTTGAGTTTGCGCCGCTAAGGAAGCCAGCGCTACGGCGGTGGCTTTTAGGCTATATAGGTGCAGACAAAATTGATGGTGCGGCTATCGAGAAGCTTATTGAATATCATGGTAGTGATTTGTGGCGGCTCACAAACGAGCTAAATAAGCTCACTGCCTATACAGCGGAACGCAAAATTACGATTCAGGATGTGGCCGCTCTTAGCGCTAAAAGTGTAGAGGAGAATATTTTTGAGTTTACTGATGCCTTAAGTGGGCGCGACAGAAAATATGCCGCAAGTTGTTTGAAAAAGCTATTGACTGAAGGTCAGGAAGCGAGTTATATCTTTCATATGCTGGTGCGCCAGTTTCGTTTGCTTCTTCTGTCTAAATACAAAGATGGTCTTAAAGGGCTACACCCATTTGTAACTGCTAAACTTATAAAACAGTCTCCGCGCTGGGAAGTGGCTATATTAAAAGAGATTTATTCTCATTTGTTGGAGATTGATTTATCGACAAAAATGGGTGGGCAGGATTTGGAAACCCAGCTTTGGAAATTAGTAGCGGGTGTGTAAGATAAGGAGAAAGGGGTCGTTTTCATCTCTTCGAGAATTGCGGGGCGCGGCGAGCTTTGCGAAGGCCGTATTTCTTACGCTCTTTAGCTCGTGGATCGCGAGTAAGCAGGCCGGCGCTTTTTAGTTTAGTTCGTAAGTCGGGATTATATTTTTCCAAGCCGCGAGTAATAGCATGACGACAGGCATCTAATTGTCCCTTTTTACCACCGCCAGCGACTTTAAGAGAAACATCAAACGTTCCTGCCTCTAGGTCAACAGTTTTGAATGGTTCGAAAAGGCGGACCTGATCGTCTTTAAGGGGAAAGTACTCCTCCAGTGACCGATCGTTGATCGTTAATGTCCCTTTCCCGGGACTTAGTTTTATACGGGCGGTGGAAGTTTTTCTTCCGCCGGATGTCCAGATGGTTGTTGTGTTAGCCATTACTTGTTACAAATTTAGCTTCTCGAATTTTCTCTTTCCATGTGGGTGTGTTTCTCCCGCATAAACGAAGAGCTTTTTGATGATTTGTCTTGACAGTCTGTTTTTTGGTAGCATACGCCTAACGGCGCGGATAATCAGTTCTTCGGGTTTACGGGCACGTAACTCCCCAGCTGTTTCCGACCGGATGCCGCCTGGGTACCCAGTATGGCGATAATAAATCTTTGTGTCATCTTTATTGCTTGTTAGCTTGACCTTAACGGCGTTAGTAACAATAACATAATCACCCATATCCCACTGGGGGCTAAAATATGGTTGGTGTTTGCCTCGCAGGATATCGGCAATTCGGGTCGCGATTCGCCCCAAAACTTTATCGGAAGCATCAACGAGATACCAAGAGCGTGTGATTTGATTGGGTTTGATGTTGTGGTTGAAGAGTGTCATAAGCGTTTTCTCAGTTTGCCATAATTAGATCGGTAGTAACAGTATTAGTTTTATCAACAGTAAATTCCAAATCACAAATTCCAAATCACAAACAAATACAAAATTCAAATTGTCAATGTTCCAAACATATATCTAGTCGCGCGAATATGCTTAGAATTTTGTGCTTTGGTCATTTGACATTGTTTGCTATTTGGTGCTTGGAATTTGTAAATTATTATAAAGGCGAAAGTCAAAGAGTCAAAAGTCTAATGTCAATGGTCAAAGGTTACTACTCTACTAACTCAACTATCGCCTCCTCGACACTATCTCCTCTTCTTGGTCCTAGTTTAAGAATACGGATATATCCCCCAGGACGGTTTACAAACCGGGGGGCGATGTCTTTGATCAGCTTATTCATAATGTGAGGGTAAGGAAAAACTTGGCGCAGTTTCTGGATATCTCCGGGCCGGGCACTTTTGGCTTTGGTAATCAATTTTTCTGCGTATGGACGTAATACCCGCGCTTTTGGCAGAGTGGTCTTTATCTTCTCATGTAGAAAAAGTTCTTTGGCAAGGCTTTTAAATAATGCCCGTCGGTGACCAATTTTGCGCGAAAATTTTTTCCCTTTATTGTGTTTTCGCATTATTCTTCTTTTTCCTGTTCCTTTTCTTCTTTTTCTTTTTGCCTTTCCTCAATTACTCGATTGATGAGGGTTACGCTTTTAGGGCCGACGTTTTTAATTTTCTTAATTCCTTCACTGCCCAGATTATTAATATCTTCTATCGTTTGGACACCGCCTTCTTTAAGAGCGTTTAGTAGCCGTGTGGGTAGATTAAATTCTTCCAGATAGATAGGTTTAAGCTTTCTTTGTGCAGGCATTCTCTTTTCCTCTTTAATTTCCTCCCAGACTCTTTTTACTGCGGTTTCCTGTTTAAGGATGTTAAAATGCTCATTAAGTTCTGCTGCAGCTTGGTAGAGGGCATCACGAGGAGTAGTAGTTCCGTCGGTTACTATTTCAAAATGAACTTGATCTAAGTCGGACACGCGACCAACACGGGCGGGTTCAACTTTATAGGAAACGCGCTTGATGGGAGAAAAGTCAGCATCGAATAAAATGACACCAACCTTTGCTTTTTGTTCATCAGAAAGATGATATCCCCGCCCAAATTCTACTTTGAGTTCCATTTTGAGAGTAGATTTTTTAGTTGTAAGATTGGCAATAACTAGATCCTTATTAATCACCTCAATATTTGCCGGGCAATGTAGGTTACCAGCCTTTGCCTGTGTAATTCCTTCAATATCTAGGGTAACAATGAGAGGTTTAGGCAGATCCATTTTAAAATTAACTTTTCTGATATTGAGTATGATTTCGATAACGTCTTCTTTAATACCCTCAATTGTAGAAAATTCGTGGAGGATATTTTCAATACGTAACTCGGTGACAGCGGCCCCAGGCAAATAAGAAAGAAGAACGCGACGCAAAGCGTTACCGACAGTATGGCCCATTCCTGGTTCAAAGGGACCAATAATCAATTCGGCTTCGGTAGAGGTTTCCTTTTTTGCTTTTATTTGTGGTTCAAAACGAGGCATAGTTGTATTTAGTTAACTAGGTAATTAGGTAACTGGCGAAAAGTTATACTCAGATGAACAGGTAAGCAAATAGTTGTTCATCTTGAATAATACTCAACCACAAGGCTAATGTTAAACTCAGCACCAAAATCTTCTTTCTCAGGAAGTCTCTCTATTTTCCCGTAACTTTCCTCTCTTAATAACCACGAAGGTATATTTTCTCTGGGAAAATTTTTCAGAGCTTCTTGTACATTAAACAAGTTTAAAGCAGTGGGAGCAAGAGTTATTTTCTGACCTACCCTAACATTATACGAGGGGATGTCAATTCTTTTATTGTCAATTAAGATGTGACCGTGTCGTACAAGTTGCCGAGCTTGATTTAGAGACCAGCAGAATCCTAATCGTCGCACGATGTTATCTAGGCGGGTTTCTAATATTTGCTGTAAAGCTACACCGAACTCACTCTGCTTCTGCTTTTTTTCGGCTTCACGAATATAGCGCCTGAACTGGTTTTCCAGTACACCGTAAGTTCGTTTGAGTTTCTGCTTTTCCCGAAGACGTACGCCGTAATCGGTAATACGAGAACGTCTTTTCGGTGGTTCTCCAGGCGGCACGGCCCCCTTTTTCTCGACAGGGCATTTGGCTGTGTAGCACCTCTTGCCCTTTAGGTAGAGCTTTTTGCCTTCGCGGCGACACAATTTGCATTTGGCGTTAGTATATCTGGCCATAATAATTAGCTTGCTAGGTTCGTTAGCTTCATTAGCTTTATCAGTCTCACTAGCTTGTTAGTTTTCCTCTTATGCGTAACAAGCTAACGAAGCTATAAGCTAGCGAAGCTGATTTCACACTCTTCTTTTCTTTTTTGGGCGGCACCCGTTGTGCGGGATAGGCGTAACGTCTGAGATTGAATTAATTTGCAAACCAGAAGTTCTTAAAGCTCGGATGGCTGATTCCCGACCTATTCCAGGGCCGCGGACACGAACGTCAACATTTTTAACTCCCAAAGCGGCCGCTTCTTTAGCAATCTTTCCCGAGGCGACAGTAGCAGCATAGGGTGTGGATTTGCGAGTGTTCTTAAAACCAGCGCTCCCTGTGCTGCCAGTTACGATAGTGTTGCCGTTCCAATCGGTGATCGTAATAATAGTATTGTTATAAGAAGCGAGGATATGAACTTGTGCCCGCTCAGGGGCGGGTTGACGCTTTCGTTTTTTAGTTGGCTTGATTTTTTTCTTAGTTGCCATTTTGAATTAGCCAGCTAGCTTCGCTAGCTGCGTTAGCTTCACTAGCTGATTAGTCTCTTGGTTTTCTGTTTCTGACCTAATAAGCTAATGCAGCTATAAGCTATAAACTGCCTAGGTTTTCGCCTTTGCCGCCTTTTTCTTGGACGATAATCCGCCAACTGCCATACGCTTGCGTCCCTTAGTAGTGCGGGCATTACAGCGAGTTTTTTGGCCTCGGCAAGGTAGTTTCTTTTTGTGTCGTGACCCACGGTAAGTGCCGATGGCTTTGAGTCTCCGTATGTTGTCTCTTACTTGCATGCGCAACTCACCCTCAACCTTGTAGCTATTATCAATAACCCGGCTAATGCGGGACAAATCTTGTTCGTTTATATCACTAGTGCGGGTTTTCAGGTCTGCCCGAGCTTGTTTAAGTATTTTTCTGGAACGAGTTAGACCGATTCCGTAGATGGAAGTGAGTGCATATTCAATTGTTTTGTCATTGGGAATGTTAATCCCGCTAATTCTGGCCATAATTTATTAGCTGATAGCTTCGTTAGCTTCACTAGCTTCTTAGTTTTTTTTCTTAATCTAACAAGCTAATGAATCTAAAAGCTAAAAAGCTATTTTTTACCCCTGCCTTTGTTTATGTCTAGGGTTTTCGCAAATAACAAGTTTCACCCGTTTGCCGCTTTTGCGCCGGGTAGTAATTTTACACTTGGGACATCTTTTTTTTATAGATGGAGTTACTTTCATATTTTAGGACCTATACACAATTCTTCCTCTTTTGAGATCATATGATGAGCGTTCAACCCTAACACGATCGCCTGTGAGAATGCGGATTCTGTAGATACGCATCTTCCCGGAGATGTATGCAGTTATCTCCTCATCGGAATCTAGTTTAACCTTGAAATGGCCGTCGGGTAGGGTTTCGCTTATTATACCCGCATCGATTAATTTTTGTTTTTTTAACATAAAACAGCCCTATCTACGGAACGGAGCTTATTATAGCAAACTCTTGCCAGCTTCTCAATGATTAAGAAAATATGTGAGTAATTTCAACCTATGCCCATTGTTTCTTTCGATAGCATAGCGCCTCGCTGATAGCCTGAGTGGAGATTTCTTCTGTACCCTCCAAATCAGCAATGGTGCGGGCGACTTTAAGAATTTTGTGATAGCCGCGGGCGGTGAGTTTCATTTGAGAATATGCCTGACGCAATAGTTGACACCCGTCGCTATTAATTTTACAAAAAGAACTAATTCTCTTAGGACCAATTTCGGCGTTACAGGTGATTTGGGGGGTAGCCTTAAACCGTGCCGCCTGGCGGTTACGCGCTTTTTGTATCATCCGCTGTGCTTCTTTTGAAGTGAGAGAATCTTTTTCTACTCTTTTTCCGTGTAACGAAATTAATTTGTCCCTTTCTACCTCCTGTACCCGAACATGTAAATCAAACCGGTCCATAATTGGCCCACTGATACGATGATGATAGCGTTTTACCTGGGGTGGTGCACAGCTGCAAACGCTCTTTTTGCTACCCAGATAGCCGCAGGGACATGGATTCGAAGCCGCTACTACCATAAATCGAGAAGGAAATGTTACCGAGTTTAAAGCACGATTAATCGTTACTCGACCATCTTCCATTGGTTGTCTTAGACTTTCCAATACATGGCGGGGGAATTCGGCAAATTCGTCTAAAAAAAGTACGCCATGGTGAGCGAGAGAGATTTCTCCCGGCTGGGGGTACCTGCCTCCGCCAATAATGCCCACTCGCGAGATGGTGTTGTGGGGTGAACGGAAAACTCGTTGCGTAATTAGAGCTTGTCCGGCAGGCAGGTTGCCGGAGACGGAGTAGATTCTACTAACCTCGAGTGCTTCACTCTTAGTTAAATAGGGCAGAATTGACGGTAGTGTTCGCGCTAATAATGTTTTGCCTGATCCCGGCGGCCCAAGCATAAATAGATTGTGCCCGCCGGCAGCTGCAATAATCAATGCCCGTTTAGCCTGTGTTTGGCCTTGCACATCAGCCAAGTCGAATTCGCTTTCAACATCTTCTCTAATCAAATCACTAATATCTGTGGCTGGGTGGGGATGGATGGGGCATATTTCCTGTAAATGATAAAAAAGGTCTTTTAGAGAAGTTAGCGGTAAAATCCTAATACCGCTTACTACGGCCGCTTCCTGTGCATTACCTGCTGGCAAAAAGATCTGTTCATAACCTTTCTCTTTTGCCCACAAGGTTACCGGCAACGCCCCGGCGGTAGCGCGTAGTTTGCCCTCTAAAGATAGTTCGCCTAAAAAGATGCTTTTTTCAAGCTCTGCTCTTAGTGGTAATTGGCCGGAGGCAAGTAAAATCCCTACGGCGATGGGAAGATCAAAGGCGCTGCCCTCTTTAGGCAAATCGGCCGGAGCTAGATTAACGGTAAGACGATAGCTGGGGAAATCCGCGCTAGTATTAATAAGGGCGCTGCGGACACGGTCTCGTGCCTCGTTTACTGCCTTACTGGGTAAGCCGACGATTTTAAAAGAAGGAAAGCCCTTTTTTACTAAATCCACTTCTACTTCTACTTTATTGCCCTCTAAACCTAAGATGGAGGCAGAATAGATTTTCGCCAGCATAAACTGATTATAGCTATGATTAAGGTTGATACGGCAGACTGAAGCTAAAAGTTGAACCTAGTCCCAACTCGGAATCGGCCCAGATTTCGCCATCATGCATGTTGATAATCGACTTGGTTATATAGAGCCCCAATCCCGCGCCCTCTGCCGCCATTTCTAGAGATCCACCGATACGATAGAATTTTTGAAATATACGAGCTTGATCCTCCTTGGAGATCCCGCAACCGCTATCCTTAATGTGAGTAATTATCATTTTGTTATTGTGATCTATCTCGCACCAGACAATAATTTTCCCTGCGTTTGTATATTTTATCGCATTGTCTAGAAGGTTGCTTAAGACTTCCGATATTCGCAATAGATCAGCCATTACCTTGGGAAGTGGATATTTTGGCGTTATCCACTTTATAGATAATCCTTTCTTCTGGGCCGCGGCGCTAAACTTAGATATTGTTTCTCTTACAAACTCCTCCCAGCCAATTGGCGCCTTCTGGAGCGCGACGGTATCGCGTTCTATTTTAGTTACAGATAAAAGGTTCTCCATTAAAGTTGTCAATTGTTTACCAGAGGTAATGGCGCGGGAGAGAAACTGGTAGTGTTCGGGGTCTAAATTTGGACCCAATTCATCCTTGAGAACCGAAAGGTGTCCCACAATTGAGGTAGTGGGTGTTCTTAATTCGTGAGCGGCCATAGCTACAAAATCAAGTTTCATCTGTTGCAGCTCTTTTTCGCCGGTCACATCATGGAGGGTAAGCATTATTCCTGGTTTTAATTTTTCCGAACTCTCTTTAATGTGTAAGGGCGAGACTGTTAAATCAGCATAGATAATGCGGTTGTTCTTGGTTTCGATTTTTACTCCGGACTGCACCGCTGATTTTGTAGGTACTTTGCCGAGAATAGTTTCTAGATTAGTTTTAGTGAATATCTTTTCAATATTGTGCGAAATCACTTCAGTATCTTTCCACTCAAGAAGACGTTCAGCGGCATGATTAAAAACCTGTATTTTGCTTTCGAGATCTATTACTATAATTCCATCGCTGATAGTATCTAAAACAGCGCGGTTTTTAGTAAGGGCAGTTGCTAATCCTGTGTGCACCTTATCCTTAACCCGTTCATAAAGGAACAGAAAGGCGGACACTACAGCGAAAGCTATTAGGAGGTCTAGTATGTACTCAGCTCCTACGGGGTGACCGACAATGCCGAGTTCGGTTAATACAAAAAAAACAATTGTCCAAATTCCAACAAGAATTGCGGCGAATAGTCCGCCTCTTTGTCCTGTATTAAAGAAAACAATTGGCGGGATTAAGAAAAGCCAAAAAATATTTGAAGCGGCTAGACTTAATTCATGCTGAGTTATGTAAGTTAGATTGACTATTAATAAGCAAACTGTTAGAACTATGCTGAATACTCGTCCTACAGCGGCTTGGTTAGAAGTTTTGCTTTGCCACCACAAAAATACTATGCCTGCTATCGTCCCAAGAAATTCAGTAATTGCTTGAACTGGTCTTGCGTAGATGAGCCATTCTGCTAAAGACCAGCAGGCAACAACAATTGTTACAGTAATTGCCGTAAATCGCACAATTGATGCTTTCTGACGGGCCTCTTCATTTCTAATTTTTTCCAGCTCAGTAGCTGGCTTGGGTAATGTTTGATTTTCTAGCGGAACGGGCATTGTTTATGGGTACACAAAATGTTGAATATACATATTAACAGTTAACTGGTATTGTTACAAACCGTTTTGGAGTTCCCGGCGGTCGGTTGTTTTGAGATTGACGCTTGCTGACCATATGCTATACTGAAGTTGTCTTCCTTTACTAAAGTCATAGAGGATTAGTTCTGAGTTACCAAGACTGTGTAGGGTAGGTTCAACCGAGCAGAAACCATTTAGTTTTTGCTATAGATATAACATTTTATCCTCACACTAGAAATAGTAAATGTGGAAAATTGTTCTATTGAATACCAAATGTCAATTTTCCCAAAGGAAAACCGTAGGTTTTCCACGTTATTCTTAAAAAGATGTTTCTAGTGCATTCTTGTAATGTGACATCTTTAGTTATTATTAAAAATGATAAGATTCGAACAAGTCTCCAAAGTTTTTCCCGATGGAACAGTTGCTTTAAGGGATGTTGATCTTGTTTTTGACGAGAAGGGTTTCATTTTCGTAGTTGGGCCTTCGGGGGCGGGCAAGACAACTCTCTTGAATTTACTAATCCGCCGTTATTTGCCGACAGAGGGTAGTGTGTGGTATCAGGACCGTAATGTTGGCAAGATGCCATCTCGTTACATCCCCGGACTAAGACGGGAAATTGGAATGATCTTCCAAGACTTTAAGTTATTACCCAGGCTAACTGTTCACGAAAATGTTGCTTTTGGTATGGAAGCAGTAGGTCGTCCCCACCAGGAAGTTCGTGAGCTTGTCCCTTACATTCTTAAATTAGTTGGCTTGGAAGATAAAATGAATTGTTATCCACACCAATTGTCTTCTGGTCAGGCCCAGCGAGTTTCTATTGCCCGAGCTATGGTACAGGAACCTAAGGTATTGTTAGCAGATGAACCTACGGGAAATTTGGATTACAGTACCGGGTGGGAAATAATTCAGCTGTTACAGCAAATTAATCAATGGGGAACTACTGTGATTATGGCCACTCACGATCGTGATATTGTTAATTCTCTCCGCAACCGAGTTGTCCGCATTGAAGAAGGTGTAGTGGTTGAAGACAACGCCGTGGGTAGTTATAACTGACAGCAGGTCTTTGCTGGACATTTGTCAATGGTGCGGGCGGGCTAGAAAACTTTTTTCATAAAATTAACAACACCTTCAAAAGTTACCGGCTGGCGGGCGGCAATAATGCTAATTTTTTCCACTACAGCCCAATCGCCAGAAACGTAATCGGACAGGTTCAGGCGGAAATTTAGTTTTCCCCCGAGTTGTCTTTCTTCTTCACTTAAAGTTTCTCTCAATTCCAATACATAAGAACTATTATCAACCAGTTGAACGGCATCAACAAATTCTAAAGCATCAACTTGTGGGACCAGCAGATAGGCAATGTAAGGCAGATCAAATCTTCCGGCCAACGGGCGATATTCAATATTCTGATCATTTTTAACGACAAAGACTTCGCCGTTGTTAAATATCCTTTCTGTAGTGCCGGTCTGAATCCCGGGGATATTTTCTTGCACAAATGTTTCGAAGGAGGGAAAGCCCTCCGGAAGCCCCGGTTTAGCATAAAAAGTTAGATTATTTGCTAGGGCCGAAGTTTGGCCTGTCCACGGCCAATCCGGATCGTTAAGCTGTTGCAGAAGGGAGATTTCTGCGGGATCGATAAGCGGCAGAGTACGAGAGCGATCGGTAGCAATAACTATTTGTTTCGGTGTAGGTGTCTGATAGTGGGCTCGGATTGTTATTGTCTCAAAGATATCGGTCATTTCAAGCTCAAAGTGGGTACTGGGCTGATTAAGTAACCAAACATCTTTGCCTTCAAAGTGGACTATCGGTGAATCAGCTGGACTATTGTTGCGTTTAGTCAATAAACGAGTTTCATTCGGGGTAAAAGTGAATTCCACTGCTGGCTGGATGTCGTACCAGGCGAGATAGCTTAATAAGCCCATTACGAGAAGAAGCAGAAACAGACGGTGGGCGGTTGTTAATAATTTGATAGTTCTTTCTGAGTTGCACATATAGGGCACTAGGAATGCCTGGATACTCGAAAAAAAGCTAGGAAAAGAGCGATTAAGTGATCTGGCAACTGCAATCGGCCAGAAAATTTAATCGGTTTAATTCCGCTTTTTACAACTTTGGGCCTAGGACTGCTCACTTCTTACTATCATTGACAATGATACAATCAAGAGCGAGGTCAAAACGCCGATGACGATGCCGGTGGTCCCGAGGCTGGGCGTGTCTTTATAGACAATATAGCCGCCCAGTATGGCTGCTGTTATCACCCACAAATATGTTAGCAAATTGGTTCTCCTTTCAATCCCGATTCTTTCTTTAGGTAGCAAAATTAATAATCCGACTGCAGCTATAGTTATATACAAAAAGACCTGTTCCGAAATTGCGTTACCCACAAACCCGGGTTTCGTTTTTTCTATAGCCAGAAGCAGTAAATACAGCCCTGCGGAAGTCGTAAAAATATCACTCAAAAGAGTTCTAAGGTAGGTTATTAGTTCTGAGGTAATTCCAATTATTTTTTCCATATTCGGGAGAATACCAACAGTGTATCATAACTTTTTCTGGTAAAATATTCATTAATGGAATCAGTTAAACCCAAATTGCGGGAGCAATGGTTTCGGCAATGGTTTCGGCAATGGTTTCGGCAATGGTTTCGGCAATGGTTTCGGCAATGGTTTCGGCAATGGTTTCGGCAATGGTTTCGAAAATGGCTCCCCCATTTTACCCTTTTTTGGTTAACCGCTATCTTTAGCCTTTATGTCTATTGTGTCGGCCTTAGTCAGGGAAGGATGGAAGAGTTATTGAAGTTAATTGGATTGTAATTGTCCAATCGTTTATTAACTTAATCGCTTAATGACTTTGAATGATGAGTATCTAGGGAAAATATCTAGTCTATGTTTACTATTATAATTCCCCTTCTTATAATATCTTTTCTCGTCACTGCTGCGGGCGGGGCGCTATTGAGGTTTTTCAAAATCCGTTTTCAGGAAGCCGGCGAGAGGGTTCTTGTTGGTTTTGGTTTAGGATGGGTAATTGCCTCTTTCCTAACCTATTTATTTGGCTGGGCTGGGTGGCTTTCAAGGGAGTACTTATTAGTTCTGCTGGGAGGGTTAGCTTTGACGGGTTTTGCGTTGTGGAGAGAGTTAATTAAGGACCTAGCGGTGATTGCAAGGGAGATTTGGGGAATCGGAGTGTGTAGTGTAAGGGATTGTTTGAGGTACCCGCTTAGAAATTGGCTTTATATCATCGGAGCGGGATTAGTCCTTTTTAACATTATAATCCTCGGGTTGGCGGCATTCACTCCGCCAGTAGGCTGGGATGCTCTTAATTACCACTTGGCGGTTCCTAAGATTTACTTGCAACATCAGCACATTGTTAGTACTTCAACGCTTCAGCACAGCCACTTCCCCCTACCAATACAATTTCAGTATCTTTTTTTAATGGGGATAGGAAACGATGTAATGGCGCAGGGGTTGGTTTATATTTACTTTATTGCCCTTTTGGCATTGATGAGTCTACTACTGCGGCGATTGTCTCCCCAAAATACCGTGTACTTCGCATCATCAAACCAATGCGCGCAAAACTGTCGGGATATTAGTCCGTCAAAAAGTTATTTATACTTAATTTATTTAGTTATCCTGCTTTCTGTTTCCGTCGTTTTGTTTTGCGTGCCTGAGGCGCACACGGAGATACCTTCGGCGTTTTATGCGGGATTAGTGTTGTATTTATTTCTAAAGAATCGGGGAACGGAGAAACTGACAACTGAAAACTGGTCACTGATTTCTATATTCACTGGCTATTTGGCGGCGACCAAATATACAAATTTGCCGTTTTTGATTATCCCGCCGGCACTTTTGTTAATAAGCGGGAAAAGCAGAGGGGTATGGAAGGAGACGGTTCTTGGAAGGCTTGTAGCGGCGGGGAAATTGCTGTTGGTGTCCGCGGTAGTTGCCTTTCCCTGGTATCTTAAAAGTTGGATTTTTGCTGGTAATCCTTTTTGGCCTTTCTTTCTGGGTTTTCCTGGGACTAGGTACTTACCCCATTCCTTTACCCAAACAAGCAATATCCCCGCCGTGGGTAAAATTATTCAACCAGTGGAAAGCTCAACTCACTGGCAGGCGTTGAGCCAATCACTTAAAAAAATCATTTCTAAACCCTGGCGTATGAATTTCTTTCCGCATGAGTTTGGAGGAGATGCTCCTAAAATCGGACCGTTGATGTTAGGTTTAGCCCCAGTTCTTTTGAGTTTGAAATACTGCAGAGGAAAACGTCTTACGGCCAGCGGAGTTGCCGTTATTTTTACAGCCCTTTATTTTGTTATTTGGCTGTTAACTTTTCACAGTACCAGATATTTAGTGCCGGTATTCCCGATCTGGGCAGTATTAGTGGCGGTGGGAGTGCAGAAAGTGTTTGTAAGTCGAATTTCCCGTTTTTTTGTTCTGACCCTTATTCTTGCTTCCCTTGCCCTGAGTACTCTCACTACTGTTAAAATACAAAAGGCCAAGCTTGCCATTGCTATAAATCCCAGGGCCGTTGTGGACAAAACCTATCGTGACAGCTATTACCGCACTTTGCCAGACCCGTGGAGCGGAGGGTTGCGCACACCGGAATATGCCGTTTCTGAATGGGTTAACAAAAACTTGGATCCTGAAAGAGACAAAATATTAATCCTGCAAGGGCTATTCGGCTATTTTCTAGATATCCCCTACGAACGCGGGCGTATTGATGGCCAGTCTAAATACGACTATTCCAAAATAGAAATTATGGATGACCTGTTAAAAATGTTTGGCGAAAATAAAATTACTCATATTATGACTGTATTGCCCCCTCGACCGGAAACACCGGTGCGGGATTACTGGACAGACGAAGAAGCCGTGGGCTGGACGGAGGCAAAGATTAGGACCTATCAGGGATATCAAGTAATGTCGCACGAATTGATTCCAAGCAAGGCAAAAGTTGTAGCAGAAGAAAATGGAGTGATTTTGTACGAACTAGAAGTTTAGTGTGTCGACATTTTTGCAGACGGCACCTCTGTCGCTGCGTCCCACAAATCTCCGTATCTTTAGAAAACTCCCCTTTTTAACTTCTGGTACAATATAGGCAAGATTGCGCTACTACATAAATTCAATTTCGGATAGCTATACATTGTAGAAGTATGATCCTATGCGACATTTGCGGGGAGCGTCCCGCAACCACCAAACGAATAACGGTAACCGGGAAAGGCCGTCAGGTGACCAATGTCTGTGATGTGTGTTCCCGCCAAGCGCGGGCAGGGTCGCGCAATGGAGCGGATCCCGAAGGTGAATCCCTTCGCTCCCCCTTTGATAGTTTTTTCGGCGATTCCCCCTTCTCTGCCTTTCGTCAGCCTCCGCGGGAGGAAGCAGTAGATATTACCGAAAAATTTTCCCAGCGAGCTAAGAAGACTATCCAGCAGGCGGCACAGCAGGCTGTGGAGATGAATCATCAGACAATTGACACAGAGCACCTGCTGTTGGCTGTAACAGAGGAGGACGAAGTTGCCGCTAAGGTATTGCAGGAGGCTGGTATTAAGCCGCAGGAACTAGCCAAGTATTTAATAAACACTCTTCCCAAAGGCGCCAGCAAAGAGGAAATTCCCGACATCTCACCACGCACCAAGCGTGCCTTACAATTAGCTTATGATGAATCCCGCCAGCTTAACCATAATTATGTAGGTTCGGAACATTTTCTCTTAGGTTTAATCCGCGAGGGCGAGGGACTGGCCGCCCAAACTCTAAAGAAGTTCGGATTAGATTTACCAAAGGCTCGCTCAGCAGTAATAAAACTTGTTGGAGAAGGCCTTAAAGAAGGCGAAAAAGCCGCTGAACCATCCTCCACCCCTACGCTAGATCAGTTTTCCCGTGACTTAACGCAAATGGCTCACGAAGGCAAATTAGATCCCGTCATTGGCCGGCAAAACGAAATTGGGCGCGTGATTAATATTCTATCCCGCCGCACCAAGAATAATCCCGTCTTAATTGGCGAACCCGGCGTGGGTAAAACAGCCATTGCCGAAGGCTTGGCCATGCGTATCATAAAGGGCGAGGTTCCGGATTTAATTAAAGATAAACGTGTTATAGCACTTGATTTGGCCGGTATGGTCGCTGGTACTAAGTATCGCGGCGAATTTGAAAAGCGCCTAAAAGAGGCCTTGGATGAAATTGTAGAAGCCAAGGGCAAAATTATTCTCTTTATTGACGAACTGCACACCTTGATAGGGGCTGGCGGCGCCGAGGGCGCTATTGATGCCGCTAATATTTTAAAGCCAGCTTTAGCGCGTGGAGATCTACAGGCCGTTGGGGCTACAACTTTAAGCGAATACAAAAAATATGTGGAGAAGGACGCCGCTCTGGAACGCCGTTTTCAATCTATTATTATTCCCGAAAACACAGTAGAGGAAACAATGAAAATTCTTATTGGTTTGCGTGATCGGTACGAAGCTCATCATCGCGTGAAAATTACCGATGAAGCTATTGAGGCGGCGGCGCGGCTTTCTGATCGCTACATTGCCGACCGGTTCCTGCCGGATAAAGCTATTGACCTAATTGATGAGGCTTCGGCACATGTTCGTCTTAGGGCTATTGAGCCGCCGGAGAATTTGGTGCAATTAAAAGATCAAATTCAAAGATCGGAACAGGAGAAAGAGGCCGCTGAAAGAGCTAAGGAGAAAGAGCGTGTTAAGAAAATTCAGAAAGAACTTAATAAATTAGAGGAGTCGCGTAAAGAAATTGAAGAAATTTGGCAGCATACTCGCGGGACTGAACAACCAGAAGTTGTTATAGAAGATATTGCCAGTGTTGTTTCCAAAATGACTGGTATCCCCGTAACCAAACTTACCGAAGAAGAACGGGAAAAGCTTCTAAATTTGGAGAAGAAATTACACGAAAAGGTTATTGGTCAGGCCGAAGCTGTTAATCTGGTTGCTGAAGCAGTGCGTCGTTCCCGAGCGGGGCTAAAAAGTAAAACTCGTCCCATTGGTTCATTTGTATTTCTTGGCCCTACCGGTGTGGGTAAAACTCATCTAAGTCAGGTTTTAGCCGAAGCTCTTTATGGTTCTGATGAGGCCATTGTTCGGTTGGATATGAGCGAATATCAGGAACGCCACTCGGTAGCGAGGCTAATCGGCTCGCCACCTGGATATGTTGGCTTTGAAGAAGGTGGGCAATTAACCGAAAAAGTCCGTCGGCATCCCTTTTCCATTATTCTGCTGGACGAAATCGAAAAAGCCCATGCAGACATTTTCAACCTGCTCCTGCAAGTTCTGGAGGACGGACGGCTCACTGATGGCAAGGGCCGCACGGTAAACTTTAGAAATACCATAATTATTATGACATCCAATTTGGGGAGTTCCTTAATTCAAAAAGCTCAGGAAGATAATATTCCGCAGGATAAACTGGGAAAGCAAGTTGAAGAACTATTAAAACAAAATTTTAGGCCCGAATTTCTAAACCGAGTGGACGAATTTGTTATCTTTCATTCCCTCACAAAAGAGCAAATCCTACTGGTAGTTGATCTTCTTTTAGAAGAAACCGAAAGACTAACTAACGCGCAGGGAATTAAACTCGAAGTAAATACAAAGGCCCGGGAAAAAATTGCTGAAATTGGCTTTGACCCCCAATTTGGCGCTCGTCCTCTGCGCCGCACCATCCAGCGCCGTATTGAAAATTTCCTATCGGAAAAGATTATTGGAGAAGAGTTTATGCCGGGGGATACAGTCAAGATTGGGGTGGATAAGAAGGGGGAGCTGACGTTCAACAAATGACTATTTGCCATTGACAATAGGGTTGTTAAAGTGTATGATAAGCTCATGATTAGAAAAGAATTAGTAAAGAATATAACCGACTTAAGAACCGATCCAATTTCCTTATTTGCGCTTGCGCGTCAGAAGGAAAGTCCTCTTTATGTATTTAATCGGGCTGAGCCGATAGGAGTACTTTTAAGCTGGGAAGATTTTGAAACCCTGATGGAGAGATTTGAAGATGTTTCTGATTTGAATGAGCTTGAGCTGGCTCGTAAGACTTCTTCGGAGTTGATTTTTTGGGAAAAGACAAAGAAAGATATTAATGTATAAAGTCTATATTGACCGCCGAGTTGTTAAACAGATCAATGCCCTCCATCCATGTGATGCCAATAAAGTTACTAGAGCTCTAGACAAGTTAGGCGAATATTTTTCTACGACCCAAGATATCCCCAACCTTAAAAAATTATCTGCCAAGCGCCACGCTTGGAGACTAAGGCTAGGCAATGTTCGTATTCTCTTTTATCAGAATGAAAAACAACAGTGGCTGGAAGTTTACAAGGTTGGTTATCGCGGCGGTATTTATAAGTAGTAATTTAGCCGTCTTATGATCTAGGCATATGTCGGTGTGTCATTTGTTTCTTCAAGTCCCCCAAATCTACGCCTAGCAAAATCAAAAACGGCCCTTAACTGCGCGCGGGCAAAGGCGCGCTTAGCGGGTATAAGCAGTTTGATAATGTTTTTGAAGGTGATGATGACAGCGTTTAGATAAGCCAGGAATTGACTTGACAAAGTTCCCCAGCGGGTCACAAAAAGCAAGCTGTTTCTTATTTGGTAATAAGACGAGCGCGGCGAAGTAACACCGCTCAAAGCTCCCACTTGGTGCCGCATTATTGCTTGCGGACAGTAATTACTCATCCAGCCAGCATTCTTTGCTCTCAGGCAAAAGTCGGAATCTTCAAAATAAGCGAAATAATCATCATCCAATCTCCCGATTTTTTCCAGAACTTCTCGCCGAATCAGCATGCTGCAGCCGGTAATAAAATCAACTTCTTTAGACTCATTAAACTGTCCTTTATCTTTGATTCGTTCTCCTATATGGGTACAGACAGTATAAGGGAACGGGTTTTTCCAATTAATTTTACCTCCAGCAAACCAAATTATATCTGGTGGGTTTTCATAAAGAATTTTGGGGCCAACAATGCCCACTTGCGGGTTCTGACCCAAGCAATCAACCAGTTTCTCCAGACAGTCCAATTCCAGGGAAGTATCGTTATTAACCAGCCAGATAAACTTATGGCCGTCTTTAAGTGCCAGTTCAATGCCTTTATTATTACCGCCGGTGAATCCGGTGTTTTTATCTAGTTGATGATATGTCAACCATGGCGCTTGAAGAGATTTATCATCAATTTTCTGTTCTTTAAGCGAACCATTGTCAATAATGTAAAGATGAAAGCTTGGGTAACTTTGTTTTTCAACTTCGTCAATAAAGCTCTCGGTAAGCCTTTTTAAGTTTAGGTTAATGGTGATAATGGCGACAGAGGGAACATTTTTGTTCATAAGAGGTCAATTCTGCCTTATTATGACAAAGAGTGTCTATTCAAGTCAAATTTAAGCAGAGGGTTTAACCCTAAAATAGGGTTAAACCCTATTTTACATGCAAGCGCGACCCTAAAGCATGCCATGGCAATATGTTGTGGGACCGCCGTTTCCAGAGGTAGATATGCGCAGAATGAATTCTGCTATTACAGGCTAATTGTAATAGCGAAATTAATTTCGCGCAGTGTCCAGTGATTTCCAATTTTGGATTCTTGAAAAAATGTGTGCAAAAAAGAAGAGGGCGGGATATTGCGCCTCATAACTCATTGCTAGTTAGGCAACTGAATTAGAGACGCATCCCGCCCTTCCTTTTGCTGCTACTTGGTCTCTACACGGTAGTAGAGGTCAAACTTCACTCCACCTGGGCCCTCATACGGGAAGACCCGGAAAACTAGGGTGGCATCGGTGAGTTCGATCTGGTACTCACCTTTGCCGACGTAGTCATAGTC
>Ga0180007_10002136_pt1 | contig 24273 bp, 25 predicted proteins | sample MM_PC_MetaG_FD_121122 | JGI IMG/M metagenome (GOLD analysis project Ga0180007, IMG submission 121122) | Groundwater microbial communities from the Aspo Hard Rock Laboratory (HRL) deep subsurface site, Sweden - MM_PC_MetaG | ecosystem: Environmental > Aquatic > Deep subsurface > Groundwater... | reverse complement strand
TAATTTGTTTCTTTATTACTATAATCACAGAAAGAAACATCGAGGTTTAGGAATGGATGGAAAAACTCCTGTCGAAAGACTACAAGAACTGACAACTGTAAACTTGACGCTGCAATGCTACAACTATTGACATATTTTATATTTATATTATTATTTAAACAGATAAACATTTGTATTTTACAAAATCATAAAAAAGGGGAAAAATCATGAAAAAAATAATGATAGTTGATGACGAACCGCACGTAATGAGAATGAATGAAAAGATTTTGAAGGATAAAGGTTTTGAAACTGTTTTATGTGAAAGTGGAAACGAGGCTTTATTAGTTTTAGAATCCGGTGTTGTTGTTGATTTGGTTTTTATAGATTTACATATGCCCGACGGGAACGGGATATTCCTCATAAAAGAAGTCAAGAAAAGATTTCCTAATGTTCCTTGTATTTTACAAACTGGAGCATTAGAAATTCCAGAAAATGAAGCTGACTCAGTTTTGAAAAAACCTTATTATTGGCATGAGTTAATTGCTCTTGTAAATAAGCATGCTCTATGAGTGTAGACATATAATCGCATAAATTTGACGACAATCAAATTTATGCGGTTTTTATATTTGTTTTATTGAGCGAGTCGAAGGGATTACTCCCCCGGCACTTTGTTGCAATTAATATAAATTAATTTTATTTAAAGTAAATAATTATTCAGGAAATGAAAAATAAGTAATTTAATTCAAAGTACTGGGTCGCAAAGACGGATTTTGGCTAAAGCCAAAATTCGCCTACATAATACATGCTACTTAATACATAATACTAAAAATTAAAAAATGAAAAATCGTGGACGTAGCACGTCCACGATTTTTCATTTTTTAATTTTTATATTCCTTTACAATTTGAGGCTGGGGTTCTTCCACTGGATTCAGCTTCTTCTTTGGTTTGGAACCAAATTTTATTTTCCTCTTTAATTCTTTGGGCTCCAGAACACCAAGGAGCATGATATTTATCACTATTTTGAGACGCGACATACATCCCTATTGGTTTAGTAATTGAGTTACTAAATTTCTGAGAAGAGGATATTGAGGCTGTATTTTGTTCTGTTAGGTTCTGGTTCCTGCCTGCCTGTGAGGTAGGAATTATATTAATAGAAGATTGATTTTCTTCCAAAAAAGACAGTCTTCCTAGTCCAAAAGACGAAAAAGCCACTAATATAATGAGTATTAAATTAAAATAGGAGTTGTTTTTAACAACATTATCCCCTACCTCCTTGATTTTATTTAGTTTTTCTTTTATACTTTGCATCAAGTTAAAAAATATTGATACCATTATATCATTTATTTTTTAATTTTTAAATTTAAATTTTAAAAATATAATAAGTTAACGGTTATTTTTAATATATCCGCCTTAGGCGGATGACTATTTTTATAGTCGTTACACTCCTTAAAAATATGTCACATAAAAAAGCTGGAGGTTCAACAAGAAACCTGAGAGATTCAGGACCTCAATATTTAGGAACAAAATTATATGATGGACAACCTGCGAAAGTTGGTTCTATTATAGTTCGACAAAGAGGAACTAAGATATTAGCTGGTAAAAATGTAGCTGTCGGAAAAGATCATACTTTATTCGCAATGGCAGAAGGGACAGTTAAATTTACTGAAAAAAGAAAGGTAAATTTCCATGGAACTTTTATGAAAAGAAAAATGGCTAACATTATATAAAAATCAAAAAACGAGCTTAAGCTCGTTTTTTTATAGATTTAAGAGATAAGATTTAAGATTTAAGAAATTTTTCTAGACTGCCGCGTCAAAATATTTTAAAAAAGAAATACTCCAATTAATTGGAGTATTTCTTTTTTAAAATATTTTTCCTCGCAGAGACGAAAAAATAAAAGTTTTTCGTTGAGGATTTTGCAGAGCAAAATCCGTTCTTAAATCTTAATTCTTAAATCCTAAATCTTTTTTACTTTTCGGCTTTTACTTCAATCATTAATTTAACAATCTTGTCTTCTATTTTAATACCTACCTCATGTTCCCCTATTTCCTTAATTGGTTTTTCTAGTTCTATAATTTCTGGTTTTACTGATTGGCCTGATTGGTCTGAGAAAGCTTCTGAAATTTCTTTTTCTCCTACACTAGCAAACAATTTTCCCTCTTCGTTAGCATTAGCAGTTATTTCAATTTTAGAATCTTTTATCTTTTCGATTACTTCCATTAATTTTTCATTTTCAGCTTTCGTTAATTCTAAATGTTTTTGTTTGTCTGCTTCGATTTCTTGAATAGCTTTAGCTGTTGCCATTTGAGCTTTTTTTTGTGGAATCAAAAAATTAAGAGCATATCCGTCAGATACATTTTTAACATCAAATTTTTTTCCGATTTTAGCAACGTCTTGTAGTAATATTACTTTCATATATTAGTATGTGGAATGAAGAATGTAGAATGTTGTAAGAAAAACTTTCATTGCGTGAAAATTTTTCCATTTTCTACTCCCTACTCTCTACTTTCCATTGATTAATTTTTAATTTCTGTTTGATTCCAATAGTTTATTATAAATAAGCTTATATTGCAATATAAAACCCCTTACAGAATGTAAGGGGGTGGAGGGGTTGGTTGAAATTAAATATATCCAAAAGATGGTGGCTTAAGAGATATAATAAAAGTATTTCGAAATGGTGGGAAATTCAACCAACCCCATAACTAACTATCACCATATTAGTCTTTTTTATTTATTTTGTCAATCCAGTTAAAACTTACAAGAATATACAATTCCTTACTTTTAACGGGATAAATAAAAAAACAAAAGAATTGATCCTTCTCTCCACTATATTTTTTTATTTATAAAAAAGAAGCCCAACAACTAAGAGTTTGTTGGACCTCTAAAATTTGATTATTTTGATTTTTACAATGATTTCAAATATTCTATAGCCTTATCTGTTTGGGGGTCTTTTTCTTCTTTGACATCATCTAAAGTAATTTCAACTTCAATGTCAGGAGTTAAGCCATTTTTGGAAATTGAATTTCCTAATGGAGTTAACCAACGAGCTACTGTCACTTTTAGTGAAGTCTCGGGAGTAATTTTAACCAATTCTTGAACTGAACCTTTACCAAATGATTGTGTGCCGATTAAAGTTGCTTTGTCATATTCGCTCAAAGCTCCGGCTAAAATTTCTGACGCTGATGCTGAGCCTCCGTTAATCAAAATAGCCAGCTTTAAATTGTCATTAAAAATGTTATAGCCGCGACTAGAATGAACTTTGGCAGCTTGATTTTCTCCATAATCTTCTGTTACCACCACCTTCCCCATAGGCAAGAACCAACTGGCGATGTCATTGGCTACTTCTAAATACCCTCCTGGATTCCCTCTTAAGTCAATAATTAATTTATCACTGTTAAATTCTATAAATTCTCTTAGGGCTTCTCGGAATAAGTTAGGTGAAGCAGCGGTAAAGCTATAAAGTCGAATTACAAAAACCCCGTCGATTATTTCTGTTTTTATATTTGGTATTTCGATTACATCGCGAGTAATTGAAATTTCAAAATCTTTTTCTGTTCCCTCTCTTCTAACCAATAGAACAACATCAGTTCCTCTTTCCCCTCGGATTATTTTGACTGCCTCATCAGTACTCATATTTAAAGTTGAATTTCCATCAATTTCAATAATTTTATCTTGAGGCATTATTCCTGATCTTTCGGCTGGTGTTCCTTTTAGTGGGGCTACTACAATTAAAACATTATCTCTAATTCCTATTTCCATTCCAACCCCTTCAAAGTTACCCGCAATATCAGATTCAAAAATAGCAGAATCTGCTGGAGGCATAAAGACTGTATAAGGGTCTCCAAAAGAATCAGCCAAGCCTTGAATGGCTCCCCATATTTTTTCTTGTGAATTTACTTTTTCTTCACTATCACTGACAAATTTTTCATCCAGAGTTTCCCATGATTTCCAAAAAGTATCGAAACTTACTTCTTTGGGTTGTCCTAAATCTTTATTTAGAATATCAGATAAATCAGATTGATTTTTTTCATAATTTGACCCTAAGAAGAAACCTACAGCTATTAAAATAGTACCAGTTAAAATTAACGGTAATTTGGGTAAAGTAATTTTCAAAAATTTTTTTGTTTGTTTTTTGATTTTGTTTTTCATTGATTCATATTATCTCAAATTATGAGTGACTTATCAAATGGAAAGTGAGCTAAAAGTTTATAAGGTTTTTAAAGTTTCTGGATCGCGTCGTTGAACAGGATTTTTAGTTTTTTAACCTGCCTACCGGCAGGCAGGCAAAAAACTAAAAAACCTATTCTCCTCGCGAAGACGAACGAGGCTTCGCTTCATTCGTAGAAAATCGAAAATTTTCATTATGGATTTTGCGGAACAAAATCCGTTCTTAAATCCTGCCTCATCGGCGGGTCGCCAATGAGGCGACTTAAATCATAAATCTTAAAATCTTTGATTTTTTCATCTTTCCACATCGTTTCTATTTTCTTCTGTTTTATTATGTTAAAATTGTTGTACTTATTAAATTATAAAATAAAAGGCGAAAAATACTTTTGACTTTATAGACCTGCCTGCCGGCAGGCAAGCTTTATAGGCTTTCGACTATTTTTATTATGTTAAAAAAATATACCTCACAAAATATAACTTGGATTGATGTCATTAAACCTACTCAAGACGAAGTGCGTAATTTAATGCTTCAATATAAGTTACACCCTCTAGTAGCTGAAGAATTACTATTACCGACTTTCAAACCAAAGGTCGATTTACATGAAAATTATATTTATCTAATACTCCATTTCCCTTTTTTAAAGAGAAATGGTTCAAGGTCTGAATTTATAAGTAAAGAAATTGATTTTATTATAGGAAAAGATTTTATCATCACTATTCGCTATGATGAAATAAGCCCTTTAGAAACATTTAGTAAAATTTTTGAGGTTGAATCTATCTTAAATTCTGAAGAAAATCAACAACTACATGCTGGTTATTTATTTTACTACATCACTCAAAAATTATACGAAGCACTTCTTGATGAGCTGGATCATGTAGAGCAAGAACAAAGAGAAATGGAAAAATATATTTTTTCAGGTAAGGAAAAAATAATGGTAAGAGAGATTTCTAGAATGGGTCATAATCTGCTAGATTTTAAACAAGCTACTATGCATCATAAAGAAGTTTTAGACTCTCTCGAATTAGTAGGAGAAAGTTTTTTTGGAAAGGATTTTATACATTATCTAAGATCTGTGAATGATAAATATAGAAAAGTTTATCATTTGGTTAAAACTAGCCAAGAAAATTTAAAGGAATTAAGAGAAACCAATGACTCTCTTTTGACTACTAAGCAAAACGAAACAATGAAGATTTTTACCATTTTGGCTTTCGTTACCTTCCCGCTTTCTTTACTTGCATCTATTTTTGGAATGAATACAATACATACACCTGTTGTTGGTTGGAACCAGGATTTCTGGTGGATTGTGGGAGGAATGATTTTATCAACAACTGTAATGTTTAGTTTCTTCAAATATAAAAAATGGTTTTAAAAATATACAATACATTAGGACGAGAAAAGCAGGAATTTAAACCCTTAAAAGAGGGCTTAGTTTCTTTTTATTATTGTGGACCAACGGTTTATTCCCAGCAACATATTGGAAATTTGAGAGGATCTTTTTGTGCTGATTCTGTTCATCGTTCTCTGGATTATTTAGGTTATAATGTAAATTTTGTTTCTAATTTCACTGATGTAGGTCATCTTGTTTCAGATGAGGATGAAGGAGAAGATAAAATAGAAAAAGGAGCAAAAAAAGAAGGTCTTTCCCCTGCTGAAATTACAAAAAAATACATTGATATTTATGAAAAAGATACGCAGGAATTAAATATTCTACCTCCAACCACTCGTTGTCGTGCTACTGACTATATTCAGGAAATGATTGATATGATTCAGATATTGATGGATAAAGGTTTTGCATACCAGACAGACTTAGCTATTTATTTTGATATTTCTAAAGCTAAAAATTATACTCAATTATCAGGACAAAATTTAGAAGATTTACAATCAGGGTCTGGGGCTGGAGATGTAGCCGATCCTCAAAAGAAAAATAATAGTGATTTTGCTGTTTGGTTTTTTAAAGCTGGGAAACACAAAAATGCCTTACAAAGTTGGGAATCTCCCTGGGGAGAAGGTTTTCCTGGGTGGCATATTGAATGTTCTGCTATGTCTAAAAAGCATTTAGGAGATGCTATTGATATTCATATGGGTGGAATTGAACATATACCTACACACCATACAAATGAAATTGCTCAAAGTGAATCTGCCAATGGGGTTAAATTTACAAATTATTGGATACATAATGAACATTTAGGAATTGATGGAACCAAAATGAGTAAATCTTTAGGGAATGTGGTTTATGTCGATGATGTTATTAAAAAAGGTTTTAATCCTTTATCCTTAAGGTATTTTTTTATGCAGGCTCATTATCGCTCTAAACAAAATTTCACATGGAAGGCTTTAGAATCAGCTCAAACAGGTTATGAGAGACTGCTTAATTCCCTATCAGGTCTAGGAGAAAAAAAAGGAAATGTTTCAGAAGATTTTATGAATCAATTTAAAGAAAAATTGTCTGACGATTTTGGTTTGCCTCAAGCTCTAGCCTTAATATCAGAAGTTCTAAAGTCAGATTTAGCTAACGAAGACAAACTAGCGACTATTTTGGATTTTGATAAAGTTCTAGGATTAGATTTAGAAAAAAATTTTATGTCTTTACAAGGTGCGAAGCAATCTAGTTTAGAAATAAAAGAGTTACCACAAGATATTCAGGACTTAATTTTAGAAAGAAATCTAGCTCGAGAAGCTCAAAATTGGAGTGAATCAGATAGAATACGAGATGAAATAGAAGCGGAGGGTTATGTGGTTAAAGATACTGATAAAGGAATTCAGGTTTTTATTAAATAATCTTAATTCCTTTGGGTTAAAAATGTTAAATGATAAATTGAAATTATTAAAAAATGAAAAAAGAAATCATAGAAAAAGATATTGAATTTTTATTATATAAATCATCTGAAGGAGGAGTGAAAGTTGATGTTTTAATTAAAAATGAAACAGTTTGGTTATCACAAAAAAGAATGGCGGAATTATTTGATGTTAGTATCTCAACAATAAATGAACATTTAAAAAACATTTTTGAAACAAAAGAATTGTCTAAAAAAACAGTTATTGGGAAATTCCTAATAACTGCTGAAGATAACAAGAAATACTTAACTAATTTTTATAATCTTGATGTTATTATTGCCGTTGGTTATCGTGTGAACTCAAAACAAGCTACTTATTTTAGAAGATGGGCAACTAGTGTTTTGAGAGATTATATTATAAAAGGTTTTGTTTTAGATGATGATTTATTGAAAAATGGAACAAGATTAGGTAAAGATTATTTTGAAGAGTTACTAGAACGTGTTCGTTCAATACGAGCTAGTGAAAGAAGAATATATTTAAAAATAACAGATATTTTTGCAGAATGTAGTATCGATTATGATTCTAAATCAGATATAACTAAAAACTTTTTTGCTATGGTTCAAAACAAATTTCATTATGCTATCACTGGGAAAACTGCACCTGAAATTATTTATAGTAAATCTGATAAAAATAAGAAGAATATGGGATTGGAAACTTGGAAAAATTCACCTAAAGGTAGGATTTTAAAATTAGATGTAAAAATTGCTAAAAATTATTTAGTTGAAAAAGAAATAAAAAAATTAGAAAGAACTGTTTCAAGTTTTTTTGATTATATAGAAAATATAGTTGAAAATAGAAATATATTAAAAATGGAAGATTTAGCAGAAAGTGTAGATAAATTTTTAAGTTTCAATGAATATAGAATTCTTGAAGGATCTGGGAAAATTTCAAGAGAAAAAGCTGAAAACAAAGCAATTTCTGAATATGATGAATTTAACAAAACTCAAAAAATAGATTCAGATTTTGAAAAGAGTATTGGTGAAATAAAAAATAAATGTAAATAAAGCGTTAATCTAAGAAAAAATAATACATTTAATTTATTTATTTGATATAATAAATAAAAAAATTTATTAATAAAACATTATCAATATTAAAAATAAATATATGAAGCAAGCATATAATTCTATCATTCGGATTATATAAAAATATTAGATAATAAAAACAGCCCATGTAGCAATTGCATGGGCTGTGTTCTTTGGAGAATCGGGATTAGAATTAATCATCAATTTTCCATTCGTGGTTGAGATCTATGACAATGATCTGATGGATTGAAGAAGATTTATGGTTTATTCTTGACCTTACAATCCATCCTTGGGGTATTTTAAGCCTGTCAGTTACAAGACCTAGGTCAAGATCTACACTAATTAACTCCCATGGTTTTTTTCTTCCGTCTGGCATATCCATTTTTTCTCTCTCCTTTTGATTATTGTTATCTTTTATTTTTAAACCTACAAACTAAAATATTTATACATTATGTATTTGAAAAAGTAAAGGTTTTTGGGAAATTATGGATTCCTGGATTGCTTCCTTCCTCACCGGCGGGCAAGCTGTCGTGACCTCCTCGTAAGGACGGAACAACAAAAAATGTTTTATACTTCGCAAAGACGAAAATTATAGATTTTCGTTGTCCCCTCTTTATCCACTTATTAAACTCAAAAGCAAAACTTTTGAGTTTTTTATTTATGTTAGAATAGGAACATGCAAATAATTACAGATGATTATACTACTAACTCTGGGTTAAGAGTTCCTCCTCAAAACGGTGATTCCGAAAGAGCTTTGTTAGGTTCTATTATGCTAAGGTCAGATGTTATCTTTGATATTATTGATTTAATATCTGATGATTGTTTTTATTCTGAAAAACATAGATTGATTTTTAGAGCTATGATGGATTTGTTCTCTAAAAAGGAACCTATTGATTTATTAACTATTGCTACTAAACTAAAAGAACATAATCAATTAGATCAAATCGGAGGAAATGATTTCCTTTCAGAATTGGCCAATATGGTTCCCTCCTCTGCTAATGCTAAACATTATGCCAAAATAGTTCACAAGAAATATATGATGCGTCGTTTGATTGGCGTATCAGAACAAATTTCTGAGTTGGGTTATTCTGAAAAAGATTCACTTGAACACACATTGGATAAAGCCGAAAAATCTATTTTTGATGTAACCAGTTCATTGATGTCTCGTTCTTATGTAAAGTTAAAAGATTCTCTAGGAGAGGCCTTTGAAAGATTAAATCGATTACACGAAACTCGAGGTGAGTTAAGAGGTGTTCCAACAGGATTCAAGGAATTGGATAATAAATTAGCTGGTTTTCAAAACTCGGACTTAATTATTTTGGCGGCTCGTCCTTCTATGGGTAAGACTTCTTTGGCTTTGGATATTGCTCGAAAAATTGCTACAAAAGACCAAAAAGCTGTGCTTATATTTTCCTTAGAAATGAGTTCTCAACAATTAGTAGACAGAATGTTAGCGGCTGATTCTCAGGTGGATGCTTGGAAATTGAGAACTGGCAAATTAGACAAGGAAGAAGACTGGAATTTAATTCGACAATCTTTAGATAATCTTTCTAAAGCTCCTATTTTCATAGATGACCAAGCTTCTAATAATATTTTAAATATGCGTTCTGTGGCCCGTAAATTAAAAAGACAACATAATTTGTCTTTGATTGTTGTGGATTATTTACAATTGATGGCTCCTTCTCAGACTCAAAAATCCGATTCTATGGTGCAACAAGTAACCGAGATTTCTCGTTCTCTTAAACATTTAGCTCGTGAATTAGATATTCCGGTAATTGCTCTTTCTCAGTTGTCTCGTGCAGTGGAGAGTCGTGGGGGTCGTCCCCGTTTGTCTGACTTGAGAGATTCAGGTTCTATTGAACAAGATGCCGATGTAGTTATGTTTATTCACCGTGAGAATAAAGAAGATGGCTCGGGAAAAGCCAATTTAGCTGAAATTTTAATTGAAAAACATAGAAATGGTCCTACTGGTAAGGTCGAATTGAATTTCAATGATAAGAAAGCAACCTTCCAATCTATTGATAAAAATGATTTTGATGATTTTGATTTAGAACCAGCCATTGCTGAAGCAGACGATGATTTTTAAAGAACGCGGAATCAATGCGGATTGAACGCGGATAAAATGCAGAAAACGGGCGAAGCTAAGGCTTCGCCCGTTTTTTTAGACTGCTTAGCAGGCTCGCAGAGACGGGTTAGAATATGATATAATCATATTCTATGAACTCAATCGATAAATTAACTGAATTATTTACTAAATTCCCTGGAATTGGACCCAGGCAAGCTAAAAGGTTTGTTTATTTTTTATTGACTCGAGATAATTATTTTTTAATCGAATTATCTAATGCGATAAAAAATCTGAAAGCTGATTCTAGAATTTGTGAATCATGTTCTCGCTTTTATTCTAAAAAATATAATTCAAATCTTTGTGATATTTGTAATGATAAAAACAGAGAGAGTGATGTTTTAATGATTGTAGCTAAAGATGCTGATTTAACTAATATTGAAAGAGTGGGAAATTATAATGGAATGTATTTTGTTTTGGGTGGTTTTGTGTCTGTTTTAGAAAAAGCTCCTGAACAAAGAATCCGAATTAATAAATTAATTGATTTATTAGAAAAGAAAATAAAAGATAAAGATTTGAAAGAAATTATCTTGGCTTTAAGTTTAAACCCTGACGGAGAAAACACTATTGATTACATTTCTGAAAGCCTAAAACCGCTCCTAGCCGACAAAAAAATCAAGATAACAACTTTGGGTCGTGGGCTTTCCACTGGAGCAGAATTGGAGTATTTGGATGATAACACCTTCCAAAATGCATTTAAAAATAGAAGCTAATAGCTTCTATTTTTAAATACATTTTAGGATTAAAAATTATAAATTTTAAATTTTAAATTATACAGACATCGGGTGTATTTAACTTATTATAGACGGAAGAGATTGCTTCCCTCCTACCGACGGGCAAGCTGTTGTGCCTCCTCGCAAAGACAATTAGTTAAAACTAATCGTTATGGATTTTGCGAAGCAAAATCCGTTCTTAAATCCTAAATCGTAATTCTTAAATCTACAAAAATATAAAATAAAAACAGTTTGCTTTAGCAAACTGTTTTTATTTTATATTTTTGTGATTTCAACTTTTTGAAGGGTTTGTCTATGTCCTTTTCTTTTTAAATAGTTGGATTTTGATTTGAACTGCATTATATTTATTTTAGTTCCTCTGAATTGTTCAATGAATTTAGCTTCAACTTTTGCTCCTGTAATATAAGGTGCTCCTAATTTTGTAGTTTTTTCATCATCAACACAAAGCACTTTGTCAAAAGTGATTTTGTCTCCTGCTTTATATTCTTCTGTTTTAGAAAGCTTTTCAACTGTAATAACAGTTCCTTCTGTTATTTTAAATTGTTTAGCTCCTGTTTCTATTACTGCGAATTTCATAATATTTATTTTTTATTTAAAAAACTAAGCGAGAGGGTTAGGTTATAGTTACTTGGGTGAAAACCAAGCCAGACCCGAACTTTCTCAATGGGTCCCAGTATTTTTAAACACTACACCCTCCGCTTAGATATTCATATATATTACACTATTTGAAATTAAAATCAACTATTTACTCATAAATAATAACCTCATTACCCATACTTTCTATAAATTTCTGAATTCCCTCTTTGTTTAGTACTAAAGTTACTTCATTAGAATCAGGATGAAAGCCAACTTTTTCAGCTTCAACAATAGATTTATCTAATATTAAAATAACTTGCGTGTCTTTATCATTAATCAAATTAAGTAAAGAAACTCGTCCTCTCTCGCTATCTAAATACTTTTTCAACCTATCTGGAGAAGCAAAACTTAGCTTTTCTTCTAAAAAATCTCCTAATTCTTGTAGACTCATTTCTTTATGAGCATCGGTTACAAAAAGAAAATGTTTTTTACCTTTAACATTTCTTAAAAATAAGTTTTTACATCTTTGAAAATTAAAACCTAAATTATCATAAACTTCATCGGCTTCCATTACGTTGATAACTGCTTTATGTTCGTATTTTTCATAATCTATATTTAAATTTTTTAATGTTTCATATATGTTCATAGAGGCTATTATATAGTTTTTTATAAAAAAGAAAACCCTGTATTTTGAAATATCATTTCAAAATACAGGGCTGGTTTAGAAAAAAAATTTTCTATTGGTGATTTGATGGACTCAATATGTGTTTGAGTTCACAAAACTCTTCAAAACTTAATTTACGCATATCAAATTGAAGCATTGAAGAACGATATAAAACATCTTTATCTCTTGATTGAGTGATATGAAGAGCACTCAAACGAAGGATTGCTTCTTGTTGTGCTGTTTTTCCCATTATTACCCCTCCAAATTAACACCCGATTAACTCCGGATGAAGGTTTCTCAAAGCATTTTTGAGTTCAAAAATTCTTTTGTAAATATCGTTGTCTTTTCGACTTCCTTCAAAACAAATTATAGCTGTTCTTTCTAAAGTTTGTAAATGATTCACTCTCTTAGGATGGCGACTTTTAAGTTCCGTAATGATTTCTTGTTCTGTCATTTCCCCAATTTTTTTCATGGTTTACTCCTTTGTTTATAATTTAAATCAACTGTTCTTTTGAATTTTTAACATTTTTTTGATATTTTTGCTAGTTTTTAATCTTAAAAACCATGTCGCTCAATTAAGTGAACGTGCTACGTCCACTTAATTTAACAACTCAACGACTTGAGGTGTTAAATTTATTGTAATTTATGGGTGTTTAGGGTATAGTTTTTTTAGATAGTTGGTTAAAATTTAACTTTTATTTTGGAGGAAAAATGGCTATTGGAGAAGGTAAACTTATTTCTTTTTTTAACGAAATTGAAAAGATTCTTTTGGCTTTTATAATAAGCTATATTGATGAGAAAGAATTTCGGAAAGAAAGTGGATTTAGAGAAGAAGAAAGTAAAAATATAATTTCCGTTGTTATTTCTAAACTTACAAATGAAGATGAATTATCAATCTTCTTTACAAGTAAAGAGATTTTTTCATTATTTAATTTTTTAAATAATCATGGATATGGGAATTTATTTCCATTGAAAGGGTTTAAAGATTTTGTTTTTGAAAAAGATAATTCTCTAGACCAGGGCTCTGAAATTTTCTTTCTGAAATAGGTAAAAAAGCTCAAATTTAATTGAAGAATATGAAAAAGAGCCAAGAAGAATCTAAAAATCAATTACAAAAAATGATTAATAATAATTGGTCACTTGATATTTAAGGAGGAAAGATGAAAAAAACTTTTACACTTGTTTTTGAGAATCAATCTCAAAAAGAGCAATTTAAAAGAGCTGTTGAAAATATTCCTGAGAAAAAGTTCGCTGAAATATGTGGAATTAGAATAGTAAAAGGATACGAAATCATAGCTAAAATTTATAGAAAAATCTTTAATCGTGAGATGTTAATTGAGCTAATAGATGAAGAACTTCGGTGCCTGACCATTTATTTTGGCCGAAATCCCTCAGAACTTACTCCTTTTTCTCCTATTCATCGGAATTTTTTGAAATTGGCTCAGGATGCTGAGTTTGATGTTGAAAAGTTGATTTCGAGTAAACCTAAAAATGCTGTGAAGTTTACGGTTGAGGAGCTTAAAGCTTTCAAAAAACTTTTTATAAATGCAGGTTGGAGAAATTATCTGTTAGATATGCATAGATCTTCCCCTGAAGAAAATATAGCAGCAAAAAGTTTTTGTGGGAAGATTTTGATTCTTATTAAAGATATGGAAGAGAGGAATGATGAATAAGATATCAAACGAAGATTTGAAGGAAAAAATTAATGAAAAGGATTATCACTGTTGATTCTTAATTTTGAAACATCAACAACCTGTCGTATGTGTTTAAGCACTGCGGCAGGTTTATTTTTGTTTAACATGTCGCCCAATTACTTGGGAATCCAATTCCCAAGTAATTGAATTTTAAAATATGGTTTAATATAGACCTTAAACTATAATTTAAAATTTTTGTTTTGTATATCAATTTATTGTTACATTTCGATGTCTTGAATTATACCCAATGGATAGATTTTATTTTTTAGCCAATTATTTATGACAGAATAGGTTCTATTGGATACAAATTCATTAGATTTCATTTTTTTTAATTCTTCTTGTGTGAACCATTTATATTCTATAATACTTTCATTATTATTTGTTTGAATTTCTTTAGTGGGTAATTTGGGTTCCCCTTCTATTATTTTTGCTAAAAAATTAAATTGAATTCTTATTTTTTCATCAGTTTTTGAAAAAAATACACCTAATGAATTAATTAATTCTACATTAACTGAAATCTCTTCAAAACATTCTCTTTTTGCTGTTTCAAAAATATTCTCATTTAATTTATCGTAGGTTCCTTTTATTATATTCCAATTATATTTATTGTTAATGTATTCTTTTATTAACAGAACTTCATTTTTTTTATTGGTAATAAGAACTGTTATTTTAGCTTGAGTATTTTTATTCATATTTTATATTGTATCAAATATGTAGTTTTTTAGAAGCTGTGAACTGGGCAGGTTCGGTCCCCAGTTCTAAATAGTACTATAAAGAAGCCTCTGATGAGCCTAGTGATTTGGGCAGGATTCTCTCCTTACAGGAGCTGTACACCTTTTGGATATTATTTTCGTTCATAAACTCTCTCTATAATATCTCAAAAGGATCTTGCAATGCTCCCAGAGGTCGCATCTCACCCCAGTTCTAAGTGAAATTTTCGTTCTGCGAACTTAATTTCACTAAGAACTCGTGACCTCGCTCAGAAGTTTTTTAAAACTTCTTCGTTTCGAATCCTGCCCGGGGCACTATGATACAAAATTAAAACAGCACTTTGGTGCTGTTTTAATTTTGTATAGTGCGCCGGGCAGGTTCGGTCACAGGTTTCTAAATGAAATATTTCGCTATCGCTCATATTTCATTAAGAACCTTCGACCCCGGCTCGCTGTCGTACTCGCTTCGCTCCGTGCGACATGCTCCGCCTTTCGAATCCTGCCGAAAGCCAATACCTTGGCTTTCTCCCGGCGCACATAATAGAAAAAACCAGCAAAATTGCTGGTTTTTTCTATTATGTGCGCCGGGCAGGATTCGAACCTGCGTAGCCCGAAGGCGCGAGTTTTACAGACTCGAGTATTTGACCGCTCTACCACCGACGCGTAAAATAGTCGAAAGTCTAAAGTAAAAAATTTGCTTTGCAAATTTTTTGACTTTATGGACTTTATGGACATTTAACTTTTGACTAAATTATTACTTTTTCAATTTCTAAATTATTTTATTACTTCGTTACACTCTGCTTCTTTGTAGAAACTAATGGATTAGAAGTTTTAATAATTTCCCTTCCTTTTCTCTTTTTGATAACAAAGACAAGTTTACCATTTTTTTCGCTAACCGCAACTATTCCCCCACTAATCATTCCCTCTGTTATCATCATAGAAGCGACAGGAGTTAATATTTCATTTTGAATTAATCTTTTTAAAGGTCTTGCTCCGTATTGTGGATTATATCCTTTCTTTGATAAATATTCTAAAACGGTTTTAGGTATGTTTAATGTTATATCTCTATCCTTAAGTCTTTCCTTAACAATTTCAATTTGGATATCTACTATCTTGGCAATAGATTCTTCTTTTAGAGTATCAAAAATAATAATGTCATCTAAACGATTCAAAAATTCTGGTTTAAAATGATCCTTAAGAGAAGTCATTATTTTTTCTTTAGCATCGTTGTATTTTTCTTCATCAGAATTATTCCCAAATCCAATGGTTTCCATTTTATCAATAAATTTTGAACCAATATTTGAAGTCATTATAATAATAGTATTTTTGAAATTGGCCACTTTTCCTTTAGCATCAGTTAAAATACCATCATCTAAGACTTGTAATAGTATATTGAAAACTTCTGGGTGAGCTTTTTCTATTTCATCGAAAAGAACGATTGAATAAGGCTTGTGACGAATAGTTTCTGTTAAAGACCCTCCTTCTTCGTGACCAACATATCCAGGGGGAGCTCCTACTAATTTAGAAACTGAATGTTTTTCCATAAATTCAGACATATCTACTCTAACCAATGATTTTTCATTATCAAACATTAATTCAGCTAATTTTTTAGTTAATTCCGTCTTCCCTACTCCTGTTGGTCCTAAAAATAGGAATGAACCAATAGGTCTATTAGGGTCAGAAATCCCCACACGAGAGCGTTTTATGGCATTAGAAACCTTTGTGATGACATCATCTTGTCCGATTACTTTAGTCTTTAAGTCTTCTTCCATTCTGCTTAATTTTTTGGTTTCTTCTTCAAGCATTTGAGTAATTGGAATACCAGTCCAACGACTAACGATTTCGGCAATTTCATTATTGGTTATTTCTTCATTTAGAATTCTACCAGACTTTTTTAATCGCTTTAAGCGATTAACTTTTGAAGCTAATTCTTTCTCTACTTGAGGAATTTTTCCATAACGAATCTCAGCTGCTTTTGATAAATCAGTATCGGATTCTCTTTGTTCTGATTCTATTCTCAACAACTCTAATTCTTTTTTATGCTTCTTTATTTCAGATAGAATAGTTTTTTCATTATTCCATTTAATAGACAATTCAGATGTTTTTTCTTTTAAATTAGCGATTTCCTTTTCTATTTCTAGAATTCTGTTTTTGCTTTTTGCTCCTGCTTCATTTTTAAGAGCTTCTTTTTCTATTTCTAATCGAGTAATATTTCTATCTGCCTTTTCTAATACTGGAGGTTTATTCTCTAAAGAGATTTTCAAGGAAGCTGCTGATTCATCGATTAAATCAATAGCCTTGTCAGGTAAATATCTATCGGTAATATAGCGACTGGATAAAGTCACAGCAGAAACAATGGCTTCATCGGTAATCTTAACCCCGTGATAAAGTTCGTATTTTTCTTTTAATCCTCTTAGGATAGAAACAGCGTCCTCAATAGAAGGTTCATTTATATGCACAGGTTGGAATCTTCTGGTTAAGGCTGGATCCTTTTCAATATATTTTTGATATTCTTTCAAAGTTGTGGCTCCGATGGCTTGTAATTCTCCTCTTGCTAAAGCAGGTTTTAACATATTAGAAGCATCCATTGAACCTTCTGAGGCTCCTGCTCCTACCAGAGTATGAATTTCATCAATGAATAAAATAACTTTTCCTTCAGTTTCTTTAATTTCTTTCATTATAGCTTTTAGTCTTTCTTCGAATTCCCCGCGGTATTTTGTTCCTGCTACAAGCAAACCTAAATCAAGAGAAACTAGTTCTTTATCTCTTAGAGAAATAGGAGTATCTCCTTGAACGATTTTCAAGGCTAGTCCTTCTGCCACGGCAGTTTTTCCTACACCGGCATCACCGATTAAGATTGGGTTGTTTTTAGTTCTTCGCGAAAGGATTTGCACGATTCTACGGATTTCTTCTTCTCTTCCGATTACTGGATCTAATTTATTTTCATTGGCTAATTGAGTTAAGTTACGAGTAAATTTTGCCAAAGCTCTGTATTTTGGTTTTTTTTCTACATCGGTAACTTTTCCATTTTTGATTTCTTTAAGGATTTTAAAGACATCCTCTTTATTGATTTTAAAACGGTTTAATATTTCATTAACATCTCCAGGGATATCTAAAAGAGCGACAAATAAATGCTCTACTGAAATAAAGGAATCATTCATCGAATGAGCAATTCCTGTGGCATTATTTAGGACATCAGTTAATTCCTGTGTAAAAAATATCTGATAAGAAGGCGCCATGGTTCCTCCTTGACTGGGCATTTCGATTAAATCTAAAAGTGAATCGGCAAGTAAAATAATATCTACATCTAATTTTTCTAAAATAGAAATAACCATATTTTCTTCTTGTAGAAGAATGGCTGTAAATAAATGCATATGGCTAACGTGATTTTGACCACGTTCAATAGCCAACTCGTGTGAGCGGCGAATTATTTCTTTTGCTTTTGTAGTGAAGTTTTGAAATGGGGGCATAATGAATATGTATTATGTAGTAAGTATTATGTATTATGTATACGATTTTTTGCTTCGCAAAAATTCGTTTATATCTTTTGATAAAAATTAAACTAATACCTGTATGTGTTTAATATTTAAACATAAAATTGAAGTGAAATCAATGTTTTTTGGATATTTAGATGTTCTAGACTGCTTTGTCGAGAAAATTTAAAAGGAAAATAGTCCAATCGATTGGACTATTTTCCTTTTAAATTTTCTCTCCTCGCAGAGACGATTAACTAAAGTCAATCGTTATAAAACCACTTGATTTCTGTTTGACTATAATATATAGTGATTGTGTAATTAGTTCTTTTAAATATTAAAGAGTTTAAGCTAATTATGGTTATAGCCAAAAGATTTTAGTGATATGAAGTTTTTTGGCTATGACCATAAGGTGTAGCTAATTTAAATAGGAGAAAAACGATGACTAATAAAGACATCGAAGTAGATGCGGCTAAAAAATTAGCTGGTTTACAAATTGACCAACTTTCAAAGTTACGAAGTAATCAGATAACTTTTAAGCACTTGGAATGGTTTAATAATCTTTCGAAAGATGAAAGAAATTATCTTTTAGAAAAAAGATTTGAAAAAGATTTGTTTATTCCAAATAAAGCTTTTCAGAATAGAAAAGGTCTTTGGGTTTCAAGTGATTTCAAGGAACGTATTCTGTTGGTTGCAGAACCAATAGAAAAAAATAAAACAATTTCTACCTCATTTATTGATCTTAAAAAACCAATGGCTGATACAGAGGTTCGTGCCAATCCTCCTAAAAACCACGTTTTTAGAGCAGATGAATTTTGTCTATATCTTATAGATAAAATCAGACAACAACCCTATAGAGAAGAAGGAGAGTTTCTTATAAATGGAAAAGCAAACATTCACTTCGTTTATGGTAAAAACGACAGAGTCTTTTTAGTGGCTGTTGATTGGAGAGTTCTAGATCTGTGTATTCCAGAGTGGCATGTGAATACTTACCCTTTGATTGGCTTCCGTTGGAATTTGGGTAGTCGTGTTTTTTATCCAAACTATGATAAAGACTAATTTGAATTTTAACTCTTTAACCATTTAACCCCTGATAGTTCCAGTTTGGAATAATCAGGGGTTTTTGTTTTTAATTTATTTACTACTGAATTAATTCAGTAGCAGATTTTTTTATTTATTTTTTTCTTCTGTCACTGCTAGAGAATTAGTAGTGGAATTAAAAGCATTTTGAACAGAGTTTATTGGTGTGAAGTGGTTATTGTCTAGTCGAATTCCTATTACTTTACCATCTAAATTGATTAAGGCTGTCATTAAATTAGTTGGGTTTAGGTTTGTTTCTATTTTTTCTACTATGATTTTAGTTTCGGCTTCTTTTTCTTCTGTGGCTTCTGCTATTATTATTTTATTTCTGGTTAAATTAGAAACCACTCCTGTTAACAACATATCTGATTCATCCCCTCCTAAAACTATAATTGATTGTCCTAACTTAATATCATCAGAATTTTCTATTTCTATACTATTGAAAGCTATAGGCTTTTCTAGTTTTTCAGTTTTCAAAAATACAAAATCATTTTCTATCAAATCTTTATTTAAATTTAATTTTAATTCTTGACTGGCAACAGAAATAAACAAATCTTTTTCAATTAATTTTTCCTCTTTTATAAAGTCAGATTTTTGAGCTACAATGTCACCGACTTTGGAAATGAATAGCCCAACAGAAACAAATTCCTTAACTTTTTCTTTGTTTTTATTTTCTGAATAAGAATAAATTCTAGCTAATGATTTTGAATTTTTCTTCACTGCGTCTATTACGAAGTCTTCTTCACTGATGATAACTGTTTTGTTATTTTCAATAACAGTGGCTGTCTGTTCCCCTGGGACAATTGTTTCAATAGTTTTTTCGTAAACTTTGTGAATGGTGTCAGTTACGACTGGAGGAGCTTGATTGACTAAAGAAACTGTTACAATTCCTGTAGCAATTGAAGTCACAAAAGACACTAGAAGTGTCAGTAAAATTATTTGTGTTGGGTTTAATTCGTTTAGATTCATAAAAATTATTCGAAAGTCTGTAAAGTCGAACCTGCCTGCCGGCAGGCAGGAGTCGTAAAGTCTGAAAAATTTACTTCATAAATTTTTGACTTTTAACTTTATGAACTTTTTACTCTTTGATTATATAACACTAAATTATTTTAGACAAATTTTGGTGGGGATGGTTGAAGAGAATTCTGGATTGCTTCCCCAGCACTTTGTTGCAACTATATAAATAAAATTTACCAAAAAATAAATAATAATTTTTAAAATAAAAGTAGGTAATTTAATTCAAAGTGCTGGGTCGCAAAGACGGAAACAAGGATGAAATTATTTTAATTGTGTCAAACACTTAACAGTATAATCTATATCTTTTTTGGTGGTGAATTTTCCTAGAGTGAATCTAAGCGAATTGGCGATTTGTTGCTCTGTTTTTCCTAAAGCTCTAATGACATAAGAATATTTTTGGGTTGAGCAGGCTGATTTTGTGGAGCAAGCAATTCCCTTTTGGTCTAATTGGATAACTGAAAAATCATTATTAGTGGCAGGCACCGAAATATTAATATTATTAGGTAAACGATTTTCAAGAGAGCCGTTTAAATCAGCCTTTGGGATTTTTTTGAAAACTTCTTTAATAAAATAATTTCTTAGTTCTGTTAGTCTCTCAGTTTCCTTTTTCTGTTCTTGAGTAGATAATTCTAAAGCCTTGGCAAATCCAACCACTAAAGGTGTGTTCGGAGTTCCGGGGCGTTTTCCATTTTCTTGACTTCCTCCAACAATCAGAGGATTTATTTCTAAACCTTTTCTGACATATAACGCACCGGCTCCCTTAGGTCCGTAAATTTTTTGGGCATCAAGACTGATTAAGTCAATGCCTAGTTTTAAGGTATTTAAAGGAACATAAAGTAGAGCCTGAGCTGAGTCAGAATGAAGAACTGGGGTAACAGATTGATGATTCTTAAGGATTTTCTTTTTGAAATTTCGAATGATTCTAACGATTTCTTCCATGGGTTGAATAGTTCCAATTTCATTATTAACAAACATTATGGAAACCAAAACAGTATTAGGTTTCAATAATTCTCTAAAATGTTTTAAATCAATAATTCCCTCTTCTGTAATATCAACTAAATCGAGAGAAGCTCCCCTTCTTTGAAAATATTCAAAATAGTTCAAAACGGAAGGGTGTTCCATTTTTGAAGTAATCAAATGCATATCTTCTATTTTCATTCCTTTTTCTACCAAATTATCTAGCACACCAAAAATAGCAGCATTATTTGATTCTGTTCCTCCTGAATTGAAAATTATTTCTTCTGGTCGAGCATTTAAAATATCAGCAATGGTTTTTCTAGATTCTTCTATGGCTCTGCTGGCGATGGTTCCTTCTGTATGAATAGCTCCAGCATTTCCGAAGTCCTTGTCCCAGTATTTATCCATAGCTTTTTTAACCTTCTTTTCTAAAGGGGTAGCTGCTGCATAATCCATATATATTCGTCTTGGTTTTTTGTTGAACATTTTTTAATTCTATCACTTTATAATTTTTTTTAAAATAGTGATTTTATCAAATTGCAAAAAGCCTTATCTAATGTATAATCCTATACATAGTAATTTTAATCAACCTACTTTTAAATATGTTATTTACAGAAGAATTTGTTATATATGCTCTATTAGGAGTAAATCTTTTGTTGGTGTTGTGGATAATCAGCATCGAGAGAAGAACTAGAGATATTAAGGTTTTAAAAGACAGAGAACCTCTAATAAAAAAATTTCAAAATATTGAAAAGAGATTTAATGATTGTTGGGATTTTGAAAAACAAGCAAAAGAAAATTTTACGGTAATAGAGGAAAAACTTAAAGATAATATCCAGAATATTGAAATCTTGAGGTTCAACCCTTTTAAACACGAAGGAATGGGAGGAGACCAAAGCTTTGCTTTTACTCTTTTAAACAAGAAAGGAACAGGAGTAATAGTTTCCAGTCTTTATTCGAGAGAAAAAGTTTCAGTCTTTACTAAACCAATAATTGAATGGCAATCTAAATATGAACTTTCAGCAGAAGAAAGTGAAGTGTTAAATAGAGCAAAAAAATCAATAAAATAATTATTAATTAATCTAAAATGAAAATATGGCAAAAAAAGAGACAAAAGAAAATATAATCGAAAGATCTCCTGTAATTGTAGTTATGGGCCATATTGACCATGGAAAATCAACTCTTTTGGATTATATTCGTGAATCAAATGTAGTAGCTGGAGAAGCTGGAGCCATTACTCAACATGTTTCAGCCTATGAAGTTATCCATAAAGATGCGAAAGGAAAAGACAAGAGAATTACTTTTATTGACACTCCTGGGCATGCAGCTTTTTCTGCTATGAGAGCTAGAGGAGCTAATATTGCCGATATTGCTATCCTGATAATTTCTGCTGAAGACGGAGTTAAACCTCAAACAATGGAAGCTTATAACAGTATAATAGAGGCAAAGATTCCTTTCATTGTAGCGATAAACAAAATTGATAAACCTAATGCTAATGTAGAAAAGGTAAAAAATGAATTAATTGAAAATGGAATTTATCTAGAAGGTTACGGTGGAGACATTCCTTACGTACCTATTTCTTCAAAAACAGGTGAAGGGATTCCTGAGCTTTTGGATATGATGTTATTGATAACAGAGATGGAAGAATACAAAGGTGATACTTCCCTATTGGCTGAAGGAATAATTCTTGAATCTAAACTTGATGCTAAAAAAGGAGTAGATACAATGGTAATAATAAAAAATGGGACATTAAAAGTAGGGACCTTTATGGTAGTTAATAATCAAGTTAGTCCTATTCGTCGCATTGAAGATTTTCAAGGGAATCAAATAAAAGAAGCAATTTTTTCTAGTCCTGTTAGAATTGTTGGTTGTTGTGATGTACCTGATGCGGGATTATTTTTCAAAACTTATGCAACTAAAAAAGAAGCGGAAAGTAATTTAGAAGAAAAATGTGCAACTGTCAGCGATAATGTAATCGTGAACAATGCAGAGAATTGTTCAGAAGCAGTTAATATTTTTATTAGTATCAAGGCTGATGTTTTTGGAACAATAGAAGCTATTAAAAAAGAAATTGCTAAAATTGACACCGACAGAGTAATTATAAAAGTAATTTCAGAAGGTGTGGGTGATATAGTTGAAAATGATATAAAAACAGCCAGTCACAATCCTAATACTTTATTGGTTGGTTTCAATGTAAAAATTAACCAAGCAATGATTAACTTAGCTGAACAGATGGGTGTAAAATTAGCTTCCTTTGATATAATCTATAAGTTAACAGAATGGGTTGAAGAAAGTATTTTATCAATGATTCCTAAAATAGAAGTTGAAGAACAAACTGGAAAAGCTAAAGTTTTAGCAATCTTTAATAAAGACAAAGATGAACAAATAGTTGGAGGAAAAGTTAAAGAAGGTAAAATAAAATTAGGATCACAGGTAAGAATTATGAGGAGAGATTTTGAAATTGGTAAAGGAGTAATCACTAATCTACAAAGTCAAAAAGTTCAAACTAATGAGGTTGTGGAAGGAACAGAATTCGGAGTTGGAATTAAAGCCAAAAAGGATATAGCTATAGGAGATTATATTGAGGCTTTTGAAATGGTAACCAAGTAATTTTTAACAAAAATTACTTGAATTAAAAATTTTAGATTTTAGATTTTAAATTAGAGAAAAATCACTTCGTGATTTTTCTCCTAACAACCTAAAAGCTATAAGCTAATACCTAATAAAATGACTTTAAGACAAGATAAAGTAAAAGAAAATATTCGAAATATAATAGCTCAATTTTTAAGATCTGAGTCTAATCGTCTTTCGTTAATAACAGTCACTAGAGTTGATGTTTCTAGTGATCTTAAAAAAGCCACAATTTTTGTCTCTGTTCTCCCAGAATCTGGAGAAGAGTCCGCTTTAAACTTTTTAAAGAGAAGAAGAAAAGATGCTAGAGATTATCTTCGTAAAAAATTAAGTATGCGATCAATTCCTTTTATTGATTTTGAGATTGATTATGGAGAGAAAAACCGACAAAGAATTGACGAATTGTCTCAAGAATCGTAAACTGTATGTGTTTTAAAGTGACAATGAGGGCCTAGTGGCGAAGTGGGAACGCTGTGGTCTGCAAAACTACCATGAGTCGGTTCGATTCCGACCTAGGCCTCAATATTCTAGTATCTTGATAATAAAGGTATACATATACACATGTGTATTTTATTGTGTATACCAAAATATGTTATTATTATAGTAATGAT
>Ga0180007_10002135_pt1 | contig 24281 bp, 31 predicted proteins | sample MM_PC_MetaG_FD_121122 | JGI IMG/M metagenome (GOLD analysis project Ga0180007, IMG submission 121122) | Groundwater microbial communities from the Aspo Hard Rock Laboratory (HRL) deep subsurface site, Sweden - MM_PC_MetaG | ecosystem: Environmental > Aquatic > Deep subsurface > Groundwater... | reverse complement strand
TCATTTCGCCCCAACCTTCTCCAATGTCTCGTCCAGCCGGCGGGTGTGCATCTGCATTTCCTCGCGGATCTTTGCCGCCGCTTTTTTGGTGACACCGTGCTTGCGTATGTCTTGCTTTCGCAGAGCGTGGTTGAGCATCGCGGCGGAGATCACACCGAGGCGCACCAGGTGCTCACCGAGTTGGGCACCGGTCCGGTCGTGGTAGAATCGCTCGGCCTCCGCCTCCAACCGGGCCCGTGGAGCGCCACAGCAATCAACCAGAACGTCAACCAGGTTGTGCTTGGGTGGGTTCTTTGTCCTCTGGAAAAACAAGGTCACCTCCCGCGCAGCGATTCGATCGCCTGTTGTTTGAGTAACTGGTCCACCGGATCGTCGGTTGCGTCCACCACGCGGAGGAGGGCCACTGTCAGGTCAAGCAACGTCGTGGCATACTGCCGGCGCTCTGTCCGCAGCTCACGGTAGAAGAACACCGCAACGGCGCCAAGCACGACGCAGGCCGCCCCGAGTATCCCGAGGGATCCGTGGTCAGTGGCCCACGCCAAGAGCTTGGCCAGCTCAGTCACCGAGGCAGCTCCACCGGCTCCACCGCCACGACCGCCTTCGGCTCTTTAGGGATCTTGGCCAGTGCATCGTCGAGGCACGTCTGCACCCGCGACGGCATGAACGCTCCGTTGCAACACCAGCCCTCGACCTGATCGACCTTGGATAGGTCGGCAGGCACAATGTAATCGGAGTCCCCTTTGCGGATCGTGGTTGGCGGTGGCACGTCTTGACCACGGTAGGTCTTGCATCCCCACTCGCAGTGCACGGGCTCACCGACAAGCGCCACTTCGTCTTGACACTCTTTGGTGGCGGCTTCTAGGAGGGCGTCGGTTCTCACCTGATCTGCAACGGTGACCGGTGATATTGTTCCGTCGTCGTTTGCGACGTACACACCACCGGCACCGACAGCGATACCAAAAGCCACGGCGGTGAGAATCTTCGGGGCGGATACTGTTTTGAGTGTGTCTGCCATGATTGCCTCGTTTAGAACGTGGGGCACGCCGTGCCGACTACGTCGTTGAGTTGTCGCCAATCATAACCGGTGCCGTCGAGGTTGAGACACACGCACGGTTGATTGTACGCCGTGTCGTTGGTGTCATCGACAGTCACGATCACGCCGGCATGTGCAGCGTCGCAGACATGCGGTTCAGCGGGAGCTTCGGCGGTCACGCATTCGGTTTTGATGGTTCCTGCTATGGTGAGGTCCCCCCCAGCGCTTGCGTCAAACGTGGCAACTGTCGTCCCCGTCCCCGGTGCACCGTTGACGGCAAGCACCAGATCGCCAGCGTCAGCGATACCAGCTCCAGCCGCCCCTGAGTAGATCCACACGTTGCCTGTGTTGCCGTCCGTGGTTGTGTCGCCGGTGTAGAGTTTCACGGCGCCGGAAGCGTAGTCGCCGACGTTTGATTGGGCGCCGGAATAGAGCGAAGCGTCAGAGGTAGCGAACGCATTCGATCTGGTTTGTGTCGCCAGCAGTAGTGTGTTTGCCGCCACTTGTGGTTGGATTCCATATTGGCCAACGTATAAGTATTTTGCGCCAGTCATAGTTACATTTCCGGCGACTTCGACGTTGCCATCAAAATAAACCGTCCCATCAACCTCCAGCTTCCCACCCACCAACGTGTCATCTGGCCCAACAAGCCCATGCCCCGTTGTCGCGGAGGTGCCGAAATTAAGGGGGCCGGTTGGATTGTAGATCCTACCAGCCACAACAAACGCTCCATCAGTCCCATGCGCCACCACCGTGTTGACCGCGTCACTCGGCGTCACTGACAGCGAACAACTGGTCCCCGGCACAACCCCCAAGGTCAACGCCTCATCGCTACACGTCGCGTCCAGACAATCGGTGGTAATCACCGTGCCCAACGTGCCGTGTCCGTCGATGGCCGTTTTGAGCGCCAGCACACACGCCGCATCCGAGGCCGCGCCGTCGCAGTCGTAGTCCACGCCCTCGGTAAACGTCGTGGTCGCCGACGCCCACTGACCGCTTGCATTGTATGTGTAGACGAACGTGATCGTGTCCCCTGTGGTGGCCGCTCTGGTGACTCCCGTCAGTTGCTCAAGACCACTTGCAGGACACGCCACCAAATCCCCACCCGTCGTCTGCGTGGTCGCAGTGGTTGGGTAGGGAGGCTGGGGGGCGATCATGCTGTCGGTTGCGGCTACGTCGGAGGTGGGGGCGGTAGGTGAGGCGGTGACTACTCCGTCAAAGTACGTCACTCCATTCACCTCCAACTTCCCACCCACCAACACGTCACCCGTCGTCAGCGCGTGCCCCGTTGTCGCTGCGGCGCCGAGGTTGAGGGCTGCGCCTAGGTTGGTGAGACGCCCTGAAACACTCACATCACCCCCCGCCGGCGCCAGGACGAGATCGCCTGATGTGGTTCTAATTGAGATGTCGATCGCCTCTGCGAAGGAGAGACCGACGTTACCGAGAGTCAACGTCGCCTTGTCCGCGCTGGTCCACTGCCAGTGGGTGTCGGGGTCGTTCGTCTGGTCAAAGAACAACTGGAAGCCGTTGAGGTCCCAAGCGCTCGTCGCCATCGACTGTGCTTCTTGTGGATTGATCCCTGCCCGCCCGTACCCGTCAGCATAGGAATACAACGGCAACGCAAGAGTGCAGCAGGCGGCCAAAATCGGAAAGAGCCTTTTCATTGTGCACCCCCGCTCAGATTCCGGCCGGCAGCCAACCGAGCCGACCATTGACTGTGATCTTGTCACTCGATGTCGGTGACCCGGTGGCCACGAATGCCGCCAGCCGAACCCGCCGATAGTTGATCCCAACCGTCCAGGCGATTTGGTCAGAGGCCCCAGAGGCGTGAGTCACCTTCCCGGCCGTCAGCGTGATGACCCCGGGTGTGACTCCCTGAGTCGCCACCCGATGCCAATCAGTCGCGTCGGTGCAGTCAGTCGCGGCGTGCCCCTCGTTGCAGCTTTCGAGATAGAATTCCCACCCGCTGCCGGCCGCCCAGGTGTATTTGATTTCCAGCGTCAGGGCATTGTAGCCCTCGACTCTCACCCCGCGCGTGTCACCGCAAACCACCGCCGCATTGATCGCCGCCGCGCTGCAATTTGTCAGCGCACCGAGCTCAACTCCAGATGACCAGGAGTTGGTGTCTGTGTCGTTGTCCGCCAACACGTTTCGAGCAAAACAGACGACCGCCACCATCGTGACGACCTGAATCAATCCCGAAAACCACCGTTTCATTTTCCCGCCTCCTACCCTTCACCCGTTTTCGGGTGTCAGTTCTTGTTTGAGCTTCGCCTTCTTCTCCTCGAGCTTGCCCTCGAATTCCGTAATCAACTCCGCGATGTGTTCGACCTTCCCGATTGCCGCCTCACGCTGTCTCAACGCCAGAGCGTGACCTGTCCGCAGCTTGTCCAGCGCGTGCTTCAAATGGCCCACCTCTCCCAATGTCTCGTCGTTCACCGGTTGCTCCTCTGAGTGATATAGAGTCGACACTCGCTGTCATCGAGGTTACGCCCCGCCGCATCATCATGGCGCCCTTCTAGCCGCACCAAATCGCCTGCCGCAAAGCTCACCGGACCAATACCGATCGCTGCGCAAATGCCGCCAACCCCGCCATAGGTTATTGGCGGTGAGGTCTGAACATTGGCCCCGTTGGATGTGATGCGCGCCTCCATCACTTGGCCGCTGCCCATTGCGGTCCAGGCCACCACTCCGCTCACGTCATATTCTCCGTCGTAGGGGATGGTGTAATAGTGGTCGACCGGCGTGGTCGAAACACCAGGAGACCAGTCCGCGGTGTTGTCGATTGCGGCTCCGGCCTGCAACCACGGCCGAACCCAAGTGTTTGCGGCTGACGAACGGTCGGTGACCCCACCCAAGTGTTGCAGTCTCGCTGTCGACCTTGTTACAGCAAACCGATCGAAATAGATTCGTGGCTGCCTGGCCTGACCGAGCGTTGATGTTCTAACTCTGGAGAAAATCGAAATCTGGCAATATCGCGCGGTCGAAGGAGCCTTGAGCCACCCCCGATCGAAAAACCAGGTATTTGCAGCCAAGCCCAGCGGGGTACTCAAAGAGTAGGCGTTGAACGTATCAAGAGGGACTACATCAGAGATCCAGTTGTCGTTCTCATCGTACCAAGAGAAATACGGAACCCAGAGTGTGTTGTTTCCACCACTCCCGTTGTGACGCCACGCAAAGTCAACAGTGTAGAGAGCATCCTCGCTGACTGGGAATTTGTCGCTGTAAAATTCGCGGTAAGCGTAAGCATCAGCCGGCGGCATATCAAGTGACTCGATGGCGACTGACCTACCGCCAGTCTGGTGCACCGACGTGCTCATGTACCAAGCACCATCGCCGGCAACTGGCGTGCTGTCCCAATCATTGAACGACACATGCCACGCATCCGGCTCGGTTGTTGTGATGTCTTTGGTTGCCACCCCGAAATTGGAATTCGGGTTGACGATGGCGCCCTCGCTGTCTGGGTTGGTGTGGTATGGCCCGACCATCTCCGTGGTCGCCGTCACCTGCGAGCTGACCGTGCTTTCGTTTCCGGCGGCATCGACGATCACCAGCTTGCAATAGTAGGTCGTCCCCGGAACCAGACCGCTCACCTCGAACCGCGTCGTTCGACCGGTGGCCACCAGATTGCCGGCGGCTGGAGTGAATCCGTTCGACGTGCTCACATGGCACTTGGTAAACGCCCAATCGGCGATGGGTGGTGTCATCCCGCGCGGGTCATCGTAGGTCACGATAATCGACCCAAGGCCCGGCTCTGCCGCCGCGTTGTCCGGTGCGTCATCGCCTCGCACGTCGCCGGCAGCACCTAGACCGAGCCGTGCATCCATCGACAGCCACCGCTTGAAACCGCCGGCTGGCAGACCTCGACACATCAGCTTGGTCCGAGCTTCCTTCCCGTTTGTCAACGTGTGCTCGAAACCAACAACGGCAAGATCCTGATCGCTCGTGTAGTGCAGCTCGTTGGCGGTGAACCGATACAGGTCCCCGAGCTCGGCGGGCCAGAAGTACGGCACCGGGACAGACTTTTCGAGATTCGGTTCCTTCAAATCAGCCAAGGCGGCGTCTCCGAATGCGTTCGCCTCTGTCGTCGAGTTGATCTGACTGCTCGCCCCCTCTGCAATTTCCATGAACCGCCGGCCGTACTTCGCAATCGAAGTGGCGTCGGTTCTGGTCACCTGGTCAGGGATCGGCGGCGAGTAGACACCGTCCATGAAGCTGACCCGGATCGCATTGCGGATCGTGTGGCGCCGAAGGCCGAGCTGCTCGATGGGGAAATATTGGCCGGGCCCGAAGGTGTGGTCTGGCGTGGACTTGGCCCGATCGGGGCAGTAGAGCACGAGTTGGAAGTCGCTCGTGCCAGCGTGCCACACGTAGCGGACCACGTAGCCCATCTGATCGGCCAACACCTGGAGTGCCTCGCCCAGGTGCATCTTTCGCTGAAGGTATTGGTTGATCACCCAAGACGGCGAATCGGCCGGATTGAACGGTGTGCCCCCGCTCCCGTTCGGGCTGTAGAGCGTCACCGTCCCGAGCACGTCATCGAGCAACGTCTGCATGATGTCCTCGACATCATCAGAGGTCGCCGGGTCGTGAGGGTAGACCTGCTGCGTCTCGATGAAGGCATCGATCACCTCAGCGCCAAGGTCGCGGCACCGCAGAACAATCGGGTCCTTCTCCCACGCGATTTCGTCGATGTAGCCATCAAAGACCTTGTTCCAGTCGGCCGCCACCGGCTGCTCGTCCATCCCGAGCACGGCGGTGTAAATGCGGATCTTGTGGCCCAGGTCGATGAGCGTCCCCGCCTGGTTGATCTTGCTGTCATCGTCGAACGGGACGAGGCTCAAGCTCTCGACGCGGCGCCTGAGTTTGATGTCGGCGTGCGCCGCCAGCTCGTCGACGTTCTCGCCATACGACAAAGAAACGAGCCAGTTGAATCCCTCGAGGTTGGTCAAGTCCGCCCAATCGCCGCTACCCGTCCGGTCCACATCGACGCGCGCATGGGTTGCCCTGTGGGCCAGGCCGAGGGCGTTCAACTGCTGGGCGGTCGTTGTTCTCATCGCTCAAAACTCGTGCAACTCGAAAAGAATTCGTTGTTGATTGTTTTGCCAAGCCCCGGACACCTGCCGGCCGTCGTACTCCTCTCGGACAACCAATGGCACGACGCTGATCGATGTCTCGGGGATGAAGTCGCCGGATGCCGTCAGCTTCGGCAGATTTGACCAATCAAGATTCGCCCCGTACAGTGCCGCCACCCACGCTGAAGACATCGCCGCCGGCACAATCAGCAGGTTGTCAACTCTGCCGTTCCAGCAGAGCGTCGACCCCGCGTGGCCCAATGTCGGGTTGGCGGTGAATGCCGACCAGTCGGGCGCCACTTTCGCCGAGTAGTCGGCAAGCACGCCGTCAACCCAAATCTCAATCCCGTATTCACTTCCGACAGGTGCGCCTCTCAACACCACGACAACGTGGTGCCATTCTTGGTCGTTGAACACGTCGGCAACGGTGCGGTTGAATGTAACGCTGTCCCGACCCGTCCCCGCCACCTTGAGGTCGTAACTACTCGCGTTGCGATAGACGATGAAGTCGTTCGAGAGTCGAAACAGAATCCCCGACGCCTGCGCGTTGTCAAAGTCGCTTTTGAGCCATGCGGAGATCGAGAGATCGAAGGCGCCAGACACCACCGACAACGGCAGCTTGGCTCCGTTCGCCGAGAAATTCCCATCAACCCACGGTGCAATCCCAATGGTGCCGTCGACCACCGTGTTGTTCTGCCCCTGCACCCCATCAACCCAAAAGTCGTCACCACTCGCGGCCACGATGTCCATCTGCATCGTGTTGTTGGTTGCACCCAGCGTGTCGTCGAACCCAAACCGCTTCCACTTGCCGGCCTCGGCCGTGAAGGTGTGCCAACCGAGCGCCCCTGTAACGTCGCCAACCAGGCGGGCCTTGAAGGTGATGGCGGTCGCGGCGAACACGTAGAAGGTCACGCCGAACGGCACCGCGAAGGTGATTGCGACCGCTGCGGTGCGTGCTCCTGAGTCTGCGGCGGCGGGCTCGACCTTGAGCGAGCGCGAGCCGAACACGGCCCGAACCGTGTCGGATGTCAGCGTCGAGGTTCCCTGTACCGCCCAATCTGTCGTGTCGCCTTCCGTGTCTGTTCCGGTCCGCACGTTCGCGGTGAATATGTTGGTTGTGGCCTCATGCAGGTGAGCGCATTGCAGGCTCTTTGATTCAATCTCGCCGAAATAGTCGAGAACATTCTCCGAGCCCACGGAGCCGAGTTCGGTTCGGTATTGCACGTTGCCGCCAGTGCTCTCGGCCGGACCAACACCCTTGGTCGAGTACAGATCACCGTTGAACTTCCAGAACTGCCCGAGCGTTTGAAGCATGGCCAGCGTGAGCTTCACGTCTGCTTCGCTCATGGTCGTGGTAAGAAATTGCCAGCGGCGCTTTATTCCACGGCGGTCGACCAGCGGCGAGCCATTGAACGCAAAGTCCCGATCGCCAATTTCGACAGGCGTGAGCTGTCCACCCTTCTTGACCGGGATGGTGATTCCGTTGAGCTCAAGAAACGCCATCGATCAGCCTCCGGCCCCTTGCGGCACCATGAACCGGCCAGACGTCGGCACGCTGGTTCCGCTGCTTCGCACGTTGCGCCACTCCGATTCGCGTTCCATGTCGTCGATGAACTGAGACGGGTCGTTGGTCAGCACCTTGTCGACGTAGACGTTGGTGGTTCCGGCGGCCGGGCCAGTGTGAACCAAGCTGTTCTCCCCGAAGACGTTCCCGGTCTCGCCCGCCGTGCTTTCAAACCGTCGCATCGCAATCTTGAAGCCTTCCGGCACGTTCGACAGCTCGTCGTTGACTTGTTGAATCGTCTCGGCGAAATCCCCCACGCTCTCGCTCGCATCTTGGACGGTGCTCGAAAACATCGACGCCTGAGCAGCGGCAACGTCAGCCTGCGCCTGGGCGGTAAGGTCGGACCCAATGTCGATCTTGCCCTTGCGAATATCCTTGGCCAGACCCTTGCTGAACCAGCCAACAACGTCAGCGATCCCCTCTAACATTGCATTCCAGGCCCCGACGATACCGCTGGCCACTGTCGAGATGGCGTCAGCAACGAATTCCAAGATGGGCCCGAGGGCCTCAATGATCGGGCTGATCCAAACGAAACCGAAGATCACATCGGTAATCGCTTCGCTGAAATCCTGAAAGGCCGGCATGACTTTCGCCAGCGCCTCAACCAACGGCTCGGCAACGTCGACGCCATATTGGAACGCCCGGTCGAGCGTCGCCGTTATCTGACCGAACGACTCGGTGCTGGTCACGAGGTTGGCGATCACGGTGCCGATTGCAGAGAACCAATTGCCACTCTTTGCCGCGCTGATTGCGATGGCCACCGTCTGCCCGCCTTGGCCGGCCGCGTTGGCGATTTGGGACGCGGCAGTTGTGAACCCATCGGCGAGCGTCTCTCCCGCTTGCTTGGCTTTTTCCTCGATAGGCTCGATCAGTTTTGCCTTTTCGAGCTTGGCGGTCTCTGCCGGCTTCCCTTTTCCTCCGGTTGGAATTATGGGTGGTGCCCCACCACTCGGAAGCAACTCCTTCTTTGCGGCGTCAGCGGTCGACCTGAACATATCGAAGATCGGTTTGCTCCCAGCCTCCCAGGCGTCACCAAGAAACTCCACGGTGTCCTTGACGGCCTTCCCGAGCTTCGGCTTGGCGCTGTCGAACATATCGTCCAGCTTTTTCAGAAACTCGGCGCCGATGTCTGCCATGCCAGATGTCTTGAGTCCGCCGAGATTTACTTTTGCGCCAACTAGCCCGGCAACCACGTTGAGAGCGTCCTCGTGGGCGGTGATGAATGCGTTCCATGCCTTCGTCAGCGCGTTGACCATTATCGAAAACATCTCGATGTTTCCGCGCACAAATCCCTTGAAGCCTCGCTTGAGCAGCTCGATGCCTTCGAGATGGAAGTCGATGAACGATTGCACCTTCTCCCTGATGCCGCCGATGTCGCGTTGCCAGGCGATCTTCATCGCGCCAACAGCGAGAATCGTTCCGGCAATTCCAGCGGCGATTGCAACCAGAACGATCGTCACCGGCCAGAACGCAGCCGCCAACGCCGTTCCGACCGTTCCGGCAACAGCCATGATTGACGTTAGCCCGGCAATGATTGGACCTGTTGCCAGTGCAATCGCACCGAGGGCGGCGACGGCTCCGACTGCCACCGTTGCAATCAACCCGATGCTACCGAGCGTCTCTTTCAACTCTGGATTGAGTCCGCTTATAAACTCAGTGAGCTTGTTGACCGCTCCGGCGAGACTCTGAAAGACACTTGTCAGTTGCTTGTCGAACAGATTCCCTAGTTCTTGGGTCAAATTGATCACGGCGGTCGTCAGGAATCCAAACGCGCCAACGGCTGTTTTGCTCAATGCCTCGGCGGCCGGTCCGGTGTTGGCGTCCAAAAGTTCCATCAACATCGCAATCCGCTCTGTCTGGTTTGCGGCCTCGTATGCTTTCTTTTGGGTATCAGACAGCGTAATCCCAAACTCTGTCAGCGCTCCGGCGCCGCCAGTAACGGCCTTTCCAACAGCGATCGCTGCACCAGCTAGTGTTTTGTCATACATAACGGCAACATTTTGAAGTCTCGGCAACATCCCGACGATTTGGTCCTCCGTCATCTGAAAGGTCGCCAGCATTGCCGCGCCATTGATCGTCAGGCTGTCCTCGAACCCTGTGAGCTTCTCCAACTCCTTTGCGTAGGATTTGATAACTTCTGGATCAACATTCTGACCAGCTCCCTTGATTGCTGCGCCCAGCTTCAATTCCGCTTTCTGCTGATTGCCAAGCGCGACAGTAACAACACCGATCCCCGCAGCCATCGCAGCGAAAGCCGCGGCAGCGCCGGTCGTGACTGTCTTGACCTTCGACTCGAACCCATCGAGGTCGCCGACCGCACCCTCAATGCCTTTCTTGAAATTAGCGGTGAGAGCGTCGAGCTTGACAGCCAGCGTGCCGAGAATATTCGCCATGCCCTAGCCCTCCGCTTCCGATTCAGCGCGAGCCAACTCGACGGCTGTTTGAAAGTCCTCGACCGAAGCGTAATCACCAACCGACAACGAACGCTTGTGGGGCAATAGATCGCGCGGTCGATAACGTCGCTTGGACCAACAGTTAATGATAAAACAGACGTGCCACGCCAACAGCTCTTGGTCTCGTTTCCTGCGCTCCCAATGTCCTGCAACGAACATCGAAACCTCGTGTGGCGTCATCGCCCAAAACTCACCCGGCTTGAGCCCGGCAGAAAACGCAACCTGGCTCACTCGTTCGAGGTCGAACTTGCCTTTGGTTTCGTGCTCCGGGCCTGGTCTTTTTTTCCGTCGCCTTTCTTGCTTCCCGTGTTTGCGAGAGAGAACGCCTCATTGATCTTGGCGGTCGCTTCCATCATCTCGCCGAATCCCATGATCGACCCGAGACGCTCGTCGGTCATTTCCTCGTCGCCGCCAGCTCGAAGGCCGGCGGCAATGATCGCCCGCCAGTCGCTCGCCTTCGCCCTCTTGAGCGACTCTGCTGTGAGAATCTCTTGGATCGGACGGTCGCCACCGAAGTGCTCTTCGATCTCGGCCATTGCGTTGAAGGTGAACCGGAGCTTGCGCTCCACCCCATCGCCAATGTCGATGTCGACTTCCCCTCTGTGAGAATTTGCTGCCATGACCTACCTCTGCACGCTGCGGGTTGTTGTGGGTTAGAGGTGCATGGCGGGCACCCACAACAAGACCCGCCATACACCCGAAGCGGCCGAGATGGCCGCAGATTAGGTTTGCGCTTGCTTGTCCACCGCACCGCTCGAATTGATCGTGCAGTTGAAGTCCTCAACCGAACCCGTCTCGGTCGGCACGGAGAAGTCCGGGCAATACCCCTGAAAGATCCACTCGATTTCCGGGGCACCAACCTTCGGCCGAAAGCGATAATACTTCTTGGCCTTGGTGAACGCCGCCACCATGAGCGCCGCCTGCCCAGGGTCCGTGCTGTCGTATTTCCCAGAGACGGACAGAGACATTTGAGAATCTGCCGGCTGTTCTTCCTTGTAGCCCGCCGAGTCGTTGGTGGTCTCGTCCGCCATGTCGGTCGAGAACGACGGCTCAGCAGACGACACTTCGCCAATCGCCGTCCAGCTCGATCCGTTGTCGCTGATCTCTACAGTTGCGCTTCGTCCAATCGTCTTGCTCATCGCCCCACTCCTTCACCCATCGCCACCCTGCAATGAGGGCTCGTGTTTTTGGTTGCTCGCTCCTACTGCTACGGTGTTGGCGTCAACGAAACCGCCGCGAAAGCCAAGCCAGTGTCATCGGCCAGATCAACGTGCATCTTCCCGTCAGACTGATTGAACGCATCCATCGGGAACGGCCCCACATAACTCTGCTTGGCGTTCGTTGTGTCCACATCGAGCGATGGCGCGACGTTGAACGTTCGAATGTTCGCAACGCCGACCACCGTGACCGTCTTCGGCGCGGCGCCCGTGTTCAAAATAGCCAAGAGCGTCCTGCCGTTGTTGACGAATTCATGGTCGTTGGCTGCGTCGGCCGCCGTCCAAGAAACATCCTCGAGCGCACCACCGAAAGCCGGGATGCTCTGCACTGGAATTGCTGTTCTTCCCATCGGTTAGCCCTCCTCTTCGACGCTTGGCGTGAACGGCGACGGCGTGGGCTCGTCGTCGAGCTCGGCCACGAGATCCGACTTGGTGTCCTCGACCTCGGGCTCCACCGGATCTTCGATCGGCAACGGCTCGCCTTCCGGCCAGGCGATCGGTGGGCGTGGCGCCATCAGCTCGGCCGCCAGCTCCTCGTCGAGGTTGAACACACACCCGTGGTGAAACTTCTCGACCCCTCCACCCTTGGTAGGTCGCTGGAACCCCTGCAACATGACCACTCGTTTCATCCCGCCGCCCTCCTACTGTTCGTGCCACAAACTTACGTTGACCGAATAAAGGTGATGCCCCTGCTCATCCTCGCCGGCATGAAGCGGCTCGGACTGCTCGCACTCGATGTTCACGTATCCAGCGATGGCTACGTGATGGAGCGCATTGCGAACGCTCCGGGCCAAAGCCAAAGCCCCCGGTTGGTCTCGTGGCTCGCCTCGACACAAACACTGGACCGACGCGAATCGGAGCTCTACGGCCGATGATTGAAACGCCTGTGGCGCCGGCCCGCCAGAGGCCAACACCGCCACGAATTTGCTCGGCACGTTCACGCCTTTGGCCGGCATGGCGCCAACCGACAGATTCGTGTTCTTGGTGAGCGCGGCCACCGCCGAATCGAGCTTGGTCACAACGTCTTCTTCTGGTTGCGTCATGGCCTACAGCCCCGTTGCCTTGGTGATGCCCATGAGAGTCCCGCTTTTGATGTTGTCCCGAGCCCTCATGGCGATTCGTCTCACGTATCCACTCTTGGCCTTTTCGAGCGGAGTTTGCAGGTATTTCGCCTCTCCGACCGGGTGGTTGAGGTCGGTGCGCTCGTGAACATAGACCGCGTATTTGGTCCCGAACCCCAGCTCGACGGTCGGCCCACCAGGCCCTTCCTTCGGCGGCGCAACGTAGCCCGTCGCCCGCAGCCGGCCGGTGTCGACAGGAACGAGTCTGAGAGCGCCCATCATTATGCCGAGGCCCTCTTGGTACAAAGCCGCGCCGACAGCCCCCCTGCACAGGTTGGACGCCTCTTTCATCGAGGCCCGAACCGCCTTCATGCCGATCAGCGCGATCATAGGTAGACCTCGGTGTAGGTGTAGCCGCCGTCCAGCGTGGTTGACTGCTTGACGATAATGGGGCGCCTGGCCGCCGTGTTGTCGCTTGTGGTATCGCCCGGCAGCCACACGCGGTCGGTCGTCTTGACCGTCGACTCGGTGGCGAACTGGTGATCGCTTTGGACTTCCTGGCCCCCCGGCCCCCGAACGAATTTGGTTTGATGCTCGACTCGGGCCTTGATGGTCGTCTGCGAGCCGAACGATGGCTTGCCGTCAGCATACCCAGCTTCCGATGCGATGGTCACCGTGTCCCGCATGAGGTGGCCCGTATCCATCACGCAAGCCCCAAAAACTTGTAGCTATCGAGAACCGACCGGATGCTCTCCGGCAGATCCTCCCCGTCCCGGTAGGTCTGCGAACCGGTCAAGAGCCTCTCGGCCGTCACGTTGGGATCTCGACCCTTGCCGCGATACTTGAGCACCACGAGCTCGATGCACGCCTGCTCGATGTCAAATGGCAGCGTGCGAGTGACGAATGAAGTCAGGTCGACCTGATTCGGCGTCACCCAACCGCCGTCATAGGTCACCTCGAACAAAGGGTCTTCGGCACCTGGAAACGGATCTCTGGCAATGTTCTGAACCTGTGAAGTCGACCAATACCAGCCGGCTGGGTTGTAAATGATCCCGCTCTCGGCGACTAGGGTCTTGTAGTCCGCCGAGTTGACGGTTGAGCCGTCATAGGTGATCGACGTGATGTCCAAGATAGGGGTTCGACTGACCAACAGCTTCGTGGTGCCGTACCCGCTGACGCTCTCAACAATATCGTCCTCGCGGTAGAACGTCCGGCCGCAGTAGGACTTGATTCTTGCGCTTGCTGATTCAATCAATCGGGTGAGGTAGGTGTTCTCTGACCCGGCAACGATGCCCAGAGCTTCCTCGCAAGCTGCGATGGTAGTCAGGGCATCGTTGCTCAAGGTCATGAGATTCCCTCATCGTCGCGCCTCGACGGTTCTCGCCGTCTTAACCACGACCCCGGCCGCGTCGACCCGAATGTTTCTCGGGCTCCGGTTTTTCTTCTTCGTCGGTGGCGACCTCGGCCGCTTCGGCCACCACTTGCTTGACGGCGCCATCGTCCTGCCCTGCGAATTCCGGGCTGACGCCAACGGTCTTGCAGATCATCACCCGATCGGCGAACGAGCTTCCCGCAGGCAACCCGATCCCCTGGGTGATGAGCTCCTTGGCCTTTTTGGTGTCAAACCCGGCAACCTCGCCGCCATTGAAGGCGCCATACTTTTGCCGCAGCTTGATCTTGTGAAGATCGTCACTCATCACAACCCCCTAGTTTAGGCCGCCGGCAGAACGTCGTGACCACCCTTGACCGCGATGGTGTGGAATGTCGCGGTGTCGGTGGCCGAGGCCGACAATTCCGGGGTGACGTTGAATCGGATGTACCGCTTGCGAGCGTGCATGTTGATTGCGAACTCGCACACGCCGCGCTCGTTGGTCCCGCCTGTGGTTCCGGTGCCCTTGACGGTCGACGCCTCGATGACCTCTGCGGAATCCCACGAGGAGTTGTCGGCCGACTCTTGAAGCTCGTGAGCCAGGGCCAGAGTCTTGGTGTCGGTCAGCGCGGCCAGATACGAGGTCACGAGCGCGATACTCTTGACCCCGATGCAGTCGATGCTCACACCCGTAATCTTCACCCCGTCGCCGGTCCCGCCAGCGAGAATCAATACCGGTGCGCCGGAATCTGCGGAAGCATTCGCGTCTGCCGCGACCACATGCCCTTCGATGTTCTGTTGCGGTGAAATCATGATCAAACCCTCCAACGGGCCCGGAGGCCCGAATCAATTTGTTGTGTTCCAAAAAACCTTCGTCAGCTCACCTCGACCTAGAATCAGATCCAGTTGACCGCCTCGATGACCGAAATCTCATACCCGCGGAAGCGAGCGCCGAGGTCGTGCAGTGAGATTGCCCGAATGACCGTCTGATCCTGCGAGATACCGGAGACCAGAGCCGACCCGTCGTGGTACGTCCCGCCGGGGAAGACCTCGATCAGCAGGTTCTCGTTCTCCGCCAGAACGATGTCGTCCATGTTGGCAAAGAAAACCTCCGAGCCTGAGCCACCGGTCGTGATCGGAATGCGGCTCGTCGATGAGAACGGGAATCCGAAGAAGCTGCCCAGGTTCATCTCTGGAGCCCACACGAGGTTGTTGTTGCCGTCTCGTGCGGTCTTCGCCCACCACTTGGACCGGGGCGCCATGAAAATGTGGACCGAGTCCATGTCCACGTTGTCCTGCTCCATCAGGCGCAGGGCCTTGCCAACGTCGGCCGTCACGTTTGCCACGTTGCACGTACCGTTGGCGTTGAACTTGTGGGTGGACTGCGCCCAATACAGCAGGCCCTTGGGCTCGCCAGCGGTGCCGTCGCTGCGGAGAAAGGTCGTATCCTCTTTGCCGGCCATCGCCCGAACCACATCTTTGCGGATCGAGTCGTCGGCAACCTGGCCACCGTTTCGCAACAGATCGTTGCCGATGGGGACCAAGCAGGCCAGCTTGTGGTCGACCAATTGGAGCTGCCCGAAGGTCTGCTCACTCTTGGTGATGTTCGTGTTCTGCCCAACGTAGTAGGCGGTCGCCCCCGTGTTGATGTAGGGCATGGTCAAGCTGCCGGTGTTCATCGGCATGACCATCGGGCCTGCTTTGCGAAACACCGACTTGGCATCGAGCAACTCGATGATGCCGGCCGAGAACTCTGGCGGAAGCAACGCACCACCGGCCGCGATGGTCTGCGTGCCGAGCGCCTTCGACCAAATTTCATATTCGCCATATAGCTCGGCGATCTCATCATCGCCTTCCCTCTTGGCGATAGAGGCAACCCGATCAATGTCGCCCTTGGCGCCGACCAGATACCGGATGCAGCGGGCGGCCTTGCGTGCCCGAGCTTCCTTGCTCTGGTCTTCGATGTCATTGTACCGATAATGACGGAGCTTCGGCTTGGCGTTCACCACCCGTTGACTCGCCGGCATTCCGCCAACGATGTCTCCCGTGAATTGGCGTTGCGTCTCCTGCGCCTTCGCCATCACCTCTTGCCACTTTTCGGCGATTGCTTTGCCGGCAATGTCGGCGATCATTTTTTCCAGTTGCTCTTGATTGATCTGCATGTGTTCGCTCCTGTTAGTCGAGGCGCCCGGTGATTTGCCGGAGCTGTCCCTCCAATGCCCGTCCAACTCCCTCGCCCAAGGCTCTTTCGAGAGCCTCGACATCCTCAAATCCATCAATCTCGAACAGGCCGCCGCCGTCGTCAGCGTCGACCAAATCGAGAATGAAATGCTTCCCATCGTCCGCATCGTCCTCTGACTCGACTTGGCTGATCACATGCGACAGCAAGTCCCGTGCCTCGCGGAGCTTCCCCTCGTTCGCCGAGGAGATCACCCGGCCTGCTTTGCCGAACGTCTCGACGAACAGCGTCACAACATTGCCGAGCTTGGCGGCCATCGCTTCAATCTGAGCCACCGCTTTGTCGCGCTGCTCGGCGGCCGTCTTGATTGACACCTCGGCGTCATCAACCGAGGTTTCCACCGGCTCGTCGGGGTTGGTGTCGGTAACGGCAACCGTTTGATCTTCCTGCTGGTCGGTCGGGGGATCGATCGGTGCGGCAGCGGCATCGACACTCGACGAGCACGGCGGCTCGGCAGCCGGATCGGCTGCGGTCTTCGTGAAACAAACGGTGGCCTTGTCCGGTCTGATGATCTTCCATGCGGCCTTCACCAGGTCGCGCTCGACCACCACCAGGTCGATGTCTTCGTCAATGATCTGCTCGAACCCGGTGACGAGCGGCGCGAGGTCGATGCCGAGACCCTTCGCGTCAGCGAGAGCGTCGGGGTTGGCAGGCACCGGCACAATGGAGTTTTCGAGCAACTCCTGCTCGATGAAGTTGGTCGGCATGAAGCCGCCCCGGTCCTCAACGAATTCCCACTTGATAGCCCGAAAACCAACACTCGCCGCGCGGAGAATGTCGGCCTCGACCAAGCGCCCGATCGTGTGGCCGAACGGATTCTCATCTCTCGTGCAGAAACGAATCCGCTGGCGAAGGGCGTTGGTCTCGGTCCAGGTTTTCAACGGCTTTCCGACCGGCAGCCCCTGATAGTTGTGAGCGTAGAGAACCGTCCCGCCTCGCAGGTAGTTCTCGAGCTTCCACCCGTCGACCAGGATGCGGTCGCCCTCTCGGTCCACGTCATCGGTGGAGATCGTGAAGGTGCGAACATAACCGCCGTCGTCGCCGGCCGCGTCGCCGTCCTCTTTGGTTTGGGCGAGCAGCTCGAACGGCTGCGCGCGGCAGACAATCAGATCCGACTCTTTGGCCGAATCGTTGCCGCTGGTGAGAAGATCCTTGAACTGTTTCGGAGTAACCCGTCGCTTTGCCATGAGACCACCCGTGTTCGCGTTTGTTTCCGCGAACCCGTCCCCCCTTGAGGGCACTTGGGGGTGGCCACTGCTATTTACGGGTCAACAGTGTTTAATTTGACCGACTGATCGATCTCTGTCAAGTGGTCAGTCGTCGGCCAAGGAAAACCGCGCCGGGCGTGGATCTGCCGACCGTCGTTACACAGAGCGTGAACGTCTGCAACAAACCATCTGCCCGTTCTTCGGTTTCGCCAGTCACCTCGGCCTTGCACTTCGGGCACTGAAACGCCCACGGCCGAGTTGCAAGCTCAGCCAATTTTCGCCCACACGTCGGGCATCGGATGTCTTTGTCTGTCACCACCATCGCCCACCTCACGCCAACAAAGAGTCCAACCGCGCGATCGCATCCTCGAGCTGCAAATTGAAACCGACCCGCAACGCGCGGATCGCATCCTGCTCCCATCCGGTCAGTCTGGAATCGTAGCCCTTCCAAATTGCCAACCGATCTTCGACCGTCTTCGGAACGTCGGTCACGGCGTAGATTACGCACCGGCAGTTGATATCGAGATGCGCCACCCCGAAGTCACCTGGTTGCATCGCCGTCGAGCCGCCTATCTCAAATTTCAGCGCCAGCGGGATCTCGGTCCCGTCTAGCATCGCGTGTTCGTCCCGGGTGCGGCCGTCTGGCGTTGCCGCCCAGCCCTTCCAGTGAACCACGCCGCTCTGGTCAAACGCGGAATAGATCGCCCTGTTCGATGAGCCGACCACCTCGGTGCGTGCGATGCTCACGGCCCGGCGCCGGCTCGCGTCTGCCATAACCTCCTCGATGCGCTTCGCCAGCTTCCGAACATCTTCGCCAGCCCGCACGCCCTCGGCGAGCGTCTCGCGGACGAGCTTCTTGGTCGTGTTGTTCACCCCGACGATCTTGACCGCTGCGAAATTCTCCAGAAACTCGGTCACCAACGGGTTGAGCATGTTGAACGCAACGTCAACCCCGAGCTCGTCGAGCATGTCGTCGCCCCACTCGCGAACGCGCTCCTCCCAAACCGGGTCGAGTTGGGTGGTCAATCTTTCTGGCTTCAGCGCGTCCACGATACGGTCTAGAAAGTCGTCGTCGTCTTTCGTGAGCGCCGGCAATACCTGGCGCGGTTGTGTCGGGCCGGCGGCCGGCGGCAGTTCCCACGAGTGAGGCGAGTTGATCATCAGCTCCGGCATTCGAGCCGCCAGCATCTTTCCCGCATCGAGAGGAGAGCCACCGGGCGGCACCGGGACGAGATTGAATGGCATCATGTGAATGTTGTCGATGTCTCCGCGATCTTCCGCGTCGCCGATTGACCGCCATTCGCGAACCGTGAAAGCCCACGGTGCGGCCTGCATGACCTTCAGCTTGTAATCGTCATCGTCGGGAACCGGAGAGTCGTAATCCAGCACGGCCCGATTGTCGAACATCGGGACGAGCTGCATCTGCATCTCAAGCCGCCACAGCTCGAGCCGTGGAATCAACACCGTGATCCCGAGAATCGCGAGGGCCTCACGAATCGTCGCGCGGTTGCTGTTCGCCAACAGCCCGACAATCTCCGGCGGCACGCCAAACACGTTGATGAACGCATCCCGCTCCCACGCGCGGAGGTCCAGCAATTCCATGTCGGTGAATTTCTGTTGCAGCTCCTTGATCGTCAGGTCCCCGCTCGTCCACATGACACGATGGGCGTTGTGGTAGCCTCGAAACTTCTGTTCGAATTCCGCCTGGGCTCGTTGTAGCGTTTCTGGCTTCGCACCTTTGAGCGCGATCATCATGTCCGGCCGCGCCTTGTTCCAAAAGAAATTCTTAACCACCTTCGCCGCATATTCGTCGGTGTCGATTTCGTCCATCAACGCTTCGCCAACGCCGGTCCCTCGGCCGAATGGGTCGGACGGGTCCAGGTCTCGCACCCACAACATTTGCTCTTGCGGGATGTTCTGCCGTTTGCCCCGAATCGACACCTCGAAGGTTGGCTCCTTGCTGGTCGGCAGCGTCGTGACCCAATGAGGCGGCAACGGCCATGCCTCGGCTGGCTTTCCGAGCCCGTTTGTTTCGAGCAGCCAGAACGCTTCGCCCTTGAGGTCCAGGTGCGCCTGCGAAACCTTCCGCACGGCGAGCCCCGACATTTTCGGATTTGGTTTGTTGAGCAGGTCGAGCAGCGGGTGGGTTGTGATCTCCACCAACTCGCCGGCCTTGCGCATCTCGCGCATGATCTTTTTGCGGTCCTCGAACCCGGCGCTCTGCAACGCCTGATCGCGGACGAATTGTTTAGAGCCACTCCCCTTCGTGCCGTACAGCCGCCACGGCACAGAAGCGAAGTGGAACCCGATCTTGCTGACCACGCCGCGCAACCACGGGCTCGCCTTGTATGCGTTCATCAACTCGGCCGTGCCCCGTCTCGGCGCCGAGCTGCCGCCAACGACCGAGGTCAGCATTCCGATTGATTCGCTAATGTCCTTCGGGAGAATGAAACCTGCCAACGCTGTTCGCCACCCGCCGCCGCCCATCGCCCACCTCACGCGAAAAAGATTCCGTCGCCATGCTCCAACCTTGCGAAAGCATACACCGCCGCGTCGCCCGCGTCAGTGCTTCTGCCAATTCTTTTTTTGATCTCGTCTTTGCTCTCAACCGTGATCACCTTGTCGCCGCTGATGAAGTATCTCGGTGCCGTCAAATCTTCTACGAGTTTCGGATCGTCCACGTCCAGACATATCTCGCCCTTTCGCAGACCTTCCCGAAATTCCCACCAGAGCTGAGACCGTAGGTTCTTGAATTTAAAAAAGCTCTGGTCCTCCGTTTCCTCCAAGTCGCGCTCGATTGCCCTGCCACCGCTCTGGACTTCGACGACTGCAAAGCCGTCCCGCCGGCAGTTGTCGACGACGCCGGCCCCGAGACCCACCACGTCAATGTTCACCAGGTTCGCGTCGACCGGACCTTCGTTGATTCTCGCCATCACGATGTCGGCTGTGCGGTCGATTGACAGCCCGTGATGGTGCTCGAGCTTCACCAGTGCGTTGCCCTCACGATGGGCAATCGTGGAGTCGTCGTCACCATACCGGGCAACGTCAACGCCGAGGCCGCGCTTCCCTGGATTGCGCTCGACGTTCTTGCGCGCATTCTCGACCCACTCGAACTTGATCAACTGGTTCGGGTCGTCGGCGATCTCCCAATTGCCTTTGACAAACCGCTCATAGGCCACGGGGTCTGTCGTCTTGAGATTCTCAAGCGAGGCGAGATATTCGGCAGTCAACGCCGGATTATCCGCGACTCGTGACGGCAGGTAGAAGAACGGTGCCTTGAGCGTTTTCTTTTTCCAAGGCTCATAGAAAATCCGGCGAACGTAGTTCTTGGCCGGGTTGCATGTGAGCAGCACCAGCGGGAACGGTTGCTTGGGGCCCGGCACCGTCCACGTTCCTGCGCGCTCGATTGATTTGTTGAAGCTCGACTCCGAAAGCTCGTTCGCTTCCTCGAGCAGAAAACCGTTGACCTCAAGTCCACGCCAGCGGTTCAGCTCGGGGTCATCCCTGAGTGACTCGGGGAAGAAGATGATCTCCGAGCCGTTCGTGCACCGCGCGGTCCATTCGCTTCTGTTGATGTCGCCGACAAACGGCTTTGGCCTGATGCGCTCGAAAGATGGGATGGTGTTGCGGCGAAGTGTCGGGAGGTCCTTGCGGACGACAGCCCACCGGCTTCCCGGATAGATCCGGCAAAGGATGATGATGAGCGCGAGAGTGACGATAGTCTTGCCGCCACGGATTGCACCACCGAACAACAGAAACCGATAAACGCCGGAGAACACAGCTTCGGAGAATTCGCGCTGCTTCGGGAACAGCTCGACAAGGGTTTCGCGATTGCCCTTAGAATTCGATTTCCTGGTCGCCAATCTTGATCACCTGCACCCGCACCGGTCCACCCTTCGCCCCTGTGATCTCGTGTCGGTCTCGTCGGCCCCATCGGTCTGGATGTTGCCGCTCGAGCAGCCATGCGGCGGCCTGCCATTGCTTCTTCGAAGCCGTCTTGATTGTCTTCACCCGCGCCTGCTCGGCCTCGGCTCTCGCTTTTTCTATAGCCTCCAAAAATTCCACGAACACGGCCTCATTCGGGTCTTGCTCCGCCCCCGGATTGTCCGCCAGTCGTTCCAGCTCGTCGCGCCCACGGGCCATCCAGACATAGAAGACCTGCGATGAAACCCCGGCCGCAACTGCCGCCTGACAGGAATAGGCCCCATCACGAATATTGGTTTCGATTCGTTTTTGAACCGCCGCAGTCAGTATGCGTGGTCGTCCGGCCGGCCTGCTTCTTCGCGCGGTCTTCTTCTCGACGCTACGTTTGGCGGCCTTGCTTCGCTTCTTTGCCGGCCGCTTCTTCTTCGTCGTCTTTTCCTTCCGTCCAACACCCATCGCCCACCATCCCAGAAAAAAGACTTCCTACACAAAAGGGTACGCTGCGGGTCAGGCCGTGTCCACCTATGCCGCAACCCGGGTTATTCGGCTGTCACGCGGCACCGGCCTTTTCGTGCAGCGCCTCGAGTTCTTCAATCGAGTGATCGCGACTTCGATACCGGTCCTTGCACCCACGCTACACCTCCACCGCTTGCGCGAATCTCTGCTGCGCCAGCTCTGGGTCGTCGGTGCCATCGAGGATCGTGGTCTGTTCTTTGACCAAGCTCACCACGACATCATGCGCCGACACCGTGAACGCTCGGTCGTTGTTCGGGTCCATGAAGTCGCCGACGATCACACGCAGGTTGACGCTTGTCGTCGCGGCCGGTGGATCGGTCTTTGCCTTTTTCAACGCGGCCCGCAGCACGTCGACCAAACGGAATTGCTCAAGGCTCAATGGTTGCTCTCGTCTCAACATGACCACCTCACAGCTCGTCCCGCTGGACCGCCTGCCAAAGGTTGCGCGTCACCCGCCCGGCCGATTTGACGTTCTGGTTGTTCTCGTGAACCGCGCCCAGGTCGGGATGGAAAAACAGCCGCTTGATCAGATTGACCTCGAATGCGTTGGCTCTCGAACCGTCGACCCTGGCGATCTGAGTGTGGAGCAGGAGCACGTCGCGATCTTTGGTCGGGTGCGTGCAGAGCAGAACAAACAGCTTGCCGTTGGTGAACATCACCCCCGAGAACTGACCGGCCTGCTTCGGCCCCATCGAGTCCCAACTTGGCGGCAGGTTGAGCGGTCGCCGTTCTGGCTTCTGGTGTTTCAGCTCGTCAATCAATTCGTGGGTTGTCTGTGCCATCAAGAATCTCCATCGCAAATTTGTGTAAGCCAAGCACCGTGACGATAGCCGTCGAAATCGCTTCGTTGCTTTGCTGGCCAGACTCGACGGCCGCGATAGCAAGTCGGATCAAATCGTCGTGGACTTTCGACTCGATCACTTCTGCCCGCCCTGCCCTTCGCTGCGCCGCCAACAGATCCACCAGGTCGTCGAAATGCTCCTTGGCGATCTTCCCTTGAACGACAAACGTCCACGCCGTCTTGCCCGTCTCTCCGAACCCCTCTGGCGGTTGCTCGGGCTCCGGTTGCGAGGTTGCCCATTCACCCCACGCCTTTTGCAGATACCCGACGACCTCCTCACTGGCGTTCCATACCGAGCGAATCATCTGCGCTAGGTCGCCGACCGGCATGTCACTCGGCACCGGCTTGTCAAAATCCCAGGCCCGCGCGATGGAACCAACGTCATCGTCTCGGCCTTTCTGTTGTTCGAGCCATTCGACAAAGATCACAAGACACCTCCGAGTTGTTGTTGTCGCACGTCGACCACTACCTTCCCGCGTCGTTTGAGAATCTCCACCTCGACCCAATCGAGAATGTGCAAGGCATCGGCCTGATCATCCGAGCCGACCCGCTGCTCCGGCCACCTGAGCTTCGCCCAGGCGATCATGTCTTCCTTGGTTGCGTTGCCGTGCCCCGTTGCGAATTTCTTGATCGTGCCGACCGGAACCGTCTCGACGCGGGCTTGGATTCGCTCGGCCCACATTTCGAGCACCATCGAGAGCCCGCCGTACAGGTGCGCGGCGTAGACATTTTCGACCCGACCACCGGCCGCGACACGCTTGCCACACCCGGAGCACTTGACCATCCGGTCGCTTTTCTGCCCCGAGGAATGCCGCTCGACTTTCTCGTATGCGAGCAGCCCAATCTCGTGCGCCTGTGACAACTCGTTGAGCCGATACCAGAGATTGAGACCCCGGCAGGTGTACGGTCGACCGCGACCAGCCGATAGGTCCCAAACCCCAGACGCGAGCCCAAGCTCACTTCGAAGCGCCCACCCGCAATGGGTGGCTGGGTCGATTGCAAGCACCGCCATCACTTCACCTCGAACGGTTCCAGCTCGCCTAGCTTCACGAGCTTTCGTTGCCAGTTGCCGATTGCCGTGTGCGCGAATCCATAGCCGTTTGAATATTCGCGTTGGCTGGTTCCGGTGTTCGTGTTGGCCTCGCGCCATCTCTCGACGTGGCGCTTGCGATCGTCCCAATCAAGACCCTGTTGCGTGAGTGAATAGGTCGAGGTCCCCATCGCTCACCTCGCCGGGCAGTCGCGCGATGGTGGTGCAGACCCGGGCCCGCCGATTTTCGCTGTCGGCTTTTCTTCGAGCCGTTGTTCATCCAACCATTGCGACTCGATTGGCTTTCCATCATGCAGACCTTCGGGATCGATCAGCACCCGAACGCAGCCATACAGAAATTCGGTTCTGGCCGTTGCGATGCCTTCGAGTCCCGTGATCTTGTCTCTCACCTTTTGTCCGAGCTTCACCATTTCAGTTCTCCGTTGTTCGTTCGTTTTGTTCCGGCCGCCGGGCTCTTTGTCGACAGGCGGACGAGTCGTGTGAAGGAGCACAACCCCGAACCCGACGACCGGTTGCCGGCTCGGCTAATTCCGAGCAGCGGCGAATTAATCAGCCCTCAACCAATACTGGTTGTTTGTTTCCGAATCGGCCGTCCTTGCGCTTGACCTGCATCCCCGACTTTTTGTTGATCTCATCCTCGATATCGATCTGCACCGGCTCGAACACGGCGCGCACGCAGTCGCCACTGGCGCATGTCAGCTCACCAAAAAACGACTTTCGATCCGTACCG
>Ga0180007_10002134_pt1 | contig 24287 bp, 30 predicted proteins | sample MM_PC_MetaG_FD_121122 | JGI IMG/M metagenome (GOLD analysis project Ga0180007, IMG submission 121122) | Groundwater microbial communities from the Aspo Hard Rock Laboratory (HRL) deep subsurface site, Sweden - MM_PC_MetaG | ecosystem: Environmental > Aquatic > Deep subsurface > Groundwater... | reverse complement strand
GTACCGTCATCGTCCGTCGCGAGTCCGCCGCGGCCCTCGTGCTCGTCCAGCTCGCGGGCATGCTTGTACAGCCAGCGGTCCGACGGGCGCTTGGCGTCGCTCATCCCGTGCGCGCGCATCCACAGCAGCATCGCGCCGGCGTAGGCGTTCGCGGGGCACGATGACGCCTGTGCTTGATCGATCACGTCGCACAGCCCGTGGAGCGACACCGCCTCCGGGATCGCCGCCGCCTTGTGCGGAAGCTGCGCCGCCCCCAGTTCGGGGTGCGTGTGGTCGGGGCGCCAGCCCAGCCCGCGTGCGGTCACGGCTCGTCCTCCCATGCCGGGCACGCGTAGTCGTGCAATGTCTGCACGGCCCCCACGACCTTGTCACCGATCGCCACCCGCATTGCAGCGCAATCGCCCCACACCGGTTTGTCCTGGTAGGGTTCATGCGATCCGCACCAGTTGATGCAACCCGCGCACGTGCGCTTGGCTTTTGCTTCCAGCGCCTTGATCCGCGCTTCCAGATCACTGCACCACATGTGGGTCACTTGCGCGCCGCCTCGTGCTCCGCCGCCTCCGCCAGCAGCACGTCCAGAATCGGCGCGACGTCGCCGCCCCGCCGGCAGACCTCCGCGATGTCGGGTCTGCGGTACAGCACCGCGAGCCTCTCGCACGCGTCCGCTGTGATCACCAACGTAGGCGCAGCCTTGTTCGCGTGCGCGCAGCCCGAAGCGATTGTCAAAAAGGTCAGTATCGCAAACACGTCCCGGCGCAGATCACAGACACCGAGCCACGCCAGAAGTGTGTACCAGATTCGCAGGAATAGTCTCATTGTCTCACCTCGAAAGCAACACTGTACCAAGTGCGGTAACCAGACTGCACACCGCCACGGAAACGGCGACGATCCCCTTGATCCGCTCGCTCCTGAGCTCTACCTCGTGCGTGTCCTTGAGCCGGTGCCGATCCGTCACCAGCTCGTCGCGGCTCATGACCCCGGTGTCGGGCTCGTCGTCCTCGTGGTCCTCGTGGTCCTCGACCCGTCCGACGCGGATCTTGATGTCGCGCACCTCGCGGTCGAGGCCGACGTGGCGGATGTCGCACTCACGCTCGCGCTGCTGTCGTAGCGCGGTCAGCGACGCTGTCAGCTCCAGCACCGCGTCAGCCGCGCGCTCCGCGGCCACTCGCGCGCCTGACGCCTCCGCCACGCACCGTCCGACGCCGCTGTCCAGCGCGTCGAAACGCGACAACTGGACGCAGTAGTGCTTGCTGTTGCCGTCGTCGAGAGCGGTCACGGCTCCACGTCCGGCCGCGGCGCTGGGATGGTATCGGGTGCGGCTTTCGGCGCCTCCACCCAGGTCACCGCGGCGCCCTTGGCTTTCGCCGCCACGTCCTGCGCGGCCTGCATCCCGCCGACCGCGAGCACCGTGGTCACGATCGGCCCGAGCACGACCCACACGATCGGCGGTATCGCGGCGGCGTAGTACCCGAGCACCGCGCTTGCTACCGCGAGCACCCCGGCTACGACCGGGATGATCCAGCCGTCGAGTTTCTCGCGCCCGAACACGCGCCGGAGGATCGCCACGACAGCGGTGATCACGGGGGCGGATGCGAGCGTTGCAATCAATGTCGCGGTCATCGAATCCTCACAATCGGTTCCCCGACGGGCTTCGGCGTCACGTCGGCAGCAGGCTCCCACTCCTTCGGGAGCGGCTTCGCTGCCGCGGCGTGCGCGTCCAGCACCGCCAGCTCCGCTGCAGCGCACTTCGCACGCGCCGACGGGTCCGCAAGCTTCGTTGCCAGGGCATTGACTGGATAGCAATACTCGTCTTTGACCGGGTGCCTGTAGTGCTCTGCGGTTCGGCCACTCCGTGCTTTGAATTCCGCCGGGTCCGTGTCGAGTGCGAACGCGTAGGCGACAGTAGACGTCCATTTGAGCAGGGCGGCATGGATCCCCGACTCTGCCACGTCAGCGCGGATGTCGTCTGTCAACGTGTCCGGCAACGCCGGGATGTCCAGCAGCTTGCGCGCAGCACGCTCCATCGCTTCTATTTCTGTTTTTGTGTATCCTGTGCTGGCGATCATGGGAATGCCACCCCGTATGTTGCCGTGAGATACGCGCGCATCGAAACCAGGTTCGCCCCTGTCAGTTCCGCTCCACACACGATCGCACGTGCGATCCATCCGTCGAAGTATACGCTAGGACCGCCGCCGATCTTTTGTACAGCGGCCCATCCGACAGTGTTGGTCCCGGTCGCGTAGAGCTCGACTCCGTTGAGTCTGTTGGTGAAACGCCCCGACGCAGACACGACCTCATAACAATTGAACGCCACAAGCGTGGCTGCCGGGTTGCTCGTCGTCTGACGTGTGGTCGACCCGAACGACTCATAGATCGTCCCGTTTGTGAAAGGGAAATAAGACTGCGGAGCGGCCGAACCAGCGTATACAGGCGGCCCTGTATTCACCCCGGAGTCCGTTGTGCCTTTGACGATCGCAAACAGATGTCCCGCCGTCCCGCCCAGTGCCGCCGCCAGAGTCAGGAACTCGGTCCCGGCAATCGCGAACAACACCGCATCTAGTCCGTTTGCCACGCCAGACGCCACGACGGGTTGATCCGCCGCGTTGGCCTGCACGCCGTCGTGTCCGTTCGTCGTCTTGTCAGCCCAACCGGATACCCTGCCACTGGTAATGGTGATGCCGGACATAGCATCCCAATCCGCCTCGTACAGCGCACCCAGATCGGCAGGCGTCCACACCGCGCCGCCGCCCAGCGGATGCGTGCATATCCGCCGCGAGTCGACGGGGAATGTGATTCCGGTTCCTCCGCTCATCACGCCACCAGCAGCGCCGACACCTGGAAGGGCGTCGTCGCGGAAACGGTCAGCGTGGATACCGTGGTAGACGCAGCCCAGTACAGCCCGGTCGCGCACGTCAATCGCACAGGCAGCGACACCGACTGACCCGCGGCGAGGGGTATCGCCGGGATCCGCGGCGCGGTCCCGTTGGCCGGCAGACTCGTGGCGTCGAAGAGCATCAGGTAGTACGTGATGGTCGCGTGGCTGTTCGCCGCCAGCACCTCCGCGGCGTAGCAGGCTGCCGCGCTGATCTGCGCGTCGTCGTCCGCAGCTGCAGCCGTCGCCGGGGTCCAGGTGCCTCCGGCTCCGAGGGCGGCGTTCGCCGTGGTCTGCAATGCAGCCGTGGCTTTCCCGGTCGTGTCGCACGCCGTGATCTTCGCGGACTGCGCAGCCAGCGTGGCTTCCGTGGCCGCGCCCGTGGCCGTCACCGTCCCGGACACCGGGACAGCTTGACCGCCAGCGACCCCGACGACGCGGGTGATTCCGTTTTCGATTACGTCGGATGACATTGTCTATCTCCTCAGAAAAGCCGTTACAGTGGCGCCGGCATCTGCCCCGGCTGGTGTGACCGTGCATCCCGTGTTGGCCTTCGCCGTCACACCGGCCTGCGCAGCCGACCCGGACAACTCGACCAGTACAGCGGCAGGCGCGGATACGAACGGGACCGACCCGCCCGCATTGTCCCACGTCACTGCTTGCCCGCCACCGCCCAGGTTGACGGCTTGGGAGTGGGTATCGCGGTCTATCTCACCTGTGGTGCCGCCGCTGGACTTGAGTGAATCCTGGGCGAACGAAGCTCCCTCGAGATAGAATTCGGTCATCGAACCGGCTTCGATCTTGTCGGCGGTCGGGAACGTGAACTTCGTGTTGCGCGCCAGTGCGATCAACTTGTTCGTCGTGGATCCAGCGTCGGCCGCCGTGAATTGAGCGTTGATTGTCGCGCCGGAGAAGTCGAGCCCGATCGGCACCGCGACGTTGTCGTAATCGAACGTGACGTCGACCGTGTCTGTCTCGCCGTCGCACCGGATGTATCCATAATCCCCGGCGGCTTCGTCGCCCAGCACTCCGCCGAACGTCCCTACCATACAAGTCGAATGGAAGTACAGCGCGCTCTGTTCGTTGCATGTCACGGTCCCCAGCATGCAATCCCAGAAATGATGCACCAGCCTCTTGCCGCTCGGTTCAGGGTCCGCTGAATTGTAGTTCCAGATGCTTTCTTTCGAGTTGTTGATCCAGTTGCGTGCGAGCACCTGTGCGACTTCGTTGAATTGGGTCGCGGACGTGTAGACGTCGCGAAGCCAGACCTGGTTGACGCGGATCAGATACAGAGTCGCATTCCCGGCCGCTTGCGAAAGCTTCACGTCGTCGAGCAACAGTGGCCCGGTCAGGAACAGGTCCGCGTCCAGCGTCCCGTCGACAATCAACGTCGAAGAACCGTTGGTGTTGTGGACCGTCATCCCCCGGAGCACCAGCGTCTGCAGCGCGTTCGCGCCGCCTGAGACATATCCGATCGTCGCCCCGGCCCCTGCGTTGACGATTGTCGTCGCATTGCGTCCGTGCCCTTGGATGATCACTGTTGCCAGGTTCGGGATCGTGACGTTCTCGGTGTACGCGCCTGGGCCGACCAGCATCACGTCGCCCGATTGATAGACGGCCAACGCCGCCGTGATCGTCAGATACGGCTTGGTGTGGTCCCCTCGCGCCCCGCTGGTGTCGTTGCCGTTGTCGGCGTCCACGTAGACGACGGCTCCGAACGGCGTCCCCGCGGCGCCACCGGCTCCGATCGCCTCGTTGATCTTGGGCACCCAGTAGTTCGTGCGGTCTGCCTCGTCTGTCTCGCCCACCGCGATCAGACGTCGGCTCGCCGCGTTGAGCACGTGCGCCGCGAGCGAACTGGTCTGCGTCGAGCTCGTCCCATAGTCGATTGTGGTGGTGACGAGGTAGCAGGAACCTACCGCCGGCATCTGGAACGTCGCCGTCTTCGTGACCTGGTCGACGGTCGGCGTCGGCAGTCCTGCCGCTATCTGGTCCGGGTCTGCGCTCAGGATCTCGACATTGATCGAGTTGACGTCCACAGCGGATTGCAGCTCGACCTTGACGAAGTACGACGCGGGCACATCGATCGCTTCGTCGTACGCGCCCCAGTTGCCGTAGGGGCCACCGACAAGGGCGGCGTAGCCCATCCGGAAGGTAGGAGATGCCATCAGCCAGCCGCCTTTGTGAATCCGCCCCACGTGAGGACGTTGTTGATTGCCGCGATCGAGTTGCCAGGAGACCCCAGCGTGCTGGATGCCACCGCGTCCTGGTAGACCTGGTTCAAGTACGACACGCCATAGAGCTGCGTGTACCACGTCCCGGCGTTGACGTCAGGTGTCCCCGCCGCTGCCGGATGCCATGTGTCGGAACGATCGTCGTCCATGTGTCGCGCGAATATCCTCGCACAGGTGTCGATGAGCTCTACCGCGCTCGTCCAGTCGCTGGCCCTCGGCACCGTCGACATGTCGCCGCCGTGGTCCGGATTGGTGTGGAACACGGCCTCTACCATGGTATCCGACCTGATGTTGGTGCAGTGCGACCCGAGCATGTCGGCGAACATGTTGGCCTTGGCTATCAAATCCTCCAACGTCGTTGCGTTGTATCCGCCGACCGTGTTGAACGTGTCGGACAATGCGTGGTAGGCGGCACCTGGCCCGAGGGCGTCCATGTGCGCGTCCCATACCGTGCCGAAGGCGAACGCATATGCACATGTCGTGTCGAGGTCCGAACCGGTGGCCAGGATCCAAGGCGATTCCCTGTTCCTGCCGTCGCCTGGATCGGAGTGACCCGAACCGACGTGGAGCACGCGATGTGCGGAATACTTCGCCTTGATGTCCTGCAGCAGCGTCACGCATCCTGCCAGATCCGCGGCTGCCGCCGCCGCCAGGACGTTCGTCAGGTCAGCGCCTGTCGGGTGCGTCGGTCCGCCCTTGGTGATGTGCACGCCGTAGTTGGTGCGGAACGTGTTGCAGTATGTGATCAGCAACGCTTCCGTCGTAGGCAGCGCCAGCCCGATCTTGTCCGCCGCGTCCGCCGCCCCGTGGATCGCGTTGGTCGTGTTGACCCTGTGCGAATTGAAGTGCAATTCCAGCAGGGCCAGGATCGTAAACGGGGAGTATAGGAACCCGCTCCCCGTCCCATCGGCCACCACAAGATCGGACGACCCCGTGTACCCGGCGCCTCCGATGCGTGCGAGATGCGCCACCACCTCTGACGCCCCCATGGCTGCGTTAGCCACATCGGTGGTCGGGGAATGGATCCGCGGAGCCCGGCCCGGGTCGAACCATGCTGTCAACACGCCTTCCGTGGCTGGCCCGGATGCCGTCAACCACGCCTTCACCGTCGCCTGGTGCGGGGCCACGCCGATCCTGCGTTCGACTTCGAGGCCGACATAAACCGTGTAGTCCTCTGTCGTCGCAACGGTCCAGTGCTCGACCGGATTGAGCGATGCCGAGCCCTGCCCGTGGAAGTGCGGGATGTCGGAATCGAAGGTCTCCTCCACGGCTGTTAGCACGTAGGTGCCATGTGTGTCGGGCGCGAGCTCTGCGAAGTTGTCCTGCTTGCCACCCAGCCACGGGCCGGAATCCTGCGCCGAGTAGACGACCAACGATGAATCGGCAGGCTTGCTGGCGAGACGCCAGCGGATGCGGTTGCCAGCCGTGCCGTTGCGCGCGCGCAGGGTCACGACCTCCCCGGTCATGGGATAGACCAGATCCTGGCTGAGGGTGAAGGAGACTGCCATCTACTTGCGCCAGAAGCAGAGGTCTGCCCCATTATAGGAAGCGTCGATGGTCACATACGCCGCCAAACCAGCGATCGTCAGACCGGCGAAGCTGTTCGCGCCGTACTCGGTCACGAACGTGATGAAATAATCGTGCGTGTTGTTGTCGATGGTGGCAGCGAGCCCGGTCACCTCAAGGACCTGCCCGCCTTCATAGGTGGCTTCGTCGACCCATGTTGCCGTCTGCGTTGCGCCCAACTGCGTGACAGTCATGGATAGCGTGGTGGTACGGCGCCACACCTTCATTGCCGGCATGTTCCCGGGGGCTCCAGCCCCGCGGCCTGCGTTGGCTGGCACGATGTATAGCCGGATCCCGTCGAGTATGTGACCGTTCGGCAAACTGGTAAGAGCGAACGCGTGGCCGAACCCGGTGTTCCCGGTTGTGACCAATTGGCCGGTAGAGTGCGCTACATCAATTTCGATAGCTGTTCCGCCGAGCAGGATTATTGGCTGGGCACACCATCCGCTCGTTGTGCTGTTGCGGTTGACGCTCTGCGCCGCATTGGTGTCGACCGTGTTGAACTCTCCGAACGGCACGATCTCGTTCTCCGAGTACGCGATCCCGCCGGTGTTCGCCCTGCTGTTCGCAGCCATGTCAACTCGCAGTCAGGACGGCCGCGTCAAGGTTCGGCCTGTCCAGGTAGAAGCCGTTGAGGAGAGCCGTCGCCCCATAGGCCGGTGTCTCCGAGAAGTCCCACGTCACCCAGTCGGCGACGTAGCCGTCCAACGCCTCGAAGCAGGACGCCTTGCGCTGGTCCACGTCGGTCTGCGACGCGGAAGCGGGCCGGACGTACTCCACCGCGAAATGGGCCAGGGTCGAATACCAGAACAGATCCGTCGTGCTGGACCCGTCCCCGGGCCAGTAGACAACGGCGCCTGCCGTGGTGGTGTAGTGGACGTGAATCGTCCAAGGGTCGAACGCCTCCGTGGCGATCCTGGCGATGGCCCCGCCTGAATTGCTGTACTGCTCGGTCAGACGCGCGGCCAACACCCTCCGCTGATCCCACAGGGACTGCGACGAAGGCGGGTTGATCCCAAGGATGACTTCCCACCGTGCCACCATCACGGCCGACATGGTGCGCGCATCCCCGTTCGCCAGCCTCCTGTCGATGGCCCTGTCCATCAAGGCGATGGCGCGCGCAGCGGCCTTGACCTCGATCATGTTCAGCGCGGAATCCTCCGTGCTGAGGGCCGTGCCGAGGTTGCGCTTGATCGATGCGTAGACCTGCTCGACACGTTCGTGGGCCGTCGCGCCTCCGCGTATCGCACCGGGGCATTTCCATCCGCTGGAAGCCACTAGTACACCACCACCACGAAGTCGTAGTCTGTCTTGACGCCACCCGCCGCGTAGGTCAGCACCGTCACGGTGTTGGCCGTCCAGCTGACGGAGATCGTCGCGTCCGCGTCTTCGGCCACCGTGGCGGTCGCGAAGCGGAAGTTCAGCGTGTTGGTGTTCTGCCTCGAGACAGTCGGGTTCAAGTCGCTCTGACTCGCCGTCCACGTCAGTGTGTAGCTGCCGGCGGCGTTGCGCAGCAGCGTCGGTTCCACCCCTGCCGTCTCGCCCCACATGGCAGTGTGGTCGAGGATGTCCTCCCCGCCGCCGGCGTCCGCGTCGACATGCACCAGCGCACGCGGGCCGGTCATGCCGAGGGCCGCGGTGTCCACCACCGCCGGTTCGTACTCCGATTCGAGCGACAGATCGGTCAACGGGTTGACCTGTGCGTCGTAGTCCGTCTTCGGGCAGCCGTAGCCCACCGCGGTCTGCCTTGTAGGGAGCGTTGTCGTCATGTGTCAGACCTCGTAGAAGCCGATGCGTCCGAGACGCAGGCAGTTGGGCGGCAATCCGGTGGTGGTCTCGTCCGGGCATGCGATCGGCAGCGTCCCGGCCGACACGCCGCCGTGGAACGCCTCGACCAGGTAGACGTGCTGGACCTCGGTGTGCTCGTTCGAGAGCGCCCCGACGTGCCTCGAGGTGAAGTCTGTGTGCCAGTCCTCTTGCTCGAGCGGATGACGGTAGGACCGTGGCAGCTTGGCAGCCACGGCCGTCTTCTCCCCCGGGCCCAGAAGCGCGAACTGCGACGCCACTGTGGAGCAGTAGTCCTCTAGGTTCTCGGCGTCGGGCATCACGTAGTCACCGGATGCGAAGTCGTTGATGTCGATGGGATCGTACAATGTGATCGTGTACGGCCCTGCTCCCGTGTAGGAGTAGACACGCGTCCGCACCAGTTTCTTCTGCGAGTTGGACCACAGCGCGATGTGCGCGTCCAGCACCGGAGCCGCATCGCTGACGACCACGATCACCTTTGGATTCGTGGGAGCGGCGTTGAGTGTGATGGCGTGGGGATTGGCTGCGTTGAGCGCGGTCGGCCATCGGTCGGCCAGCGCATCGACCCACCCGCCGCCGATCCCGCCGGCGCTCTTCGGCTCAGGCAATTCCACCTGCAGGACCAGATCCAGATCGTAATCCGTGACCGTTGTCAGCGTCAGATCTGCGTGTTCCGGGGTCTGCGACAGGATGCCCGTGGCTGCCATCAGCATGAGCGCCCCGGTCGCCGCGCGGGTGTACTGCGTCGCGGCAGCGGCCGGGACCGTGATGGCCACATGGTGCGTGCTCGGACCGTAGACCGCCGGGTATGCGAACGCCTTTTCGATGGCGCTCGAAGCGTCCTCCGCGAACCCTGCGACGTGCGACCAGTTGCCGCCCTTGGCCGGATGCCTGCGCCGGTCTATCACCTTGCGGCGGAGCCGTGCGTCATCGTCCGCGTCCGCGCCGAAGCGCAGCCCGCTGGCGTCCACCGTCGCCGTCGTCGCGGACCCCGCCGGGGGGCTGGTCCACGTCATGATCGTCGAGTAGGTCTTGTCGGTCCGCTTGCCGGTGTCGATGCCGGCCACCGGCACGGCTCCGCCATCGACGGCCGTCGTGATCGCCACGACCTGGTAACGGAGCCCGTCGGGGCTGGTGCATTCCAGTCCGGCCGGGTAGACGACGGAACCGGTGCACGAGACGACGACGTTGCCGGTGGCCCCGGCCCCGGCCGAACGGGTTATGTTCAACCGGGCCGCCAGCCTGTCGAGGTCCTCGCCCGTGGCCGAGTCCTCCATCTGGGCGTCCTGCAACGCCACCTCTCGGGACAGCCCCTCGAAGATGGCCGATGCCAGCGATTCGGCACGGACCCAGCGTTCCGACCCCTTGGCGAGGTTCGGGCGAGCCACCCCGGCGGCGATCAGCATCCGGCGTTGATCGTCGAGCATGCCGTCCCGGATGACGGCGATCGATTTGTGCACTATCGAGGTGTAGGCCATCAGGATGCGATCTTCTTGGTTGTGGTCTCCACCCGGTCGGAACGGACCGACCGCCAGCGGATCACGGCGTAGACGCTGTCCGGGTAGCGGTCGTCACGCATGGCGTCCACCGACAGCAGTTCGATCCAGTTGGTCTCGATCGCCGGCATGAGCGCCTTGCGCACGGCCGCGTACAGTTCCCGTTCGTAGTCACCGGACACAGCGGCGGGGTGCGAGAAGCCCTCCTCCGAAGCGATGTCGCGTGACCCCAGCTCGTTGCCAAGCAACATGAGCACCAGTTGTCCCTCGTCGCCCATGCCCTCTTCCGAGCCGTTGTCGTCGAAACTGATGTCCTTCGTGCCCGGGTTGATCTTGAGCGAGCTCACCGCACCTGTCTCGGCGTACCCGTGGGACTGCGGCGAGAACGCCGCCGACACCGAGATGGACCCGTACCCGGCCGGGGAACTGCCTGCAGGCGAGATCCCGGCGCCCATCAGACTACACCGCGTCCAGCGGGCAGGGTGGCAGCACGGGCCAGGGGATCGTCAGGATCGGCAAGCTCAGGCTTATCGACGGCAGCGGTATCGCGAACGAGAAGGACAGGTCGAAACCCGGGATGTCGAGGCGAAAGGTCGGCAGTGAGATGACGGGGAGAGCCAGACTGATCGAAGGCAACGGGATGGTGAACGTGAACGACAGATCGAACCCCGGCAGGGTGATGATCAGTACAGGCAGGCTCAGCACCGGTAGCGCAAAGCTTATCGACGGCAGCCGGATCGACAGGCTGAACGCGAAGTTGCAAAGGCTCATGGTATTTCATACGAACACGTTCGGGGCTGCGGAGGTCGGGACCAGCGGAAGTGACGCTCCGATGTGGAGCTTGTTCACGCCCACGGCGCAGTTGAGCTGCGGCCCGATGATCTGGACCGACTTCGACCCGGCGATCGTGATGGTGTCGCCCTTGAGGGTGATGCCCTGCGGGGTCATCTCGAACACCGTCGCAGGCGGGATGAGCACCTGCACCTTGTCGTCCTTGGTCATTATCGCGATGACATGCTTGCCCGACTTGGTCAGGCGCATGAGCGACACCGACCCGTCCGCGTTCAGACGGAGGACGTTCTTGCCGACGCTGTAGATGGCGACGTCGCCGACGGACATCTGGCCGAAGATGCCGGCGGCCGCCAAGGCGCGCGACGCGATGGTCACCACGTTGGCGCCGAGCCGCATGAAGATGCCCTCAGCTCCGACGGGCGGGCGGGAGAGGAATCCATAGTGCTGCCACCAGTCCGCGGGGGCAGACTCGCTGTCCTGGTCGCCGCCCAGCGGGTCGCCGGGTGCGCGGGTCAGAGCCTCGAAGAAAACCGCGATGGTGCTCTTGGCGTCGCCGACGAGCTCGGTCCGCTTGATCGGGTGGATGTCGAACAGGTCGCTTGCGTTGGCGACACTCATGGCGCGTCCACGTCGCTGAACTGGATGGCCCCGGGCGGGACCATCCGGAGATCGGTTGTCGTGCCGCCCGATACCGACTTGTTGAACGTTCGTCCAATCACGTAGAAGTCCCCCTTCACCTGCAAGATCTCGTCATCCACCGTGGCGATGGTGTCGAGCGCGAACACGTTGCCGGTCACCCGGTCGTGATGCCCGACAGCGGTGCATTCGTAGACCTTCTCGTTCTGCTTGAGCCGGCTCAACTCCTGCCGCGCGAACGCAGCCGCCTCGGCTCCGTCCACGGCTTCGTCGTGCTGGACGTAACTCGGCTCGTCATAATGGGTTGTGTCGGCGTCGGAATCCTTGACCTCTCCGAACGCGTACCCCTTCGCCCATTCCTTTGCCTTGGCCTTGCCGCGGACAAGCATGTAGCTTGGCACGCTTGTCCTGTCATGAGTGTACGTGGCAGTCGGGTATTCGATGGCCTTCCCGCCTCTGCGGCGGACTATCGAGTAGCTCGGAGCCTGGTCGTAATCAGGTCCCGACACCACGATCCCGCCGTCCGCCGTGGCCCACACCCACAAGCCGAACCTGCGGATGATGCGGGACATGAACTCGAAGCACCCTTCGTTCGGGTGCGGCTGGCAGTAGTCCACCAGTTTCTTCTGCTGCTTCGTGCGGTTCTTCGCCGAGCCTTTCGGCAGGCCCATCACCAGGCGGTTCTCGTCCACGCCGTAGTAGACAGTTGGAGGGTCCTTGTAGTACAGGTTCACCAGGTGCTCGACAGTCTCCAGCACGGTCTTGTTCTTGATGGTCAGATCCGGCGGGACGTTGGCCTTGCAGAGCACCTTGAGGACGTCGCGGCCCGAGACGCTGATCTGCAATCCGCCGCTTGACGATGACGAGCGTCTGACGCTGTCCACCCATCCGGTGAGCTGCAACACGCCGCCGACCCTGATGCCCACCTTCGCGTCCGGCCTTACCGTGGCGAAGTCGTACTGGGCGCCTGGATGCGAGTAGGAGAAGCTCCACCCGTCCGTCGGTGTCAGGAAGTCGGAGTCAATCCTGTACTCCGTCCACCCGCCGATCGTCGTGCCGTCCTGCAGGACTATGCGCGCATCATCCATGGGATCACACGTAGACGAAGTACTCTTGACCGGCCTTGATGGTGCGCTTCGCAGCTGCCCGCGGGTTCAGTTGGATGAACGCGTCGAGCGCCATCCCGGCTTTGGCCGCGGCTTCGGCCACCAGGATCGATGCCGTAGCGATGACGAACTGGATCGCCTTCTGCTCGGGGGCCAGGCGGTTCTTCGTCTCCTGGCAGGACGCCTCGATCTGCTTGAGGCCGTCGACTATGCCCCACGCCTCCGGGTCCACGGCGCTGTTCGCCGCGTCGATCATGTCGTTGATCCCGTTGATCACGTTGTCGATGCTGGCGATCGTGTCTTGCACGGACATCTGGGCCAGTGCGATGGACCCCTGGATCTGCTTGAGCGACTTGAGCAGGCTGTTCCCTGCGCCGTCGTCGTACTCCAGCGGAGGCGTTATCTCCCCCGCGGCGGGTTCGACCACGGCGGCGAGCGCGACGGCCTCGGCGATGGGGCCGATCGAATCGTCGCCGATCGTGATCCCCGCCTCGTTGTTCTCTTTCCACACGACGTCGACGAAGTAACCGTTGCGCACCCCTGTCGACACCGTCTTGGAGAACGAGACCAGGTTGGCGTCGATCTCGCCCTCTTCTGGAAGCTCGAGCGGTCCAGTGCTGCCGTCGAGACAGGCGTTGTAGAAGTCCCGGTACAGCGTCGGATACAGAGTCGGCCAGCCGTCCAGCCCAACGAGGAACGGTATCCTGTAGCTGTGCATGGACGCCTTGCGCCCGGTCGGTTCGACGTAGGCGCCGTCCACCCCGTGCTGCTCGTGGTCCACCTGGCCGTGGGTGAAGTCCATCTTGTTGTCCTGGCAGGGGACTTCGATGCCGCGCCACCTGAGCGGGGGCAGCAGTGCCAGGATGTCGACGGACATGGCTCAACGCCTCCCGGCGACTGGAGCCCCGTCGCGGGACTTGTCGGGGGCCTGGATCTTGGCGAGCTCGTCGCTGGCCTTCTTGGCCGCCGTGCCGACGTTCTCCAAGAACGTGATGGTGGCCTGGGTCCTGCTGTTCAATGTGTCCCCGCCGATCCCGCCGCTCGTGCCGCCCTGGCCTGCCTCGCGCTTCTCGGCGCCTGTGTACAACCCAGATGCAGCTTCAGCCAACCCGATGGGGACCGCGCCGAATGTGGCCAGCGGGGCCTTGGCGATGGCAGGCAGGTTCTGCCATGCTTCGGCGATTTTCCCAGGGATGCCCTTGCTTCCTTCAGTATACTGTTTCTTGAGGGCTTCACGCCTGGCAATCTGTTCCGCTGTGACAGGCCCTTTCTGGTTGCGGATCTCGCTCTCAAGATTGGTCAGGCCCATTGCCGCCCCCATCTTCGTCTTGCCCGACTCAGCCCCGGCCTTATCTATCTGCTCCGCGATAGCGATTGTCACCGCGGCTGCAGTGATGGCGATTGCAGCCACCCCGGTTATCTGCATCGCCTTGTTCCCGCCGAGCGCGGATGCGATGGCTGCTTCGATGCCCTTGCCGATGCCCGCCCCGGCCAGTTCCTTCGTCAGATGCGCGGCGAAGATCCCGCCCAGAGCGGTGAACGGGTTCTTCGTCGCCCACATCGCGACGCTAGCGAACGCCTGCGCGGCCTTGGTCACGTGCGGTAGGAGCTGCCTGAACGCCGGCAGAAGGTCTGCCATCGAAGCGTTGAACGCAGCCATCTGCTGGGCGATCTTGGCCGAGTCGGTGCCCATCACGGTGGCGTAGCCCTTCTCGACCTCGCCGGGCGCCAGGTTCGCGCCCTTGAATTCCGTTATGGCCCCGCGCAAAGCGGAACGCGGATCCTTGCCGGCCTTCGCGGCGTCGAGATATACCTTGTGCAGTTCCGAGACGATCGCCTTCGATGTGCCCGTGAACTTGCCGCGGCCGAACAACGCGTCTGCTCCCTTTTCGCTCTTGCCTTTCAGGTTCTTGAGCCCGCCGGTCTCCGCACCGGATATCATCTCCTCCAGGATCTGAAGGGGGTCACGAACCTGGCCCGACTTGCCGAACACCTTGATCCCGGACTTGTCCAGCCGTTCCTTCTGCAGCGTGATGTCGTTGATGACATCTTCAACGGCGGTCCTCGAATTCTCCGGGGATATCCTGGCACGAGCCGCCACCTGCGAGAACGCGACGGCTGTGCGCAGTTTCTCAGGCCCCTTGAGTTCGGTGATGTTGAACGCTCCGCTGAGACGCCCGAGTTCGCTCGACAGGTTGCGGACCTCGATCGCGCCCTTCTTGCCCATGGCGGCGAATGCCCCGAACGTCTCGACCATGTCCTTGCCGTCGGTCACGCCTGCATTGAGCATGGCTGCGACCACGCCGGCCGTGTCATCCATCGACACACCGAACGCCTTGGATATCTTCACAAGCCCGTCGAAGTTGGCCTGGAACGCTTCCAGCCCGGAGGCGCCGCCGCCTCGCTCGGCCACCGTGCCGAACGCCTGCATGACTTCGCCGGCTTTGAGCCCGTGCGTCGTAGCCGCTTCCTGCGACCGCTTGACCAGGTCTGACACGTTCTGTGTGGCGTCGCCTTGCCCGTTGCGGGTCGCGTTGACTGTCAACGCCGCCTGCTCCCGGAGCGCGATGTTCTCCATGAGCCCCGCGCCCATGGCATAGGTCCCGGCGGTCAGGCCGATGCCGCCCACCACGCCGCCCACGGTGCCTATCGTGCCGCGTCCTGCACGTCCCAGCGTGCCCGACACGCGCCCGCCTATCCGTGCGTTGCGTCGCGTCTCCGCCATGGCCTGACGGGCCCTCTGGGACTCGGCACGGGCGGCGATCCGGGTGAGCTCGCGTTCCTCTTTCTCCTTGGCGCGCGTGGCTGCTTTCAGCCGGCGATCGAAGCTCCGCTGCGCCTCGACCTCCTCCTTGCGCATGGCGGCGGCCTTGGCGGCGGACCCCCGTTGCGCCGACGCCACCTGAGCGGCTTCGAGCTTCTTCTCCAGTGCGATCAAACGATTCTGCGCGGCCTCCGCCTTCGATGTGCCGCCGCTCCCGCCACCGCGCTGGTTCGCCCGGTCCAGTTCGCGCACGCGCCTGTTCACCGACTTGAAGACGGCGTCGAGTTGCTTCGCACCGGAGATGGCGAACTTGACTGTGATGGGCGGGGGCATCAGTCTTGGGTTTCGAGCTCTTCAGGTGTCAACTCACGGACTTCAGTCGTCTCCGACGGGGTTCCGGGCGCACCAGATCCGAGCTGCGATCCAGACGATCCAGTGTCTGTCTTCGAGTCCGACAAGCGGACGGCCATAGAAATCACCAATTGAACGAGCTGCCCGGGCAGCAAGTCCAATAAAGGGCTGGCGTTCATGCCTCCCTGGAGCCGCTCGATCCACATGTCGATCTCGCCCGGTTCCATCTCCTTCCACAGCGGACCCAGCCTGTGCTGGGTCATCTCGTAGAGCTGGAACAGCCCGGCCAGTTCGTCGTTGGTGATGGCGTACTCGGGCCGGCGGATCTCAGACGGGACCGTGAACACCGGCCTTCCGGTGCCCGGCTCGATCATGGCGGCGGCGAGCACCTCGCAACACTTGGCGTCCTCGTATATCTCGCTCCAGGCCGTCTCGCGCACGTTCTGCAGATCCTTGTCGTCGAGTCCCGTCCGCTCGCGCAGCTTGCGCCGGGTGGCGTCCTCCGCGTTCCCGCGGGCGTTGTCGAGCTCGTCCTGGCTCAACACCCGCATCAGGAACGTGAACACCGGCTTGCCGTCCGGGCCTTCCCGGGGGAACGACAACTCGATGCTCGGACGCTCGGCCTGCTTGAGCTTGGACAGCAACGCCGATGGCGTGATGTCCTTGGGCGGCCCCGGTTGCCTGGGTGCCAGTCTGCTGCTCAGGCTCACAGTTCCTCGGGCTCCGAACCGGAGAACGTGAAGTCCACGCTGGCCGCGGATTCGCCGCTGTGGCTCTCCGAGACCGACATGATGTAGCCGAGCGACGTGAGCTTCTTGCTTCCACGCCAGAGGATCATCTCGACCTGGGTCATGTCGTTCATGACCGTGTACAGATCGACTTCCAGCCCGGTACGCGGGATCGCCGAGGTGACGTCCACGGTGAATTCGCCGTAGCCCTTGGACGCGCCGGCGAACCCCTTCTGCTGCGTACGGACGATCTGCGTCCCGGAGTTGCTCGAGGTCTTCTCTGACTGCGCTTCCGCCAGCACGACCTTGTCGAAGATGACGGCACAGTTGGTGTACTTGGTATCAGCCATTGTCGTCTCCTCAGCCCGCGCTGTTCTCCGTCACCAGGCAGGCGAACTTGTGCCACACAGGGGTGACGTGGATCGGGATGATCGCGTTGAGTTGCGTCGGGTCGAGCGGATCCAACCCGGTGGCGCATCCGGTGATGTCTCCGCTGGTCTTGTTCAGCGTCTTGACCGGATCGAGCCAGTTGTTGCCGGCGTAACGGATGTACACCGGGGCGATGATCGTCCCCTTCGCCTTCGCCGGGGTCATGACGTCGTTGGGCGGGAACCTGACCTCGTCCGCGGCCAGATCATCCCGCAACTTCTTGGCTGGACTGTTCGAGTAACTCTGCGCCAGCGCGTCGACGAAAGCGAACGACACCGACACCTTGGTGGTGTCCCTCACGCGCACGTCGGTCGAACATGTCACGGCCCGGACGATGTAGGTCTGGCCCTTGCCGTTGACGGCGATCGGGGTCACGCCCCCCGAAATCAGCGTGCTCTGCTCCGAGATGGTGGGCCAGTCCGCGCTGGAGTACTGCTTCGGGACGGACCAGTCGCCCTGACCGGCGTTGTCGTAGCTCGCCCATGGTGTGGTGCCGCCCTCTTCCAGGTAGCGGGTCGCCATGTATTCGGCGGCGAGCTCCATCGGTTCGAGTTCGCTGTTCTCCTGATGTGCCGCGCTGAACACCGGTTGGTTCCCCGGTCCGTCGGTGGCTTCGGCACTGAGGCTCACGGCGTTCGCGATGCTGGCAGCCGTGCCGTAGACGATCTCCTGTCGGATGCCGGTTCCCGGGAGCTTCTGCGCCACGACCTGCGTCTTGAGCGCACCGAGCCTCACGTTCGCCGCCGCGGTTGGATTGACCCCGCATACGATGTAGTCGTACTTCGTCGCCAGGATCGTGCTCAGGACGGTGGTCCACACCTCGTCCGTGGCCCCCGCGGTGAACAGCGTCCCTGCGACGGTGACAGTAGTGGCGATGCCGCTGCCTGTCATCACGGCGCGGTGCCGGATCCAGTTGCCGTCCGTGCCTTTGATCTTCGCCGTGACCGTGATGACTCCGACCGCCGGGCTTGATGTCACGGGCCAGTGGGTCTGCAGGTTGATCAGGTTCGACAGCCCGAGGGCGATCGCCGTGATTGTCGCCCCGCTGGCGAACGCGTACTCGATCGTCTCCCCGCACAACGTGTACTGCACGGACCCCGCAGCCGTCGCGTTGTTGACGAACGTCACGGTCGAGGCCGCTGCCGCACCCGCCGATTCCGCCGCTGCGATCCCCCACACCTCGGCGTTCTTGCACCTGGCGAAGAACCGCCGTGCCATCCTGTGGATCTTGGATCCAGCGCCGAAGTATGTCTCCGCGTCACCGCTGCCCTGCAGACGGTAAGCCTGCGTGTCGGTGGTGGCTGTGCCGGACCCAGTCTTGACACCCACCAGCAGGACCTTCTTCGCCCCGGCGTTGCCGCCGGTCTCGCCCTGTGCGAACCGGACCTCGTAGAAGCCACCCGGAACGGGATTCAACGAGCTGTAGCCTGTGAGGCTGAGTTCAAGGGTTCCCATGTCTCACTTCTCTTTCTTCGTGGAGGTCCACGGCAGCCCGGCGAACCTCGCCGTGGCTTCGTCTGCAGGCAACAGCGCGCCTTGTTTCAGCGGCTTGAGATAGTCCCGGCTCGCCGGGACCGTGTCAGGCTCGGTGCGCGCCGGATACCAGCAATGCGGGATCGGCTTGTCGCCCGGTTCCAGGAAATCGTTGCTGTGCATGTGGCACGGAACGCCTTCCGGGATCTCCTCCGCCTTCCAGGCGAAGTGTTCGTCGCGGCCCACGTAGGTGCGCCGCCCGCCGCGCTGCTTCGTCGCCTCGACGTCGAGCACGAGGATCTTTCCATGCGCGAGCACGCGCAGCATTTGTTCCGCCATTGTCTGCCTCACGGATCGGGGTACTGCGTCTCCACGACCTCGGTGCTGCCGGCACCGCCGTCCTCGTCGAAGACGCTGACTGTGTTGTTGGACTGGGACCAGGTCTCGTATTGAGAGGTGACCATCTGCTCCCGCTCGCGGCACGAGAACGTCAGATCGACGGCTGGATGCAGCGTCTGCAACCCGCTGTCGCCCGGGAGCTGCCCGTACTGCGCACGCGTCAGCCTGAGCTGGTCGAGTCCGCATGCCGTCAGGATGTCAGCTCCGGCCGAATACGACGGGTCGCCCAGGTTCTCGATGAACATGTGCAGCGTGACGGCCGACGCCCTCAGGATGGGCATGAGCTTGACGGCCTGTGCATGCGCCAGGGGCGGCAGCACCAGAACGCCCTTGAGCGTCGAATCGAACGACTCCCACTGTTGCGTGAATTCGGTCGTCACGTCCTCCGTGCGCCAGAGGAACAGCGCCGGCCATGTCCAGTTGAGCTTCGCGATCTTCTGGATCGGCTCGTAGGGATAGGTACCCTCGACAACGTGCGAGGACAGTTGCCCTGCCGCCGCGGACCATGCCGCATCCAGCTTCGTCCGAAGGATGGTCTTGAACGCGGCGAGCAACGACACCAGCACAGGATCGCACGTCGCGGCGAGGGACACCCCCGCGGCGGCAGCGGTCGCCGGTACCACGACGCTGCCGACCTGGTCCTTGCGTGGGTCAGCCATTGCCTATCGCGCTTGCCAGCGCCCTGTCGATGTTCGGCACGATGTCCCGCTCGAACGCGTCGGATGCTTCCTTGGAGAACCGCCTGGGCGATATCCCCCGCACCCACTTGGCGAAAACCGGACGACCAGCCACGTACCAGCGAAGGAACTTCGCACGCACTGGACCATGAGCCCGGGTGCCTTCGTCGATGTACCTCGCGTGCGGGGCGGTGATGTCGATCCGGCTGGACCAGTCGAACGGGCCGCCGTCGATCGTGGTGTCACGCATCGAAGCGGTGAGCTCGCCGGTGAGGTTCTGATAGCCGTGTTCGTGCATGGATTCCCTGGCGTCCTTCGTGGTCCGCCGCCACGCCTGGAACCCATAGGAATCCATGTCCCGTGCGAGCAGGGACCATCCCTCGAGGAACGCCTTGGCGTCGACGCTGACACGGATGGATGGGTTCACAATCCTCCCGTCGCGCCGTCCGATGTCTCGTCTTCGTCGACGATGTAGGTGGTTGTCGAGGCGTACACGACCCCGCCGACGATCGCGCTGCGCTGCACCCCGGTGTCGCGTCCGAGGTCGCGATCCCCGCTCTTGATCTCCTTGAGTATCTTGACGGCCCGGTCGTAACGCTTCTGCTCCGGGTTGTCCCCTCCGGTGATGCGGAATTCAGGGTTGTTCTCGTACAGGTAGAACATGACCATGTCGACCGCGCAGCGGATGATGATCGGCGCCACCGTGGCGGACATCGGCACGTCGAATCCAGGCCCGAGTATCGAGTTCAAGTCCGCCTCGCCGTCCGCTATCGCCGAGGCGATCACGGTGGTTGAAGGGTTGCCCGTGCCGTCGTCGCAGATCAGTGTCAGCCGGGCGTTGCCGATGCGCGAGGTGAGATCCCCGGCAGCACCGGCCCCGCCCGTCTGTGTGACGTAGTCGCCCAACGGTCAGCTCTTCTTGGCCGGCTTCGGTTGGTTGTCCACGATCACGACACACCCAAGCTCTTCGAGCCCGAGCGCGTCGCCGTCATCGATCTCCACCGGTTCGTCCGAAGGCTCGTGCAGCCCGTTGGAGTAGATCCGGCTGAGCACCTTGACGCGTGTCATCACTGATGCGCGCTCACGATGAGGTGTGCGGTGTCCGCGCCGGTCGCGACCACGACCTCGGAGGTCACCAGGGCGATCTTGCGGCTGCCGCGCTGCCCCGCGTTGGGGTCGTCCCATTCGCGGATCTCCCAGCCCATGGTCGAGCCGGGAGCGTTGAAGCGGAAGTTGCGGACGCTTGGGATGTCCTCCTCGTTCTGCCCTGCGCCTTGCGGCACGTGCAGACAGATGACGTCGTTGCCCCAGACCCACGTCATGGCGCCGCCTGACGGTGCCTTGTACCGCATCTTGCCGATCACGAAGCTGACGCCTTCGAGCCCGATGCGCGAGGCGATCACGTTCGGCTGCTCGAATTCGTTCGTGCCAGCCTTGTAGATGCTGTGCTTCTGCACGTTCGGGTTCTGCAGGAAGTCGTGCCAGGTGCGCAGCGACATGCCGATGTGGGTGATCTCCTTGACGGCGGTCTCCATTGCGGTGAACAGGTTCGCGACCGGGTCGCTGGCCGTGCCGCCGTTCCACTTCGCCGTGCCGACGAGCGTGGTCTTGTAGCTCGCGAACGTGGTCGTCCCGTCGAGCAGGATGGCAGCGCCACGGCGTTCACGCCGGATCGCCGAGGCATTCGCCAGCCGGCGGAGCGCGGCCATGCGCGGACCGATGGTATCCGCCTTGAGCTCGACGTTGCGGCTCACGGTGGTCACCAGGCCGTAGTCGATGCACGCGTAGGTGCTGCTCGACAGTACCGGGCTGACCTCCTTGAGCGGGGCGGTGTCGCCGGCGATGTCGTCGTTGACGTCGTAGAACAGGTTGTTCGACGAGTCGATCATGTACCGGGCGCTGATCTCGTCCACCACGAGCGGCGGGGCGAGCACGTCGGCGATCATCTGATCGCGGTTCGTGCCGTATCCGGCCACGAAATTGCCCATGACCGAGGCCACCGGGTGGACGTCGGCGGGGGTGAGCGGCGCACGGGTGTGCAATCCGCCGGGGGCGAGCGCGTCTGTCTTGCGCCCGTTCGCTGCTGTGACGGTCTGGTTGTAGCGGTCGTATGCCCACGCTTGACCGGACTCATCACGGAGGATGATGGGTTCCATTTTCTTGATCCTTTCCGATCAGGTGGCGACGGCGCTGCGGACCACCCGCACCACGATGTACTGCCCCTGGGTTGCTTCATCGCTGGCCGCGACGCCGATGACCTCGACCTGCGAGGTGGAGGTGGCGACCTTCTCGAGCTCGCCCATGTGAAGGTTCGTGTCGCTGATGTACACGAGGTCGCCGGACACCAGTGCCGCGCTTCCGACGATGCCCTCGGCGTAGCCGTCGACCACGATCTCGCCGTAGCCACCGGCCGGGATTGCGCCCCAGGCGATGCCCGCGGCGCGGTTGTTCAGGATGCCGCCGGCGGCGGCAGGCGTCTTGACCGCGCGGGTCTTGCCGGCGACGGTCTCGTAGATGACGCCGGTCCCGTGCGGGATGGCGCTGGTGTCGTCGTTCCAGACCACCTCGGTGGTCCGCTCGGACGGGATCGCGAGTTCTTGGGTCGCCATGGCTCAGGCTCCTTCCAGGGCGCGGAGCGCCTCGGTGTGGGCACGCTCGTGCGCCTCGGCGGGGTTCGTGCCGGCAGCGACCAGTTCGTGGATCCGCTTGCCGATGCCCGCCGTGATTGTGTCGATCGCAGGTGGTGTGCCGGCCGGCTCGACCGCCGGGGTCACCTTGGTGAGCAGGTGCGCCATGGGCGCCGCCGGCTCGTCGGGGTACTGATCGCGGAACGCGTCCAGATTGGCACGCGCCAGCGTCAGCGCGCTCTCGCGCCGCGCGTCGCTGATGCGCCCGGACTTGATCAGCCCGTCGACGCAGGCGGTGGCGTCGGTGTCGACCTTGTCGGCCAGCGCCTTCTCGGCGGCGGTCGCGCGGGTGTCCGCGTCCAGTCGAGCCTTCTCGGCCTTGTCGAGCTTGAGCTCGAGCTCGGCCCACTTCCGCACAGCCTCTTCGACGGTGGCCGCTCCCATGCGGGACGCCAGTTCGGACGGCAGTGCGACAACAACGGTATTGTCGGTCTTGTCCATTACGATCTCCTCGTGCGGCACCGCCGCGTCACCCGCGCCACCATGGCAGCGGGCCAGAAATGTCGAGCGTTGACCGGGGGCCAACGCGTTCTTGTTGCTTCCAAGCGGAACCACCGAGAGCTCGGCCAGTTCAGCGCGGTCGAACACCAGCACCGATCCCCCGTCGGCCTTCTCCTCGTGGTACTCCAGCGGGACGAATCCCACCGAGAGCATCCGGATCGAAGGCGGGTCGGATGTCATCTTGCGGAACACCTTGCCGGCTTGCGGATTGATGTCCGCTTCCTCGAAGTGCAGATCCGCCAGAAGCTTTCCGTCCTGCTTCCTGACCGTCGCCGTGCCGAGGATGTCGTCGGGCTGCACGTCGTCGTACCGGCCTGTCTTGTGCGCCCACACCAGCACTGGATTGCGCTGGTACTGCTCCAGATCCCAGCCGTCCGCCTTGATTACTGTCCCGTGGCTGTCGAGCGATTCATCGCTCGCGACAGCCCCCTTGATCGTGCGGGTGGCCGCGTCGACGGAAACCCCGGGCGCGCGGACGTCGAAATCCGCGAACCATCTGGTGAGTTCAGGCATTGCTTTCTCCGACCCGTCGAAGGGCCAACCGACCGCCCACAGGTGCGAGATGCACCGGCACCGGGCATGTGCCGGGGGCCCGCTCGCGCTGAACGCGCCGATCCCCATGAGAGCCATCTCGCCGTCCAGCGAACGGCACCGCTCGCATGTGCGGGAGTCGTTCACCGCGCTCCATCGCTTGCCGAAGACGGCGATCAGGCTGTCTCCCTGCTCCCTGGCCTGCCCTGTGTGCAGTTGCCCGGACGAATGCGCCACGAGGAACCCGCGTGCGGGGTCGTCCGGAAGATCCGCGAGCTGTTGCATCGCGAACTGCTTGCTGCGCTCGTAGGTCCCGCAGGCTTCCGACTCTGCAATCACCTGCGCGCGCCAGACAGAATCCACGAGCGCCTGTTCCCATCCGCCTCCGTCTGCGACGGCCTCGGCAATCTTCGCCAGCGCGTGGTCGACCGCCTTCGCCGTGTACTTCACGACCTCTGACGGCTTGGGATCGCGCGGCGGGGACAGCGATATCCGTCCCGGCTCCCCGACGACAGACACCAGTTCCTCTTCGACGTCCAGCACCGCTTGCAGGTTGGCGTCCATCCGCGCGGTCTGGATCGCGTCCTCGACCGCGCCGTGCAGCCGGGTCGCGATGTCTGGAGCCGTCGCATCCGGGGCGAGCCGTTCGTACAGGTCGAGCAGCCTGGCGTTGGTGGCGTCGAGCGCGGCGGACAGGGCCGTCGCGTTGGACACCACGATCCGGCGTAGTGAAGAAGCAGGCAATGGTCATCCGAAGGCGATGATGTCGATGACGTCGCCGGCCTGGTTGTTCGGCGAAGCACCCCCGGCCAGGGCCAGGCTGACCGCGTCGCCGACGATCGTGTACACCTCGTCTTGCGGACGGCTCCGGTTGACCAGGATGCACGAGGTCGGAGTGAAACCGAATTCGACCTCCAGCGTGCCCTTGGCGATCTCCTCGGCGCCGACCGCCGCGGAGACCATGATCGCCTGGGTGTGCGCCTGGACCTTGCCGTACAGACATGTCGCGCTGTCCCAGATGTCGGTTCCGGTGGAAAGCGTCGTGGTGCAAGCGGTAGCGACCGCGCTCGGGGTTGGAGTGCCTCCGGCGGCGTCGGCGGACTGGATCTGGATGTCGCCGACCGTGACGCCGGCAGCGGCCAGGAATGCCTCGGTCGTGTCACCCGGGTTCGCCCCGAGCCCGTCGCCGCGTCCGATGCGGTTCGCATCGACCACACCGTTGATGGCATCGATCAGGTT
>Ga0180007_10002133_pt1 | contig 24306 bp, 23 predicted proteins | sample MM_PC_MetaG_FD_121122 | JGI IMG/M metagenome (GOLD analysis project Ga0180007, IMG submission 121122) | Groundwater microbial communities from the Aspo Hard Rock Laboratory (HRL) deep subsurface site, Sweden - MM_PC_MetaG | ecosystem: Environmental > Aquatic > Deep subsurface > Groundwater... | reverse complement strand
TTCCTGGTTGAAGTGTTTGTATTCTAATTGTGCTTCTTTTGCTTTTTTTGCTAAATCTCTTGCTTCCTGAACTGATTCCAGGTCTTTATCCAAGTTCATGTTTTCCTCAATTCTTTTACGACGCCAAAATATAACTATAGCAGCACAAAACATCAATTTAATATGTAGTTTCTAAAAGCAATATTATCATTAGTAACATTCAATTATAGTAATAGTAATAAATTACTTGACAATATCTTACTAGGAAAGTATTTTTACAGCCAATTGGTAATGTGTTACCCACTTGGGGAGTAACAAATTTAATGCGTGATTATTCGAAATTTTTAGAACTCTTTCATGAAATTGGTCTTACAGAGAGGGAAGTAAAGGTCTACATCCCTTTGCTTCAAAAACGCATGTTTACTGCCTCAGAACTTGCAGAAGTCTCTAATGTACCTCGGACAAAGATTTATGAAGTCATTCAGAAAATGATACACAAGGGAATTTGTGTTGAGAAAAAAAATGGTCGTAACAGGGTCTTTGAAGCTATAGAACCTCAAATTGCGTTTGGAAACCTCTATGATAATTATAAGACCGAACTAATACGAAAAGAAGAGGTAATCTCCAAACTGGTCGATGTTTTTACACCTGTTTATACAGAGGGGAGAGTAAAAGAAAACCCGCTTGATTATATTGAAGTTTTGACAAACAATAACCATATCCACAAAAAATATTTATCCCTTGTTCACAACGCACATAAAGAAATTCTTACTTTTAATAAGCCGCCTTATGCATGCGATACACCTGATACACTGGGTGAGCAGGAACGGGCTGAAATTGAACTGATTAAGCGCGGGGGAATAAGCAAAGGATTGTATGAATATGATGAACTTGAAGAGGAATCTCACTATACAGAGACAGAAAAACTTCTCACAGAATATGGACATCAATCGAGGTATATAAAAAGCCTGCCTGTTAAAATGATAATATTTGACCGAAAGACTGTAATGTTTGCCCTTGATCAGCCTAAATCACCTTCGGATAATTTAACAATGATTGTTATAGAACATAAATCTCTTGCAAACGCGAGTACCATTTTATTTGACTTTCTCTGGTCGCAAGCTGAGGAACTAAAAAAATATTAAATAATTATGAAAGACTATTTACAAACTAATCAGACTATTCTAAGACAAATATGAAAAAACTATACCTTTTTATGCTATCCTTTTTTGTGATTCAATGTCAGACCAATCCGCCAACCACTCCTGATACAAATATTAATAATGGACGCATTTCCGTTTCATCAAACGTTGATGGTGCCAGTATATTTCTTGATGATGAACTTACCGGACAGGTAACTCCGGATACCATAACTTCCACTATTGGTAATCATGAAATCCGCCTGGAAAAAGATGGCTATTATTCAGCCTCATCCGAAGTTCAGGTGAATGCTAATTCAACTGAAAATATTTATATCAATATGGAAAGTATTATCGTTCAGAAAGTAGTTCTGCTGGAAGACTTCGCTAATGTTAGCTGTACGCCATGCGTCATTTCAAATCAGATAATTGAAAAATTAGCTAATGAGACTTTTGGTGAGACCCGGCTGGTTGTTGTAAAATTTCCTACGAACTTTCCATCACCAGTTGATCCATTTTATTTGGCGAGTTCACAGGCATGCGACACGAGATTAGAATTCTACAACCCGATATTTATTGCCCCGACTGTTATAATCGATGGTATAAACAGACCGACAGCAACGGATGAAGAATCAGTTGTTTCTGCCATTAATGAAAGATTGCATGTAGAATCCCCATTTGAGCTTACAGTAACAGATATCATTGTAAATAACCGGTTGTCAGTTAGCATATTTGTTAAGTGCCTTAACGCCGATGCGGTGAATTATGAGAATCTTGTGTTGCATACAGTTTTAACCGAAACGGATATTACTTTTGATAGTCCGCCAGGGTCCAATGGCGAAACCAGTTTTTATAATGTTATGAGAAAAATGCTGCCCAGTTCCGATGGTGAAATTGTTACTCCCTTAGGGAACAGGGAAGAGCGACAATATATCTGGAATACGGAAACAAGTAATAACTGGCAAAAAGACAATTTGCATGTTGTTGTCTTTTTGCAGGACAGGGTAACTAAAAATATTTATCAGAGTGCAGTTTCTGATTAGGAGAAGCGGTATCACTATATAAATACATCACACTCTTAAAATCATGAGGAGAGCACATGGGAAGAGTTTACTTTTTTTTACTACTTGCGTCATTTTTTTGTAGTTCTGTAGTTTTTGGACAAACATTCTTTCAGGAAAATTTTAATGAAAATCTTATGCCCCCTACCGGTTGGACGACAGAAGGCAATAATGCCCATTGGGAAATGAATAATTCAAAACTTGCTGGCGGCGAAGCTCCGGAAGGAAGGTTTAATTGGAGTCCATCGGAAAATTCAACTTTTCGTTTAATTTCTCCAACAATTGATTTAGCCGGATATTCAGTGGTTGGTGTTACTTTTAAACATTTTATTGATCATTATTCTAGCACTATACAAGTAGGTGTGGATGTTAGAACTGATGGAGGGGACTGGACTAACTTGTGGGAAATTACTCCTGAGAGTAATGTAGGACCAGAAGTTGTCTTGTTTGGAATTTCAGATCAGGTGGGAAGTGCAAATGTTCAGTTGAGCTGGTATTATAAGGGAACGACTGATAATATTGATTACTGGTATCTGGATGATATAGAATTATTTGTTCCTACCATAAAAGATGCTGCTGTAAGTTCTATAATTTTACCAACACAGGTAGATCCTCAAACTCAAATAACTCCTGAAGCAGTTATTTCCACTTTAGGGCTTGGCGGTACTTTTGAGGTAAAGTGTGAAATATTTCTAAATGATCAGATGCTATATGAATCTGTTAAGACTTTGTCAAATGTTTCCGCAGTTTCTATGACACAGGTTGTTTTCGATTCCTTTACTCCAACTCAATCTGACGAATTATTCAAGGTAGTAGTAACTACTATGTGGGGGGATGATAGCAATAGCGAAAACGATGAGACCACCACTCATTTTACCTCAAACACCTCAGATAGAGTTGTATTGTGGGAACAGTTCACAAACTCATCGTGCGGATATTGTGCTCCATTTAATGTGGAATTGACACCAGCTCTCAATAATCTGGGTTATGCTAGTGTAATACCCATTAATTATCATGTTTGGTGGCCTGGGGAAAACGATCCTTTTTATCAGGCCAATACTGTTGACCCTAGAAGCAGAACAACTGATTACTATGGTGTTTCAGGCGTACCAGCCCCGTTTTGTGATGGGAGCAGTTATGGTGCCGGGAGTAGTACTGAAGAAATTGAAAATTATGTAATGGCAAGAAAAGCAATTAAAACCGGTGTCGAGATAATCCCAATAGTTTCATTATTGGGTGAACATGCTGTCTTTCATGTTCAGGTTAATGCAACCGGCGGCATAATTCCTGGGATTTACAAATTACATTGCGTTGTTATAGAAAGTGGATTCCAATATACAACTCCACCTGGTTCTAATGGAGAAACGGAATTTGATTGGGTTATGCGAAGAATGTATCCTGGGGCAACTGGTACTACGATTAATATTAGCAAAGGGGAAACTCTTAACATTTCTGTGGAAGCGAACCTGGAAAGAATATGGAGAAAACCAAACATTGCCTATTTAGTTTTTGTCCAGAATGATGAGACGAAAGAAATCATTCAAGCTGCAGTTACTACAACCGTTACAGATATTGAGGATATAAAAGAATTACCATTAACTTTTGGACTGGCTCAGAATTATCCGAATCCGTTCAATCCTTCTACCGTAATTAAATATCAAATCCCAGAGTCATCAATAGTAAGTCTAAAAGTATTTGATATGCTTGGCAGAGAAATAAAAGTTTTGGTAAATGAGCAGAAAAATGCTGGTGAATACTCCGTTGAATTAGATGCATCACAATATTCAAGTGGTGTTTATTTCTACGAATTAAGATGCAACAATTTTGTCAATTCGAGAAAAATGTTATTAATGAAATAATTTTTAATCTATTAAGGAATCTGAAATGAAATTAAGGTTTTTCGTGTTATTTTTCTTTTTTACTCTTTATTCAGCAGTATCTGCACAAACATTTTCGGTTACGGTTGATAACGTTTCAGTTAATGGTGATGTTGGAGATGAGTTGGTTGTCCACATGACTATGAAAAACATAACTTCCAGTGATCTTGTTTTATATATGGTCAGGAGCATTAATGATCAACCCCTGGAATGGTCCAGTACTTTCTGTTTTACCTTTTGCTATCCGCCAACACTCGATAGCCTCGTTACAGAGCCTGTTTTTAGCAGTTCACCTCTTGCCGCTGGTGAGGAAAGAATTCTGGAGTTTCATGTCTTTGCTCTAACGACAGGCGGGACTGGCAATTACCAAATTAAAATCGGTGATTCAAGAAGCGGCCAGATTGAAGTCATCAATTTAGTTGCTACAACAGAAACAACCGGTTTTGAAAATGCAACTTTATTGCCAAATGGTTTTAGTCTTGAGCAGAATTATCCAAATCCATTTAACCCGACAACCTCCATTTCATATTCCCTCACAGAAGCTGGCTATGTTTCTTTTGCGGTATTTGATGCTTTAGGTAAAGAGGTTAAAGCCATCAGCGAAGGTTATAGAAATACCGGAAGTTATAAACTCCATTTTGACGGGAATGATTTGTCCAGTGGAATATATATATATCAGCTTAGTGTAAATAATAAAATTCTTTCTAAAAAGATGTTATTGGAGAAATAGATGAAAATAATGTCGATTGCTCTAATTGTTCTTTGGATGTCGGTTGGAATATATGCCCAGGATGTTGACAAGGCGCCAAATTTTATGTTGGAAAATATTGATGGTGATTTGGTTGAGCTGAATGATTATCTGGGCGAATCACCTATACTCCTTAGTTTTTGGGCTACCTGGTGTAAACCTTGCCATGAAGAAATGGTGCAGCTTAACAGAATTTATGAGGAGTATGAATCTGAAGGTTTTGTTATGCTGGCAATTTCAACCGACAACGAAAAAAGTATTGCAAAGGTAAAACCCTTCATAAAATCTAAAGGATACTCTTTTGAAGTTCTTTATGATACTAATCAGGAGGTTTCAAGAAAGTATTATGCTCAGATGGTGCCTTATACTGTCATTATCGATAAGAGCGGAGAGATCGTCTATTCACATATGGGATATAAGAAGGGTGATGAAAAGAAAATCGAAGAACTAGTAATAAATATCTTATAGTTTTAGGTTAATAGCCCCGGATCAAAGTTCGGGGCTATTAAGTTGAGCTGATTTTCAAAACGTATGGCATGATATTCTTTTTAACTGAACACGTTAATTTTAGTCCATAGCATTCTGATAACAAAATTCTAAAAAAAATGAAAAAAACATCCAAAACAGTAATATCGATTCTTGTTCTATCGTTCCTGTTGGTTTCTGGTAATTTGAAAATTTACGGACAGTCAATCGAACTTCCGAATGGATTAGGTATATCGAACCAACTTGAATATGCTTATGATTCACAAAAAGATCTTGAAATCCTGGAAAACTGGTTGAACCTTGATTACCGGAATGGAATATTCTCTACCGGATTTCGTTTGGATGTCTTTCAACCAAATGATCCGAATCCTTCAATAAGCAGAGGGAAAAACCGATTCGCTGATATTGCCTACAAGTATGTTCAGGCAGATATCGGAAACAAGAGGGAAGGATTACAAATCCGGGTTGGAAATTATTATGCCTTATTTGGTCGTGGAATGCTTTTGAAGAGTTACGAGGATAGGAGTCTTAGAGTTGACAACAATCTGATGGGAGTGAAACTACTCGCTAATTATTCTGATTTCCAATTGACCGCTTTAGCTGGCATGCCTGAAAATGCAGATGCTGAGCGGAAGGATTTAATTCATGCTGTTGATCTTGAATACCGTGGGATAAAGAAAGTTAAACTTGGGGCTTCAGTTGTATCAAATCTACCGCAAACAGAAGCTAACGCAAGGACGACTCTGGCATCCCTTAGAACAGCAACCAGTCTTTGGAATTTTGATTTCTATGGGGAATATGGAATTAAAAAAAATAACCAAATTGAAGAAACGGTATTTGGCGGTAATGAAAGTATAGTTGGAAATGCATTTTATGGTAATCTGAATTTTTACTATGGTCCTTTCTCTTTAACAAGCGAATATAAGTACTACGATAATTTTGCTCTGATGTCCAATGACGGAACGGTAATATATAATACACCCCCGGCTGTGCGAAAAGACTACCAGTACATTTTGCTTAACAGGCATCCGTCGCCACTCGACCAGAATAACGAGCAGGGCTTCCAGTTAGAGGCGAGTTTGAATCTTAGTGAAGACACTTATTTCTCAGCTAATTACAGTGAAACAAAAACGCTTAACAGCGGTTCCTATTACCAGCGGATCATGAGCAGCAATGTTATACCCAGAATGCAGTTTAAGGAATTTTATGTTCAGGGTTTCCACGCCTGGTCAAAAGATGTTAAAACTATAGTCGGGTTTGGATATAACGAAGAGCTATCCACAAATACAAAAAATATTACTCCAATTCTGGAGAACAGGTTTTACCTTGACGACATGAATACTCTTAAAGTGATACTGGAACACCAGCAGACAACAAACAATTTCTCTGGTGAGAAGAAGTTTGATGATGTTCTTGTTCTTGAGTATTTAAGATCTCCAAAATTATCGATTTCTTTTGTAACAGAAATGGAAACAACCGAACCGGAAGAGGGTAGACTAGTAAGGAAGTTTTGGACCTTTATTCAACTTGGTTATCAATTGGGTGAACATACTGATTTGTCCTTCCTCGTTGGTTCCCGGCAGGCAGGGAATATTTGTATTGGAGGTGTCTGTAGGTATGAGCCCGAGTTTAATGGTGTAGAATTAAAAATGGTGACAAGATTATTTTGATGCAGTTAATCGGTTAGGTCTTGTATTTTAGAGGGTGAGAAAATTTGGTAAAAGGTAGAGTTGTAGCTCTGCCTTTTTTATTTAATCAATTCTTTCAGGTTTTGGTACCCTGACTTACTAACAGGAAGCGTTTGCCCGTTTGTAAGTGTAAGTTTGTAACTGTCCTTTCCTATCAAATCAACCTGCTTCAGAAGATCAACATTAACAATATAAGATCTGTGAATTCTAATGAATCTATCAGGGTCAAGATGCTCTTCGTAAAACTTCATGGTTTTTTTCTTAAGGTATTTTCCCTCGTTAGTAACAATGGAAACATAGTCATCCTGTGCTTCAAGGTAATTTAACTTTTCAACCGGAATGATATTTATCTTGGAATCTGATTTGATTACGATGCGTGAAAGTTTTTCAGGGTTTTCATCAATAGATTCAATTAAACCTGAAATTTGGCTGGAGTTATCACCAGTTGATTGTATCTTTTGCACAGCTCGTTCAAATGCCTCATCAAACCGCTCGCTGGAAAATGGCTTCAAAAGATAATCGATTGCATTGACCTCAAAAGCCTTTAAAGCGTATTGGTCAAACGCCGTTGTGAAAATTATTGTGGGTGATTCATCTAAAAGTTCCAGCATCTCAAATCCATTTATCTTTGGCATTTGAATATCAAGGAAAACGAGATCCGGTTTATGCTGGTTAATGGCTTTTATCCCTTCAAAACCATTGTTGCAGACTTCTACAATTTCCACATTCTTATCTTTAAGATAGTTCTTTACAATATCCTGAGCCAGTTTTTCGTCATCAATGATAATTGCTTTAATTTTTGATGTGTTCATGCTTCTGCCTTTTGTGTTGGGATTAAAACATTTGCCGTGTAAACATTTCCTAGTTTTTTGGTAGTCAATAAACCTTCCTGATTATACATAAGTTTAAGTCGATTGGCAATATTTTTCAAACCAATGCCTTCACCCTTGTTTGCAACAGATTCCGGGTCAAAGTTATTTTCCACGCTAATCTTTAGATATTTATCTTCCGGAATGCAACTGATCTTTATAGTAACTAATTCTATACTTTCATAAACTCCATGCTTTATGGCATTTTCGAACAATGGCTGTAAAATCATACTTGGCACTTCAATATCAAGACACTTCCCGGATATTTCTTCTTTATAAGTAAATTTATCTCCAAAACGGATTTTCTCAATATCCAGGTAAAGTCTAACTGTATTTAGTTCCTCTTTGAGAAGGTTTTTCTGTTTTTCGTTTTTCGAAAGTGTATTCCTCAAAAAGTTGGAAAGTTTAATTGTCATCTCCTGCGCGCGTTTTGGGTCACTTAATGTGAGGGATGAAATTGAATTAAGACTATTAAAAATAAAATGAGGGTTTATCTGGTACTTAAGAGTCCTGAGTTCCGATTCATTTACCAGAGACCTAAGTTCAGCTTCTTTCAACTCTTTTTCTTTATAATTGGTATAGTAGATGGTCACATAGTTAATCGAAACAGTGATACAGTAAAACAGTATGCCAATTAAGAACCTCCAGAATAAAGAGGCATCAAGAAACTTTAGGTAAAAAATATCTTCAGCGTAGAATTTGCTTAGGAGAAAATATCCGGACAGGACCCAAAGACCTGATGTTATGGTAGCCGCAGCCAGATGATTGGTTAAAATTTTAGCTGATGAACTATGTTCAAAAGAAATAAATTTAGTAGGATACCAGAGACTTAGCCCAATAAAGAAATATAATGCGTTAAATATAAGTGCATCAGCAATGGCTATTTCAAATTCTATATCCTGTACGAAAAAGAGCATTAATAAGTGGGCAAGGGCTAACATAGCCCATGCCAAAGCGTATACAATTGTAATTCTTGAATTTTTAATGAAGGGATTTCCCATCAAGTTGCCTCTTAATTTTTTACTTCACCACCGCCAAATAATACAAAGCCTTTAATTACTAATGCCCTGTCGTCTGCCATCTTGGTGCCTGAATCTCTGAAACGGGTCTCTTCAAATCCACCAAAAATGGTTACAGTTTTTACAATTACACGCCAATCCCGAGGAACAAAAATTTCAACACCACCGAAAATTGCAACAATGTCTAAAACCTGCTCACCCTGGGCCAGTTTTGCGTCATGCAGCATAATGTCCGATCCGCCGAAGATTGAGGTTATACGACCACCCTTAAAATTGTCAGAAGTGATTCTTCTTTTAACTGAATTAAATACCGAAACCACATCAATTGTGTCGCCGCTATCATCATAGGAATTTCCTTCACCTCTAAACTCATTCTTGAACTCATTTTTAAATTCATTCTTAATCTCATTTAATTCATTTTTTACATCTTCTTTGACTCCATAGATATCATTTTTGATGTTGTTCCTATCGTCTTGAAAATTATCCTTAAATTGACCGGTATCACCGTAAACTTTCGAGTGAAAATGAAGTGTCTTATTTCCACGTCTTCGGAGTATTAACGCAAGACCAATTCCAATAAGAATTATTGGCCAAAAGTCGCTGATGAATCCTCTGAAGGAGAAATGCAGGAATCTTGAGGCAACGTTTAGCCCGCCTATTGCCAGGAATATCCATCCGGTTATATTGCGAGAATTATTTGCGAGAATAATAGCACCAATGATTAGAAATATCATCGGCCATGAAAACAATTTAATGGGTGGATAATAATAATCGGGTGTGATATAATACAGCAGATCAAAATTATCTATTAACAGGAGTAAACCAAAAAGAACAAGAATAACTCCAACCCAATTTCTACTACCATTTGAATGTGTCATTTTGAGCCTCAGTAAAAAAAGTTAGAAAGATTTTATTTCGCCACCACCAAAGATAACTACTCCTCGTATGGTTAGTCTTTTACTTTTGTCATAAGCCAGATTAGGATCCTTAATTCGTTTATCACCAAATCCGCCAAAGATTGGTGTTACATCTATATTTACGTTCCAGTCTCGGGGAACCAAGATAGTTGATCCTCCAAATAGGGCTGTTATTTCAAGGACATTGTCTCCCTCTGCCAGTTGGCATTCCGTTAGCCTTATTTCTGAGCCGCCAAAGATCGCTACGATACGACCGCCTTTGAAATTGTCAGAGTGAAATACCTTGGAGCCTCCCCCGAAAACTGAAACATCTTCAATAAAATCATCTATACTGCCCTTATCCGTAGTGCCTTCAGAACCCTTCCTTCCAAAATGTCCGCTCCAGGTTTTCTTTTTGAACAGAATTGAAAGACCTATAATGACTAATATTAGTGGCCATAGTTCAGGATAGTAATTGAATAAACCTATGGCAAGAAATATTAACCCTGCAGTTTTGTCGCGAGTCGAAGAAAGTAATATTAAACCGATGATTATGAATATCATCTGCCATTCAAAAATAAAATCGGGTAATTCAAAGTATATTATGTCATAATTGTCGAGAAGAAATAATCCTCCTAATACGATTAGTATCGCACCAATTACAACTCTTGTTGAAAGTAATGAATTCTTATCCATGATTTGTACCTCCTATAATCGTTGGTTCAAATGTAAGGTGATAATGACTATTTGGAAATAACAAATCGGCGAATGCGGTTGTATTATCGGTAAATGCTCCATTTGGAGTCTGTTCTTACGAAGTTTGTTGTATTTGACCGGTTTATTTGCTTTTTTTGTTCGAAGAAAGTTATAGATGAGGTGTAATGGTTGTTCAAAGTACTCTCAAACAATTACGATTAGGAATTGTTGCATTACTGACAACAATTTGTATTGGCACTTTCGGATATATGATTATCGAAGATATGAATATGTTCGAATCCTTCTACATGACGATGATAACGATTTCCACAACCGGTTTCCAGGAAGTGCATGAGTTATCCAGAACAGGAAGGGTATTGACAATCTTCTTGATTATTACTGGTTTTGCAGGTATCGCTTATACTGGTGGTCGCGGAGTACAATTATTGATTGAAACACAAATCTTCAGGAGAAGAAGGATGAGCAAGAAACTGGAAAACTCTCAGCAGCATTATATAGTATGTGGTTATGGAAGAATGGGAGTGCAGATTTGTGATGCATTGCATGAGGCCAAGATTCCTTTTGTAATTGTAGAAAAAGACAGCATTACAGTAGAAAAAATTCTGGAGAGAGGGTATCTTTTTGTTTATGGGGATGCTTCAAGCGATGAAACTTTATTAGAAGCTAACATCAAAAATGCCAAAGGGTTGGTTTCGGTTATCGGAACTGATGCCGAAAATGTTTTTACAACACTTTCTGCACGTGAGCTTAACCCCAATCTGTTTATTGTTGTACGCGCAATTGAAGAGGGAACGGAATCAAAGTTAATGAAAGCAGGAGCAAACAGGGTAGTAAAACCTTATGAACTAGGTGGCAGTAGAATGGTGCAATTGCTATTGCGCCCGGGCGTAATAGATTTTATAGAAGGTATAGCGCGCCGGGAAGATATTGATATTCATCTTGAAGAGCTGAAAGTTCATGAACATTCTCCCTTGGTAGGAAAAACCCTGGCAGACTCACCTATACGAAAAGAGCTAAATATCCTTGTTGTTGCCATCATAAAGGAGAGCAATGAATTTATTTATAATCCTACCGGATCGTGCAAGATTGACAAAGGCGATAAACTAATTGTCATTGGTAAATCAGAGAATCTTCCAAAATTGAATGATTTATGCGCAATAGATTAATTATTCTTCACCTTCAGGCAATAAATCAATATGTTCACCCGCCGGTAGTTCGTGAACATCTTTAAGTTTTCTTTCTATGGCTCTGGTACGTACGGATGCCGTGTCAATAACACTACTTGCTTCCTGTAGTTTTTTCTGCGTCCGATCCAGTACATCACCAAATTTTCCGAATTCAGTTTTTACTTCGCCTAAAATCTTCCAGACATCACTTGATCTCTTTTCAATTGCTAAAGTTCTGAATCCCATTTGCAGACTATTCATAACCGCTAGAAGATTTGTTGGCCCGGCAATAGTAATCCTATATTCTCGCTGAATAAAATCAGATAAACCCGGTCTTCGCAATACTTCAGCATATAATCCTTCAATTGGTAAAAACATGAAAGCGAAATCGGTGGTGTGTGGTGGATCGAGATATTTGGTGGAAATACTTTTAGCCTCAAGTTTTATCCTGCTTTCAAGTGCTTTTGCGGCAGCCTCAACCATTTCAGGATTAGCTAAATCCTGGGCATCAACAAGACGCTGATAATCTTCCAGTGGGAATTTAGCATCAATAGGAAGCCATACAACATCATCCTTATCTTCATTCCGGCCTGGCATCTTGATAGCTATTTCAACACGATCGTTACTGCCCTTTTTTGTTGCAACATTTTTGGCATACTGTTCCGGTGCAAGGACTTGCTCAATGAGGTTTTCCAGCTGATACTCACCCCAGGTGCCTCGTGTCTTTACGTTAGTAAGTACACGTTTCAAGTCACCAACGCCTGTTGCAAGGTTCTGCATTTCTCCCAGTCCTTTATGAACCTGTTCAAGACGCTCACTTACAATTTGGAAGGACTCGCCTAAACGTTTCTCCAGAGTTGAATGGAGTTTTTCATCAACTGTTACACGCATTTCTTCAAGTTTTTGGCTGTTGTTGTCCTGAATCTCTTTTAGCTGGGACGAAACTTTTTCTTGAAGCTTGTCAAATTTCTCTTCACTTTTTTCAGTAAGTTTATCCAGTCTTGTGGTCAATTGGTCACTTATCATTTTGAATGAGTTGCTCAGTTCTTCCCTTTGGCTTTTTGAACTCTCGGAATTTTCAGATCTGCTTCGGGAGAAGTCATCTTTAATTGCTTTATCCAACCGGTCGATGTTATTAACCAGGCTAGCCGTTATTTCTTCAGTATTCTCTTTCGTTTCAAACTGTTTTACTTTTTTGTAAATTAACAGCAGAAATAGCAGCGTAATGATTGATATTACAATTGAAATGATTGGTATAAATTCGGTCATCGTTTCTCCATTGTTAAGCGCTTGAAATTTAACCATATCAGAACTGAATCTAAATAAGAATATATAAGATTATGAAAAAAAGTAAAATAATATTTGGCGTAACAGCTACTCTAATAATTTTTGTCATTGCCCTGGTACTCTTTTCATATTACATGTTAGGCAAATACATGCCGGTGTACGAAGGAGAAGTTGAAGTTGCAGGAATAACGAACACCGTGAAAATTTACCGTGATTCTGTTGCTGTGGCTTATATTGATGCTGAGACAGAACTTGACGCTTCTTTTGCCTTAGGTTTTGTTCATGCACAGGAGAGGCTTTTTCAGATGGATATGCTTCGGCGGGCAGGTGAGGGCAGATTGAGTGAAATTCTGGGAAGCAAGACTATTGAATATGATAAAATGTTCAAGACACTTGAACTTTATGAAACGTGTGTAAATCACTATAACCAGCTAAGTGAAAAATCACGATCATATCTTGAAGCCTACGCAAAAGGTGTTAATGCTTTCATTAAAGAAGCTTCTGGCCACCATAGCCTGGAATTTGACGTTCTTGGTTACGATCCATACGAGTGGAAACCGGAACATAGTTATTTAGTTAGTAAATTTATGGCATGGCAACTTAATATTGGGTGGTGGTCCGACATCTCTTTTGCTCATCTTATTCAGAATATCGACCCTGAAAAAGTAAAGGAGATAATCCCTGATTATGAGGAAAATGCTCCTACCATTATTCCAACAAATTACAAAAATCAGCTAAGGGTGAGTCTGGATTATATAAATCTCAACAAAGAGTTTAGAGAATTTTTCGGTTTGTCGGGGACACATATTGGATCTAATAACTGGGTAGTGAATGGGGAAAAGTCAGAAAGTGGAAAAGTAATTATTGCCAATGACCCGCATCTTGGGCTTAAAGCACCAGGCACCTGGTTGGTGGTTGTTATAAAAAGTGATAATTGGAATGTTTCCGGTTTCACCTTGCCCGGCTCGCCCGGAGTTGTTATTGGTAAGAACGATAATATATCCTGGGTACTAACAAATGTAATGGCTGATGACTGTGATCTTTACCTTGAGAATATTAATAATGAAACCAACGAGTATTTACTTGATGGTATGTGGAAAAAGCTTTCGGTTATAAAAGATACGATAAATGTAAAAGATTCATCAAGTGTTATATTTGATATCAGAAAGACCCATCGCGGTCCTATAATTAATGATATCCATTACTATAATACATTTTACAAAAATGGAAAGAAGCCGGAATCCCCAATTAGTATGCGCTGGACAGCTCATGATTTTAGTGATGAAGTTAATGCCCTGTTGTTGGTAAATTATGCAACAGACTGGGAAAGTTTTAAGGAAGGAGTAAAACATTTCACTGTGCCGGGCCAGAATTTTGTTTATGGAGATAAGGATGGCAACATCGGCTACATTTGCGCAGCAAAACTGCCAATAAGAAATAATCTTAGTCCAACTATGGTTTATGATGGAACAACAACGCTCGATGATTGGAAAGGCTTTGTACCGTTTGAAGAAATGCCAATGTTGTTCAATCCTGCTCAAAATTATATTGCTTCGGCAAATAATAAAACAATAAAGGATTTCAGATACCATATCACTAATACCTGGGAACCACCATCAAGGATTAAAAGGATTGAAGAATTGTTGACAGCGAAGGAGAAGCATAATCTGGAGGATTTTAAGAAATATCAGAATGATTTATATTCTCACCATGCCAGGGTTATTACTCCTTACATTCTGGATGCATTTAAAGGATTTGATTTGAAGGATAAGAATCTGAAATTGAGTCTTGAATTACTAAAAAAGTGGGACTTCGTTTTTCATCAAGATAGCCAGGTTCCAGCTATTTTTGCCGTTTTCTACCAAAACCTCTTAAAAGAAATATTTCAGGATGAAATGGGTGAAGAAGTATTTAAGGAATATGTTTTTCTGTCAAATGTGCCATACAGGGTGATTAAACAACTATTGCAAAACCCCTGTTCTGACTGGTTTGATAATGTAAATACAAGAAAGCGTGAAGCGAGAGATGAAATTATAAGAAAATCTCTTGCTGACGCACTTACTCAACTTGAACAAAAACTAGGCGCTAATTTGGTTTCATGGCAGTGGGGCAAGCTTCATACTGTCACTTTCGAACATCCATTCCATGGAATATCATCGGTTCTTGACGAGCTTATAGATATTGGACCATTCCCAATTGGAGGTGACGGAACAACCGTATTTAATACGGAATATTCTTTTACAGAACCTTACAAAAACACACTTGGACCCTCTATGCGTTTCCTTTATGATTTTAACAATCCTGATGTATTTGAGTTTATCACTACCACGGGTCAGTCAGGGCATATCATTAGCGATCATTATAATGACATGACCCAAAAGTGGCTGTCTGGCGATTATATTAAAGTAAATACTGATTTCAAAAGTAATGAGTCTGATTTAGACCTTTTATTGCTGGTACCATCTAAAGGATATTAATAAGTCTATGCAGATTGTCTGATAATATGTTAAATTACTGATTCATATTTCTAATAGGAAGTTATGAAAGTTATCGAGCATCTTGCGAAAGCAAATAATACACTAATTAGTTTCGAAATAATTCCTCCAAAGCGTGGAGGCAATGTAGGGCAGATAATGTCTGTATTAGAGGATATTACAAAGTTCAATCCTCCATTTATTGATATTACCAGCCATGCTGCCGAAGTCGTTCATGAAGAGGATTTACACGGCGAATTTAAGATGAAAATTAAGCGTAAACGTCCTGGCACTTTAGGAATATGCGCCTTAATTCAAAATAAATATAACATCGATGCAGTTCCTCACGTAATATGTCAGGGCTTTACCAGGGAAGAAACTGAAGATTTTCTCATCGAATTACATTATCTGGGAATTGACAACGTCCTTGCTATTCGCGGGGATGAAAGTTCTTTTCAAAAACCCCTAAAATATGGACGAAGCATTAATCAGAATGCCAGCCAACTGGTTCATCAGATATCGGATATTAACAAGGGTAAATATATTGAAGACTCCTTACTTGACGCAGAACCCATGAACTTTTGTGTTGGAGTAGGTGGATATCCGGAAAAACATTTTGAGTCCCCAAACATTCAGTCAGATATAGAAAACACCAAAATGAAAATTGAGTCTGGTGCGGATTACATCGTGACACAGATGTTTTACGATAACCAAAAGTTTTTTGACTATGTTGATCTCTGTAGAAAAGAGGGTATTGATGTTCCGATTATACCCGGGCTAAAAATTATTACAGCAAAGAGTCAATTATTTAATATTCCTAAAAATTTTCACATTGATGTTCCAAAAGAATTGGCTGATGAAATTAATAGCGCTAAACCTGAACATGTTGTTGATGTTGGTGTAGAATGGGCGCAAAAACAAGTAGAACAGCTGTTGAATAAAAACGTTCCGGCCATTCATTTTTATATTATGCAAAATACCGGACCCATAAAAAAGCTTCTATCGAAACTAAACTTGTAGATAAATGAAACTTATATCAAAAAAGAATTCAGTAATAAATCGGGGGCGGATAATCAGAAAGCTCAAGTGGGGGGTTGCCGGGTGTGGTAACTTTCTCGAAAAAACTTTACTTCCATCCCTTCAGCAACTCAAAAGGAGTAAACTTGTTTCTGTTTATAGCTCTAATCTTGGCAGAGCAACAGAAATTGCCGAAAAATATTTTGTTAAAGATGCTTTCAATAATTTTGATGATTTTCTGAGCAGTGATATAGATGCTGTTTATATTGGAAGTATCAACTCAGATCATTACGATCAGGTACTAAGGGCTGCCAGGGCAGGGAAACACATTCTTTGTGAAAAACCAATGGCTATTAACTCCATTCAGGCACAGGAAATGGTTGATGTCTGTCGTGAGAATAATGTACAGTTAATGATTAATTATAGTCATAAGTTTCATCCACTGGTACTTAAGACAAAAGAATTAATTAAGAAGGGAATGCTTGGTAAAATCATTTCAATTTCAGTTTCTTTCAATATTGACCTACCGCCGAGCCAGAATTTTCGATTTAAAAAATCTAAAAGTGGAGGAGGAGCATTGTGGGATCTTGGAACTCACATGCTGGATTTGCTTGGATTTTTGGGGGGAGAAATTACTGAAATAAAAGGTTTTACTGATAATGTTATTTATAAAAGCGAAGTTGAAGATTTCGCAAATGCTGTTATTAAGTTCGAGAAAAGCGGATACGGTCAGTTGAGTGTTTCTTACAATAGTAAACGCGCTTTTAACCGAGTTGAAATTCTTGGTTATAATGGATCAATTTGTATTGAAAATCTGATCGGCAGAAAGGATATGCCAGCAAAGTTAATAATCGATCTTGCAGGTGAGGGACGAAAATCTTTTCGTAAGAGAGCAAACAAACAGCTGCATCTTTTAAGAAGTGTTCAAAAGGCATTTTTATCAGGGGAACCTTTACCATACTCCGGTGATGATGCGCTAAAAAATATAAAGCTTATAGAAGAATTGGAAAGAAATGTCACTAATGTCTGATTATGAGAATGCACGTGCTGAACTTGTTGATGCATGCCATAAAGTTTACGAAAAAGGTTTCGTAACAGCCTACGATGGCAATTTATCGGCGCGATTAGATAGTGAGAGAATCCTTATTACTCCTTCCGGAAAATGTAAGGGTGAAATTGAGGCGGCGGACTTATTAGAGATTGACTACAGAGGTAATTTGGTTGGTGGAAGGGGGAAGGTTTCTACGGAGGCTAAAATTCATCTGCTCGCCTACACTAAAAGAAAAGATATTGACGCAGTTATTCACTGCCATCCGGTTTATTCAACAGCATTTGCAACTGCAGGCGAGGGATTTACAAGGGGTGTCTTCCCCGAGGTGATACTTGCTCTGGGTAAAGTTCCACTCTGTAAGTACGGAACACCATCAACCGAGGAATTACCAAATTCAATGCTGCCATATATAGAATTTTCATGGGCGATGCTTTTTGAAAATCATGGGGCGATTACCTTTGGGAAAAATATAAAGGGCGCCTACTACAGGATGGAAAAATTAGAACAATCGGCAAAAACATTATACATTGCTCGTACACTTGGAAGAGAAAAAAACCTTCCCCTGCTGAAGGTTAAGCAATTATACAACATAGCAGAAAGCACTTACGGGATTAAAATAGATCCGAGAAACAGAGTTGATTAACTAAACTATTAAGACTAATTATGAAAAATAAAAAATTAAGAGTTGCGCTTCTGGTCGGCGGTGCCTCACCGGAAAGACCGGTTTCAAAGGATTCATCCAAAGCTGTTCATGGAGCTTTGCTTTCACTGGGATACGAAGTAAAAGTAATCGATCCTGCTTATGGTATTAATCAGCCCGACGAGGTTGAAAAATATTTTATCAAAGAGGAGTTCGCCCAGGTAAGTTCTGAGAATTATATAGAAGCATTAAACAAAGAAGCGCTAAGAGATATTGATGTTGTTTTTTTAGGACTCCATGGTAAGTGGGGGGAAGATGGAACAGTACAGTCGATTCTGGACTTGAACAACATCAGATACACAGGCTCGGGTGTACTTGCAAGCTCACTGGGAATGGATAAGAATTTATCAAAGGTGATGTTTCAGCATTACGATGTCCACACTCCTAAGTGGTTCGTTTATAATGCGGGTGACAAGAATATTAATACAGTGAAAGAGAAAATTAAAAAGTTTTTTGGCTTCCCCTGCATTATCAAACCGAATGATTCCGGTTCAACAATTGGATTAACTGTGTGTCGTGGCGCTACCGAGGTTGAGAAGGCCCTGGAAGATGCTGTTTCAGTTTCTGACAAGGTTATTGTAGAAGAGTTTATCCCCGGACATGAACTGACTGTCGGTGTTATTGGACAACATCCATTACAGCCCCTTGAGATTAAACCCAAGCATGGTTTGTATGACTACGAATGCAAATATACTGACGGTATGAGTCAGTATATAGTTCCGGCAGAATTCCCTTCAGAAGTTCTTAAACATCTTCAGCAGCAGGCTCTGTTAGCTTACAATTCTATTGGATGCTCAAATTATGCTCGTGTTGATTTCAGGGTTAATGAAAAGCATGAATCATACTGCCTGGAAGTGAATACATTGCCGGGCATGACCAGCCATAGTCTTGTTCCAAAAATGGCGAAAGCAGAGGGTATTACCTTCGAAGAATTAATTGATAAGATTATTCTGTCAGCACTTTTATGAAGAACAAGGGGAATTTAATATTTGTAATTATTTACCTTCTCCTGGTCACCGGGCTATTGGGGTATCTTTTTTTTAATGACTATGGTGTACTAAAATATATGCAATTGAAGAGTGAAATATCGATAATACAAGGTGATATCCAAAGCACTGAAAAGAGTATTGAAGAGTTATTAATAGAAATTGACTCTCTTAAAACCAGCCTTAATAAAATTGAGAAAGTCGCACGTGAACGTCACCATATGCTTAAGCAAAATGAGCAGGCCTTCAGAATCCAGGAACATTGAAAACTATATAGTTGAAAACCAATATCGAAATACCACATCAACCACTAGCCGAAAGAATTCGGCCAAACAGTCTTAAGGAATTTCAGGGACAGGAGCATCTGGTTGGTGTTGGTAAACCATTACGGGTGATGATTGAGAATGATTCACTTTCCTCATTTATTCTTTGGGGTCCACCGGGGTCAGGTAAAACAACTATTGCCAGAATAATTTCCCAGGAAACAGAATCTGAGTATTTTAAATTGAACGCAGTATCATCCGGTGTTAAGGATGTGAGAGGCGTTATAGATATAGCAAAGCAAAATGTTCAATATAGCAGAAGAACCTTGCTGTTTATTGATGAGATTCATCGTTTCAATAAAGCTCAGCAGGATGCCCTGCTTCATTCTGTAGAATCGGGCGAGGTTATTCTAATCGGTGCGACGACAGAAAATCCCTCGTTTGAAGTGATACCAGCCTTAAGATCGCGGGCAAGAGTTTTCACTCTGGACGAACTTAGCAAAACTGATCTTGAAAACATTATTTCTTTTGCCTTAAGCAAGGATGTGTTTTTAAAAAAACTGAATATTGTAAAAGTAGATAGTGACTTTTTGATATTTATTTCGGGCGGTGATGCAAGAATACTTCTGAATGTTCTTGAAGCTTCAGTTTTACATGAGTTGGATAAAGATGAAATAATTCTCTCGAAAGAAGTAATTGAGAATGTTGTTCAAAAAAAGAACATTGCCTACGATAAAGATGGTGAAGAACATTATAACGTGATTTCTGCCTTTATCAAGAGTGTTAGAGGCAGTGACCCCGATGCTGCAGTTTACTGGCTGGCTCGAATGCTGGAAGGGGGGGAGGATCCAATATTTATTGCAAGGAGACTGATTGTATTGGCTTCAGAGGATGTCGGCAATGCTTCGCCTAATGGTCTGTTAATCGCAGAGGCTGCATTTAATGCGGTTCATAAAATAGGGATGCCCGAAGCACGGATCATTCTGGCGCAATGTACAACATATCTGGCAAGTTCTCCTAAAAGCAATGCCTCATACGCCGCTATTAACAAAGCAATGAGTGATATTAAGAACCTGCCGGCTTATAGTGTACCTCTTCATTTACGAAACGCCCCCACAAAATTAATGAAAGAGCTTGGCTATGGCGACAGTTACAAGTATTCACACGATTACCCAAACCACTTTGTGGATGCTAAATATTTTCCTGATGAAATGAATCCCAGAGAATATTACAAACCATCCAATCAGGGATTTGAAAAAACGATTCAGGAAAGACTTCGTTTTTATTGGCCCACGCGAAAATATTAACTGATTTTAATAAACATTTTTCCCGGCACCTGTTTAACCAGCCCCATAAATTCTAATTGTAACAGGTGAGCAAGGCACTCGTGCGTGGGAATTGAGGTTTGAGTAGACAATATATCAACATGTTTCGGGTCGGATGACAGATTATCGATTACTTTTTGTTGAAACATATCCAGATCAAAGTCAGGCTTCTTCTTCACATTTTTGATGTCCATTCCACCATAATTAAATTCATCCAGTATATCCTGAGCACAGGAAACAAGTTTTGCCTCACCGCGCTGGATAAGTAGATTCGTTCCCTCACTTTGAGGTACACCTAATTGTCCAGGTACGGCAAAAACCTCTCTGTTCTGACTAAGGGAGTGAGCTGCAGTTTGTACTGCACCGCCGCTTACTTTTGTTTCGATTATAAGTGTTCCTTTAGAAAGCCCTGCAATTATTCTGTTTCGCTTCGGAAAGTTTGGTGCATCGGGTTGAGTCCCAAGTTGAAATTCACTAATGATACACCCACTCTCAGAAATTCTATTAAATAATTTTTTATTCTCGGGAGGATAAATAACATCCAGCCCAGAACCAATAACGGCAATTGTCCTGCCACCCGCATTTAAGGCCGCAGTGTGGGCAATAGAATCAATTCCTCTCGCTAATCCACTTACAATTGTTAATCCTTTTTCGGATAGATCAGTGGCAAATTTGTCAGCTTGTAATTTACCATATTCAGTTGGATTTCTGGTACCTACTACCGCCAATGTCAGATCATCTTTATTAAATAAATCGCCAATAACATAGAGTATTAGAGGTGGGAAATAAATATTTCTTAATAATTCCGGGTAATCATCGTCCCAGTATGTTATAATTCGCGCTTTTAATTTTTGAAGAATTTCTAGATCTCTGCTAAGGTTAGTAAGGAAATTTTCACGGTTTTCTTTAGCCTCCATAATCCTTTTGGAAAGTATTGTATTAAAAGAATTGACTTCAGATAAGTGTGAAATACTTTTTTCAAAAATACTTTCGAAATTGTGGAAATGACGTAATAGTGAAAGGAGTTTTGCGGGGCCAATTCCTTCTATTGATAAAAGTAACCTTAGATCTGCTATGTCTCGTAGGCTTAAGTTGTTCATTTATTACGTATGGAATTTGTTTTATGCTAAATCGATGTCGTCAACTATTGCAGTAATCATGGTATGTACAGGAGCGTTGGCATGCCCAAGTATTTGTTGAACGGCATCTCCCTCTCTTACAACCAGAACTGTATCTCCAATCCCAGAGTCAATTATATCCAAAGCAATCATATCCTCATCGCCAATTAGTGCTCCTTCAGTATTTATCGGGTGCACAATCATCAACTTATGACCGATTAAATGCTCATTCTTGGCAGTTGATACAATGTTGCCTTTAACCTTCGCTAGAATCATTCTCGACAGCTTTTTTCTTTTTATATAATATAGCAAGTGGAAAGATAATAAGATATGCAATAAGTAAGACTACCGGGGAAACACTTAATGATAATGGATTATCCCACGGTCCCTGACTCATTAAAAAGAAACCAATTATTAATAAAAAAAGTCCAATCGAGGCTATAATATAGTTCTCTTTTGTCCATTCAATTCTAAAAGGGGAAATGGCTCGTTTATTCTGCTTTTTTTTCTTTATTACTTTTGCCATAATAACTTCTCACAATTAAATATAAAAAAGCCCAGTGTTGGGGGGGTGACACTGGGCTGAATCACAAACTCAAAGACCATTAGATCTCTTGAAGCTTGGTAACCCAAATATATAAGAAGCTCATCTTATTGTCAAGTCTCTTTATTTCTGAATCTGATAGACTATTTTTCTAATAGTATCAAATTGTAAATATGGGTACTCGTTCCTTAATGAATCAATAGCTTCACTAGCACTGATCTTTTGTATACGAAGATTCTTAAACTTCCTTCTTATTTGATAATCTCTTACAGATTTTTCATTTATAAGATTACGACTGTTTAAAAGTTCGTAAATGTCATCATTAATTAAATCTGCCAATGGATTCAACTTTTGTGCATTGTAGGATAGATCTTTCATTATAACCCCCGGTTATTTTATGATATATGATTAGGACGAATTAGTGTTGTTGTTGTTTTATAATGCCTCAGAAGAACCAACAAAGAAAATATAATAACAATGTAGCAGTATTAGTTCTACACAGCTATTATTACAAATACTGAGGCTTGATCATCAATAAAATAAAGGAACAAGTTCTTTCATTTAATATCTGGTACAAATATATAAAACGAGGATAAAGATGATATGCCATAAACGGGTCATTTTACAAAAAGAAAAAAAATAAATTAATTTTTACTTTTCTCTTGCATTTAAACGAGTTGGACTATAACTTTGGGGCTGTGTTCTTAATGACTATGACGACGATATAAACGGAAAATAAAAAAGAAAAGAATAAAAAGTTTTTTTTATTCTTGACAAAAAGAAAATAATGCACTAAGTTTTGAATCCGTTTTTGATGTACAAAGTTCTTTGACAGAGTGAATGACTAAAGCAAATGCTTTAGAGACAGTAAGCACACGATTACGTGAATATTAAAAAAAAAAGTCAATTTACAACGGAGAGTTTGATCCTGGCTCAGGACGAACGCTGGCGGCGTGCTTAACACATGCAAGTCTAGGGGAAAATTTTCTTCGGAGAATGATTACACTGGCGCACGGGTGAGTAATATATAAGTAATCTACCCAAGGGACAGGGATAACGTCGAGAAATTGGCGCTAATACCAGATAATGCAACGAGATCGCATGGTTTTGTTGTTAAAGTCATTTATGGCACCTTTGGATGAGCTTGTACCTGATTAGCTTGTTGGTGGGGTAATGGCCTACCAAGGCAACGATCAGTAGCTGGTCTGAGAGGATGATCAGCCACACTGGAACTGAGACACGGTCCAGACTCCTACGGGAGGCAGCAGTGAGGAATATTGGGCAATGGACGCAAGTCTGACCCAGCAACGCCGCGTGGAGGATGAATGCCGTAAGGTTGTAAACTCCTTTTGTTAGGGACGAAAAAATAGGTTTGTAGCCTACATTGACGGTACCTAACGAATAAGCCCCGGCTAACTACGTGCCAGCAGCCGCGGTAATACGTAGGGGGCAAGCGTTGTCCGGATTAACTGGGTGTAAAGGGCGCGTAGGCGGGCTTATAAGTCAGAGGTGAAATCCTACAGCTTAACTGTAGAACTGCCTTTGAAACTGTAAGTCTTGAGTGCGGAAGAGAGAGATGGAATTCCAGGTGTAGTGGTGAAATACGTAGATATCTGGAAGAACACCAGTGGCGAAGGCGATCTCTTGGTCCGTTACTGACGCTGAGGCGCGAAAGCGTGGGGAGCAAACAGGATTAGATACCCTGGTAGTCCACGCTGTAAACGATGAATACTAGGTGTTGGACCGTATGGTTCAGTGCCGCAGCTAACGCACTAAGTATTCCACCTGGGGAGTACGATCGCAAGGTTGAAACTCAAAGGAATTGACGGGGGCCCGCACAAGCAGTGGAGCATGTGGTTTAATTCGATGCAACGCGAAGAACCTTACCTGGGCTTG
>Ga0180007_10002132_pt1 | contig 24307 bp, 34 predicted proteins | sample MM_PC_MetaG_FD_121122 | JGI IMG/M metagenome (GOLD analysis project Ga0180007, IMG submission 121122) | Groundwater microbial communities from the Aspo Hard Rock Laboratory (HRL) deep subsurface site, Sweden - MM_PC_MetaG | ecosystem: Environmental > Aquatic > Deep subsurface > Groundwater... | reverse complement strand
TTGAAAAAGAAAGAAGAAAGAAAGTAATAAATGAGTATAATATACTAGTTAGCCGCTTAGTTCAATTCCTTTAGTGGCTATAAATCAAGTAATTATAAAAAGGGGTTAAAAATGCCATTAATGAGATGTACAAATAATGGGGTAAGTGGATGGAAGTTTGGAGAGTCTGGAAAATGCTATACTGGTCCGGATGCCAAAAAAAAAGCTGCTAAACAAGGTCGTGCCATAGAAGTAAACAAATCAAAGGGTTTAATAGAAAAAGTTATAGAGAATTTAAATGTTCAACAAGATACTAGACAATCTTAATTATATAATATTTATTTTGATTATTTTATTTGTTATATTTGTAATAGTGCCGTTATACTGTCAAAAGGCATATAGTCAAGAATATATCTTTGACGATACCCCTTTAGAAAATGTTAATAAGTTTATAGAGCAGGAAAAAGTGGAAATTGAAAAAGTCCTTGGTCCAATATGGAATAGACAACTTTCAGAACCTTTGTCAATGAGACAGTTTTTAGCACAACAAGATTTTGATAGAAGAACACGCAATATAATTAATCAACACGTTGGGTATAGGCCAGTAATTATATGGTTGCCACAAGGTGCTAATTTTACAACACAAGTCAATGTGTCTGGAGATAGAAGATATATTAGATATAGTGGAAGTCCAATGTTTTCTGGTATTAGTAGAGTTAATACATTTAGTTATCAAAGAGTTACGCCATAAGCGTGTCGTGTCTCAAGAGTAGTCAACGCTGAGCATCGTTGGACAGAGATACGATGGGGCTCTGCTCATTTTTGAAATTTTGTATGGTTTTCTCAAAATTTAACTCAAGATTTTTGAGAGTTTTGACGATAATATATAAGGAAGTAATCCGAACTGGCTAAGGAAACTGTCCTGAAAACAGTTGATCGAAAGATTTAGGGGTTCGATTCCCTTTGCTTCCGCCGCCCCTTATTAATGGTTTGTACGATTGTTTTGTAAACAATTAGGCAGAGTTCGATTCTCTGAAGGGGCTTTTAATAACTTTGTTTATAATAAAACATAGCGAGAAGTGGTGTTAGTTCCACCGTGTGTCTCATAAGCACACTGGCGTCAGTGCAATTCTGACTCTCGCCACCTTAGACTTACAACAAAAATAGTCAACGCTGAGCATCGTTGGACAGTTGTAAGTGTGTGCTCTGCTCAAATTGTGTGTTGATCCTCTGGAGAAGATGCTGGTCTGATGAGCCTGTTTAGTTGAGTTCGATTCTCAAGCACACAACTGTAGTCTTTATGACTACAACTGGTTGAAACAAAAACAGTTCATTTGAATATAATTAGTAAAAGCACAATTTCGTGCAAATAATTGTATTCTGACGAAATGGACATCTTATTACTCGTCATAATGAGGTTAAGTTTTTGTCGATGCCTTTCATGTACTCTAGTTCAGAGTATAAAGGAATGGTTGGGTGGGTGGGACTAGAGAGGTGTTGTAGACGGTTCTACAGTATGTCTTTGAAGCATATTTTTCTAAGGTTCAACTCCTTACGCCTCTGCTGATAGATGTGGTTTATTATAATATATTTTTACCTGTTACTTCTAGAAGTGACAGGTTCTTTTATTATTGGAGAAAAAATGTATTTTGAAGTGCAATTAATACACAAAGATGCCAAGGTTCCAACAAAAAATTATGATAATGATTTAGGATGGGACTTATATTGTGTAGAAGATAAGAAATTTCAACCGGAAAATTATTTACATCATAACAAAGAAGACAAAAAACTACAATATACTTTGTATACTGGAGAGCGACACTTATTCAGTACAGGTATACAAATCGCTTGTCCGGAAGGATATGGTTGTTTTATTAAGGATAGGTCTGGAAATGCGTCAGAAAGAGGTTTACATGTAATCGCCGGAATAATAGATCCAGGATACATTGGCCCGATAAAAGTGTGTATTGTTAGTTTGAGTTCTTTGCCACAAACAATTAATCCCGGCGATAAAATAGCACAACTTATATTTATTCCGTTACTAAACATTAAACCAAAAGTAGTGGATGAATTAATGAAAACCAAAAGAGGTAAACAAGGATTTGGGTCAAGCGGAAGATGATGGATAAAACATATTGTACCCCATCCCAAATAGAAGATATGACGATAGAGTTGATTCGTCAACTTCAAGAATATCAAGTTAAAACAATACACAAATACCAGGTGGTTGTTGGAATAAAAAACGGCGGACTACATATTAGTCAACCAATTGCCCAAGCACTACATTTACCACATAGAGAAGTACACATAAGTTATTATGATAATGATACGGTAATAGAGAATATAGATTTTGAGGAAAATTATTGGAATTATATCTTATTAGTAGACGATATTGTAGATAAAGGAAAAACGGTGAGAACATTTATTGAAAAGTGGGGTCATAACTCACAAGTACATATTGCTAGTTTATTTTGGAAACCAGAAGGTAAACCAGAACCTAATTTTTATGTGAAAATTACAAATTTTTGGATTACATTTCCTTGGGAGATATAGTTTAAAATGAAAATTATTCAAGATAGAAAACTTGGTTTTGATGATGTTTTTATTGTACCACAAAGAACAACATTAAATAGTCGTAATAATGTAGAACTTGAACGAACCTTTAAATTTTATCACTCTACTAGAACTTGGACTGGAATACCTATCATATGTTCAAATATGGTGCCAATAGCAAATTTTACATTAGCAAATGCTTTAAATAAACATAAAATGGTTACATGTTTACACAAATATTATACATTAAGCGAATTAGCACAATTCTTTCAAACGAAAGGTAGTATTGAATATAATTGGGTCAGTATAGGATACGGCGAAGAAGACCACCAAAAGGTATATGAATTGACTGGTATTCTTGGCACTGCACCAAATTTATGTATTGATGTTCCAAATGCCTATATGGAGTGCTTCGTAAAGTTTTGTAAACAAGTAAGAAGTAGTTTACCACACGCTATTATTCTTGCCGGAAATGTTTGTACAAGTGGAATGGCACAAGAACTAATTATTCATGGGGGAGTAGATATTATAAAAACGGGCATTTCACAAGGGTCGTGTTGCCAAACTAGTCAAGTAGCTGGTGTAGGATATCCACAATTATCAGCAGTAATAGAGTGTTCGCAAGCGGTTCACGGATTAAAATCTAATGATAAACAATTAGGTTTAATTTGTAGCGATGGTGGGTGCAAAACCCCGGGAGATATATGTAAGAGTTTATGTGGAGGAGCGGACTTCACAATGCTGGGCGGAATGTTTGCTGGTGTAGAAGAATGTGAAGGAATATGGACTTACGAATCTAATCATTCGCTTTATTCATATGACGGTATTAAAAAACAGATGGTAAAGAAGGAGTTTACCGAACAAAAGAAAAAATCTTTAAAATTCTATGGTATGTCCTCTCATTATGCTCAAGAACAACACGGTAATGGCAAAAAAAACTATAGAGCATCTGAAGGCAAGATAAGTGAAGTTCCATATAAAGGACCGATTGATAATGTCGTTCAAGAAATATGCGGTGGCATTCGTTCCTGCTGCACATATATTGGAGCACAGTCCTTAAAAGATATGAGTAAATGTGGTCAATTTTGTAGAATAAGTAAATGAAACATTTTAAATTAAATGAAGTTTTTGAAAGGACAATTTAATGATTAGAAAAGTTTTATTAATTGCTATTATTCTCTTTTTTACATGTTGTATAACTAATGCTCAAATGGCAAAATGGAGATATGCTGATAATCATCCATATAAAAGAGGATTAGTATTGCCGCAATCTCCTACCCCGTATTTGCAACCTATAAATCCAAGAGTGCCAAATTTATACAATCCTTATCATTATCCTCCAACTTATAGACTGAAACCTTATTGGGATTATAGATATAGTCCATTGTATCAACAACCAGTATTTGCTTATGGTATTTATGGAAATGGTGTTTCTAGTGGATTTTATTGGAATTATAGAATAAGATGAGACCAATGAATCGTGTGGGGTGGATAAAGCAAAGGAACAAAACATACGATAGATATTGCGAGAAAAACAGGCTTAAAAATATATGTCTATAAAATCTCTTAATGTTTGGGGTTCTCTCTCACAAACTGGTTATGGCGTAGTCACGCTCAATTTAGCTCAAGCACTAATCAAACAAGGTTTGGAACATAATAATTTGTATTTAACATTGATGGGTCAATATATCCATGCTAATGACACAAATGAACTCAACTTTGTCAAACAACATTTAGAAATGGGCAAGTTTTGTCCAATAGATACACCACTTTTAAAAATATGGCATCAATTTCAATTAATGGAGAGAATTGGCAAAGGACCATATATGGCAATGCCAATTTTTGAGTTGACACATTTTAATAAGTTAGAGAAACACCATTTAAAGTTTCCAGATTATTTGATAGTTAATTCCAGATGGGCAAAAGACATAATAAGAAACGAAATAGATAGAGGTGCCTTTGTGGTTCCCCTTGGTGTTAATACAGATATATTTAAACCAGTAATACATAACAATACTAAAACATACAACTTTATTAATATTAGTAAAATAGAGGTTAGAAAAGGACACGATATACTAGTAGACATCTTCAATAAGGCATTTACTAAAGACGATGATGTTGCTCTTAATATAATGTGGCACAATCCGTTCTTAACAAAAGAAGAAACACAACAATGGATAAATAAATATAAAGAAAGTCCATTGGGTAATAAAATATACTTTTTAGAACCTGTCAGTACTCATTACGAATTAGCAAAAATAATACAACAATGTGATTGTGGAATTTTTCCTAGCCGTGGGGAAGGGTGGGATCTAGAAGTTCTCGAAACAATGGCATGTGGGAAACCTGTTATAACAACAAATTACAGCGGACATACTGAATATTGTAATAATGAGAATGCTTACTTAGTAAATATAGATAGTTTAGAAGATGCTTATGATGGAAAATGGTTTCATGGACAAGGACAATGGGCACATATAGGGGCAGATCAAATAGATCAAATGGTAGAGTATATGCGTTATATGTATGAAAATAGACCTAGTAATGAGACAGGAATACAAACTGGAAAAAAATTTACTTGGGAAAATTCAGCCAAAACACTTTTAGAATTGGATGTTTAGGAGATAACAATCTTTATTAAAGAACAAATAAAAGAAGCTTTAGAAATTGAAAAGGAAAAAAGATAATGCCAAAATATATATTAGTTTACGATATTATAGATGCCGAGGGAACTCAAGAATACGAAGTAGAAGCCAATAGTGAAAGCGAAGCAATCAAAAAACACAAAAACAGTGAAAGTATATTTAGGTGTGAAGAAATTGAAGTTACCCTAAGCGATAAGCCAGCTAGTGTTACCAAGGATTAATTTAAATGGAAACTTGGCCAACTTTGTATAAAATGATTGCGACTGGTGCCATTCAACAGTGGTCTATTAGAGTTGAAGAATACGACCTACCATCCTATCAATATATTGTTGAACATGGACAATTAGATGGAAAATTACAAGAAACATCTACTATAATTGCTACTGGAAAAAATATTGGCCGTGCTAATGAAACAGGTGTTTATAAACAATGTTGTTTAGAAGCAGACTCATTATGGACAAAACAAAAAGATAGAAAAGGATATTCTGAAAATATTCCAAATGCCAAACCATTAAGACCAATGTTAGCAAAGTCATATGATAAAGATAGTCATCATATCAAATTTCCTTGTTTTATACAACCAAAACTAGATGGTCTGAGGTGTTTAGCTAAAAGAACAAAAGATGGTGTAGAGTTATTATCACGACAAGGTAAAAGATTTACTAGTATTCCACATATAGAACAACAACTAATGTGGTTAAAACCCGGACAAATATTAGATGGAGAATTATATATACACGGTGAAGACTTTCAAAATATTATTTCCGCCATCAAACGCGACACTCCATCAAAACGCTCAAAAGATATAGAATATCATGTGTATGATATGATAAGTAATGAGGACTATAAAGATAGATTTGAATGGTTAAGTCAGTACTTATTACCAAAACATCTTATAGCTATACCAACCGTTTATGGAATTGTAAAAACAGATATTCCTCTTGTCGCTGTTTGTGTATGTAACAATCCATCAGAAATATGGGAAAAACATACTATATTTACAAAAGATGGTTATGAAGGTGCTATATTAAGAAATATGTTGGGTCCATATGAAATAAATAAAAGGTCATTTAATCTACAAAAAGTGAAAAGGTTTATAGATATGGAGTTCCCCATTGTGGGAGTAGAAGAATGTAAGGGTAAAATGATAGGCATGTGTAGTTTTGTTTGTCAAACTCAAAAAGGAGCGACTTTTAAATGTATGCCAGAAGGGTCAGAAGAATACCGTAGACAATTATATAAAGATTGGCAGAGTGGTTGCATTAAACCTGGAGATTTATTGACTGTTAAATTTTTCGCTTGGACTTCATCAGAAAATCCGGTGCCGCGTTTTCCAATAGGCAAATTGAGAAATTATGAATAGGACACTTTAAATATGTGTATAATTATATGATAGATTTAGTAGCAATTGAAAGTAAAAAGAGTCCAAATATACACTATAATACCGAACACTTTTTATCATTACAAGAATATTTTAAAATTACAAAAGGTGCCATCAATTATTTTGCACCTAAATACAAAATAAATCCATTAGAAATTATCAACAACGAGGACGCTTTTTCTAATATAGTCACTAGTGTAATATGGGCTGATTGGGCATGGACTCAAAATAAATTACGCAGCAGAAAATCTTATAGAAATCAAAGTATTATGTGGGCACTTCAAAAATACCTACGACGAAAAAGAGTGCAAATACAAACAGTCTCCTTAAACACAACCGGGGATAAAGAGGGACACTTTTCTTTTGCTGCAACATTTTTAAATGATATATTAGACAATATTATAAATAAAAACCTTATTAAAGATAGAGATTTAGAAATAATAAAATTATATTATTTATATAACTATACACTAAAGGAACTGGGCAATACATATCATATGACCAGCGAGGGTATAAGAAAAATTATCACCAAGGGCATCAAACAATTACAAATATATAATGGCATTAATAAATAGACTGCTAGGCATTCCTTCTGAAGACGACTTAAAAGAACAAATTGACATAATGGATGATTCTAACATACATAATTTACAAGAAAGTGAAGTTTCTTCACAATTAGTATCTACATTATTTGGATTATCGTTTTTTATTAAGACGGATGGAAATCTACAAATTGTAATGTCGTGGGAAAACCAATCAGATGATATGATTGAATTAAGTCGCAATGTTCTAAAACATGTATTATCTGGAGATGTAACGAAATCTATAGTGTCTCAAATACAAAATTATGCCACACATGAGATTATTAGAAAAGACTTTGCCGATGCTATTACTAAACCGTTAATTAGACAAGCAAATAATATACCTTTAATACCACCTTCAAAAGCACTTAAAATTACTAATATTAAAATGGGTGACGAATATGCTTAAACCTAAACTTATATGGGAAAAATGGGCATGTCCATATGGTAGCAATGTAGATGATATAGAATTTCCCCACTGGAACGATAGAGACCAAAAAGAGAAATCTTTTGATAAAGATGATGAATATGATTTATTGGAACTGGGGATGAATTTAGCAGAAAATGATAATTTATATTCAAAAGAACCAATTAAAATAATTGCCACACCAATGGGAATTGTACCGTTAACCGAATATACGAACCCAAGTAAGGTATTTAATTTTTGGGTATGCCATACAAATTTTCGTATCACCGACGCTATTAGAAAAAAAATAGACAGAACGGATGGGGTTGAAACATTAGATATTTATACAGGATATCGTATGAGAATAGGCATAGGAAAAGCATTTAACTCTGCTGAAGTACGCTATAAAATTCAACAACAATTATACAAACATGTTTTAGAAACGGTCAAAAATGGGGACGCTTAATAAAAGACACAAGCGGTGCTGGTATTATATTATTAACCAGCTTAAAACAAAATTTTCTCCGGGCGTTCCTGTATATGTTAAAACGGTCCCGTTAGATGATAGTTCTTTGGCAATGTGTAAAGGTGTTATTAAACTAGGTCGTTTGATTGAAATTGTTATAAAAATAAACAATAAAACCTCTTGGTTAGTTCGCCGAGATAGTTTGTTTCATGAGTGGGCACATGCTATGGAGTGGGAGGCACACTGGTATGATGATGGACCTAAAAAAGAGCATGGAGAAACCTGGGGTGTTTGGTATGCTAAAATTTACAAACATATAATGGATGATAGTTGGGAAGATATGAAAGAAAAAGGGTTGGTTATTTCTGTAGAATAAGTTGATAAATAGTGTATAATATATAATAGGATTAGGATACTTATTAAAGGAGAAAAAGGACATATTTTGCTACTAATGAAAGGTAGTAAAAATGAGTGATTTTAATAGTTATAGGATTGTCAACCCTGCCCACGGTAATGATTATTTTGATACCAATGGTAGTGCTACTGCCGCAACTACACAACCAAAAGTAGACGGTGGTGCCACAACAATGCCTGGTACTTCCAGTCGTTCTCCAGCTAATTTGGATGCATCTAGAATTTCACGGTCTCAAGAAAATCTATATGGTTCAAAATTAAACGCCAATTTATCAGGTGGTGCTGGTGGGTTTTGGGGTTCTGGACAAGGCACAACCGCTATTGCAGCCCGTACTTTTGCTAGTATGGTTGCTGGACAATATATTATGGTTCGTGGTGGAGCTAATACTCAGTATATAGCTGGAACTGCTGATACGAACTTACGATCTGGTGGACTACCAGCATATACCGTTCGTAGAAGTATTAACGCACGACAACGTGTAAGAGGCCCGTTAACCGCAACTGCTATTCGTGCTGGATATTGGCACGCAATTAGTGGTATCTTTTTTGTTGAACAAACTGGTGCGGGAGGCGTTCCCTATCTGCAACCACAAGCTCCAACCTCAAGTACTGATGGTTTGGGTACTGTAGGTGGTAGTGCTGCTGGTGATCAGGATGTTGCTGCAACGGCTGACCAAGCAGTACTTCCTACTGGATCTATTCCTGGAGAATTAGTATTCATTGGTGGAAATGCAAGTACCATCTTGATTCCTACACTGGCAGATTATCAAGTCAGAACAACGATGTAGTTTGTTTAAAACGGTGGGGCTTCGGCCCCACAATTTTTATTATACATTTTATATAACTATTTCAAAAGAAGCACCATATGACTCCTACTATAGAACTAAAAGAATATATTGAACGTATGTTAGATGAACGAGAAAAAGCTCAAACAGCTACTTTAAATGCAACCCTGCGTGAAGCAACTATACATCGAGAAGAAATAGAACGAAGACTTTCGAGTTTAAACAATTTACACGATAGGGTATTTACAGATAGAACACTCTTTGTTAAAAAAAATGAACTAGACCTTAGAAATAAAGTGTTATTAGATAAAATTGAAACAAATATAAACGATATATCAGAGATGAAACAATGGCAAGCAAAGATAGCGGGATATGGAGGAGCATTAATATTTATTGCTAGTTTAATATCAACCGTATTGTCTGTAGTAATATCTCTTTTAATTTTAATAACATAATACTTATGAATAAAAACATATGTGGATTTAAAGATGAAGCATTAATTATTCAAGATACGGGCAAAATTGTAAAAGGAAGACCCGTATATATACTATTAAGACCATTAAAATTTACATACCAAATTAATGGTGGTGGTTTAGAGATAGAAATTCCACAAGGATTTGAAACAGATTTTGCTTCTATTCCTAGAATATTTTGGCCAATTCTTCCTCCGACCGGACGCTATTCCAAAGCGGCTGTCTTACACGATTATCTATATGGATTACCTAATTGTTCTAGATTCTTAGCAGATGCAATGCTTAGGGAAGCTATGTATCAATTAGATGTACCATTATGGAAGCGTATTGTAGTTTTCTATTTTGTTAGAACGTTTGGGTGGATATTCAAAACTGGATTCAAACCTTAATGTTGAAAAATCTATCTAAACCAGCCAAAGACTTAATTAAAAGATGGAAACTTTCTCAGTATGATAAAAGTGTTTATGATAATAGACCAGATTGGGATACTTACTTTCTAAATATTGCTTATGAAGTAGCAAAGCGTAGTCCAGATGGACAAACTAAACACGGTTCTGTATTAGTGTCTCAAACCAATGAAATAATTGCTACTGGTTATAACGGAACAATTAGAAATATAGAAGATAATATATTACCTAATTTAAGAAATTCTAAATATCCATTTTTTATTCACTCCGAAATCAACTTATTGCTTTCTTGTGCGAGACAGGGTAAACCTACTCTTAATACAAAAATATATATTACTGGTGAACCCTGTCTTCATTGTTATCAATGTTTATGGCAAGCTGGTATTGTAGAAATTATTTATGGTGATACTCAATCTCATATGTTACAAGACAAGGACACTAAAATACAAATGGAAATTTTACAAGAATTGACTGAAGATAAATTAAAAATTCGTGCTATAAAAACGAAGAAATGCGTATAATTAGAAGGGGAATATAAAGCAACCTCAATAATTTGAAGTTAAGTGACACTAACCCCCTACGGTAATAAACAATTACTAATTTAAAAAACTTAATAGTCATAGTGTCACTTTTTAAAGAACATTCCGACCCTCTATTTTCAATCAGAGGGTCTTTTTCTATCAAGGAACTAATAAAAATGCCAAATGTAGATTTTACTTCAGGTTTTACTTCAGATTTTTCTCCATTGTTTGAATTAGATATAGTAGTCAAAGACGCTATGGGAAACCCCACTAAAAAAAGGAAGTCTTGTGTATCTGATTCTGCTGAAGATATATGGAAATTCTGGATGCGTCACCAGGGAAAACCAAAACGAAAAACAACAAGAAAATTACCTACCGCCAAAGAAACAAATCAGATACTTACTAACTTATATGGTAAATCATAATGACGGCGTTAAAGGAGTTGCAAAACTATACTTTTGTTTCTAAATATGCCCGATGGAACAAACAAAAACAAAGACGTGAGACGTGGGTAGAAGCTGTAGATCGTGTTCGACAGATGATGTTAGAAAAATATGCTGATAAAAATATTGATGATGATATTAATTGGGCATATGATATGATGCAGAAAAAGAAGGTGTTGGGAAGTCAAAGAATTTTACAATATGGTGGCCGACCAGCATTAATTAAAAATGCAAGAGTTTTTAATTGTTCTGGTTCTCATTGTAATAGATTAAGATTTTTTCAAGAATGTTTTTGGATGAGTTTGTGTGGGGCTGGTGTAGGATTTAGTGTTCAAAACCATCACGTAAAACAATTACCTACATTTAAATCTCGGGATAATTTATCTAGACGTACTTATATAATAGAAGATAGCATAGAACATTGGGCAGACGCTTTAGGAGAATTATTAAAGTCATATTTTGTAGAACCTTGTAATATAGACTTTGATTATACTCATATTCGTCCGAAAGGGTCTTCACTAAGTTCTGGTGTTGGTAAAGCTCCTGGATCAGACGGCTTACGAAATGCTCTACATCAAATAAAAATTTTATTAAATAGGTGTATTAAAAACGATCAAAAAAGATTAAGACCAATTGATGCTTATGATATAGTATGCCATGTGTCTAATGCTACGTTATCAGGAGGGCTTCGTCGAGCAGCCCTTTTAGCAATGTTTTCATTAGACGATGAAGAAATGATGAAAGCTAAAACCGGTAGTTGGAGAGAAGAAAATCCACAAAGGGCAAGAGCAAACAATTCTGTGGTATTGCTTAGAGGACAATTCGATAAACAAACATTCACTAATATTGTAAATAATTGTAAAGAATATGGAGAACCTGGATTTATTTTTGAAGAGGATGTTGAAGTTGTAATTAATCCATGTCAGCCAAAATGGGCAACGGTATTGACACCAAGGGGGATATCAACCGTCGAAGATATTAATGTTGGAGATCAAATTTGGAGTCAAGAAGGTTGGACTACGGTAAACAATAAGATATCAACCGGTTATAATAATGTATATCAATATCAAACAACCGCTAACGTTTTTTATGGCACAGATAATCATCAAGTTCTTGTTAATGGTCAAAAAACAAGCATACAAGATGCAAAATCTATTGATGTTCTACAAGGTCCGCTATTAGCAAATGTTACAATAAATCAACAAGATGTTATGGATGGTTTGGTAATTGGAGACGGGTCTGTTCATAAAGCATCTAATAATTTAGTTTATTTATGTATTGGTAAAAACGATCAAGATTATTTTGCCGATTCTATAAATGAATTTATTATAAAATATAGACCGGGTTTAAAAAAGAACATAGCTTATGAAATTCAAACCACTATAAAATACGAAGAACTACCATTAACTTATGATAGGGTTGTACCAAAACGTTTTTTATATGGTAACTTTAATACTGTTTGCGGTTTTTTAAGAGGATTATATTCTGCCAACGGTGGAATATGTGGCAATAGAATTACTCTTCAAGCATCATCTTTAACAGTAATACTTAATGTTCAAAACATGTTGTCTGCTATAGGTATTAGATCGTATTATACAACCAATAAGTCAAAAAATATACAATTTAGTAATGGAAAATATAAGTGTAAACAAAGTTATGATTTAAACATAACTTGTAATAGAGATATCTTTGCTAAATATATAGGTTTTATTCAACAATATAAACAGCAAAAATTAGAAGATATTATTAAACAAACACGCAAACAATCACATCGAAAGAAAACTTATTTAATTTACAATAATACATTACTATCTAATGAAGAAACCTTTTCATTAACAGTGAATAATAATTCTCATACATATTGGACAAATGGGTGTAATGTAGCTAATTGTGGTGAAGTTTCTTTATATCCAATAGATATAGAAACAAATAAAAGTGGTTGGCAAGTATGTAACTTGTGTACTATCAATGGTTCAAACATAGAATCGTTAGATGATTTTTTAGAGAGGGCTAAAGCAGCAGCTATCCTTGGAACATTACAAGCAGGATTTACTAAGTTTGATTATTTAGGTAGTACTTCAGAAAAAATTACAGAACGAGAAGCTTTATTGGGTGTATCTATCACCGGCATCATGGAAAACGATGAAATTGTTTTAAATAAAGAATATCTAATGAAAGTTGCTAAATATATTCTTACCGTAAATAAAAATATGGCAAAAAAGATTGGTATTAATCCTGCCGCTAGAGCAACTTGTTTAAAACCAGACGGTAATACTTCTTGTGTGTTGGGTGTATCGGCGGGGGTTCATCCACATCATGCTACTAGATATTTAAGACGAGTTCAAGCCAACAGAACAGAAACAGCATACCAATGGTTTCGTAAATTTAATAGTCAAGCGTGTGAAAAATCCGTATGGGATAGTAATGATACAGATGATATTATTCACTTTCCTATTGAGGTTCCTGTTGGAGCAAAAACAAAAAATCAACTTCCTGCGTTACAAATGTTAGAAATTGTGAAAGACATTCAGGAATACTGGGTAAACAATGGCAAGGATGAGTCCTTATGTGTAAAACAGTGGTTAAATCATAGTGTAAGCAATACTATTACTGTTAAAGATGATGAGTGGTCAAGTGTAATTGATTATATTTTTGATAATCAGCAATATTTTAATGGTATTACACTTATACCTATAAGCGGAGACAAAGATTTTCCACAAGCTCCACTATATGCTGTTCATATGAGTCATGAAATAGTTAGACAATATGGTGATGGTGCTATATGGTGTTCTGGATTAATTGAGTTGGGATTATCTGCTTTTGATAACAATTTGTGGGCAGCTTGTGATGCTATTTTAAATAAAGACTTTGTTAAACAAACACTGAAAACCATAGATATAGATAAATACCCCATTGTTTCATCTACTTTTGCTAAACTACACAAACAAGCAACTTTCTGCGAAAAGGCGTATAAGTTTGCTCAAAAATATTTTAATGATGATTTTAAGAAATTAACATTCTGTATGAAAGATGTATATAATTGGAAGCTATATTGTGATTTAAAAGATAGCTTTCAACATGTGGATTATACACAGCTTACAGAACTAGAAGATAACACAAAACCAGAAGAAGAAGTAAGTTGTTCTGGTGGTGCCTGCCTTTTGTAGAAATTTTCATTTTTTTCTCAAGTTTTCGTAGCTTTGTGCCGATATAATTATTGGAGGATTCTATGCCAAAAAATAAACGAACCCTGGTTCTAAACGCGAATTTTTTTCCTCTAGGGGTAATTTCTTGGAAAAGTGCCATCAAAAGATACTTTAAATCTGATAATGTAGAAATTGTGGATTATTATAAAGACGACTATATCGTTGGAACAAGCGGGAAACACTATCCTGTGCCCGCTGTAGTGCGTTCTATTACGTTTATTAAAATAAAGCGACATTTAGTACCGTTTTCTAGAAAAAACATTTTTATAAGAGATAGATTAACTTGCCAATATTGTGGTAAGTCGTTTGGCATCAAGAACTTAACATACGACCATATAATTCCAAAAGCAAAATGGAAAAAACAAAATCATAAAAAGAGCCCAACAATATGGGACAATATAGTTACCTCATGTATCTCTTGTAATAGACGCAAAGCAAATAGAACTCCTGATGAGGCTGGTATGAGTCTTGTTAGACAACCTTCCGTGCCTAATTCACACGGTTATGTAATGGGGTTAGTGCCGTGGGATACTATACCCGAAGAATGGAATATGTATTTAACAACCATATTTAGAAAGTGAGCAATGTGTTTAATAGTAAGTAAATATAAAACTTTATTATTTAAAATTGTAAGAATGTTAAATCCATTTAAACGCTATGTTTATGCTTATAAAGTATTGTTTTATGAGAGAAATAATCGTAGTATATATACACCATACCGCATGATAAAAATTGATACCCAAATTATGGATTCAGCACGTATTTCAACACCAACCTTAGACGAATTATCTGATGGTAGAATTAATTGTGGAATTCATGCATATATATTAAAACACCATGCTAATTTAACACTTGAATATTTTCAAAAACTTCATCTTTTTGAAAAAATTTATAGCAATTATAATCCATTTATAGTATCAGTAAAAATTGATAAAAAAGATGTGATAGCTATTGGTCGTGATAAAGATATAGTATGTACCAAGTTAGAAATTATTGACGATTTTAAAAAAATGGTGTATAATTAAAATGCCTACCTATAGTTTCATATGTGATACCAACCAAAAAGGGTGTGGGCACCAATTTTCTTTATTTATGTCTATGACGACATATACAAATAAACAAAAGTGTCCTCAGTGTAACAAACAAAAAAGTGTCCGTAGAGATTACGACATAGATTTGCCCACTCTTAGTCAAAACATCAAATTAAACGACGACAATATTACAGTTGGACATTTAGCCAAGCGTAATAGCGAACGATTAAGTTCAGATGAAAAAGATCATCTGACAGAAAAACACAACGCTTATAAATACGAAGAACCCACAAAACCCCTACCAAAAGGTATGAATAGGATGGGTAGTTTAACAAAAAAACACAAAAACGATAGTAGAAGGAACAAACATGAAACAACAAGAACAAAAACCTAAACATACACGCATTCGCCAACAAGATATGTTAGCAGCGATGTATAGACCAAAAGACCACATGACAGAAGCGGACATTACTGTAGAAAATGTATTAGTCTTCACACTATTTGGAAAACACGACGAACTAACAGACGAACGCGGAATCAAAGATCAAGAAGGATACCCAGTATTAGCAGATAAAGGAGATATTTTTGCTGAAGACTTAGACGAAGCATATGCTAAAAGTATAAAAATAGGACATAGAATTAAATATTATATTAAAACAGAAGGAAGTGGTAGACTTTTTAATCCAATGGGATTATATACAGAACTGCAAAGCACAAAAACTAAACATGTTGGATTACCCGTGTATAAATTTATAGAAGTTGGTTATACGACATTTTCACACTATCTAAAATTTCTTCGCACACAAAATATAGCATGGTTACTTACAGCCCAAAGGGAGCTTATATAATGAGAGGTAGATTAAGTACAAAAGAAAAATATACTATTCAAGGTATGTTACAAGACAACAAAAGTGTCAAAATTATTGCTGAAACTCTAGAAAGACCAGTGGCTACAATAAAAAAATATGTAGACGGAGAATTGAAAAATATTCATAAAACAGTCAAAAGAGTCAGAAATAAACAAGTTAAAGATTTGGAAAAAGAATTAAACGCTAAAAATCAAGAAATAGCGAATTTACAAAATCAACAAATGTCAGTCGCCGATATGGTTACTAATGTCACCCAAAGATTATCTGATATGGGTATGCCGGACGGACAATCATCTAAATTAGTACAAAGAGCTTTGGTACAAAACGGAAACCCTCCAAACAAAGAGGTATTGTTTCAATGGGCAATGCAATCACAGGTTGCAAAAGACAAAATGGTAACACAAACTGCCGGTAAACGCGAAAATGTGGTTGCTATGATGACAGAGGCTGCTTCTCAACAAGGAGATGCAATGAGAGAGAATATGCCAAAAACCATTTCAAGAACTGCTCGTAACAACTTGTTTGCTCCGCTAGATGGAAAAATGATTGGAGAATAATAATAGTTATTATTGATAAATCAAATTATAATGATAAATAAATATCCATCTCGTTACTCCCCAAATAAAGAAGTAACTGCTGCTCAATATATTATAGAATTGATTTGTGAAAAAAAAGCAAGGTTTGATAAAACCGAATTACCAATGAAATTTTGGCAATTAGAAGTGTGGCAGGATTTCTTCAAAAGGAACCTAAGAAAAGTTCATTCTTTATTAAAACAGTTTGAAGCTAAATCTATAATAAACGCACTTAACTTACCAGAATACAATAATTCTTACTCTGTATTCACAGAAAGATTTATGGGATTAGTTAAGCAGGAACAAGCTAGATTAAAACAAAAATCATCAATATCTAGTATACCTAATCCCACAAATAGACGCACAATTAATAGTAAACCAAGAGAACCAAAGGTAAAAGAAAATATAATTAATAAATTAAAGGATTTAGATGGCACAATCAATTGAAGATACCATTTTAAAAGAATTTGGAAAAGACATCCTCTCTAATAGTCAGTCTATTTTAGATGCAAACAATATGACTATTCCTGTCAGTCCTAGTATGGATATTGTATTGGGAGGTGGTGTTCCAGAGGGTAGTTTTGTAGTATTAACCGGAGTACCTAAAAGTGGAAAATCAACACTAGCATTAGATTTCGCAGGAACCGCACAACAAATTCAATATGCATGTGATCTCGGTAGAAAAGAAGGTCGGCATGTATATTATTCCAATATTGAGGGTAGGTTGAAAAAAAGAGATTTAAAAGGGATACATTCTCTTAATTTAGACCCAAAATACTTTACCATTATTGGCTCTCAATTGGGTAACATTTTAAGTGGTGAAAATTTTATAGATATTAATGAAAGGTTAATTAACGACAAGCCAGGAGATATCTTTATCATTGATTCTTTTTCTGCATTATGTACTGCTGGAGAAATGAAAGCAGATATAGGAGATCGTTATAGAGCGGACGCTCCTTTGCTGTTGGCAAAATTTTGTCGTCGTCTCTCAAACGTAATACCAGTCAATAAATCTATTGTAATAGGAATTACACATATTATTGCTAATCAAGGAATAGGTATGTCGCCCTGGATAGAAGCATCTGGCAGAAAACTACAATATCAAACAGATGTAAAATTGAAAGCAGCGTATTTTACTCCGTGGAAGTCTGGTGAAAATCAAATTGGACAAGATATTAATTGGATATGTGAGGCAACGGCCTTAAACACCCCCCCGGGTGGCAAATGTGTATCTAAATTCAGATATGGATACGGCATTGATAAAGAAGCAGAATTGTTAAATATTGCAATTGATTTAGGACTAGTTGCTAAAAAGGGGTCTTGGTTTGAGTTACCAGACGGACAAAAAGGACAAGGGTTAGATAAAACATCAGAAATATTACGTAATGACACCAACCTATATGCTGGTTTATATAAACAAGCAAAGGAAATGTTGGGACTATGAAGGTGGTTGATTTAGCGGGCAATGTCTTAAAGTGGAATTTGCGTGGTCAAACAACCATAGCGAATAAACATAAAAAGTCTCAAGACCATATACAAGCACGGGAACTATTAAAAGAAACATATCCAACCCTAACAATTTTAGAAGAAATTCCAATCCCTATTGCTATTAGTAATTATTTATATTTAGATTTCTACTTGCCACTATATAAAGTTGCTATAGAAATTCAAGGGGAACAACATTTTAAATTTATACAGCACTTTCATAGAACCCAATATAATTTTTTCTTACAAAAAAAACGAGATAGTCAAAAGCAAGAGTGGTGTTTATTAAACAGTATTCAATTAATAGTATTTAATTATAACGAGGATATAGATGAGTGGAAATGTAAATTGCCAATCAGCAACAGATAAGATGAATGTTGTTATTAAAGTATTAGATGAATATGAAGATAAGTGCGGTTTACCATCTTTAACTAATCCTTGTCAACAAGAAGAACTTAATCAATATCTTCAAATGAATCGCACCCAAATAGAAAAATTAAGCAGTGAAGACTGTGTACAAATTGCCTATAGATTAGACCAAACAGCGTTTTATATCCAACGACTATATAATAGGGAACAGGCCCGTATATTGTGGGCACAGAATGAACTTAATAGTATATTAGCTACCCAAATAGATTCATATAATAAATACTGGAAACATGAAATGAAAGTGGCAATGATAGTTAAACAAGACCCTTATGCTGCAAAATTACATAAAATTGTAAATTATGCCACACAGCGTACCCAACGATTAACTAATATGGCATTTTTACTGTCTAATTTAAGCAATACAATGAAAGCAAATCAAAGGAGTAAATATGTCGGTCAAAGAACTACTTGAAAATCTTACCAAAGAAGAGATGAAAATATTGTCTCAAGAGTTAAAATCTATTTTATCTGTTGAACCTAAACAGAAAAGACAACGCAAAAAGAAAAATACGACAGTTCAAGCCATTGATATCAACGAAGAAGTTCCTATTCCAACCCCAACTAGACAAAACAAACGCTCTCGTAGACCAAAAAGACATACTTCTTCACACGTCGGAACAATTCCAGCTAGAATAGAACCTATAGATACTCGCACACCAAGAGAAAACCTGTTCTTAAAACACCGTAAGCAAATGGCACCAGTATCACAAGAAGAACTAGACGCAATTAAGTTTGATAAACAAGTATCTAGAAAACATCAACCAACAACAAGAAGACAAAAATCATTGATTGAGGTGGAGTGTGATATATGTAATAAATGGTTTCAAGTATCTAAACAACTAGTGCGTACAGAAGGGCAAGAATTACTATATACATGTAATAATTGTCAAATACACCAAAGAAGATAAGAAAAGTATATGAGTTTAATTTTATCAGACCCCCCATCAGAAAGAGCACTGTTAGCTGGTTTATGTCAATATGGAAATAATGCTTATGCCGATATGGCAGATATAATACAAGAAAGTACATTTACAGATGATTTACATAGTATTATATTTAAATGTATAAAGTACATTCTAGATAACGATGATGCTGCTTCAATAGAAATTTCACTTATACAATCTGCGGCACATACCTTTGGACTATCTCATGTTATTAGTAAATCTGAACATTTAAGATATATTAAGGCATTGTTTGACTTTCCTATTGGTTTAGATAATATAAGACGATTTGCTGCTAAAATACGAAAATTAGAAGTGGCAAAACTCTTACACAAACAACTTGGAAAAGCACAAGATAAAATGCTTGAAATTAAAGGTGATGAAAACATTGCTCAAATATTAGGCATTGCCGAAGATGCCGTTTTAGATTTCACTGCTTTATTAAACGATGATGATAATAGTCCAAAACAATTAGGCGAACACATAGATGAGTATTTACAATATTTGATAGATAATCCAGTAGAACAAGTTGGTATTTCTACTGGGTTCCCTGCGTTTGACCAAGCAATAGGTGGTGGACTAAGACCAGCTACAATTAATATTATTGCGTCACGAAGTAAGATTGGAAAGAGCACCGCTGGTAACAATATAGGTTATCATATTGCCAACAACGATATTCCCGTGCTTAATCTAGACACAGAAATGACTACAGAAGATAATATTCATCGTATGTTAGCACTAATAAATGAGATTCCAATTAACTCTATAGAAACTGGACGGTTTGCTAAAAAATTAGATTGGAAATATAAAGTATTAGAAAGTGCCACACACTTAAAAAGACTACCTTATTACTATAAAAGTATTGCTGGGAAACCATTTGAAGAACAGATTGCTTTAATGAGAAGGTGGATTACAAGAGTGGTTGAACTTAACGATGACGGAACTGCTAAACCCTGTGTAATAATTTATGATTATTTAAAGCTGATGGATACTCAAGGTATATCTCAAGACTTAAAAGAATATCAATTATTGGGCTTTATGATGACTACTTTACACAACTTTGCTACTCGGTATAAAATTCCTATTTTAGCATTCATTCAATTAAATAGAGATGGTATAACTAAAGAGAGTACTGATGCAGCAAGCGGGTCTGATAGAATTATTTGGTTGTGTTCCAACTTTACTATCTTTAAGATGAAATCAGATGAAGAAATACAACAAGATGGTTCGTCTAATGGAAATCGTAAATTGGTGCCAATTGTGACAAGACATGGACCAGGAATGGAACATCTAGATTATATTAATTGTCATATGAAGGGGTGGTGTGCTAAAATAACAGAGGGTAAAACAAAATTTGAAATAGCAACAGAACAAGAAAGAGAGAAGTCGGGTTTTATTGTAGAAGATAATGATGAACGAATCCAGTTTGAATGAGTATACCGATCAAACTAAACTTCATATACTCTCTCAAAAAGTAATGGATAAGTTTGAGAACTTATTGGATTTATTAGACATTAATTTAAAATATAGTCGCAAAATGTATTATGGGTGTTGTCCTGTTCACGGAGGAGATAAATATAACGCACTTAACATATTTCATACCGGTAATACTTATAGGGGAAATTGGAAGTGCCATACTCTTCAGTGTGAGAAATATTTTAAACCTACAGTGTTAGGATTTATTAGGGGTATTTTATCACATCAAAAATATAACTGGAAAGGACCATCCGACAAAAGTATTAGTTTTAATGAGACAATTAAGTTTGTTCTAAACTTCCTTGATGAAGATTATTCTGCTATCCAAATCAATCAAAAGGAAATAGAAAGAAATAAGTTTGTTAAAACAACGGACATTTTGAATGTAAAAAATAAACAAGGACACATTACTAGAAAACAAATTCGTAACGCACTCTCTATTCCTGCATCATATTATTTAAATCGTGGATATTCTAAACAAATACTTGATGAATATGATGTTGGACTATGTAATAATCCTAAAAAACAGATGTTTAATAGAGTAGTAGTACCAATTTATGACGATAATTATAAGTATATGATTGGTTGTACCGGTCGTAGTGTTTTTGAAAAGTGTCCTCAGTGTCATAGCTGGCATAATCCTACACTAGAATGTAATAAAGTGTCAAAATGGAAACATAGTGATGGATTTGAAGGTACTAATTACTTATACAATTATTGGAAGGCTAAAAAACACATAGCTAATAATAGAATCGCTATTGTAGTTGAAAGTCCCGGTAATGTATGGAGACTAGAAGAATCTGGTATAAATAATAGTGTCGGTTTGTTTGGAACCGCATTAAGCGTTGGACAAAAAGTTCTATTGGATAGTTCTGGAGCTTTATCTTTAATACTTTTAATGGATAACGATGATGCGGGACAAAGAGCGATACAAGCTATTAAAGAGCAATGTAATAATACATATTATATTCATACACTTAATTTTCAATGTAATGATGTGGGTGAAATGTCTATAGAGCAAATTAATAATGAGTTAAGACCACAAATAGATAAAATCAAAGAGATATGAGCAGCAAATATTTAGAAATGATAGTGAAACGCGGATATGGAATGATTACATGTGGAAATCATTTAGGTGTTTTTGTGTCTTCTGTAGTAAATATAAATAAAACCCCGCTAGGATGGGTATTTATTGATTCAGAAAACTTAACTATGGAAAAATTAGAAATGGCAGTTGAATATCTTAAAAAAGGACGAGCGGGGTGGCCAGAAAAAGTTGCTAACGACCAACCCATTAAAATAAAAAATAAAAACAAAAAGAAAAAGGAAAATAAATAATTATGGTTAAGATATTAGGTTTAGCTGGTAAAAAACAAAGTGGTAAAAATACAAGTGCCAACTTTATATTAGGTGTTCATATGATTCATTTAGGATATACTAAAAGTATGTTTATAGATGATGGCGGGCAACTAAATATTGGTGACCTATGGGGAGAAGAAGAATATAAAGGTGTTTTTGATGTAAATCGTAGATATGAACCAAACAACGACACAATGGTTAATTTTTTAGAAAAGTGTATTTTTCCTTATGTAAAGTTGTATAGTTTTGCCGACCCGCTTAAAAGATTATGTATTGATATTATGGGATTACATTCAGACCAATGTTATTTGACAGATGCTCACAAGAATACACTTACAGACTATAAATGGTCAGATATGCCAACCGTTGAAAAAAACGATCCAACACACGATGTTGATGCATATATGAGTGCTAGAGAAGTTTTACAATATATTGGCACCAACATTTTTCGTAGAATGTATTATAATGTTTGGGTAGATGTGACGCTTAGACAAGTAGAACAAGAACAAACAGAATTAGCAGTTATTACAGATTGTAGATTCCCCAATGAAGTAGAAGGAATTCAAAAGGTTGGTGGTAAGGTTATTAAATTTACCAGAAATCCTCTAAAAGATAGTCACGAAAGCGAACTAGCATTAAATAATTTAAGTAATGATAAGTTTGATTTTATATTAGATAATGCCAAAATGACTATTAAAGAACAAAATAAAGAGGTGTATAGAGCATTAAGAGCATGGAATTATATACCGGAAATAGGAGAATAAATGCCACGATCTAAATATATATACATACTAAGAGCGACGGAAAGTAGAGAGATACTTGGTGGATGGACTGTGAAACACGAATTAAACACATGGTTAAATTCAAAGCGTCTTATACCAGCTAAATATGCAGGAGGCCCACACGAAGTATTAAGAATTAGAAATGGGTTTGGTAAAGAAGAAGTTATTTCATGGGAAGACTTCAGACCAGTTAAACAATCGAAAAAGAAACTTAATAAATAAAATACTATGTATATTGAATATTTCAGAAGTTCAAGTTTTAATACTCACGAAATGTGTCCGCACTCATACTTCCTTGAATATAATTTAGGTTTGCCAACTTTGAGTAATATGGCTGCCGATAAAGGCACAATAGTTCATAAAGTATTAGAAATATTAGCATTAATTAAAAAAGCAAAACAAGAGAAAAAAACCCGTATAAAACACGAGATTTGTGGTAATATACAAACAGATAAATATAAGTTAGATATAATTATAGAACAAATTTATAAATACTATTCTACACACATTACTCATCATACTTGGACGAACGACCATTTTCAAGAATGTAGAAAGTGGGTATATAAAGCAATAGAGTATAATGATGGACAGTTTAATCCGTTAAATCGTATCGTCATAGATGCTGAACCGTTTTTTGATATAGAAATAGCAGAACCGTGGGCAATGTATAAGTATGCTATAAAAGACAATTTAGTAAAGAAATTTCTTTCTATTAAGGGAACTGTTGATTTAGTTACACAAATTGGTAATGGGGTTTATGAAATAATAGACTGGAAATCTGGTAAATATCGTAAAAACTGGGCAACTGGTGAAGATAAAAACTATGAGGATTTTAAGAAAGACCCTCAATTAAGAATATATCATTATGCAGCACACAGAATGTATAAGATGGACCAAGTTTTGGTGACCGTCTTCTATATTAATGCCGGAGGACCATATACTGTATGTTTTGAGAAAAAAGACTTGAAAGATACGGAAGAAATGTTACGAATTAAATTTGAAGAAATTAAACAGGATATTAAACCCAAATTAAATAAGTCGTGGAAGTGTACCAAGTTTTGTCATTTTGGACTGAATACATTTGAGGGCACCCATGTTAA
>Ga0180007_10002131_pt1 | contig 24321 bp, 20 predicted proteins | sample MM_PC_MetaG_FD_121122 | JGI IMG/M metagenome (GOLD analysis project Ga0180007, IMG submission 121122) | Groundwater microbial communities from the Aspo Hard Rock Laboratory (HRL) deep subsurface site, Sweden - MM_PC_MetaG | ecosystem: Environmental > Aquatic > Deep subsurface > Groundwater... | reverse complement strand
TCCCAGCAAAATTCTGGGCAGCCGGATCCCCATGAGAATACTGTATCCTGCCGTCTCCTTTCCCCCCATCAGAATGCCGGGAATTTTGTTTAGAGGAATACCGGCACTACCGGTGCACAGGGCCAGAAGCCCCACTGCCGCCACAAGGGCTGAAAGTTCCAAAAGGACCATTCCCCATTTTTTGACCCGATAGTTCATTGAATCCCCCATGAAATTTCCGGATGAAGCAGGGGCAACACCCCCCGTAAGCCCTCAACAAAGGTGTCCGGGGTGGGACTGCAGATCATTTCAGGGTCCAGCACATAAACCCGGTTGTTTTTTACCGCATCAAGGCTCTTAAACCCCATCCATTTTTGTCGTTCAAGTTGTCCGGCGCCCTTGGAACTTCCCATGGTGGCAATGAGAATCACACCGGGATTTTCCCGGATCACCTTTTCCCTGCTGTAAATGCCCGAAGATTCATTTTCCGCAATATTGATCCCCCCGCCATACCGGATGTATTCATTGATAAACATCTCCCGGTTGGCAGAATGAAGGGGTTTGAGCCCGATCTGCAAAAAAACCCTGGGCTTGGCAAGGTTCCTTGTCTGTTCAAGAATCCGGCCGGCTTGTTTTTGGGCTTTGTCCACAATGATCCGGGCCGCCTGTTCCCGATCCAGGGTTTTTCCGATCATGAGGGTCATTTCGCACATCTGTTCAAAGGTTTTCGGATTTTGGGCCCGGAGGATGGGGATGGATTGCCCTTCCAGAATTTTGAGCTGTTTTTCCCGGGACAGGGCACTGGCAATCACCAGATCTGGTTTCAGACGGATGATTTTTTCAACATTCATCTGGGTGACCGAACCGATTTTTTCTTTGAATTGTGCCGCTTTTGGGGTGTTGCAATAGGTGGTGTCGGCAACAAGCCGATCCTGGCCCCCCACAAGATAAATGGTTTCGGTGACAATGGGGGAAAGGGAGATCACCCGATGAACGGCCGGTGTGGCTGAAACCTGGGCTCCCATCGAAACGAGTGCAACCACCAGAAGGCATATTCTCCTGTTCAGGGCGCACCTGTTCAGGGTGCACCTGCTCAGGGGCCGCTTATTCATGGGTCACCCGGTCTTGGGAGACCTGTTCCAGGGCGCCGGTAAAGATGGTGTTCAGGGCTGTTTTAAGAACCCGGGGTATTTGCGGTTCCTGAATGAACTCCTGGATTTTTCCCACCTCCTGTCCGGCAATCTGGGAGGCAATGGTTCGGCACCATTGATCATAAAAACTTAAATCCCGGATCAATCCCCGTTCATAGGCATCACTCAAGGCAAGGGCGGATTCTAAAAACCCAGCATATTCTTTTTCCAGCACCAGGTGCTCCACAATACTTGCAAACTCATTTTTTGTGACACCCGTCTGACCCATACAATCGCAGGTCACACCGGTTGCAAGGCTGTACAAGGATATTTTTCTTTCCTTTAGACGCTGGAAAACAGTGCGGTTGGAAGAAATTTTGTTCTGCTTTTGGATGGCCTCGTTCACCCCGGCATAGACGGCCTTTCCGATAAGCTCTCCCATTTTTGAATGGCCTCCGGCATTTTCGATGGGCTCCCCTTCTCCCTGAACCACCAGAACATTATCGGTTCCCGTGCCCGTGGCCTGATTTACCAGGGGGGTATAGGTGCTTCTGATGTCCATGTCTGTGAGAGCTGCTGTTTTGGCTTCCGTGGCCGCAATAATGGCCCGGGTCATGGCCCGTTTGGACAATTTCATGTTGGTCAGAAGAATAATATTGATGGTACCGGGTTCGTAAAACTGTCCCTCGTCCTTTGACATGCGAATGGCATTGGACAGGACACCGGCCGTGATAAGCGCTGTCACCTTCATCTCTTTGAACGTTTTTTGAGTTATGCTCAGGTTATCCATATCCGCCCCGGTCATCAAAAAGGAAGAGACCTCCTTTTCTCGACCATTGGCCTTTAAAATCCGGGTGCGGATATCATCAATCCCCTTCCGGTGTCCCGGCCCCCAGGTGAGGGGAGGGGAATAGTGGTTGCCCACGGTTAAAATATTGTCCCGCTGACCTTCAAGGGTGGACACAATGGTCTGGGGCCGTTTGAAATCCACCACCAGGGTCTTGTTGGGAAAATCATAAATATCAGCGGTGTTGATCACAGCCGAACTGACATAGGCAAGATCCAGTCTTATGGGGCGTGACCGGGTGATCCTTACCGGAAGAACTTCATTGGCCGGATCTGCAAATTGTTCGGTGTAAATCATGGAGGCGAGCCAGGAGACAAAATAGCCTGAATGGGTGGATGCCCTGCAGGTGAGTTCACAGGGAAAATAATAGACCTGGTTATTTTTTACGGCATCCACCTCTTTCCATCCCGGCTGTGAAAAAAAGGCCGCTGCCACCTGCCGGTCATTGCCGCAGCCATAGATCACCTGGGGATTAAAGGTCTGCCATTCTTTTTTTGTCACCTCAACCACGCTTCCCTCTCGCCCGAAGTCCGGCGGGATGCCGCCTGACAAGCGAATCAACTCATTTTGAAAAGAGGTGTTGCCCGGGGTCATGAGTTTGTCACGGCCCATGAGGCGGATCACCCGTTTTCGCTGGTTAGGGACGGCCCGGGCCAGTTTTTTTTGGATATGCGCTATTTCCAGACGGTTTTTTTTGACCACCTGTCGGGCCTGATCCGCCCGGCCAAATAATTTCCCCAGGGCCAGGATATTTCCAAAGGATTGGTCAATGCTGTGTGTCTCATAGATAAAAAGAGGGATTCCGGTTTTCTTTAACTCCTCCAGAATCTGTTTGTGAAAAGGGGCCAGGATGATCAGATCCGGTTGAAGCGCTTTTATCCGCTCAACCGAAGGCATGAAAAATCCGCCCACAACGGCTTTTTCCGATGCCCCTTCCAGGGTGGCATCGTGATAGGTCAGGCCGATAACCGCCTCTCCTGCCCCGATTTCAAACAAAATTTCAGTGGCACTTGGCACCAGACAGACCACCTTTGCGGGTTGCGTTTTAAGTATCAGATCATTGTTTAAGGAATCTTTTACCCCATTGGAGGCTGCAAAGCAGGTGATGGCACAGAGCCAGACAATCCCCAGACAGAGGGCCGGAATAATGAACCGGCCCTTATTCGTTTTTGTTTTCAAGTTCAGTTTCCTATTTCTTTAAGATAATTAATCCGCCATCTCAAATTCCGGTGTCTTTTTTTCTCCATCCGGGTGATTCGGGGTTCGATATAATTTCATATCTCGTCCAAATTCATAATCCGGCAGGCGCCCAAAGCCCTGGGGATGATTTTCTGTCCGATAGACCCTACCGTCATTTCCCAGGTCATAGTCCGGTTGATCACTATAACCCAATGCATGGAACACGGTTCTGAAGAATTTTCCTTCCCGAACCAGGTAGATGGGCTCTCGGTTGCTCAATGATGTTGGGGTGGATACCTTAAAGATTTTTAGCTGATGTTGCGTCATTGCAAGCCCTCCTTTTGTGTTGGATGGTTCCCTTAATGAGAACCAAAAGTTTAAACAACCCGCTGTGGATCAGACTTGAAATGCCTGGATACTGGACAAAAAAAACTCCGGACCGATTTGAAAAAATCGATCCGGAGTATCCCTTTGCTTATTCCAAGATCCAAAAACACCTCCTTCCTCCTCGAAGGGTGTGTCACATTCCAGGTAGGTCTTCTGACTCTTGGATCATCCTAGTAGCTTTTGCCTTCCCATCATTTTCAACAATGACAGTGGCGTGAGAAAAGCGTTCGTCCCCAATTACAGCGGCGGGCCCGTCCCTGATTTTCACAGGTGTTCCCTATTAAGCATTTTCATGCACCCGAACTGGTATGTTCTTAGGTTGAAAAAAAATTAAAGTCAACATTAATTTTGAGAGCCGGAGTGATGTTCTGTTTTTTCATAGAGATGGCCTTTGACAGGAAAAAAGTATTGACACGGTCCTGGGTTTTCATTATTTAAAGCGATCAGTAATCACCAGAAGGTGAGAAAAGTAAGTAGTTAGTTTAAAATTGTATCTGTATGTAAAGCCACGAAGGCCTTTTTTTTATGAATAAAATGAATAAAAAAAGCTTTGTGGCTTTTTTGTTTTTATAAATCCCAATCTTTAATAAAGGAGAAAATCAAAGAAAATCAATAGAATATCAAACAATAGAAAAAAGAAAGAAGGCAGCTGAAACCCTGCCAGGTTTTTGCCAGCTGCCTTCTCATACGAACCATCTCATACATTGATGGATGCTTCTTGATTAAGATATCATCCAAGCCTTATTCCGTCAATCCATGGGATCTACAAAAGGTTAAATTGTACGTTGCGATTTAGATGAAAAAACAATTTTTAAGGATGATCATATGAAAACCATAGTTCGCTGTGTAAAAGTTGTATGTCTCTTGTGTGTGTGCCTGTTTGCCCTGCAAACCAATTGTTATGCCCATTTTCCCTGGATAAATGTTTTGGATTATACTCCTGAAACAGGTGCTGGCCTTAAAATGACCCTTAACTTTGGCCATGCCTACCCCTTTTCGGATTTTCTGGAAAAATCTGCCCTGGAATCGGTATCCCTTCAGGGACCGGGCAATGATTCTTTTGAGATAGACTATGTTTCCGAAGTTATGCTGGCATCAAAGGAAAACATCACCACCCCTGGAACCTATATTGTTTCGGCCGCAAGAAAACCGGGATTTTACACAAAAACCAAAAAAGGGGGCGTACAAGCTTCCAAACAGGGACTGGAACATGTGATCAAATGTTCTTTTTCCCACATGTCCATGAAAGCCATTGTAAATGTCGGCAATGCCAATGGTCCGGCAGACAAGGTTTTGGGCCACCCCCTGGAAATTGTTCCCCTTAAAAATCCAGGCAATTTAAGAAGCGGAGACGATCTGCCTATACGGATTTTACTGGATGGCAAACCCTATGGCGGAACTTTTTTTGCCACCTACACGGGTTTTTCAACCCAAAAGGGAACCTTTGCCTATGCATCCCAAACCGATAAAAACGGACTGGGAAACTTAAAAATACTTACTTCTGGGGTCTGGATGATCAAGGCAAGCCATGAACAGCCCTATCCGGACAAAACCCAGTGTGATACCCAATCATTTATCGCCACACTGACGTTTGAGATAAAATAATACTGTTTGTCTTGGCGCCAGGTATTTGTCCCGGTGCCAAGCCCCCCCCATTTTGAAGTTCAGGGAGAATACGTCATGAAACAAGTGGTAATTTGCTGGGTTTGCCTGGCGGGAGTGTTTTTTTTCAATCCACCCATGGCCCAGGCCCACAGTGTGCGAGGCTGGATACAACCTCGGGAGACAACGGTGGTGACTGCGGAATATGATGATGGCGAACCGCTTGGCTACGCTGTCTTTGAAGTCTACACCCCTGGCGGGAAAGAGCTGTTTCAATCCGGGGTAACCGATCCCAATGGCTGTTTTTCGTTTCTGCCCGATACCCCGGGCAAGTGGAAAATCCTTGTAAAGGACGGCATGGGGCATCAGGTTTCCCTGACAGCCGATATTAACGATCAACAGGCCCTGAAAGAAAAAACCGCCCCTGGGGTCGGTTCCGGGCAGTTGTCTAAAATCCAGTCAATTATCACAGGCATTTCATTGATTTTCGGCCTTATGGGGCTGGTGGTGCTGGTCAAAACAAAAAAGCGCCCCGGTAAAGAAAGTTAATTGATTAAAAATCTATCTGTGATGATTTTAAAAAAGGAGTTTGTTTTGAAAAGATTAAGTTTGTTTTATGGAATCATATGTTTGAGTTTTTTTTGTCTGTCTGCAATGGCTGCGGACAAGGAATCGGTCCAGGGCGCTTTGTCCCTGGATGAAATAGTTGTAACAGGAACCAAGAGCGAGCATACATTGGAAAATGTGCCTGTGACAACCTATCTGGTGACCCGGGAGGAAATCGAGAAATCAAACGCCCGGACAGCCGGAGATGTTCTAAAGTGGGTGCCTGGGGTCTATGTCAAGGCAAACGGGTTTGCACGGCAATCGGTGAACATCAATGGGTTGCCCAACGAATACACCCTGGTGCTGGTTGACGGAATACGGCAGACCGGCAGGCATGCCAATGCTGTTGACCTTGCCAATATTGCCTCTGAAATGATAGAAAAAATCGAGGTGATCAAGGGGCCATCGGCCGTTCTATACGGCAGTGATGCCGTAGCCGGGGTGGTCAACATCATTACCAAAAAGGTTCCTGAAAAAGGATATGCCTCGGGCAGAGCCTCCTATGGCACCGGCGATACAGTGGATACACAATTTAACTTCGGAGAAAACCTTGGAAAGTTGTCCTATACCCTGGGCGTTGGACATCAGAGTTCCAACCAGATGGGCAATGGATATGAATATGATGCTGACAACGCACTGGGTAATTTTCAATACCAACTGAATCCTGACAACAAGGTTTCCCTTAATCTGAATATTTACAATGAAAACAGCGATTATCTTGATGACTCTAAATTCAACTGCGCCCTCGGCTGGGAGGCCATGCTCGGGGAAACCGCAAATCTCAAAGTAAACCTTTCAGACCACCTTGCCAACCGCAAAGATATTCGCCCCAATCAATCGCCACGGGATTGGGATTATGATAACCGGCAGGGCAGTATTCAATACAGCCAGATGCTCGGAAAATCCCAATGGATTACCGCAGGAGGAGAATATCGGGAAAACAACCTTGAATCCACGGAGGTTGGGGACCAAAGCGAAAATATCATCAGCGGTTTCATGCAGGACGAAATTGAGCTTTTGGATTCTTCCCTGGTTCTTGTACTGGGCGGCCGGGCGGACCACCATGACCAGTGGGGAACTGAATTTAACCCCAAGGGAAGCCTGCTGTACAAGTTCTCCCCTGAAACCAAAATCAGACTGAATGCGGGCCGTGCCTTTCTGGCACCCCAGCTGGATGATTTATATAAGCTCAATCCCCACCATCATGTTTCCTATTGGATCGTGGGTAACCCGGATATCAAACCGGAAACATCCGTGGGATACAGCATTGACCTTGAACATGTGTGGACCAAGTCCGTGCTGGGCCGGCTGTCTTTTTTTAGAAACGACATTGACAATATGATCAGCTCAAGGGAAATCGGGACATATTCCACCGGCGAAAAAATTATGCAGTCTTACAATATTGACGAGGCTTTTGCCCAGGGATTTGAGATAGAAACCCAGTATTCACCCATTAAGTCCTTGTTCATGTCCGTGGCCTACACCTATTCCCAGACAGAGGACAAGACCATTGAAAAGCAGATCCAAAATATGCCCAAGCATACCGGTAAATTCCGATTGAGATATGATAATGACACCCATGGGTATAGTCTTTTTTCCGAACTGGAATATATCGGCAAGATGTATACAAACAGCGGCCTAACCCAGGAGTCGGATGATTTTTTTCTGCTAAACCTGAAAGCGACCAAGGTGTTATCCGCCCATCTCAACCTGTTTCTGGCGGTGGATAATCTTTTCAATGAAAAGACAGCGCCTGAAACATCCAGATATTTTGACATGGGCACCACCTATACCGCCGGCGTTGGATTTAAGTTTTAAAACTAGAAAAAGCCTCACGTCTCTCTCCTGAAGGACACGGGTATTTCTTTGTCTTCAGGGGAGGGATCTGACGCATTATGAGGAATGATTTGAATTAATATGAACCCATATAACAGGAAAAACCGTTTTTGGAAAAAACTGTGCCAGCTCTTTATCTGTTTTTCAGTGATCTTTCTTTTCAGCAGCTGTGGCGATTCTTCCGATACCCGGCCAGGACAAGCGGGTCCGGGAAAAAAGGCCCGGGAAATCACCATTGCCTACGGACTTGATACCGATGCCCAGTCCATCAGGAACAGCGGGGATATGTTGCTGAAAATTTTTGCCACCCAGCGGCTTGTGGAACTGGAAGGAACACGGGTGGTTCCGGGCCTTGCAGAATCATGGGACATCATCCATAACGGGGAAACCCTTATTTTTCATCTCAGAAAGGGTATTTATTTTTCCGACGGAACCCCCTTCAATGCCGAGGCTGTCCGATTTACCTTTGAACGGCTTATGGCTTTCAACAGCAGCGCATGGACCGAAACGGACAGGATCCGGCAGATCGACGTCATGGATCCCTATACCCTGGCCTTCCATTATAAGGACGGCATGGCCGGATATATCGCCTTGACCGCATTTGCAGAATATGGGTGCGGCATCCTAAGCCCCCATTCCGTCACACCGCCGGGTGATCCACGGGCAGCCATTGCACGTTTCTCAGGCACGGGTCCGTGGATGGTTGAAGCGTATCAGGAAAATCAACACACCGTGTTTGTCCCCAATCTCCATTACCAAGGGGTTCGGCCCATCCTGGAAAAAATAATTGTCAAAACCATTCCCAAGGCAGAAGCCCGGGTACTGGCCATTCAATCGGGGGGGGTGGATGTTGTGATAGACTACTACCACGGCGGATCTGCCTATACGCCCCGGAATATGCTCAAACCCCTTAAGGACCAGGGCTTTCAGATCCTGAAAAAACAAATGCCCATGACCACCTATCTTGTCTTCAATTATAAAAAAGCGCCGTGGAACCGGATCAAGGTGCGCAGGGCCTTTAACCATGCCATCAACAAGGATGACATAGCCGCCCTGTTTGATGGGTGGATCAATACGGCCCGAACCTCCCTGTTTGCCGATTCAGCTCCCTATATCAAGGATGCCGGTGCAGCGGTCATCCCTTTTGACAGGCAACGGGCCGTACAATTGCTCCAGGAAGCAAATTTTCCTCTGAAAAGGCCCATGGAGCTGATTGCCATGGGGCAAAATCCGGATGAGGTTAAACTTTGTGAAATCATCAAGGCCCAATTGATAAAAGTGGGGGTGGACGTACAATTGGATGTACTTGAACCCGGGGGATATCTGGAAAGGACGACCAAGGGCACCTTCGACTTGAGGATTTATTATGTGGGCGGTCCGGAGAGAAGAAAATTCACCCGGATGGACGGCAGATTCAACCCGGAGGCATCGGAATTCGGGGACTATGGTTTCTTTTCAGACCCGGCCATCACTCCTGTGCTGAAAAAAGCCGTGAATTCCTTTGACGAACAAGAAAGAAAAACAAATTTTCATCAATTCTACAAATTGGTCAACGACCTGGCAGCGGGTGTGCCGCTTTATTTCAACTCGGTTTTTGTGGTGTGCCGGCCGGAAATAAAAGGCATACATTTTATTTCTTCCGAACCCCGGTTTGACACTGCCCACTGGGAGAATTTAAAAAATGCCGAATAGGGACCAGATAAGGAAGATCAAAATTTGATTGAGCTCATCGTTAGAAGACTTGTGTCTCTGGTCCCGGTGCTGATCGCCGCCTCTTTTCTTTCCTTTTCCATCATGTACCTGTGTCCGGGTGATCCGGCCCGGATTATTCTTGAAATGGAGCTTCAGGCCCCTCCGACACAGAGGCAACTGGTAAAATTCAAAGCACAACACGGACTGGACCAGCCATTTGTGCTGCAATATGCAAACTGGCTTGGCCGGGCCCTCCATGGAGACCTTGGCACCTCCCTTAAAACAGGGAAAAAAGTGACCCCTGTTTTAATTGAAAAACTGGGTCACACGGCAGCTGTTTTTTTCCCGGGAATGATCCTCTCCCTTGCCATTGCACTCCCCCTTGGGATTATGGCAGCCGTAAAAGCCGACTCGGTCCTGGACCATGGTTTAAGATTTACCACCCTGGGTTGTATTTCCATCCCGGGGTTCTGGTGGGGAATCCTGCTGATATATTGTACGGCCATCAGACTCAGATGGCTTCCCGCCTTTGGTTACGGGAGGCCTGAATGTTATATTCTGCCGATTGTTACCCTGGGTATCACCGGGTCTGGCGAGCTGATGCGGCTGACCCGGGCAAGCGTACTGGAGGTATTACAGCTGAACTTCGTGCGCACGGCCCGGTCAAAGGGGCTGGGGCAAACCACCATCCTCATCCGGCATGTGCTCAGGAACGCATTTGTTCCGATTGTCACCTCCATCGGATTGTATTGCAGCCATCTTGTGGGAGGGTCCATCATCATTGAAACCCTGTTTGCCTGGCCGGGGATCGGCAGACACCTTGCCACGGCCGCCGCCATGAGGGATGTGCCTGTTATTCAGGGAATTGTTTTCATCAGCGGACTGTTCTTTGTCCTGCTCAATCTGGCAATTGATCTGGCCTATACCTTTCTTGATCCGCGAATCAAGATGGCGGAAAACAAGGGATGAAAAAATTTTATGCAGGGTGCATCCTGATGGCAATCGTGATGGGGCTTGCCGTCTTGGCCCCGGCCATATCCCCGGCCGATCCCTATGCAATCAATATGGATGAAAAGCTTGAAGAGAGCACCTGGCAGCACCCCATGGGGACCGACCAGTTGGGAAGAGATCTTCTCACCAGAGTTCTTTACGCGGCAAGGACCTCTTTCGGGGCAACCTTTGCGGTGATGGTCGTCTGCCTGGTTTTGGGTACTCTGGTCGGATGTGTGGCAGGTTTTTTTGGCGGATGGGTTGACCAGGTATTGATGCGGTTCGTGGATATACTCATGGCATTCCCGTCTTTTCTGCTTCCCATCGCCATGGCCGGCTTGCTCGGCGGGTCAATGACCAACCTCATCCTGGCCCTTTCCCTGACCTCCTGGACCGGTTACGCACGAATGGTCAGGGGCAGCGTGCTGTCGATCAAGCAGCAGCTGTATGTGGAGGTTGCCGTGGTAATGGGCAGCCGCCGTCTGACAACCATTAAAAATCATGTGATCCCAAATGCAATTCACCCGCTGATGGTGTATGCCGCCATGCACTCCGGCCATACCCTCCTTGCCATTTCCGGCCTCAGTTTCATGGGGCTCGGGGCCCAGCCCCCCACACCTGAATGGGGGGCCATGCTCAACGAGGCCATGACCTTCATGGGACATCAGCCAAATCTCTTTGTTTTTCCCGGAGCGGCCATCATGGTGACGGTGCTCTCCTTTAATCTGCTGGGAGAAGGACTTCAGGACCTGATGGATCCAAAGCAGCACAAAGAGGTGAAGGTTTGAATCCCCAAACGCTGCTTTCCCTTCAAGGAGTCAATATCCAATTTCCTTCCAGATCCGGGATGATCAATGTTGCCGAGGCCATCAGCTTTGACCTGGAAGCCGGTCAAACCCTTTGTCTGCTGGGGGAATCCGGTTCAGGCAAAAGCCTGATTGCCCTTTGCATTCCCGGATTATTGCCGCACAATGCCCTTACCGGCGGAAAGATATTTTTTCTGGGAAAAAACCTGCTTTCACAGACAGAAAAAAGTCTTGGAAAAATCAGGGGCAAAGAGATTGCCATGATTTTTGAGCAGCCCATGGGGTGTCTCAATCCCATGATGCCCATCGGCCGACAGATAGCAGAAGCCCTGCATTCCGTCAAAAAGGTTGGGGAAAAATCATGGGAAATCCCCCGGGAAGCCAGACGCAGACTGGATGAGGTGGGTATCCCCGGGCATTGTTATTCCCATTACCCCCATGAATTGAGCGGGGGAATGCAGCAGCGGGTGATGATCGCCATGGCCCTGGCCGGCAATCCCAAGCTCCTTATTGCGGACGAGCCCACCACGGCATTGGACCTGACCGTACAACGCCAGATTTTGGATCTGCTCAATGATCTTAAACACCGTTACAACACCGCCTTGCTCATCATCACCCATGACCTGGGGGTGGCTGCTGAAATGGCCGATACCGTGGCCGTCATGTACGCAGGCCGCCTGATGGAGCATACCCCGGTTCAAAATTTTTTCAGCCGGCCCGGTCATCCCTATTCCAGGGCCCTGCTGAATATTGTTTCAGGCAAAACGCTTCAGCCCATCCCCGGAAATGTCCCCAATCTGATGGACCTCCCATGGGGTTGCCCCTATCACCCGAGGTGCGAAAGCGCCGGTGCTGAATGCGAGAAAACCTTTCCTGCTTCCAGCCATTTTGACCATGGAATGGTGAGGTGCCACAATGCCCTGTGTGATTAAAGCGCAAAACCTGGGAAAGGTTTTCAGGCCCGGGCATTTCACCCTGTTTAAACCAAAAGAATCCATTACCGCAGTGGACAGGGTCAGTTTTTCCATTGCAAAGGGAGAATGTTTCGGACTTGTCGGTGAGAGCGGATGCGGCAAGTCCACTGTCGGGCGGATGCTGCTCAATCTCGTGGATGCCACTTCCGGCAGTGTATACTTTAAGGGAATCAAACTCCAGGGCCTTCCTGATGATCAGATGCATCGCCTCAGATCGAAAATGCATATCATTTATCAGGATGCAAACAATTCCCTGGACCCGAGGTATTCGGTGTATCGCACACTGGAAGAGCCGTTGCAATTAAAGGGTATTTCAGGGCCGGACAGACAGGTGAAAATATCGGAATTTGCCAATAAGGTGGGTATCGGCAAAGAACTTTTCCAGCGTTATCCCCACGAGCTTTCCGGGGGGCAGCGGCAACGGGTCGGCATTATGAGGGCGTTGCTCCAAGATCCTGAATTCATCGTGGCCGACGAACCAGCCGCTTCCCTGGACCTTTCGGTCCAGGCACAGATTCTGAACCTGCTGGAAACAGACAAAAAGGAACGGGGTACGGCCCTTTTGTATATTTCCCACAACCTGTCCATGATGCGGTTTGTTTCACAACGTATGGCCATTATGTATCTTGGCGGGTTTCTTGAGTTTGGTTCCACAAAAAGCATTTTTGAAAATCCGCTTCATCCGTATACCCAAATGCTCTTTGCATCCCTGCTGGATAGGGTGCCCCAGGAACGGAAAGAAAGAAAAAGAACCGCCTCCCTCCCCAATCCTCCTTTGGACAATGGGGGATGCGCCTTTTACAACCGGTGCACCCTGGGCAAGCCGTTTTGCAAACATGAAACGCCCTGGTTAAGAGAGATAGAACCCGGCCATGAGGTCGCCTGCCATAACCTGTGACATGACGGCCACACAATAAGGTTAACCACAACGATGAAAAAAGGAGAATCAACATGGACAAAGTGATAAAAACAATGGAAGAGCGCTGGGACCAGCATTCTGAAAAATATGATGCCAACCACCAGGGGCACATTTCGGACGAAGACCTGGCCCGATGGAACCATTTCCTTGAAACCCATATTGGAAATGAAAAACAGCAAAAAATTTTCGATGTGGGCTGCGGCACCGGTTTTCTGACCACCAAGATTGCTGCCCTGGGATACGATTGCCAGGGCCTGGATCTTTCAGGGGGCATGCTCGGCATTGCGGAAAAAAAAGCCCGGGCCCAAGGCCTGACCCTTGAATTCATGAAAGGCAATGTTGCCGATCTTCCCCTGGCCGACGCCAGTATCGATACCATTACCAACCGTTCCCTTTTATGGACATTGCTTGAGCCCCAAAAAGCCTTAAAAGAATGGCTCCGGGTATTGAAACCCAATGGCAGACTCCTCTGCTTTTGCAGTGTCGGCAAGATGGACAATTCCTGTCACCACTATGAACAGGAAATTGAAGAGAAACTTGCGCTGAAAGGGGCTGCTGCCAGCGACTACTGCCGCCAACTGGAGCAGGCCGGGTTCGGACTGGTGGAAGCGGTTCTCCTTGAAGGGATCCATAGCCACCACGGAAATAGTCCCTGGTATGTGATCAAGGGCAGAAAAATTTAATGAATTTTTAAGGAGAACCGCTAATGGACATTCAATTTCTGGACACCACCGACCATATGGTTTATGGGCATGAAGGCTGGCTGGATATCTCTTCCCCCCCTGCCAGTGAAGACGGCCGCCGGACGCTGACGTTCAACTGGGGCCACAATATGGAGAGCCACGGACTGGCAAGAAGGCAGGGGCTGTCAACCCGTGTTGTCATGCCCGACGGAAGTCAGCAGGACTTATTGATCAGCCATCAGACCCCGGAGCGTTATCTGTTTGATTTCACACCGCAAACAAAGGGGATTTATCATTTTATCAACGAGAATACCGGGTATTATGTGATCGACCGGGACGGACACTATCTTGCCGGGACTTTAAAGGAGTATCCGGATGTTCCCAATGCCACGTTCTACAGACAGTTCTCCCATACCTGTCTTATGACAGGCAAGCCCCAGGCAGGGGAACAGGTTTTTGCCATGCCCCCATTGCCGTTCAGCCTGGTTCCCCTGCAATGGAAACCCTGGCAGGTTGGGGAAACCCTTGTTTTCAGCCTTCACATGGAAAACAAAAAGCTGGCAGAAACCCCGATTGATCTGGCCCATACCACGGGGTCCGGCAACCGGGTGTCTCACAAAGAACTCGCAACAGATCGAGACGGGAACCTGGAACTGACAATCAAAGAACCGGGCCGTTACCTGCTTATCGCCCGCCATCGCACCCCCGATGGGAAAGCCGGTCTTTACTATGATACGAGTCTGACCTACACCTTTTTTTTCTGCATAGATTAGGGGACCTATGATAAATAAAGACCGCCAAAATGGGACGTAGATTAACGCCGACTTTTCAGGATTACGAATCTACGTCTCATAAAAACATGGACAAACGGTAATGCCTTGATCAAATCAAGCGTGCCTGGCCCTGGAAGTAACGGAATTTCTTCTTGACAAAGGATTTCAGATTCAGTACTACCTTTTGAAATTAGCAATTGAAATTGCGCTGTTTAAAAGTTTAAACTCTGATTTGAACACTAAGCCAAGAAGGCCTGATAAAAAAAAATATCAAGGACTCTTGGCTTTTTTTGTTTGGAACTGTTTTTCGAAATAAAACCAAAAAACACCATTGCTATCGGAAGATGCAAAAAAAACTATTGGGAGGTAACCGAATACAGATTTAATCGTAATATGTGGTAAATTGTAAAGGGGGAAGCAGTCTTCAACCGACCAAAGTTTTCCGACTGCCTCCCCAGAGATGAAGCCCCCTTGTATATAAGGATGCCCCGACTTTTATTGTACAACCTCGGCATTCCTCTGTCAAATTTTTTTGCCTTAACCTGGGCGGCTTCCTTTTTTAATTTTTACTCATGGAGAATATTTTATAAAAAAAGGAATTTTAGAATGAGACGGTTTAGAATATTTTTTTTGGTTATGGCAATAATGGGCTTGCTGTTGACCAATGTGGCAGCAGAAGAAAAAAAAGAGAAAGTGTATGATGACCTCGATGAGATAGTCGTACGCGGCGAGATGATTAATGAAAATCTGAATGCCACGTCGGCGACGGTACTGACAAATGAGGACATCACCAATAGAACATTTGTAACCCCTTTGGATATCGTGGGCCTTGCCCCGGGTATCTCTATCAACCAATATAAGCAGGGAGGAACCGCCTCAAGTTTTCAAATGAGAGGGTTCACCAGCTGTTCCCATGGTCCGGATGTAGCTGTCTACATGGACGGCATTCCCCTTAACGAGGGCGACGGCTATGCCGATACCAACATCGTGAATCCCGAGGAAATAGAAAGGGTGGAGTTGATAAAAGGGCCTTCTTCCGCACTTTACGGTAATTTTGCATCAGCAGGTGTTTTACACTTTTACACAAAAAAAAAGGTGGACCAGCAACACATAAAGGTGAAGTATGGTGCCTACAATACCTATGAGGGAAATTACCTGGGCGGATTCTCAAGTGAAGACAAAAAATGGGATCATGTATATTCTCTCCAAACCTATCATACGGATGGGTATCAGGACAATTCAGACTGGGATAAACTCAATTTAGCGACCCGGGTTACCCATCATCTCACCGACGACCTGGATATCCGGTTCAGCTTTCGGACGTTCAATTCGGATTGGGATGCACCTGGATACATAAATGAAGATGAATATGAAAATCATCCGACAGCAAGTGTGGGTACAACAAATGGCGGTTCCAAGGATCGGGTTTCAGGCAAAATTGATTTTGACTACCGGCTGACAGAGAACTCCAAGATACTCGTCCAGTTTTGGTCCTATGATCAGAATTTCAAAAGATATTATGCAGGTAGTGAAGAGGGTCTGGCAGTGGGTGCCAATGTCGGAAACCTGCGTGATTTTGACCGCCTGGTTTGGGGTTCCGGGATCAGTTACAACCTCAAAGACAACATATGGGGGAAAGAATTCTGCGTCACTGCGGGAATGGACTATATGGATGAGGATATCGAGCGTGACAGGTGGTACCTGACGGCTGGCAACGGCCGGAATAAAGGAGCTCAATATATTGACTACCACATTGATTCTCAAACCCTGGGATTATATGCAGAGGGTAATTATCAGATCCTTGAGCCCCTTAAACTTATCCTTGGCGGACGTTATGACTACTTCTCCGGTGATTTAACAGACCATCTTTTGGGAGACAAAGAGGATTCCATGAAGGATGTGGGTATTTTCAGTCCCAAAGGGGGGTTGCAGCTTGATTTGCTGGATAATCGCCTGGAGTTTTTCGGCAATTATGGACGGGGTTTTGCCATCATGGCCGGTTCTGCCGAGCAGGCACAATACACCCAGGAGAATTGGGAGCCCCAAATAAGGACTCAATATGAACTGGGAGTCAGAGTACTGCCGGTGGACTGGTTCACCGGGCAACTTATCGGGTTTCGCTTGGAAACCACAGATGATTTTATGAAGAACCCTGTTACGGATGAATTTGAAAACGCCGGAGAAACGACACGGGACGGAATAGAATTGTCGCTTAATTTTTATGCATTTGACCATGCCTATCTGCATGCCGATTATTCTTATATTGATGCCAAATACGACAAATTCCAGGAAGGCGGCGTGTCCTATGACGGCAACAACCTTGCCGGGGTCCCGGATAATATTGGCAATATAGAACTCGGGTACAACCCTCCCGAGGGGTTTGGCGGATGGATCAGATATCACTGCCAATCCGGGGGAGATCTGGATAAAGCCAATACAGTTGAAAATGAATCATGGGGCAGAGTGGATGCCAACACTTTTTATCGTTTCGGCAGTAAAAACAAATATATGGTTGCCCTTGATATCATCAACATTTTTGATGCAAAGTATCCTGAAACGGAAAGTTACTCGTCTGGAAATAAAACTTACTCTCCAGGACTGCCGCTGAGCCTTTATGCTTCTTTCAGCGTTGATTTTTAAGATAGGTGTTTCACCGCCTCTTCACTGAATCGCCGGCCTGCCAGGCATCACAGCAAACAGCTGAGTGCTGTCTGGCAGGCTTAGTTTACCAATCAAATTTATATGAAACACAATGTTTTATCGACTGTGGATTGAATCCGTCGGTCTATTATGGAGGAAAATAAAAATGGTCAACAACGATCTGAAAAACGAAATACGAAAACAATGGGGCAATCGCTCCCGCTCATATGATAATTCTCCCGGCCACGGCATCCATTCCGACCGGGAAAAGCAGGCCTGGCTTCAGATCCTTTCAAATGCACTGAACCAAAAACAGGGCCTGCGGGTGCTGGATGTGGGAACGGGCACCGGCGCACTGGCATTGATGCTGGCGGAAATGGGGCATGAAGTGACCGGTATCGACATGTCCGAACGGATGTTGAAAATAGCGAGGGACAAGGCCCAATCACGCAACCTGAACCCGGTGTTCAGGGCTGGAGACGCTGAGGCACCGCCCTTTGAATCGGAATCCTTTGATGCGATTGTCAGCCGCCATGTTCTCTGGACATTGCCCAACCCGGAAAAAGCCGTAAACCAGTGGAAAAAACTTTTAAAGCCCGGGGGCATCATCGTCATCATCGATGGGAATTTCAGCCGGAACGATAGAACCGCAATGCAGGAGGCCTGGCGCTTAATGGCTATGCCGCTGATTTTTGTGACGGAATTCAGAGACCCGCGGATGTCCAAGTGGAACATGGACGAACACCTGCCCATGCGGCAACGCAAACGCCCTGAAGCGGATATCGCCTTGCTTGAAGCCGAAGGCCTTGAGGCCAGCGTAACCAACCAAGTTCTTCCACGGAAGTATTCCATGCTCAACTATCTAAAATATGGATATAGTCGGCACAGCATCAGCACCCATCAATTCGTCGTCAAGGGTGTAAAAACAGCATAATGCGCTCAAAAAAAAGGGTTGAAAAACAATGTTGGGACTCAAAAAATTCATATTCGTCATTATGGTGATCTGTATCCCATTGATTGCTGCCATGGCGGCAGGGCATTCAGATAAAAACAAACAGGTTCTGGTCATGGGAGCCCAAAAAGACTTTAAGGCCGCGGCAGAAGGCAAGCTCATGGTCTTCGAAACGCTTGTTTCTCTTGATAAGACAGGAAATCTGCTCCCCAAACTGGCAACCTCCTGGGATATTTCTGCCGACGGCAAAGTGCAGGTTCTTCATTTAAGGCAGGGGGTCACCTATCATGACAACACCCCCTTTGATGCCAGAGCCGCTAAATTTTCCATCGAAAGGGCCATGATTGATGCGGTCTGGACAAAATACGTGGACAAAATTGAAGTGGTTGATGCACACACTCTAAAGGTCATCTTCAATACATACTATCACCCGTTTCTCAGGGATTTGACCAGTGGTTGGCTGTCGGAAAATTTTGTTTGTCCTTTGGCCGTGGATCCGCCCTGGGATCCAAAGGGTAAAATTGTCAGATACATCGGGACAGGGCCCTTCAAGCTGGTCGATTACAAAAAGGACCGGGACGCCGAGCTGGTAAGAAACGATGGCTACTGGGGAAAGAAGCCAAAGCTTGCAAAGATCCTGTGGAAGTACACCCCGGATCCCTATGCCCAGATTCTGGCCCTGAAGGCGGGTGAACTGGATATCATCGGTGCGCCTGAACATCATTCAAGTGTCCCGTTCATGAAGCTTGCAGATCTTAAGGCAAATTCTGATTTTGTGGTTTCCACCCGTTCCTACGGGCGGATACAGGTACTTGAATTCAATTGCAGACGGCCGCCCTTTGATGATCTAATGGTTCGCAAGGCCTTCAATTGTGCCCTGGACAGAGTCACCTTGGTCCGGTCCCTTTTCGGGGATATCACCGAGCCCAGCTATCTCATCACTGATCCGAAATTTATCTGGGGACCTTCCAATATCCCTGAAGGATACAAATATGACCCCATCCTGGCAAAAGATCTTCTTGCCCGGGCAGGCTGGATGGATACAGATGGCGACGGAATCCTGGACAAGGATGGGAAGACTTTCGAGATCGAGCTTCTGGTTCCCACAGGCGAATCAAATGCAGACATGGTGGCCCTTGTGGTTCAATCCCAGCTTAAAAGGATGGGTATCCTGCTCAAGATCACAACACTCACCGATACAACGGACAGACAACAGGCCGGTAAATACGACCTGTTCCTGAATCAAAGCGGTTGTCTGCCATCAATCCCAGGAGGGATTGGGATCGGAGGGAAGTATCACTCCAAAGGGGATTGGCCCTTTGCCTTCCACTCAAAGGAACTGGATGCCTTAATCGTGTCGGCCTTCACTGCCATTGACGAAGTGCAGAGGCGGGCCAAAATTGATAAGATGTGGGTATTGCTGCAGGATGCCGACCCGTGTATTCCGCTCTACGACATCACCAAGGCGGTGATAATGAACCGGCGCGTTCAGGGATACGAACACGGGCCGACAATGCTCGATATGGATGTGAGCAAAGTGGTAATGACCCGATAAACTGGAATTTAAGATTATGGCAAAATTTATCGCCCTCAGACTGGCGCTGACCATGGTGATCATGCTCGGAGCGGCAGTACTCTCCTTTTCTCTCCTCACGCTTGCACCGGGGAACCCTGCCGAGGCAATCCTGTCGGCAGAGCGGGCAGATGATCCCCGGCTTGAAGAAATGGAGATCTTTATGGAACAGCACGGTCTGAACAACTCGATGCTGGTCCGGATGTCCCAGTGGTTCCGTATGTTGGGCCGCGGCGATCTTGGCACCTCCCTGAAAACCGGGGAACCGGTGGCCGCGGAATTATGGGCGCGGTTTCCGGCCACCATCGAACTGGCTCTCGTTTCCATGTTCCTTGCGGTTTTCATCGCATTGCCATTGGGCATCGTTTCAGCCGTCAAGCAGAATTCAATTCTGGATCACGTGGTTCGGTTTATCGCACTAGGGGGCGTGTCCATGCCCAATTTTTGGCTGGGGTTGCTTCTGATCCTGTTTTTCGGTGTTTTCCTTGGCTGGTTTCCCACCTATGGTTACGGGAGCACTCCGCATTTGATTCTTCCGGCCCTTACCCTTGGAACGGGAATGACCGCTATTCTGATGCGCCTGCAGCGCGCCAGCATGCTGGAAGTCTTAAATGAAAATTATATCCGGACCGCCAGAGCCAAAGGGTTGAACGAATGGCGGGTGATCGGCAAGCACGCTTTCAGAAATACCTTGATTCCGGTGGTTACCATCATCGGTATACAATTTGCCCACCTGCTGTCCGGTGTTGTGATTGTGGAACAGGTTTTCGCATGGCCCGGCATCGGCCATTTCCTGATAGATTCCATCAATGCCAGGGACTATCCGGTCATCCAGGGATTTGTCCTGATAATCGCATTTTTTTTTGTTCTCACCAATCTGGTTGTGGATGTGCTGTATGCCTTCCTTGACCCGAGAATACGGTATGAAGGGAACCGGTGATACCATGATCGATATTGTCCTTACGTTCAGAAGAGACCGACTGGCTGTTTTCGGAACGGCCATCTTATGTTTACTAACGCTCATTGCGCTTCTGGCGCCCTATATCGCTCCCTATGATCCAGTGGAACTGAACCTGTCACAGCGCCTGTTATCTCCGAACATTGAACATCTGATGGGAACCGATTCGGTGGGCAGGGATATCTTGAGCAGGATCATTTACGGAACCAGGACATCCTTGATGATTTCGGTCGTTGTTGTCATCATAGAAGTGGTTTTCGGCGTGCTCGTGGGAACGGCTGCAGGCTACCTTGGAAGGGCTGCGGATGAAATCCTGATGCGGCTGGTTGATATTTTGCTGGCCTTTCCCGGTATCATCCTGACCATTGTCATTGTGGGCCTGCTGGGGTCATCGGTGATGAATCTGATCATTGCCCTTACTGCCGTGGGATGGGTTGGATATGCAAGGGTTGTGCGTGGCTCCATCTTATCCATCAAAAAGGAGCTGTTCATTGAGTCGGCCAGAGCCATCGGATGCAGCAAGCTTCGCATTGCAACCCACCATATCCTGCCGAATATCATCTCCCCGGTCATCGTATTGGCAACGATGAACATGGGCACTATTATCATTTCCATCGCCGGCCTCAGCTTTCTGGGGCTGGGTGTCCAGGCACCGACACCCGAGTGGGGGATCATGCTTAATGAAGGCAAGCCGTTTATGGAAAGCGCCCCCCATCTCATGATTTTTCCGGGCCTGATGATCATGGTAACGGTTCTGGCCTTCAATTTTCTCGGGGACGGACTTCGGGACGTTCTGGATATAAAAACCATTATAGGGAGTTGAGATGAATTTGCTTGAGATTCTAAATTTAGATATCAGCTTCCCTGGCAGGGCGGGAAGGGTGCAGGCGTCATATGGGGCTAACCTTGAGATAAAACAGGGAGAAGTCTTGTGTCTGGTGGGGGAATCGGGTTGTGGCAAGACAATTCTCGCCCTCAGCATCATGGGCTTGCTGCCCCAAAATGCCCGAATCAACGGCAAGATCCTCTTCAACGGCCAAAATCTCTTTTCATTACAGAAAAAGGAAATGCGAAAAATAAGGGGGCGGGAGATTGCAATGATTTTTGAGCAGCCTGCCAGCTGCCTTAATCCTGTCCTGGGTGTGGGCGAACAAATTGCCGAGGCAATAAGAATCCATGAGAATTGCTCCCGGAAAGTTTCCAGGAAAAGGGCTGTGGACATGATGGGACTTGTGGGGATTCCTTCACCCCATAGGAGATACTGTCAATATCCCCATGAATTCAGCGGGGGAATGGCACAACGGGTGATGATCGCCATGGCCCTGGTGTTCAGGCCTTTGCTGCTGATTGCAGACGAGCCGACAACCGCTTTGGATGTTACGATTCAGGCACAAATCCTGGACCTTCTGGAAAGTTTAATCACCCAGTTCAACACCGCTCTTCTTCTGATAACACATGATCTTTGTGTGGCAGCCCGGATGGGCAATCGCGTTGCCGTCATGTATGCCGGCGGTATCGTGGAAAAAGGTCAATTGAATGATGTCTTCAAGGCTCCGGGGCATCCGTATACCCAGGCCCTTGTCAAGGCGGCATCAAATGAAGGGTTGGTCTCCATCCCGGAGAGCACGGAGCTTTCCCTTTTGAATAGCGGCTGTTGGTTTCATCTCCGTTGTCCGCTGGCACAAGAGATTTGCACCCAGAAAATGCCAAAGATGCAAGGCGGGGTCTGTTGTCATCTCTGCTGAAACGGTCTACAGACAATCCAAATCGGAGGTAAAAAAATGAATACAAGATCTGGTATCTTAGCCGGGCAAGAGGGTTCAGTGAGGTCATCCTCCTTAAAAAACCGGAAGGGGCCGTGTCCGAACCCGGCAAGCCTATCCGGCTCTCGGGATAAGGTGATCCAAGTCAAGGAATTGAAGAAATACTTTACCAGTGGTCTGTTCCGGAAAACCCTTGTCCGGGCGGTGGATGGTGTTTCCTTTGAAATAGGGAAAGGGGAAACCCTGGGTCTGGTTGGAGAAAGCGGCAGCGGAAAATCCACTGTCGGCAGATGCATCCTCCAGCTCATTCAACCGACCAGCGGGGAAATTTTTTTCAATGGTGCAAATCTGTCGAAGGTTAACAATGGCATGAGCGCCCTGCGGAAAAATATGCAGATCATCTTCCAGGATACTGCCGGGGCTTTAAATCCAAGAATGAAACTGTATGATCTCCTCCTTGAGCCCCTGACAGTTCACGGACTGGTCAACGGGAACGGGACCGATCGGGTTGCGGAACTCATGGAACGGGTGAATCTGCCGCTTAATCTCATGGAACGGTATCCCCATGAACTTTCCGGAGGGCAACGGCAGCGAATCGGGATTGCCCGGGCCATCAGCTTAAATCCTGAGTTTATCGTTGCCGATGAGGCTGCAGCCTCTTTAGACCTGCTGATACAGGCACAAATGCTGAACCTGCTTAAAAATATTCAATCAGCACAAGGAATCAGCTATCTGTTTATATCCCATAACCTGAATATCATCCGGCGCATTGCGGACAGGGTGGCGGTGATGTATCTGGGCAGGTTTGTTGAGGTCGGAAAAACAGAGGAGATCTTCAACAATCCCGTTCATCCCTATACCCAGGCCCTGTTGTCAGCAGTACTGAGCATTGATCCTCTGGCCCCCCAGAAAAATAGGTTACGGGGTGAAATTCCCAACCCGTTGCAGTCGCCAGCTGGCTGTCGATTCCATCCCCGGTGCCCACAAGCCGAAAGCATCTGCTCGCAAGTTTTGCCCCCCCCAAAAAAGATCAATGATGACCACTGGGCGTGGTGCCATAAATAAATGAGCCCAATAATCACGAAAGATATAAAGATCTTCCAGCCCATGGCCCCGGCTTTCTCTGGAAGGTGGAACAGGAAAAAAGTATTGACACCGTCCTTGATTTTCACTATTAAAGCGATCAGTAATCATCAGAAGATGAAAGAAGTAAGTAATTTAACAGCGTATCTCTATGTAAAGCCACGAAGGCCTTTTTTTTTATGAATAAAAAAAGCTTTGTGGCTTTTTTGTTTTTATAACTCCCCATCTTAAAACAAAAGAGAGCTGTAAGGAGAACTGTGAACAACATCAATAGAATATCAAATAATGGAAAGAAAGAAAAAAGCGCCCCAAAGCGTAAAGGAACCAAAAAATGAACCAAAAAAGGAAAGGGATCTTCATCCCCCCAAAGCCCAACGCCTGGCAATCCCGGATGGTTATCCTTGGGATGGCCCTGCTCCTGACACTAAGCATTGGGAAGCCCGCAGATGCCGGAACTCAAATATTGGAAAAAACCGTAAAAACCGCCATTGACACCCGCCAGGAAACCCAAGCCCGAACAGAAGAATGGGAAGGGAAGCGAGCTGAGTTAACCGCCCTTTATGACCAGCTTATATTTGAAAATGAGGTCCTGACAGCCACCCAAAACCGGCTGTCCAAAGAGAGTGTCTCCCATCAAAATCTGAATCAGTCCCTGGCCCTTCAGATACAGGAAAATCTTCGCATCCAGAGGGAAATGGAACCATTTTTAAACGCGGTGGTGACCCGGCTTGAAACCTTGATTGAAACCGATTCCCCCTTTTTGCAGGAAGAGCGGAAGACCCGGTTGGAAAGGCTTAAAACCATGATGTCAGATGCGGATGTCCCTCTGGGGGAAAAATACAGGCGTGTCATGGAAGCGCTGTCAGTGGAGGCGGAGTACGGCAATACCATTGAGGTTTACCAGGACAAGATTTCGCTTCAGGGCAATGAAGTGCTGGGGGATATTTTC
>Ga0180007_10002130_pt1 | contig 24329 bp, 24 predicted proteins | sample MM_PC_MetaG_FD_121122 | JGI IMG/M metagenome (GOLD analysis project Ga0180007, IMG submission 121122) | Groundwater microbial communities from the Aspo Hard Rock Laboratory (HRL) deep subsurface site, Sweden - MM_PC_MetaG | ecosystem: Environmental > Aquatic > Deep subsurface > Groundwater... | reverse complement strand
GCGCCCGGGGACACCCAGGCCCTCCCGGAAGACCAGCAGGCGCCCGGGGACACCCAGGCCCTCCCGGAAGACCAGCAGGCGCCCGGGGACACCCAGGCCCTCCCGGAAGACCAGCAGGCGCCTGGGGACACCCAGGCCCTCCCGGAAGACCAGCAGGCGCCTGAAGCTCCGCAGTGGCTCGGACAAATGCTGGCTCCCCTCACGGAGGCTTTCCAGGGCCAGCAAACGCTCATCCAGCAGCTCCAGGGGCAGCAGCAGCAGTTCCAGCAGACCATGCTGGGAATCTTCCAGGGCAACCAGCAGCGTGCCCAGGAGGCGGCCAGGTTGCAGGCCATGGAGGCCACCCGGCCGCGGGAGCCCACCACGGAGAATCCAGGAGACTGGGCGCAGTACGCCCGGGATGTGTCCCAGTGGGAGTCCCGCTATGCTGTGGCGGAAGCAAGACGGGACATGAACGGGCAGTTTGACGCGCTGAAGCAGGTATTCACCAACGAAATCAAGGGCATGCGCGCGCAGTTTGAAAACACGCAGCGCGCGCAGACAGAGCAAGCCGTGCTGGGAGCAGTGGCGCAGCTGAGCCAATATCCCCAGTATGGGTTCTTGAAGGACCCGGCCATACAAGAGACGTTCTTCCGCCGGTGGGCCATGGAGGTCCAGGGCAACGGTGGCAAGTCAGTTGATGCTGCCGCAGTGGCAACCAAGATGCTGGCGGAGCACAACAGGATGGCCGCCCTCATGGCGGCCAAGGGGAAGGAGGTCGCCGGCCAGAAAACCATGGAGGCCCGGCGGGCTGACCAGCAGGCCCGCGGAGTGCCCAAGCCGGTCAGAAATGCGGCTGGGGTTCCGCCTGCTTCCAACCAGAACAAGGACCCCATGGCCTCCTACCAGGACCGACTCAGGAAAGTCCAACAGAAGATGGGGGCCCATTGGGCTGATGGTGACCTGCATTGATGATGGAGGTTGGTTGTGGACATCACGGACGAAACCCTGGAGGCAGAGGACTTTGATGGGTTCTTTGGCAGACCGGGGACCCCCACGGTCACCATGACCAACAACTATCAGCTGATGATGGAGAGGTATCAGCTGCTGAAGGCGAGGTTTGCCGCAGCGGCAGCAAGGCAAGAAACCGTTGAGTGGCGAGAGTCAAACATTGAGGTTGAGGTCACCTTCTGAGTGACCTCCCACGGAGGAAGTAATGCCAAGCGTCTCTGACAACTCTGCATCAGCTCTCAGGATGCAGTTCGAGGACGTCGAGGAGGCGCTTGACGTCCGCCTGGTGCTCCGGGCAAAAGAACTCCAACTCTTCAAGTTGGTGGACAGGTCCATTGACGGCAAGTACTGGAGGCTGAACTACCAGACCAAGGGCAACAGCTACGGAGCATCCCGGTTCCGTGATGGCAAGCACCCGGGTTATGACCCGTCTGGTCTGGCTGAGGACGGCTTTGCTCCGTTTGAGATTGAGGAGATGAAGTTCTACGCCAGGTTCTATGAGCAGAGCCTGGACTTCACTGGGCAGATGAAGCATGCGGTGAAGAGCCGCAAGGGTGGCTACCGCAACCTCGTGGACTTCCGGTTTGATGATACGGCCAAGTTCTTGGAGTGGAACGTGGCCACCCGGTTGGCGCTGGGCTCCCTGGGCACACGCGCGCTCATCCTGGACCCGGATGCGGTGCCAGCCACCCCCAAGAAGTACGTGGCTGTGCGCTACGCGGGATACACGCCCGTGGCCACGCCGCCCGTGTGGGAGGCTGGTGTGGGCTACCTGCGCGCGGGTCAGCGGGTGGATGCCGTGGGTGGCCCCGCCAGGACAGGGGCGTTGAGAGCTGGAGCCACAGACCGGGGGCGGCACATCATTGACGTGGGGATTGACAAGGGAAGCGCGGGTGCGGGGGTCATCATTGAGTTGAACACGCCTCACACCAGTTGGGCCGCGGGGGATTGGCTCTGCGTCTACAATGAGCGTCAGGCTGCTGCCATCACCGGTGACTACGAGGGGAAAGTCGCCAGCATGCTTGGCGTCTTGGATGTCTTTGATGACGGGGCTGGCTACTCTCCGTACTACGGTGGGGTGGATCGCACAGCGTCCGGGAATGCCAGCCTGCAGTGCAGCGTGTTCCACAACAGCGGCACGGTGCGCCGCCTCACGCCTGACCTGGTCAACTTTGTGGTGGAGCAGGTCAACCACCTGAGTGATGGTGAGTTTGACATGCTGTACTCTCGCATGGGTGTCCAGCGGGAGTTTGCCAAGTTCCTCACCAAGACGGCAGCCACCTCCACTGCCACGGACAACCCCATGCGGTACAACCAGCCTGGGGCCAAGCAGAAGATTGGGTTCAACAGCTATGACGTCTTCCCGTTGGGGATGGACGGCAAGCTGATGTTTGTCCCGTCTGCCAACGCGCCGCTCCACAGCGCGTTCCTCATGAAGCGTGGGGAAGGAATCTTCCTCCGGGATGGACCGCCCAGCTTCATGAACCTGGATGGGCTCACCATCCGCAAGGTGTCTGGGGAGAACTCCTACACGGCGGACTACGGGATGACCGCCGGCGGGTTTGTCCACAAGGCCCCCTGGAAGCTGGCAAGGATTGATGACCTCATTGGCGACCACATGACGGAGTAAGGCAAACCATGCCAGCAGCCGCGCACATTATCCCTGATTCCTACTTTGTGGAGATGCTCCGCGAAGGGACTGGGAACGAGCGTCTTGACCTCGCGTGGTTCCCAAACATGGGGACAGTGGATGGCCAGCGCGGCTGCTGGTGTGTTGTGTGGCCCATCCCGTTTTTCCGCTGTGCAAACATCAAAGACCAAGAGGTTGGGTGGGTGGAAGACAAGTCGTGGGTTGTCATGGCCCTGGACGGTAACCATGGCAACCCACGGCATCCTGGCTCCTGGGTAGTTGAAGCTCTCAATGCGTCTGATGAGAAACGCCACGGGCGGCGTGCCCTTCACCAGCAGATGGATGACCTTCGTGAGGAGCGTGTCATTGCGAAGCAGCGACTCGTGGATGGCATGGCGGCACCCATGCGTTCAGATGACATGTTCAAGGCCATGCGGAAGTATGCGGAGGAGTTTGGTGTTGAGTTGTGCTCTGACCAAGAGCTGAAGAAAATGGAGGAGGACGCTGCTGCGGTCAAGGCACAAAGTGTGGAAGAAGATCTGCAAGAGAGGAAAGAGGCAAGGTTGAATGTCTACGCGGACTGAGCTGCGGCAGCTCTTCAAGGAGCTGCTGGGCATGCCCAACACAGACCCGGCAACGGAGTCTGGGCGCCCCACCAACGCCCAGATCAACTCCATGCTGGAGCTGTACCGCAAGGATCTCTACGGCAGGATGAGCAGCTCGTTCTCCGGCCTTTTCCTCAAGGAAGGCACCCTGGCCTACACGGCCAGCGCGGAAAGCACAGCTCTGGCAGCGGCCCAAACCAGGGGGCAGGTCCAGCTTGTTCAGTACCTCACGCCTGGCGCTCACGCTCTGGACAGGTACAAGCTGGAGTACCGCTCCTTGGAAGAGTTGGCTCCCTATCAGGCCTACGGGGACCCGGAGTTTTGGCACATCCAATGGAACGAGGGCAAGATTCACCTGCGCCCGATTCCGCAAAGTGCGGGCACCGTCTACGTCTACTACGTGCCCGAGTTGACGGCCTTGGGAGACAGCAACTCACCGACCGAGTTGCCTGCTGGATTCCATGACGTCTTGGCGTGGGGAGCCGTCATGCGCTACCAGGGCAAGTCCGGTGACCCGGAGTATGTGGCGCTTCAGCAAATGGTGGACGCCACGGAAAACAGCATCCGCGCCTTCTACGGCAGGGCGCAGCCCAACACAGGAATCAAGCACCTCAGGAGGCGCTGATGGCAGACGCATCACCCACCATTATTCGCAACATCTCCAAGAGTTGCACCATTGGGGCACCTGCAACAGGGGACCCCAAGTTCCACACCATTGTGGGGAACCAGCTTGTCTACTTGCCCCCGGGCAAGGTGCTCCGGGACATTGACGGCATCTACCGCAACCTGCAACGGGTTGCAGACGGCATGGTCCGGGTCAGGTGTGACAACCCAGCAGAGATGGACAAGCTGAGCATTCCCGCGGAACGGCGGATGCCTGACGGCAGTGGCTTCTTTGGCTGCCGGGAAATCATCAAGGACGTGACCGCCACGTTCAACTCTGGCATGGCCACGATGTTTGACCCGGCTGAGGAAGAGCGCAGGCGTGCTGAAGAGAGCAGCCTGCGGGAGGAGAACAAGAGCCTGAAAACGGAGTTGGCCATTGTCCAGGTGGAGAAGCAGCGACTCCTGGAAGAGGTTGCATCCCTGAAGGCCAAGCAGGCTGTTGCTGTGGCGCTGAAGAAGCCGTGAGGATGGCATGGCACAGGTGTCCAGCCAGTTCACCCTGACATCAGGGTTGCACACCGGCTCCGGTGAGGCTGGGAAGGACCACTGTGCTGAGGCGCTCAACGTGTTCTCAGGGCAGGGGCGACTCGTCAAGCGGAAGGGCAGCAGGCCCGTGCGAGCTGTGACCGGGCCGCAAGTTGTCCCGTGGATGGGATGGGGGGCAGGGGGGGTGCCAGCAGCTGTGCAACACGTGGGCGTGTTCAGCGCGGATGGAAACCGCATCTACATTGGGCACACGGCACCGTTCAATCGCTGTGGCATGTACGTGGACACCACCGCTGATGTGGCAACGCTGGCTACGTGTGTGTTCACAAAGGACATGACGTACTACTACTGGAATGGCACAGCGTGGACGCTGTTCTACCCGGCATGTCTGGATGTGCCGGTCTACTCAACTGCGCATGACATCAGCACAGTGGCACCTGGGGTGTGTTTTTCGCCAGCAGGGAATGCCATCAACAACATCATGCAGTTGGAGCTGGTGTTTGTTCCACCGGATGACTGGGCACAGGTGTCTGTGGCTGGCTCCAACATGTACTGGATGTATGCCCAGTATTCAGCCTCTGTGCTGGCTGGTGTTGCGCAGGCATTGATAGTCAATGTGGGCAGCAGCTATGTCCAGGCGACTGAGAACCGCATTGTGCACGTCAACACGTTTTTTGACCGGGAGGGAACGCCGCATGAGTTCCTCGCCTACCTCTACGGCGAAGATGGACATGAGCTGCGCTTCATGCTCGACGGAACTGTTTTGACCCAGTCCGAGGGACTCCAGCCAGACACCACCTCCCAGCTCTTCAGTGAGGGGACACAGGTCACCAGCTTCTACCACGCGCCTACCAACCGCCTCATTGGGCGTGTTGCGGGCCACGCCTGGTTCTACGCCATCTTTGGCAACGGGGAGATCTACCACTTCTCAGCGGACGGGGTGGGGACTGGCACGCCATACGAGAGCCTGACCCGTGGTTTGCGCTCGGTCATCCCCGTGGATGGCTTCCCGGCTCTACGGGATGGGCGCCTCTTCAACTTCCAGGGACAGCAAGGTCTGTGGTCTGCCAGCAACGTCTACGTGGACATCTGGCCCAATGAGTTCGAATTCATTGATGGTGGGCTGGTGGACGGCTACGGGGACATCACCGGAGTGCTCTCCCTCTCCGGCGGCCTGGTGGTCTTCAAGCGCAAGGGCATCTATGTCATCACCGCAAGCGGTGAGCCGGATGACTACTTTGCAGAGCCCTTCCCCTCCGGCGTGGGTGCGGTAGGCGGGCTCTGTGCTGCCGGGGACTTCGCCCTCTTTGTCGCGGAGGACGGCATCTATGCCTTTGACGGAGAGAACCAGCGCAAGCTCTCTGACGCCATTGATGAGCTGTTCTCCGAAGGGTTGAGCAGCAACCTGGCGAAGGCCGTGGCCATCTACCACGCCCCCCAGAACCAGTACCGGCTCTTCTACCCAAGCCCCAGCTCCTCCGTTCTGGATTGCGCGCTCTACGTGGACCTCTCGCCCATCATGGGGCAATCGGCAGAGGGGGAACAGCGGGTGGTCTCCATCTGGCCCCAGGGGAAGTACCTGAACACGGAATACGGATTCCAGGCCACCAGCATCCACGAGGACATCACGGTCACCCCGGCCAGAACCTTGGCGGGCGACCGCTACGGGGTCCTCTGGGAGCTGGACGTTGAGCGGCATGACGCCGGCCACCCGGTGCGCTGTAGGGCGATCCAGAGCCCCATGAACGTGGGGAATGACGGCGTGGTGGTCATCAGACAGGTCGTGGCCACCATCAAGAACACGGGCCGGCAGGACTGGACCCTGGAGCTGGTGCCGGACAATGTGCCGGGGGATGCCCAGGTGGTGCCCTGTGAGGCCTACTGGGGCGCTGACGCGGCAGTGGTCACCGCCGCTGGCACGGTGGCGGCAGGCACAGTGGCGGCAAAGTCCCCCAGCTTGGTCACAACCGTGGCCCCCCTGGACTGCCGCGCCCGCAACTTCCAAGTCGGCGTTCGCCACGTGGTGGCCGGGGACATGGAATGGGTGGGGTTCAAGCTCACAGGCTCTGTGCGCGGAAGGAAGGTGTGACCCATGGTCATCCGCGCCCCCCGCAAACCACAGAAAGTGGCAGGGTTCCAGAGAGCCTTGGGAAAGGCAGAGTCACAATATGCACCCACGCTGACTGGACCGCTTCTGGAATGCCCACACACGGTGGACCTGGCGCATTGTGCTGTTCATGCCGGGGAGCCGGACAATACGTTCATACACTACGCCCGTATCCGTGGTTTGGTTACTCCATACAAACCGATCAATGTCATCACGATGAACACGTCTCCCAACGTGGTCACACAGGTTGGGATTTACGAAATGGCGCGGGACATAGGACCTGCCGGGCGTCGAGTCAAATTGAGGATGGTAACGCAAGGAAGAGCCGTCAACGATGCGACGTATGAGACAACGGTCCCACTTGACCGCAAGGACGTGGTCCTCCAGCCAAACAAGCGGTACGCATTGGGTATTGGTTGCCCAACCAACGCCAACGTGTTGACATGTGTATTGCCAACAACAGGGTTAGGTGGTTGGCGGAGTAGATACGCTGCTGGCAATGCGTTGCCGCAGGAACAAACAACAGACGAGAACGAGAACTTCATGGAGTGGACATCAACAATTGTGTATGCGTTCTTGACGGACCATCTGCAAGACCACAATGGGGATGGAAGGTGGTATGAGGAGTTTTACTGATGGCGTTCTCGTCCATTGTTTTGGCGGTTGATGACATCTTGGTGGACTGGGCGGCTGCCCAGAAAGCCAAGCTTGACGCCTGCCTCACCAGCATCCCGGGCACTGCGCTCCAGGATGGGACGGTGTCCCTTGCCAAGCTGGCCCTCAAGCGCTCCTGGTCTCCGCCGGACAGCTTCTATGAACCAGATGAGATTGTGGCGAAGTACGCCACAGGTGATGTCATGTGGCTGTACACGTTCCCCAACATTGACGGAGCTGTGAAGCCAGCCATCAACTACCACGGGGGATGTGTGGCGTGCCCCCTGCGCGCCGCTGTTGCCTTTACCAAGCAGGCAGGAACGCAGTTGGTTGTGCGCAAGAACGCCGTCAACCAGCAGGTGTTTGACCTCAATGCTGCAGCCTTCCTGCAAGCCACACCTCTTGTGGTGCTGTTGGGAGCCGCTATTGCTTTCCAATCGGGGGACATCTTTGACGTGATTTTCACCGACGGTGGAGGTGGAGCCTACACCGGGATCCAGTTCTACCCGTTCTGGAGCATCCAGCTGGTCTCGCTGTGAGCCAGTAAGAAAGGAGCCAAGATGGCAAATGTTGACTACAAAGGCGGGCCTGGCACCAGACTGCATGAGTACATGTACGGGCTCAACAAGAAGCTGCACGTCCACCAAGTGAGGAACCCGCTCCAGGTGGCCAAGTTCCGTGTCACCAACCCCATCAAGACGGACACCGTTGCGGTGGAAAACCGGACCAGGACGGAGATTGTGCCCCTACCTGATCCAGGTGGCGCAGCGGTGGACATGACCACCAAGACGGTTTGGGTGGCGCCGGAAGCGTGTGTCATCAACCAGATCAAGTTTTGGCAGATGGTCGCTGCCACAGCAGACCCTGCTGCTGCTGCCAATGACATGGATGTGACCATCCGCAACGCCACTGGCCCAATCACATTGGTCACCAAAAACTTTGTGGCAGCAGTGGATGGTGATCCCACCACGTTGGGCACCCTGGCCAACAACACGTTGGCCGCAGGAGACCTGCTCCAGATCACCATTGACCAGAAGGGCACGTGTGACATCAGCGCAACGTGTTTGCAGATTGAGTGGACCCCCAGGGCGCAGGCCTACACGGGCCGCACCATCTGGAAGGCCCCGGAGGCCTGCACCATCCGGGATGTGCAGGTTGCCTTTGGTGAGGCGTATGGCGCCGCACCGGCCAACCACACAGCCTTTCTTGTGCAGGACGCCACGGCTGCCGCTGTCATTGGCACGCTGACCACCGCCGGCTCCATTGCCGCGGACACACCCACCACCATTGGCACCTTGACCACCACCACCATGGCCAAGGATGCTGAAATGACGCTGGACATCACTCTCAATGGCAGTGCGGCCAACCCGCCGGACATGCTGTGGATGATCACCTACAGCCCCGTGGCGGAGGACTACACTGACCGCACCATCTTTGTGGCGCCCAAGGCCTGCACCCTCAAGCGCATCCTGTGGGTTGGGGAGGGCGCCCTGGCGGCCGCGGCTGGCGCAGGCGCCCTGGACATGACCATCAAGAACGCCACCGGCCCGGTCACGGTGGTGACCAAGAGCTTTGTGGCCAATGTGGCAGCCAACACGCCCACCTCCCTGGGGGCCTTCACGGGCTCCCCGGCGTTGGCGGCAGATGATGAGGTCACGCTTGACGTGACCATTGGCACGGCAGGCCTGCTCCCCAACGGGGAGTTGCAGGTTGAGTACTATGAAGGCGCCAAGACCTTTGCCGGTGAGACCATCTTCACGGCGGCAGAGAAGCTGGCTATTGACAGCATCAGCCTCACCAACCATGGGACCGCAGTGGCGGCGGCCAGCCCCAATGACATTGTGATGGCCATCAAGAACCCCACCGGCGCGGCGGGAGGCGGGTCCGTGACCCTCCTGACCGCCACGTACAACAACGTCACCGCGCCGCCGGCAGCGGAGACCACCTCAGCCATGGCCACCATCCTGGCTGGCACGCTGACCAACTACTACATGGACGCCGGGGAGAAGCTCACGCTGGATGAAACCCTGGGCATTCTGGCCACCATCCCGGACCATGACATTGAGATCTGGTGGCACATGCGGGACACTGTTTCTGAGGTCGGTCCCTGAAGCACAGCGGTTTGGCGCACCTGGAGGAATCATGCCCACCTATGCCAGAAAGAACAGTGGAGCGGCACCTCTCCGGCAAGCCGGCAGACAGGTGCGCCAGACCGCCGTCAACTACAGCGGTTCCGCTCGGCCCAGCTTGGACAAGACCACCGGCGGGCTCACCTATCCGTCCAGCAGCACCAGGGTTCCGCAGAAGAAGGCACGTCTGCCGCTCTCCAACGCTGAGGTCAAAACCCCCTTGAGGCCTGCCAGCTCACCAGGAGCACCTGCTCCCTCCCCGGGTGTTGCTGGCAGGCCTCAGCCCATTCAGGTGATGGACCGCCCGTTTGCCATGGGCGAGGCGCAGTACCGCGCCGGCTTCCCGCGGTTGGCTCCCATGGCTCCGGGCGGGGCCATGATGCCACAGCAGCCTGAGCTGGCCATGCGTCAGCCCAGCTACACCAAGAAGATCGGCACCGGGAGCACGTTGATGCCGCCCAGCAGGCCCGGCTCCAGCGGTGGCCCGCCCATGAAGCCCGCCATCCCAGAAGGAAAACGCTTTGGAGCTGCGGATGTGGCCAAGGTCCTGACCTCTCGTCGCTCCGGGTTACCCATCACTCCACCAAGTGGAGGAACGCCATACGGCAAGGCCCTTTACACTCCCCCCACAGACGTCATTGAGATGTCCCGCGGGGATGCGTTTGACCCATATGGCAGGCTTCAGGGAGGACGTATTGGAGGGATGACCGCAACTCCTTTGATGCTTGAAGGCGAAGAGGAGGGAGGCAGTGACCAGGTACTCAACAGTGGTGGTTCTGGGACAGGTGGTGTGGGAACCACTGTCATTGGAAAAGACGACACATACAACCCCACTGTTTCCATAGGACCCTTTAGGGGTGGCATGTCTGAACCAGCTTCAAATGAAGAGCAATACCCGCAAAGTGGCAATCCTGTCACGGGAATCACCCTGGAAGAACCTGGTGCCAGGCCGCCTGGGATCCCAGACGGGGGAGACAGTCGTGGCCCAGGTTACGACTTCGGCAAGTTCATCGCTCAGTTCTTTGACCCATTCATTGGGACGGCTGACGAGTACAACAAGAAAATCAAGCCGGGGCTCACGGAATACTATGACAATTGGCAGGACATGGCAGACCAAGGAAACTATGCGCGAGGCCTGCTTGACCCGGCCGTCCAGGCAGAGCAAGAGGCCGCCGCCCGGGAGCAGATGCACCAGGACGTGAACCAGCAACGGGATGAGGCTCTCCGCGCCCAGATCTCCAGGATGAACCGCGGCGGCGCCGTGGGCACCGGCACGGAGCAGGGGATCTATGGGGATGCAGCTCAGGCCCTGGCAGAGGGCAACCGTGGCCTGACCATGGACGCCTTCACCCGGAAGCTCCAAGCAGGTGGGCTGGGTTCTGGTGTCCTCAATGACCTCGCCGGCATGAAGTACGGACTGCTGAGCGGTGAGCGCATGAACCCTGAAACCTTGATGGCCCTCGCTGCGTACCTGGGCGGTGAGTTGGCCCCGGATGACCTGGGGCTCATCAACCTCCAGGTCTGAGGTGAAGCGTGCCCAACTACGGGAAGATGGCCTACCGCCTGGGGACGCTCCCCACCTTACCCCTGGGCATTGGCCAGCGGCGGATGCAGCAGACCATGCAGGATGCGCAGCCGTTGGTGGCTGGCCTGGGGGACCAGGCGCTGGAGGCGTTCCGCGGCCCCCTGGAGGCTGCTGGCACAGAGCTGGGCACCTCCGCCGCTGCGGGCCTGGGGGAGATGCTGGCGCCGGCAGGAGAAGCGGCAGGGGCGGGTGCGGGCGGCGCGTTGGGCTCGCTGGTGGGAGCGCTCTTGGGCGCCGGGAAGGGGGCAGTCACGAGCCTCCCTGGTTGGCTAGCTGGCCCGGAGGTGGGGTTGCCGGCAACCATGGAGGAGATGGGGCGTGGCGCCGGAGAAGGGGCAGCCAGCCTTGGGCCCCTGGGCGCCCAGGCCGGCCAGGCCGCCGGCCACTTCCTCACAGAACAGGCAGGGAACATCGGGCAGGCAGCCGGGCAGGCTGCGCTTCCGGCCAGCAAGATGCTCGCGCGCGCGCTCTACGGAGCTGGTGAGCGTGGCCTGGATCTTGGCGCCAACTTGACGGGCGGAGCCACATCCAATCCCCAGGCAGACCGCGGAGCCGCCTTCCGCTCCCTGATGATGTCAATGCCCATGGGAGGAAGGGGTGGGCAACCCGCACCGGACGAAGGGTGGATCCCGTGGCGAGGTTTGGAGACGCCACCGCTGCCGGAGGCTTACCAAGAGCGCAACACGCCTCTCATGAAAGCCAGAGCACAGCAAGAGAGGCTTGTGCCTCCGTTGCCACTTCCTGACTCTCGCGCGCAACAGCCACCCGCCCCACCACTGCCCCCGTTGCCAATTTCTGGCACTGTGAGCACTCGCCGGTTGCCCCCCCCGCCTGTCAGACAACGGAGGTGACGCATGTCAGGTGCCAGGTTGCTTGGCGCAATTGAAAGTGTGCTCCAACAGCGACGCCAGAAAGAGGCGCTTGCTCAGCAAGCTCGCCAGGCGGACCAAAGCGCCGGCATTGCTCGTGAACAGATGGGGATGCAGGGCTTTGGGCACGCCATTGATGCTGGGCTCCACCGAGATTCTCTGGTATCCGCACGCCAGAACCTCATGGACCAGTTGCGCACACGAGGAGAAACTGAAAGCGAGCGCAATTGGACACGCCTCCAAGGAGACATCAACAGGATCAGTCTGAGAGATGACATGTGGGACAAGCGCCTGGCGGCTCAGGCAGAACAGAATGCGTTGAATCGCGAGGCGCGAGCGACCCGGTTGGTGCAGGGATTGGCTGCGGCCCAGAAGAAAGTGGACACACAGCAAACAGGTGCCTCTGGGAGAGGGCGGGAACGCGACGCAGCTGCTATGGCGAGATTGGACACACAGCAAAGAGGTGCCTCTGGGAGAGGGCGGGAACGCGACGCAGCTGCTATGGCGAGATTGGACACACAGCAAAGAGATATCTCTGGGAGAGGGCGGGAACGCGACGCAGCTGCTATGGCGAGAGCTCTCTTGCGCGCGCAAACGCAGAAAGAATTGTCGCAGGCGATGAGCAAGGGCCTGGATAGGAGTGTTGCTCTTGCGCGCGTTGCAGCAATGCTACTGACCAGCAACAACACATGGACAGACAAGGATGAAATTGCGAAGGAGTTTGGAATTTTCCTCAAAGACTTCGCAGAGCAGGCAGTTAGCAACCCTTCGTCTGATGATGCCACATCACAGACCGTTTGGTCCACTGAGCAGCAGCCGGCGTTGCCACCGGTGGGGACAATAAAGAAAGGAGCGCGCACTATCAATGTATATGAAGTGAGCCCCGACGTGTTTGTCGACGCAGATGGGCGCCCTGTGCCCAACCGCAAGTGAGGCTTAGGTGGGTACGTAAATGGCCTTTCAAAGACGAACCCGTCTGCCACCTGGGGTGACGCCCATCGAGCCGGCTACCCTCCGGTCCCGTCTGCCACCTGGGGTGACGCCCATCGAGCCGGCTACCCTCCGGTCCCGTCTGCCACCTGGGGTGACGCCCATTGAGGCGGCTCAACCTGTTACTGAGGATCCCGCTGAGTTGGTGGCAAGACATCAACAAGGGATCAAGTTGGACCAAGCCGTTGCGGCCTATGACAACATGCGGGCACGCATCGGGGCACAGCAGCACGAAGCAAACAAGGACCGAAGCATCGGCGCACCGTCGCGCGAAGTCCCCGGAGCTGTTGGCCGTGCCATTGAGGCTGCTTTTCGTGAGGTTCCCCACCCGGAGAACGTGCCAAAGCCGGGCCGGCCGGTGAATGAGGTACAGCTCCCTGTCTGGGAGGACTACCGGGAGATACGCAAGTATCTGGCTGAGCATCCCGGCGCCACGGTGTCCACAGCAGGCTCAGGATGGGGTTGGCAGCCGGAGGTCCTTGACCCCAACGGCAAGGCCATTGCTGTCCTCAAGATCGGCGCGAGTGCCGACTATGGCGAGAGCAAAGGCATTGACCTGATGCCTCACCTCACGGGCGAAGGGAGCTGGCTCCAGCAAGGGGCCACCTCCTTGGCGCGCGCGATCGGGCCAGATCCGTCCAAGGGCTCAGAGCTGGGCGAGGCTCCCTTGGGTCTGGAGACTGGGTACGGCTACCGGGAGTACATGGGCGACGCCGGAGAGCACGTGGGCAAGGCGGCTCCCACCTTCACCACCATGATGGCCAAGGGCGCGCCGGCTGCTGCCACGTGGGCTGGAGCTCGTGGGCTCCAGGGCCTGGATGAAGCAGAGGCGTGGCTCTACGGCTTGGGTGAGCGGGTGGCCGGCTCGGGTGGGTTCTTCACCCGTGGCCGGCTTCAGAATGAAGCTGACGCCAAACCGTATGAAAACATTGCCAAGGACGTGGAGAGCTTCTGGCGTGATGTCCCAGCGACGGAAGAGGTGGGGAAGTTCGCGGGGCAAGGTTGGGGGCGCACTCTGGGGGAGATCGCCAGCACAGTGACCCCCACAGAGGGGACAACAGTTGGTGGGCGCGCACTGAGATTTTTGCGCAATGCGCCGCAAACTACGCGGGAGGCTGGCAAACGGTTGGCCCAGTCACCTACAGCGAAGCAACTATTTTCTTCTTCACCGAGGGCCAAGCGGGCTGCATTGAGAGCGTGGACACTTCCAGGCAAGGCCGCAAGGGCATCCAAGACGGTGACGGAACCTCTCAGGGAGAACTGGGAGATTTTGAAGACGGAGGTTCCTTGGGTTGCCGGCGAAGGGCAGGGACCACTTGGGCGGTTCATTTCTGACCAGCCAGCCGCCGCTGCTACCCGGAGCATCATCAAGGCTGGGGAGGAGGTGGCCCCCCAGACGGTGCTTCGCGGCACCAAGGCTGTGGCGGATACCAGCCTGCGTCACGCGGTGGATACTGCCGCAGAGCGCGGCTTTGCCGCGACGGATGCCACCTTGAAGGAGATGGGGCTGGCCCGGGGCACGCCGGAGGGGGACCGGATTGTGGCAGAGGCCACAAACGCAATGCCCAGCGCGGAAGCGAGGCAAGCAGCCTCCCTAGAAGCGCAGCGCCTCATTGAAGCCTGGCAGATGGAGCAGCCCCGGGTCTTCAAGACAGCAGTGCGGAAGGGCCTGTTTCAGTCTCCTGAGACAGAGGTGTACCGGGCCAAAAAGTGGCTTGGGTCGCAAGAAACGCGAGCCTTTGACAACGCCGCACGCCCGTTGCCCTGGAATGAAGAGTGGAAGGTACAGCACTTGGCACAACGTGCAGAGAATGCGCGCAGAGCACTCCTGGACGCGGAAAAGCGTGCTTTCAAAGACGGGGCTCTCGCAAGTGTTCCTGCTGCGCAACGTGCTGGTGTGAGCGCAGAAGCGCGGGCGTTTGCAGCCAACCAAGAGGTGGTGACATCATTGTGGGGGAAAATGCTGTTCCGTGCCACACGGGAAGAGCACAAGGTGTTGCAGAAAGCGGCTAGAGCCCTTGATGACATCTATGTGACCCGCGCGGCGCTGGCGGCAGTGCCAGACGCGGAACGTGCAACCATTGCAGAAGCAGCCCGCAGACATCTGGCTCCACTGCCATTGGAGTTACAAGGTCTGATGGCAGCTACCAGCCGCGATGCTGGTATCTTTCGGCGTGCACACCAGACGTTGAGGAAGGCAGAACAAGCTGCCTTCGATGCACTCAAGCACCCGTCAACCAAAGCGTTGACCCCCGCACAAGCCCGCGCGCGCGGGGCTGTGGCATCTATGTCTCAAGACCAACAAGCAGAGTTGGCCGGGAAGGTGCGCGCACACTATGAATCTGGCAAACGGACAGGTGTGTCACCGGAGATGCAAGCCCTCATTGGAGAGCTAAAGCCGCAATTGAGAGAGTTTGCACGTGCAAGCAGAAAGCTCGCGGCGTCTGAGGAAAGAGCGTTTTCACGTGTTGCTGGCCGGGTTGAAGGCCCGGGGCCCAAGGGGCTGAGAGCCAAAAGACAAGCGTTGGCAAATGTGCCAGAGCAAGAGCGGAAAGGGTTGTCGGCGGCCCTTCGCAAGCACCTCACCAGTGACATCCAACCACCGTCTGATGCGGTGCGTGGGCTGATACGAGCCACGCTGGAGCCAAGAGCAGCTCTGGCGGCGGCGGAGAAACGGATAGCTGAGGGAGGATCGTTTGCTCCTGACCCACTCCACCGCTACACGGGGCAAAACCCCACGCCGCCCGCAACGCAAATTGCCAGTGGAGAGGCCCGCCTTGCCGGGGAGGCTGGCGCAACACCCTGGGAAGGCACCAGGATTCCGTATGACGATTGGGACACCGTTCCCGGTCTTGCCAAGATGAAGCAGACCATGACTGCTGATGAGCTGCTTCAGTACAGGGCGGTGAGCCAGCATGAAGTGGACACCTTCGTGGACCAGGTCTACCGGCGAGAGCTTGCTCTTGGCAAAACGGAGGAAGAAGCGACCGAGGCAGTGAGACGGGCCAGGTCCATGCCATTCCCACAAGCAATGGCCGAGAGCCTGGGACACGTCTTTGCAGAGTCACGGCTACCCGCCAAGAAGGCGGTGGGCTACTTCAAGAATGCTTTTGACAACGTCTACCGGAGAACGGACCCGGAGAATTTCATGCGGGTGGAGGATATCACCTACAACCCGCAATTCCTGTCCACACCAGAACGGGAGTTCTTGAATGCAGGGAAGCTCCAGCGTATCAGAACTGGGGCCGGGACCGACGCCCAAAAACAACGCTGGCTTGCCCGCGCAGAAGCGGCAAGCCAGCGTGTGTTGTCAGGGACGTCTGCACCCACCGAGTTGCGCCGGGAGATTGACGCAGCGCGCGCGGCCACCAACACCATGGTCCGCAATGTCACAGGAACCGTGAAGAAGGGAAACCGGTGGGTCCTCACCAGCGAGCAAGAGGGCTTCTTGCGAGAGCGGGACATGGTGGCCCTTCAGTCCGTGTCTCGGGAGGAAGCGGACAGGCTGGCGGCTTCTGTGGCTACCCGTGGTGACGTGCGAGTCCACCTGGGACCGGAGGCAGCGTCCCTTGATGGGATGTGTGTCCCGCGCGAGGTAGCGCAGGCACTCCGGGAAGCCATCCGCGGACAGAACTTGGCCAATTCCGCTCGCATGCGCCAAACCGCGAAGTGGATTGATAGCTGGATTGGCACCCAGCAAAGGAAGCAGGTTGTCACACGTGGGAACATGGGGTTTACCCCCAGGAATGACTTGGATGATTTAAGTAAGCACCTCTTTTCCGAAGGGGATGGGACGGTTACTGCGTTCTTCAGCAAAACCCCCAGTGGGGCAGACCTGGACCTGCGCAGGATGGTGGCAGTGGTTTCCGAGGCGCCGCTAGAGGGTAGTGCGTCCAAAATCGTGTGGGGTGGACGTAGGTGGAGCGCCAGGCAACTCCTGGAGTACGCCAAAACAGAGGGGAAAATTGGGCACGGGTTTGCTCGCCAGATGGCCCGGGAAGCTGAAGAGCTACCCAGTGCCGGAAAGATGTTCGGTCCGCTCCGCAAACCTCTTGACAAGGGAGTGGCGCAGGTGATGCGCCCTGGGTTGTGGTCGGAACGGCAAGCGGATTCCGTGTTCCGTGGGTTGTTCGACGTGGACGGCCACAGTCTCAACCCCAACATGACAGCCAATGAAGGCATCCGGCTCATGAACCTCTTGGCTCGGCTCAAGAGAGGAGTCCACCCTGCCAAGGCCGCACAAGACATGAACCGGCTCTTCATTGACTACGGGTCAAAATCTGCGCTTGATGAGGCCATGGGTGTACCCATTCCCTTCTGGAAATACTATTCACATGCGTTGCCTGGCGTGATACAGATTGCCCTCCGCAATCCACGCAACTACTCACGCATTGCAGACATGGCGAAGGCCGTAGAGCGCATGGACCAGGCAATTGAGGGTGGGGCAGTGGACCCGCGGCTCAAGCCTATTGAAGATCAGATCATGATGGCGCCAATGTACCGGAGTAGTGGCAAACTGACAACAATGCGCCCAGAAGTGCCATCATCTACCGTGGTCAGCATTGGGGGAACCTTTCTGGGGGACACGGCACAGAAACCAAGCAAGTTCTTGCTCCCCAGCGCGGGTGGCCTGTGGGGTCTTGGGACAGCGCAAGACATTGCCACAAACCGCAATCTGCTCGGCCTCCCTGAGGGCATGGGAGAAGCCCATCCTGGTGGCCTTGTCCCGCAAGTGCTTGGCGCTCTGGCCGACAATCCGAATATGTTGGCGCCCGGGGAGGTAACCCCATATCTCCAGGCGTTGTATTTCCTCAGTAAATACACACCAGGAGTTGGGCGTCTCTACACACCACAGCTGGACATGCTGGTCCGTGCGCTCACCGGGGCTGGTGGAAGCACCGCCTCCAGGACGGAACAAGGCACAGCGCAGATGCTGGACAGAGGCACGTTGAGCGCCTTCACAGGACTACGTACCCAGCTGGTGGATCCAGCGTGGACAACCAAGTCCAAAGCCCAAAGAGCGTCTAAAACAATTCCTCCGTTGGTGCAACAAATGGTTGGCCAAATGAAGGAGAAAGGGAAGATGCAGCCATGAAGACCCTCAGCACTCTCCTTGCAGGTGTCATCATTGGCCTTGTGGTAGGCATCTTGCTGCCGCTGGCCCACGCACAGACCTCCGCAGGTCAGATTGTAACCCCGGCGGCAACCCTGACGGTCACAACGTCATGGGTTTCCGTCCCGGGAAACTATGACCACGTCACCATCATCAACAACAGTGCCACCGCCATCTACGCAGGTGGGCGGGGCACAACCACTGCCACAGGAGATCCCATCTGCACCAACACCGTCACCTGCCCGGAAGGACCCGTGCGTCACTATGAGGTTGCCGGCCCCAGTCTGGGGCTCATTGCAGGTGGTGCGGTGGCTGGTGTACGCTACTTCACCATCCGCTGACAGGAGATGACCTTGGCCACTGCTCTTCGCGCGCTCCTCACCGTGGCATGCCTCTGTCCATTCCTGGCTGTGGCACTGGATGCCTGGGGCGGCCCTTCTGTCTGGGGCTCCCGCACCCCGGTCAACCCCCTCACCATGGACGGGATGGCTGCGCCAGCCGTGAGCCCAGCTGGCAGCGCGCGCCTCTATTGCGACGTGGCTGGGGCCATCCAGGTGAGCGAGAATGGAGGTGCCTACTCGCCCATTGGGACAGCTGCTGGGCTCGCGCTCAAGGTGGACAAAGCCGGGGACACAATGACCGGAAGCCTTACCCTCAACACAGGGGCAGGCACCAACGCGGTGGTTTCCGAGGGCGGGGTTGACCTGTCGTCCGCCGGGGCGGAGACGTTCAACATCCAGAACAGCGGCGCTGGGTCCGTGGACCTCCAAGTGGATGGCGCCACAGTGTGGACCTCAGCCAATGATGGGACCGGTTCGGGGCTTGATGCTGACGCTCTTGACGCAGTCTCGAGCGCCGGGTTCTGCCAGGTCTCTGGTGGTGCGGCATGCACCATGACTGGCACGCTGGTTTCCAACACTGCTGGCGGCACCGATAGCGCTTTCTCGGAAGGTGGCATTGACAGAGCCAGCGGCGTGGCTGAGACGTTCAACGTCGAGAACAGCGGCGCCGGCGCTGTGACACTCCAGCAAGATGGCGTGGCGGTCGCATTGTCAACAACCATGCTCACCGCTGGTACTGGATTGAGCGGCGGAGGGGACCTGTCCGCCAGCCGCACCTTTGCCGTAGACAGCACCGAGGCCGGCTTTTTGACTTCCGGTGCGCTGACCTGCGGGGCGGGGACTGCGGGGAAAGTACAGGTACACACGACGCCTCTCCAGTATTGCGACAACGCTGCCACCCCCACACTTCAACACGCCGCCTATGGGGACGCTAGTGGCAACGCCACAGCGGTGGTGTGCACGGGTTGCGTAGATGCAACTGACATTGCCAGCACCGCGGTGACGCCCGGCAGTTATACCGCAACCAATTTGACGGTCGACCAACAGGGGCGAATCACCGCAGCGAGTAACGGCAGCGCTGGGGTTACCACCTCAAGTCCAACAGTATTCTCCCTGCCTCGCTTCAAAAGCGTATCCCCAGATGTGCTGGAAAACTCACGATTCTATGACGACGGGTCCAACGTCGATGTGACCGTGGGGACTGGGTATTTCCGGCTCAATGGAAGCACGGATAATGGTCTGACTGAATTGATAGTATATAACGACAACGGCGGCGCCAACACAAGCCAGGGCGTCTATGTGGCGGAAGATATTGCCACAGGGGATTACGGGGCACTGACCCACTACGGGGACAGCGGCGCACAGAACTACACAAGGTTAAAATCTGGGAGTGGGGATACAAACGGGCTAATCCTCGAGACTGCGGCGGCGGCGCCCATCAGGATGTACACCCAGGGACAATCAGCGGGAACCCTGCGCCTCACGGCAGATGCCAGTGGGGTGACCGTTTCCAACACATATTTGCAATTGGCGACGTCGGGCACTCTGGCGGCCGCTGGTTGCGACGCCGCTGGTGAGGTAGGCAGGATGGGGATGCACAACGACGGCGCGAACCACATCAGTTTGTGTGTGTGCGAACAAACCGCTGCGGCCACGTATGCGTGGAGCGCTGCCACCGCAACAGGAGTGTGCCCGTGAATCGGACCCTGCTGGCTGTCGGACTTCTCACTGCCGCTGCTGGGATTGGCTATGCCGCCGCCAATCTCCAGGACCTCTACTACCCGCTGCGGACGGCTGACGTTCAGTTCATGGCCGTGGAGCCGCTGGGAGAATGCAGCAGCGGCGCGCTCGCCGTGACAGACGCCGCAGGCGCAGAGACGGGGCAGTGCTGGACCGTCTACGGGCGCGTCACCGCTCGCCCCAGGCGGGAGGGGCTGGCCCCGCTGGACTGTGAGGCGCGGGCGCCGCTGCGGCGTCAGGACCTCGCCAAGGTCCAGGCGCTCCTCAACGCCAGCCTCCTGCCCGTGTGTGCGGGCCGCCACGGTGTGGCCGTGGAGCAGCCGTGACCGCCACCTTCCCGCCCGCCCCAGAGGAGTTGGAGAACACTGGGCGGAGACGCATGTTGGAGTCTGACCTGGCAGCCAAGGTGGACCAATTGGTCACGGAAGTAGCACACCTTCATTCGGTCATCACCAGACTCCAGGAATATCTAGTCGGACAGCCTCTTCAACCCGGGGACACTGGCGGCCTCAACGGAGCATTGACGGAGATGCGCCGGCGCCTGGACAATCTGGAGGCAGCCAAGGCCAACGCGGCTGTGGTGGACCGCAACAGCCAGCGCCTGGAGGTTTTGGAAGCCGCCAGGACAGAGGAGCGTACCACACGCAGCCGCGTGGTGTGGGCCGTCCTGACACCTTTTTTGGCCGCCATTGGCGGCGGCGGCGCGGCGTTGCTCGCTGCCCGCCTAATCGGGTGAACCATGGAGATGTATGTTGGCGTGGCCCGGGGGTGCAACCCGTTTGCGGACCTGATTGCCGGGGTCACCATGATGCGCTTGATGCCCCCGTGGGTCATGGGCCGCCCTGCCACCCATGCGTTTCCTGTGTTCCGCGAAGGGCGGATGGCCATGGCGCTCCACGCTCAGCCGCCACGCGCTACCTGGGGCGCATTCCACGTGCCACCGGACCCCGGGTCATGCCAGCTATGGCAGGTCAAGCTGGAGCAACACGCTATTCAGGCGGCCTACAAGCGGGCCTGTGAGCTGGAGGGCACGCTCTATGACCCGGTCGAATTGGTGCAACAGCTCTCTGTGTCTCTGGCCAAACTCCCGGGGCTCCCAGGGTCCTACATCTGCACCAGCCTCTCAATAGAGGTAGTGCAGGCCCTGGGCGGCTTTCCGGAGGGGATCATGGACGCCCTGCCCAACAAATACCCGGAGACGTTTGCGCGGGCCTGGGAAGCCGCAGAGGGCTCGTGGTGGCTCCACCGCCTCAAATTGCCACAGGAGGTACTGTATGGTTGACGTCTTAAAAAGGCAAAGCCGCATGGCCACCCCAGAAGAGACCGCAATTCTCAAAGGCGCCGGCTTTCGCCTGCTGCAGGTGAACGAGCCTCCAGGAGACTGGTGGCTGCCAGCTGGTGGGGACCAGACCATGACCACGCAAGAGGCGTTGACTGACGTCCTCCAGAGCCGCCAGTTTCTCCAAGCTGTAATCCCCGCCTCTCTGCCTCCGGCGCTCCCCAAGCCGGGCATCAGGTCCACAGAGTTCTGGGCCGTTGCCGGCATAGTCATCCCGCTGTTGACCGTGGCTGTGGAGGCGATGCGCGAGCCCACAGCTGCTTTGCCGCCGCCCTGGAATGCGGTGGTAGGGGTTGGACTCGCTGGCGTCTCAGCGGCGTTGGTTGGCGCCTACGCCCTGGTGCGCCAGCGAGCCAAGAGCGTCAGGCAATCCTGACAAGGATGCCCGCCTCACAGTGCTGGCGGATGTAGTCCTGCCCCACCTGCCCCTTTGCGCCAGGGGCAAGGCGTCGCTGCCCTTCCGGCTGCACCAACCGGAAGACCAACGCTTCATCTCCGGGCGCCATCCTGATGATTTTTCGGTCCACAGGCACAGCTTCTCCGGTCAACGTGCTCAGAGCCTCCGCGGTTTCAGCGTACCCCACGGTGCTGGTGTACGGGGCGCACAACAGCCAATGGCGCACGTGGTCCGGCTTGATGAGCCGATACTCATAGACACCGGCTGATGTGATCACTGCCGAGTTCAGCACATACCTCATCGTATCTCCTGTAGCGCTGTGCGCTTCTTGAGGTCGCTGGTCACCTCGGCCAGCAACAAACGTACTCCCTCACGGCTCAAGCCCACCCGCTTGCCGGCGGCCTTGAGAGTCTCTTCCCCCCTGAAGCGCGCGTCGACGATCACCTGCACGCGCCAATCCTTCTCTTCGGCCACTACCCCGCGGAGTAGTGCTCGTACTTCCCCCGCCAAAACCTGCTCCTCTTGGGTAGCAGGTGCCCCCAGTGTGTCTGCTAGCTCTCCGCTGCCTGGCTCGTTGTACGCCGGATGGTTGAGCCAACACATCGGATGTCTGGCCAACTGCCGGGTAGGAGTCCCCGGCATGACAACCCGTCCACCAGCGATATAGGGGTGCCGGTGCGCCCATTCCCGGTGCACAGCCCGTTGCATCCGGGACTTCACCCACATCATGGCATAGTAGGTGAAGCTGACCTCTTTCTCGGGGTCGTACAATTCGGCAGCTCTGACAACCGCCAGAAATGCTTCTTGCACAAGGTCATCCCGGCTCAGCAGGCCGGACCTGCCATAGTACCCAGCGAGGCGCCGGAGCAATCCTATGTGCTCCCGCACCCACTCGTTTCTCTCCTTGATAGGCAACATGCTACTCCTCATCCGTGATGGCGGTCATACCGTCCGGACCCGCAAGTAACCGGGCCATTGCTCCCGGGTCGCTGGGCTCCGCCATCGGTTTTGGGCGCCGGGGCAACGCGGGGCCACCGAGGGCCACCACCTGCTCCGCCTGAGCCAGTTTCCCCTGCGCGATCACCAGGTTGGCGTTCGCGCGGGTTTGCCCTTTGTGCTCCTCCTGGGGGAAAGCCAACTCCTGCGTGGCGCGGAGTTGCGCCATCTCCCTCAGCATGCGGAGATAGTCCGCCTTCCACTCCAGGAAGCGGTGGTTCTCCAGCAACTCCACCAGGTAGTGGAAGCTCCACGGGATGGAGGGTATCTCTTTGCACAACTTGGAGATAGCCCGGCTCAGGTCCGGGCAACCGTTCACCGCCTGGAACACGCGTTCCCAGATGCGTGCGTCCCCGTCGTTGTAGGACCGCTTTTTCATCGTTTCTCCAGTACAGCAGGGTGCGCCGGGCGCACACCTGGGTCTGTTGTCGCGCCGGTCAGCAGCTCTGCGCCGGCATAGAACCGGCGCCGACGCAAAATCTTACTCACACTGCTGTGGTCCCAGGCGCCCCCTTTTTTGGGCGCCCAGGACACGTCCGCCTCGGCGGCTTCGTTGAGGCGCCGCGCCAACGCGGTGGGCGCCACGCCCTCCTCTGCCCACTGGAAGATCTGGCGGACCACTGCCGCCTCTCGCGGGTCCAGCGCCGGCACGCCGGGGACCGCCCCTTGGCGGTAGCCAAAAGGCAGCGTGCCGTGGTGGTGCCCCTTTGTCCGTGCCGCCAGCGCCTTCCCCCCCTGCGTCCTGGTGCGTATGAGCCAGCGCTCGTACTCGGCAAAGCCGTCAATAATGGCGCGGAACAGAATGTCTGCACCATCCAGGATGTTCCCGACCCCGTCCGCGGAGAACAGCACCGGCACATCCCGGCACGACGTGCCCTTCCAGCCCTGCACCGCTTTCTCCACCAGCCGGGTCAGGAGGGCGGTCACGACCAGGCCCCGCCCAAACCGATCCCGGCGCGCCGCCACCAGCCCGTCTACCCGCTCTTCCGGGATCAGCGCTATCGCTTCCGCCAGGCCCGGCCTGACGTCCGCGTCGCTGGACCCTGTGATTAGGTCCTGGCACACCTGGACCACCCGGTGGCGGTTGCTCGCCGCCCACACCTGGACGGCCAGCAGTTGAGCTTCGATGCCGAAGGCGTCGCGGTCCGCGCCCTCTGTCACTTTCTTTCCCTGCCGCGGGTCGCTGGCCCGCAAATACGCAATTAGTCGCATTTGAGCCCGGCCTCCTTCCGTCTCTCAACTGGCAGCACGTCCCACGCTGCCAGGTTGTAGTAGTCGCGGATGGCGTGGACCAGTCGGCCCGCCGCCAGCGCAGCTGCCTGCTCACGGCGGAGGGACTCGGCCTCCTTTGCCAAGGCTCCCTCGCCATCGGCGGGGAGCGTGTCTTGATACCCCGCCTGCTCCGCCGCCTTGGCGGCGTACTCCGCCAGCTTCAGCGCTTGCCGGGCCAGCTGCTGCCAGGTGTGCACACGCATCTGATGGAAGTACACGCGCGCGGTCCTTTCTCCCCCCGTGGATACGCCGGTAGGCCTCGCCGCGTGTGAGGGCGCGCACACGACCCTCACACTCAAGGAAGAAGCCCCGGTACGGAAACAGCCTCTGGTCCTCGTGCCCGGGGATCCACACACCATCCCCAGGCACCCACCAGATCCGCCAGATCCGGTTGCACCGGTCCTTGTAGCTCCGGAGCAG
>Ga0180007_10002129_pt1 | contig 24333 bp, 29 predicted proteins | sample MM_PC_MetaG_FD_121122 | JGI IMG/M metagenome (GOLD analysis project Ga0180007, IMG submission 121122) | Groundwater microbial communities from the Aspo Hard Rock Laboratory (HRL) deep subsurface site, Sweden - MM_PC_MetaG | ecosystem: Environmental > Aquatic > Deep subsurface > Groundwater... | reverse complement strand
TTTTAGCATCTCAGCTAATCCCTTTTTCAAAGCAAATGTCCCTTTCTCTAGTTTTTTATCCATTCTTACCACACAACCCTCCTTCAGAATTCCTTAGCTATTTATAAATCTTATCCCTTTTGTTGTGAACAGTATGATTGGAAATCTCCTTTAGAAGAATTCTCTTGAAAATTCTCTCAACCTCTTTACCAATTCAGTATCTTGGATATTCATCACTTCCCGTCCTAATCTCTGTTGTGCAACAATTGGATCTACCTTTGGTGTGTAATCCCATTTTTGAGAAGCATAATATCTAGCACGTTCTCTATCTTGCATTACACCTGCCACAGCTAAATCTGCTTCAAACAATCCTTCAGGGATATATAATCCCTTATTTTTTTTGAATACTCTTAAGTGAAATGGTTCTCCTTTACTACTTGATCTATCAGTTCTGTCTAGTACCATATCCAATCCAACTAGTTTAGGATCAAATCCCAAGAAAAAGTTCTGTTCTCCATCATCAATTAAATGCCCTTTTTCTTTTATTAAATTATAGACGAGGGCTTTAAATCTAAAATTCTCTCTAAATCCAAGACTACATTTATCTATGAACACATCTATTCCACTTTGAATTTCTGGAGGTACTATTTTCATAGCATCCCCCCAATAATCTACCACGCTCAACCATTGAACTGGATATACTCTTCTCTGTCCATCTGGCGGTCCATCTTTTCCCTCTGGTGTAAAATCACGGAAACCAAATCCTACTGGAAACTCAACTCCTTCGTTTCTATCTACTAAAAATGGAGCTCCATGCTCATACTGTAAGTTAACTTGAACTTGAGTACCAGCACCAATTCCTCTAGAAATTATTGTTTCTCCCCCTGAACCAGGATAATAAGTTAATAAATCTAAATTAGTAGGATTTATAACTTGCCTTAGTTGATCCCATCTTCTTTCTGCATCAGGACTCCAACATTGACTTTCATACTCACCCAAAGGTATACCTTTCTTTGTTTCTGACATTCTTTTTAGGAAAACTTAAACATTTATAAATCTTGCTATTAAGTTACTATTATACAGTAAGAAAATTATTATTAAATAAAAAAGATATAGCTACTTCTTCTTGCATATGAACATACAATGGTCCATCTGGAAAGGCTCTAATGTCCTGCTGTCAACTATAGTCATCTCTTTTTCAAGCTTCTGTCTTATTTCAGCAAATATCTGCCTTGGTCTTTTAGTAACATCTATTGACCTGGCTTTGATAGCCAATAACCCATATCCCTCTTTCTTCAGGAACATATTCACATTCTTCAAAAATATCTCAACCTGGCTTCTCTGCGCAATATCTTGATAGATAACATCAACCTGGCATACCCTATCAACAAAACTGTCTGGCTTGTTTGCATCAGCTAATATAGGGGCAATATTCTTTCTCTCTTCACACACAAAAACAATATCCCTTACCATCCTTGGTGCAAAATCAAGAGCAAAAACAAAACCATTAGAACCGACAATATCAGAAACATGCGAAACAGTTGTACCGCTGGAGCATCCAAGATACAATATCACATCATTCTTCCTTATGAAAACATTTGGGCTTCCTTTTAATATTGTAGCAGCAAGTTTAGATTTACTAGCATTCCACTCTCTATATTCAACCCCGTCTGCTTTGACTAATCTTTCGCCATATACAGTCTTTCCAGGAGTCAGATTTATAGTATATAATCTGCCTTTACTGTCTTCATAAACCTCAAAGATCTTTGATTTCTTCATTTAATCCCCTGCAAATGTATAATCCAATCCATACTTCTCTTTTAAAAACTTAACAAATTCTTTCTGTTGCTCTATATCTTCTTTATCTGTTTTTGGTTTTGGCTTATCCTTATAAAATTCATCCCATGCTTTATCAAACACTTCTATTCTTTCTTTGAATATTGTTTTAATCTCTTCCTCTTTCATCGAAACTTCTCCTCTAGTTCTTTTATCAGTTTATCGCCTATAAGCTCTCCTTTAAAGTAATCCACCTTAACAGCTATAGCTATCTTATCCGCCAATGCTCGCGCTATCTTTCCTTGTTTTTGCCTTGGAGAGTGGTTAATCAATGGATGATCATGCAGGAACCCAAATCGAGGCGGCCTCGCTCCAGTTTTCATATGCCTAAACAAAGCCTTCTCAGCACCTAATAACTGTATCGTAGAAGCAGGAAAATCCATCAGTTTTCTTAAAGAGCCAGATTGCGCAATTAGTTTTGCTCCAATCACAGCACCAGTTATTGCAAGCATATTAGGACATACCTTTTTCATCATCCTCTCTAGATATTCTTCTTGTTTTTCCCGAAGTAAATAAAGATTGTCAACCTCTTTGGCTAGGTTCAATATATGCTCTACATCTTCTTTAGACAGCTCAGCTCCCATAGATTCTTCTTCACTAACCTTAATCTCTTTCAAAAGTTCTTGTTTGCTTTTTCCTAAAACCAGCTCTACAAACTTCTTCTGATCCTCTACAAAATCCTCAAATTCAGGATTATAATAAGCATACCATTCTCTTAATCTTCTTATATTCAGGCTTATTGACTTATTCACTTCATCAATATTGTTTATTGTCTGTATGATAAGCAGATCATCCTTTACAGACGCTTTTACATCCCGTCTTGTAATCATAATATTCTTAAGATAAAACTCATCAAAAAACTCCTTATTCTTAAAAAACAGCAATACCTTATCAAGCTCTTTTCCCTCTGGCTTCTTCAGGCCGCTGTACTTCTTTGAAAACTCCCCTTCAACCAAAGCCCTCTCCCTATACTGTTCGATATTTTTAAACATTTTCTTATCTAATACACTAAAATGTTCATTAAATATAAACGTTCCAGCCACATTCGAAAATATATACTTGTTGTGCATATGATAAACAAATAATAATGGCTTTTTAAATCTTTATATTTTGCCTTACATAATCTAGCTATATTTAAAAAGAAAAGTTCATTCTTCTCCTTTATGGATTGCACAACATCATCTGCACTAAAAACACTAGCTGAAACTCTTATCAAAAAGGCAAAAGAACTAAAATGGTCTGCTGATAAGCCATGGGAAAGGCAGAGCTGGGTTGATTATGCTAAAGAAACTAATGCATTAAGGGATGAAGCAGGGTTATTCGAATCAAGATTTGAGGATTATTCTGATTCCCTCTATTGGTTAGGATCCATTATGTCTGAATTAGTTTGTGAACATGGGAATGATGGTGATGACAAAGTTAGGAAGGCTAAACGTTCATTTGATTATGTTATTGAACAGATGAAGGAGTTTAATGAACAAAGAAGAAGAATATTCTCATTATTAAATATTTATAATGAACCTGGCAGTGATATGCCTTATAGTGAGATAGATCCAATAGCTATGGAACGTATTGTATGGATTCATGCCCTTGAGTTAGAATTTAGCCATGATACTAGGAACTATATAGCCAATTTAGCCACTCTTTGCCCAGAGAACATAGGAAAGTTTGACCTAAAAAAGATTTCTGCTACCGGGGACCATATAATTGCTGTTTCAAGGGGTATTTTAGACAGCCTATATCCTATTTTAGTTGAACAATCCGATTTTAAGGCAGGTATTGTTTCTGTTCTTTCTGAATTTTTTAATAGAAGGTATAATCGGCATCCCAATAAACTTGAAATTGTATATGAAAATCTTCGTTCTGACCAAAGGGGTGACATTACAGGTGGGGCATACTCATTATATAGGGTTTTTTATAATTTAGTGAACAATGCTATGAAAAGAGGCAATGCAAGCAGAGTAAAGATTCTGGCCTCTGATGGCATTTTGGATCATGTTGATGCAGTTAAACTGCAAGTTATGGATAATGGAACAGGCCTTCCTGATGCTGATGATGTTTTTGAGTGGGGCATTAGCTATTCAGGGGGAACAGGATTAGGTCTTGCCATGGCAAGAAGAATAATTCAAGACCACCATGGAAAACTAACAGCTATATCTCATTATACTGATCCTGCTTACAATGGAGCTTGTTTTGAAGTTGTTTTGCCAAAAAGACAGAGTGAAGGATATTTATCTCCTTCTAGAAAACTATAATCAAAGAGAAGATTAATAAATGTTAGTTGTATTACAGTATTAAAATGATCCTAATATACATAACAGCTAAAGACAAAGCAGAAGCAAAAAAGATTTCAAAACATCTTTTAGAAAAAAAACTAGTTGCCTGTATCAACATCTTCCCAATAGAAAGCATGTACTGGTGGAAAGGCAAGATAGAAGAAGGTAATGAAGTTGTAATAATAGCAAAAACCAAGGAAGAAAACTACAATAAAGTAAAAGAAGAAGTAAAAAAGATACATTCCTACTCTGTGCCCTGCATTCTAAAGATAAAGGCAGATGCTAATGAAGAATATCAAAAATGGATTGAAAAAGAGACTTCTTAAACAAAACCTTTTTAATAAACGGCAAATTAACGCCTGCTAGGATAATATGGTAAAAATCACAATAAATAGTGAAAAATGCAAGGAATGCGGATTTTGTATTACAGCTTGCCCTATAAAAAATATCAGGCTCTCTTCAAACCTAAACAAAAAAGGCTATCATTACGCAGAAATCATAGATGTAAGCAAATGCACAGGTTGCGGTCTATGTTACCAGATGTGCCCTGATTTGTGCATAGAAATTGAGAAATAATCAACATAAAATGTCCAACAAAAAAGTCATAATGAAGGGCAATGAAGTTATTGTAGAAGCTGCTTTAAACGCAGGCTGCAAATTCTATGCAGGCTATCCAATCACTCCACAAAACGAAATTCCAGAATACATGTCTAAAAGGGCACCTGCATTTAACTCAATCTTTATACAGGCAGAAGCAGAACTCTCTGCAATAAACATGCTTTTCGGTGCATCTGCAGTAGGCGCAAGATGTATGACTTCATCCAGCTCACCAGGCATTGCATTAAAGCAGGAAGGCATTTCATACATAGCAGCAGGAGAGCTTCCATGCGTCATAGTAAATATAGTCAGAGGAGGTCCTGGCTTAGGAAACATAAAAGCAGCCCAGTCAGATTACTTCCAGGCAACTAAAGGCGGCGGCCATGGAGATTATCATATGATTGTGATAACCCCCCATACAGTTCAGGAACTATATGATTTAACAATGAAATCATTCGATTACGCTGACTACTATAGAAATCCAGTTATGATTTTAGGAGATGGCATTTTAGGCCAGATGTTCGAGCCAGTTGAACTTACGCCATACAAGCCAATACTTCAACTTCCACCAAAAGACTTTGCATTGACAGGCTGCAAAGGCAGAGAACCAAGAGTAGTCAAGACCTTATTCTTATACCCTAATGATTCATTGATGAAACATAATATTCACTTGGATGAAAAATACAAAAAGATACAGAAAGAACTCACTTTAGTAGAAGAATACAAAACAGAAGACGCAGAAATAATCCTAGTAGCATATGGCATAACCGCAAGAATAGCAAAAGGCGCTATCGAACAGGCAAGAAAAGACAATATAAAAGTAGGATTGATACGTCCAATCACAGTCTGGCCATTCCCTTCTAAATCAATAGCAAAAGCATCAGAACACTGCAAGAAATTCATTTCAGTAGAGATGTCCAACGGCCAGATGGTAGAAGATGTAAAGCTTGCTCTATTCGGAAAATCAGGAATCAAGGTAGAGCATTTCGGAATTGGCGGCGGTTGGTATCCATCAAAAACTAATATTTATGATAAGATCAAAGAATCAGTAAAATAAACAATAAGATGAAATTCAAAAAACCAGAATCACACAAATCAGCAGTAACTCACTATTGTAGTGGCTGCGGCCATGGGATTGCCCATCGTTTAGTCGCAGAAGTCTTAGATGAACTAAACATCAGGGAAAAAACAATAGGCACAGCGCCGGTAGGCTGCGCAGTCTTATTATACAACTATTTCAATTGCGACATAATCGAATGTGCGCATGGAAGGCCTCCGGCAGTTGCAACAGCAATGAAGCGATTGATGCCAGATAACATAGTATTTACATATCAGGGAGATGGTGATTTAGCAGCTATCGGCACAACAGAAACAATCCACGCTGCAAACAGGGGAGAAAACTTCACAGTAATCTTTGTGAATAATGCAGTTTATGGTATGACTGGCGGCCAGATGGCCCCAACAACAATGCTCGGTCAAAAGACAACTACAACTCCATTCGGAAGAAGATCCGAAATAGAAGGCCATCCGATAAGAGTATGCGAACTATTGGCAACTCTAGACGGCACAACATACATAGAGCGTACAGCAGTAAACTCACCAAAAAACACATCAAAAGCAAAAGCAGCGATAAAAAAAGCATTCCAGTATCAACTTGAAAACAAAGGATTCACATTCGTAGAAATATTGTCACCATGTCCAACAAACTGGAAGTTAACTCCAAAAGATTCATTAGACTATGTTAATAAGATGCAGGAATACTTCCCATTAGGAGTTTTTAAAGATAAATTACAATAGTACAAAAAATCAAACTAACATGAAAGAAGAAAAAATAATGATAGCAGGCTTTGGCGGGCAGGGAATAATCCTTGCAGGAAACGTTATAGCTCAGGCAGCATTAGCTGAAAACAAGAAAGTAGCTGCAATGGTAAGCTATGGTGCAGAAGTTCGTGGAGGAACAGCCACATGTACAGTAATAATATCTGATGAAGAGATTGCTTCCCCTGTAGTTGAAAACCCGACAAGCGCAATAATTCTAAACCAGCCTTCTCTAGATAAATTTGAAGATGACCTTGTAAAAGGCGGATTGATAGTCCTGAACAGCTCTTTAGTGCAAAGGGAAGTTATAAGAAAAGACCTTGAAGTTCTAAAGGTGCCAGCAACAGGATTGGCAAACGAACTTGGAAATCCAAAAGTAGCTAATTTAATATTGATAGGGGCATTCATAAAAAAAACTAAAATTCTGGACATAAACAAAGTCCTGGAAATTATCCCTCAGTCTTTTCCAAAGCATAAGCAGGATGTTGTTGAAATCAACAAAAAAGCTTTATTGAAAGGCGCTGAGTTAGTATAAAAAATCCAGCTGATCCGACCTTACTGTTATCTCAGAAGGAAACTTCTTATGAATCCTAATATCTGATTTTTTATCCTCTTTCTTCTCCGATACTTTAGCCGCATCAATACTTTTACTAGAACCCTTAACCTGAGGATTCATCTCAATCCCTTTCTTAAAGTTGATATTTCCGCAGTTCATGCACTTGAAATAAGGCCCGTATTTTCCCTCAAATGTATCCAGCCACGAACCGCATACACACTTCATATCTTTTAATTCATCATCCTTATGCAAAGAACACACAGGAACTCCCTGCTTATTTTTAGTCACTCCAATCTTTCCGCAGAACGGGCAATTATCTATCCTAGATGATCCATAACGTTTTGGGATACGCATTTACTCACTCAGCTTGACAAGTTTATCCCATTCAGAATTAACATTCTCCTGTATTTTGTCTACAATGTGCTGGTTCTCTGGCTTAAGAAGATGCTTAAACCTTCCCTGTGTTTTTAAGAATTCAATTACAGGAACATCTTTAGCTGGCTTGTAAGTTAATTTATACTTACCATTCTCAACTTCATAAAGTGGCCAGAACTTTGTTTCGACAGCCAGCTTTGCAATCTCAACAGTCTTGTCCATAGGATATTTCCACCCTAATGTGCATGGCTGCAATACTAATAATACCTTTGGCCCTTTTATTGAAAAAGCCTTTTGTGCCTTGTTTGTAAGATCGATTATGTTGGATAATGATGCCTGTGCAACATAAGGTATATTATGTGCTACACATATCTTTGCAAAATCCTTTCTGAACTCCTGCTTTCCAGGTATCTTCTTTCCAGCTGGTGCTGTTGTTGTAGAAGCCCCATAAGGAGTAGCAGAACTTCTCTGTATTCCAGTATTCATATAAGCTTCATTATCATAACAGACATAAAGGAAATCATGCCCTCTCTCCAATGCGCCAGAAAGCGATTGTAGTCCTATATCATAAGTCCCACCATCTCCGCCAAAAGCAACAAACTGTATATCGTTCTTTATCTTTCCTCTTCTTTTTAGTGCATTATAAGCTGCCTCTACTCCAGATATTGTTGCTGCTGAGTTCTCAAAAGCAGAGTGTATAAATGGGATGTTCCATGAAGTAAATGGATAGATTGTTGTTGTAACTTCAAGACAGCCTGTTGCTGAAGCAGCTATCAATGGTTTATCAGTAGATGCTAATACTGCCCTAACTATTTGTGGAAATCCGCATCCAGAGCAGCTTCTATGCCCCGGTACTAATTTTTCAGTTTTTAGTTTTAATGCTAATTCTTTGTAGTTCATTCTTCTCTCAACCCTATATAATCATGATCTTTAAGTTTCCCGTCTAACAATCTATTAAACACGCCTATGATATCTTCAACAAATATATTTCTTCCCCCTAGTCCGAATACGCACGAATGTAATTTTCCAGTATATTTTACATCATATAATCCATTCTTTACCTCGCTATACAATGGAGGATTTGCTCCGAAAGAAACAGACCTGTCTAAAACAGCTATCTTCTTAACATGTTTTAATGCATCACTAACTTCTTTGTAAGGGAATGGCCTGAATAATCTTAATTTTAATAATCCTACTTTCTTGCCTTCTTTTCTCATTGCATCTATTGCTGTTTTTGTTGTTCCAGCTGTGGAATTCATCACAACAATTACAGCTTCAGCATCCTTCATCTCATATTCATCAAATAAGGGGTATTTTTTCTTTGTTATCTTGCCAAGTTCTTCTCCTATCTTGACAAATTCCTTTTTAGCTTCTTCCATCACAGGAATCTGCTGGCTTCTTGTCTCAAAATAATAATCCTGTAATTGTAATGGCCCGTGTGTAACTGGCTTTTTAATGTCGAGCAGCCCATAAGGATACTTATGCTCTCCAACAAACTTCTTTACACCCTCATCATCAAATATCTCAACATTCTCAACACCATGCGATGTTATGAATCCATCTTGGCATACCATAGCTGGAATCAATAATTTCTCAGCAAGCCTCACAGCAATAAGAGTATGCTCATAAACTTCCTGTGCATTTTCAGAGAATATCTGTATCCATCCAAGATCTCTAGTGCCCATTGAATCAGAATGATCGCAATGAATATTGATTGGCGCCGATAAGGCCCTATTTACAACTTCCATCACTATAGGTAATCTTAATCCTGCAGCTACTCCAACAATCTCCCACATCAAAGCAAGCCCTGCAGACGAAGTAGCAGTCATTACTCTTGCTCCAGCAGCAGATGCTCCCACGCAGCAAGACATTGCAGAATGCTCAGATTCTACCCTTACCAATTCAGTATCTACAATTCCATTAGCAACATAATTTGCAAAGTTCTGTGCAATTGCAGTCTGAGGAGTAATAGGATAAGCAGCCACTACATCAGGATTTATCTGCCTCATTGCCTCTGCAGCAGATTCAGCTCCAGTCATCGCTGTTGTTTTGCTCATTTTATGAACTTTGCCTCCTCTTCCATCTTTATACATTTGACAGGACAGACATTAGCGCAAATTCCGCATCCTTTGCAATAATCAAGATCAATCTCCCCTCTTTTACCATCTTCTTTTACACTTATACAATGCTCGGGGCAGAATACATCGCACATCATACAGTTTATGCATTTGCTTTCTTCAATCAATGGCCTGAAACTTCTCCAATCACCAGTCTTAAACTTTCTGGATGAGCCTGCTTCATCTATCAAGCCTCCAATCGGTATTTCTTTTGCTGATTTTAATCTGCTCATTTGACTGCCTCATAAGCCATGTCTATACCATTGATAGTAGCATTTGTTTTTTCTTCACCTAATTTCTTCAAAAACTTATCTTTGCAGCTTTTCTTTACTGCATCAAGTGGGATAGCATTTGTAAGTTTTACAAAAGCTCCAAGCATAGGCGTATTCGGAAGGTTCTTTCCAACAGTATCGATAGATATCTTAGTAGCATCTACAGTATATAATTTACCCTTATAATTTTTCAATTCTTTTCTTATATCATCAGCGCTTTTAGGCGTGTTTACGATTAAAATTCCCTTATCACTCATCCCTTCAGTAACATCAATAGATACCATCAAAGTTGGATCAATAACCATAACAACATCAGGGCTTATAACAGGGGCATAATTAGATATCGCCTTATCAGATATTCTTGCATAAGCTTTCATAGGAGCACCTGCTCTTTCAGGCCCATACTCTGGAAATGATTGTATATGTTTTCCCTCTCCAAGTGCAGACTCTGCAATGAACTGAGAAGCAGTTTTAGCCCCTTGACCCCCTCTTCCATGAATCCTTATTTCCAGTAATCCTTTTTCCATAGCCAAAGGGGAAAATCACTCATATAAAAATGTTTGGTTTAAAATCTTTAAAATCCTTATCGGCTCTGTAGAAAATGTAGATTAGCAGCATAAAGTCAAAACCAATCGGTTTTTGAATAGGGATGACAAAGGGGATGCTCCATACGGGAAAGGTCATCTATCCAATAAAAGAAGCTAGGTTTTGAAGCTGCTAATCCGAGCGTTAGCGAGATTTTCTACAGAGCCATCCTTATCAAAACGTTTATAAACATATAAAAATAAGAAAGACCCATGAAACTAAACCCAAGGAAAGATTTTAGGGATCTTGCAAGATTCAATAAGATAATGCTGATCTCAACCCAGCAGGGGTTTGGTTTTCTATTTGATAAAATAAAAGTGCCATTCAGAAAGAAAACCAAAATAGAAGAAAAAAATAATCCAAAAAGGCTTAGAAAAACCTTAGAAAAACTCGGCCCAACTTTTGTAAAGTTAGGTCAGATATTAAGCTTAAGGCCTGATTTGATTCCAAAAGAATATGTTAGGGAATTAAGTGATCTTCAGGATAAAGTACCTCCTTTTCCATACGATGAAGTTGAAAAAATAATCCAGGCAGAGCTTCACCACCCTATAATTGATTTATTTCAAAGTTTTAACAAAAAGCCAATAGCTTCTGCTTCTATCTCTCAGGTTCATAAGGCCAAACTAAAAGATGGCACCATAGTAGCAGTTAAAGTGCAAAGGCCAGCTGCAGAAGAGATAATGAAGATAGACATTGAAATAATGTTCTATCTGGCCAAGATTCTGGAAAGCCATTCTAAAGTAATGCAGAGATACAACCCTGTAAAAATTATAAAAGAATTTGAAGAATGGACAAAAAAAGAGCTTAATTTCAAAGTAGAAGCGCAAAACGCAAAAAGATTCTACAGGAATTTCAAAAATTCTGCTACAGTTAAAATACCTAAAATCTTCGATGAATACTCTACACAGAAAGTATTGGCTATGGAGTTTATAGACGGCATTCCATTGCACAGCCTGGACAAAGTTAAAGGCAAGAAGGGCTACAATATGAAAGAAATAATGAAAAATGGCTTTGATTCTATCCTAAACCAGATATTTATTCATGGTTTTTTTCATGCAGACCCTCATCCCGGAAACATATTGGTTCTTAAGGGAAACAAGATAGCTTGGATTGATTTCGGCATTGTAGGTACTTTCAATAAATACCTAAAGCAAAAGTCAATAGACTTATTGTATGGATTAGTTGAAGAAGACATAGATTCCATTACTGAAACATTCCTGGACATGGGGTTGATAAATGAAAAAAAGACAGATATAGACTTATTTAAAGAAGAAGTAAGGGACGCTGTTGAGCCATTGCAAAACAGCAAATTAAAAGACATCAAGATAAGCTATGTATTAGAATCTGTTTTGGATATAGCTTTAAAGCACCATGTTAAGATGCCGACAGACTTTGTCTTATCAGCAAAAACACTGCTTGAACTGGAAGGGATGGGCCTTGAATTTATCCCCTCATTTAAACTTGTAGATGCTACTAGGCCATTTTTAGAAAAATTGATAAAGAGAGAATTTAAAATTACCTATATGGCAAAGGATCTTATGAAAAATATGGCTAAATACAGTAGATTATTCAGGGAATTTCCAGATCAATTAAGCTCAGCTTTAAGAAAAATTCAAAAAGGAACAATAAAAGTAGATATCGAAGATACAGATGTAAAACGATTAGCAACAGACATCGATAAATCAAGTAATAGGATGACTTATGGCATGCTTATAGCTGCTTTCCTCATAACCGGCGCATTGTTAGTCAATGTAGGCAGCCCAATATTGTCAGGCTTTCCTTTATCCTCACTAATTTGTTTTGCATTGGCAGTAATCTTCGCATTAGTATTATTCGTATCGATAGAAAAAGAACAAAAATAGGCGAGGTGAATTTAAATGGCAGATATTATAAAAAAAGGCTTGCTTACAGCAATAGGCACAGCAAGCATAGCTGCTGAAAAAGCAGATAAGATCTTGAAAGAAGTAGTGAAAAAAGGGATTATAAGCACAAAGGATGCAAAAATCCTGGTAGGAAAATTAGCTAAAGAAGCAGAAGCAAGTAGCAAAAGATTGCAGAAGATCATTTCAGAAGAGATAACAAAACAAGCTAACAAAACAAAGCCAATGGTTAATAAGGGAAAAAAAACAGCCAAAAAAGCATTTTCTAAAGCGACAAAAAAAATAAGCTCAGCACAAAAAACAGCAGAAAAAAGAGGGAAAGGGATTGTAAAAAAAGCCGCAAAAAAGCTGAGAAAGTGATATGCCTTTAGCAGTAACTCATGTCTTATTGACAATCATTTTGTTAGATTTGTTTAGGGATTACATAATAAAAAAGAAAAGACTAATCCCTCTCCATTTTATATTTATTGGAGGCATAGCAGGGCTGATTCCAGATATAGACATACCTATTTTTTGGCTGTTGAATTTATTCAAGCTTAATATAACATGGTTCCACGGCACATTCACCCATCTTTTCCTGATACCCATTGCAATATTAGCCGCTTCATTAATAACTTATAGATATAATAAAAAGGCAGGCATATTACTGGGAATAATATCCTTCGGTTATGGCTTCCACATATTTTTAGACTTCCTGTTCTACGGATGCAACATCTCCCCTTTCTGGCCAATCATCACCCATAACTTTAACGGGTTATCGCACTATCTTAATATTCCTGGCTTAGAGCAGGGCCTTGATGCATTCATTCTGTTGGCATGGCTCTGGCACGAAGAAGTAAGGCATAAGATAAGTGATTTTATCTAACCAGCGTTCCCTTAAACTTCTTCCCTTTTAGAAATCTCTCTAAATTACCAATATCTTTCCCCACAATTGCGGCCTTCAACCCCAATTTTTCAGCCTCTTTAGAAGCAATCGGGTCAAAAGGCATATTCAATCCAGGCTTCCACTTACTTCCAACAAGTTTCCTCAACATCTTCCATTCAATCTCCTTGATCGGCTTAGCGCCGCCTAATTTAGGGTCCTTATCATATACATAATCGACATTGGTCATATTCACAACAATAGAAGCGCCAATATTCTTAGCTAAGATCACAGCATCATAATCAGTGCTAAATCCAGGCTTCCATCCAGCAGCTATAAGCACCCTTTCATCAGAGATTATCTTCTCAGTTGGGTCTATTATTATTTCTTTCTTGACCTTAAACAGTTTCTTCAAAGTCAATGCATTGATTCTTGTTGCATAAATCCCTAACCAGTCTAAGTCCTTATGCGTTGTTCCTTTGATTTTCCTTGCTTCATTCTGCAGTTTTCTGGCCAGCTTTCCTCCGCCGCATATAATTATGAATCTATCCTTCTTAGAATATTTATCTATCAGTTTCTTAAACTTTTTCAGAAACTTAGTATCTACCTCATCTGGAATTATTACAGAACCGCCTAGTGATATAACAATCTTTTTCATGTCAAGCACCCAATCCTATAAATACAACTCCAACTATAACCAATCCAATTCCCATCCACCTATACCTATTCATCTGTTCACCTAAAAACTTTATAGACCATAAGCTGACCCATACATAAGTAGTTGCAACTAAAGGATAAAGCACAGATAACTCTCCCCCTTTCAATGCAGGGATAAACAATATAGTTCCTAGTCCATAAAAAACAAATCCCAGAATCAAATTATAATTCTTAATCAATTCTTTAATCTTAAGAGACATTTTTCCAGAAGCTTTCTTCAGCATTATTGGTCCAAATGAGCCTATAAAACAAGCTAAAATCACTAAACCAATTGCCCATAATTCTGTTTCCATTTATATCACGTCTGTATACTTCATGCTTTCTTTCTCTTTTGACCCGATATTGATAAAAATTATCCCAATTATAATGATTAATATCCCTGCCCACCTAAATAAATTCAAACTCTCCTTAAAGACATACATAGATAATAAACTAACCCAGATATAGCTTGTAGCAATTATCGGATAAAGAACACTAACCTCTCCCCCTTTAAATGCAGTTATCATGATTATTGCTCCTAAAACATAAAGCGCCATCCCAGATATCAACGGAACATTTGTAATCAAACTGATCAGATTAAACTCAAGTTTATCAGCCCCCATCTTATACAGGATCTGCGCAAAAGAAGTAAAAACAGTGCATAACACCATCAATCCTATTGCCCATGTTTTTGTAGTCATTAAAAAGAAAGTGAATTCTACTTATTTATAAACTTTATTGCTGAGCAAAACAATTAAGATTTAGAAATATATTTCTAAAAAGTTGTTAATCTAAGTTTATCAGTCCCTCAACAAAATCTCAATCACTTTAGCATAAGCCGGCCTTGCTATAAACACACCTATAGACACACCGATTATTGTAGTGATGGCAAAACCTTTAAGCAATCCAGCGCCAGCAAACATTAACGGAATCATAGCAAATGTTGTTGTTAAATAAGCGCCCATTATGATGAAGAAAGCCCCTTTTATCCTGTCTTTCCAGTTGAATATCCTCCTTGCTTCTCCGCTTAATGTCTCATCCGTAATCAATATCTGGTGATCAACACCAGTTCCTACTGCTATTATTATCCCTGCAACAGCAGCTAAATCTAGATTCCACCCTATCAAAGCAGCAACACCCAATAATATGATTACCTCAGATATAGATGTCATCACAATAGGGATTGAAATCTGAAGTTTCCTGTATCTTATAAAAATGATAATTGAAACAGTTAATATGGCAAGGAACCCAACAAAAAGCGTATTCTTTACAAATTCATCTCCTAGAACAGGAGATAATGTATCTGTCTTTACAATATTGAGCTTAAATGGCAGTGATCCTGTAATCAATATGGTCTGCAATTTTTTCATATTCTGCAGCGCATTTACAGCAGCTTCCTGCTGGGATATTCCTATGCCTGATCCTGAAATCTGTATATTCGTTTCTGCTTTTCCTTTTAATTCAGCGCCTATCCTTAATTCATCAACCTGCTTATCATCTAAGAAAAGAATCAGCTTCTCACTTAAGTACTGGCTTTTATCTTCTGTAATTATAGGCAAATCTTTTGTAGCATCAGCCTGCCTTTGTGCAGCCTCTGGTAAAAGGCTTATTGAGAATCTAAATCTGCATAGCCATTCTTGTCCGCTTTGTGAGCACCCATAGTTGGGATCAATCCCTGAGCAGTCAGCAGACCTGCATACATAAGTGATCTCATTTCCGCCTTTAAATGTTGTTTCATTTCCGATTCTTGCTTCAAACTTCCCCTGCTTGGCTAAAAGGTTCTTTACTTCTTCTTCAGTAGCCCCTGCTATCTCAACTAATATATACTGGTTGCCTGATAGATCACCAGCAGATCTGATTATTAGATCAGATAATCCATATACATTAAGCCTTTCCTTCATCACTTCTATAAGATTCTCAATATCACCTTCACTTAATTTCTCCTCAGGCTGCAACATTACTCTTGTTCCTCCCTGGAGGTCAAGCCCCTTTCTCAAATTTGTTGTAGGGGCATCATATACTCTTAATCCTATATCCTGAAAACCTAAACTTATTGCTTCTGTTTTAGGGACTGTAATCTGTTTAGTTTCTGTTTTATTTACCTTAATCATGCTTCCATTAACTTCTTCTTCAGCTTCAACAGTCTCTTCTATTGTTTTAATTTCAGTTTCATTCAATTCAATTATCTTAAAGTTCTCTTTAGGCATAAGCCTATAACTTCCCTTACTAGTCTTTATCTGGATGCTGGTATTGGGCTTTATAGTCCCTAATGCGCTATAATACTCCTCGGTATTGCTTATTACTTTATTATTTATAGAAGTAATGATCTCCCTGCTCATAGGTGCAGCTGTTGGCCTTGGGCTTTGTATCCCTGCTAAGTTAGCAGAAGAATTCACAATCACATTCCTTATAGCTGCGCCCTTATTATATGGATTTGGATGGATAGCAACTAAAGCTAAAACTATGCAGATCATCAAGATTATTATTCTTGGATTGGTTAAGATCTTCTTTGTTTTTCTATTCATTTCTTATCTTGCTCGCTTTTCTCTCTATATAGTATCTTAATATCCCTGTATTCTGTATCCATGTAAATATAATATCTACAAAAAGCCCTATGATGATTATTGTCATTATCTGTTTTATAACTGCAGATCGTACAAAGATTATTCCGACAAAAACAGCGCCAATTGTAGTCATAGTCATCATCATTCCAGTTTTTACAGAGCTCATAGTTCTTTCAAATACAGTCCCTTCTTTTCTCTTCAATAACCTTGTAGTAAGCAGCATGTCAGTATCAACAGAATATCCAACTAACATAAGGAAAGCAGCTATTCCGCCTGTGCTGACCTTCATTCCCATCAGGTCAACTATTGCTAATGTAACAATTATATCTGAAAACGCGCAAAGTATCACAGCTATACTTGGCACAAAAGTCCTAAAATATATCATTACAACAATACTCATTAATATAAACGCAGCTATAAGCGCAATAAATGTTTCTTTAAAGAAACTGGAGCCCAAAGAAGAACCCATTATTTCAACACTATAATCATCTTCGTTAAGGGTATAATCTAGATTTGATTTGACAGTGCTTAAAAAAGTGTCTAGCACATTTTTGTCTGTTCCCTCAATATCTGCTAAAATAATAACCCCTATCTGTTTGCCGCTTTCTGTTACAGGCTCAACCGAGATATCATTCCTGCCAAATTGCGTCCTTAATGCGCTCTCAAGAGCAGTAATATCTGTATTTGCCCCCTTGGTTATTGTTATAGTAACTCCCCCTTTCAAAGAAACATCCTTATAGATAAAAGAGCCGGTTGTTGCTGTCTGTACACCTATCACTATCATTGCTATTAACAATATTGCAAAAGGAATTACCATCAGTTTCTTATATTCCTTATCATAGAAATCTAATATCCGTTTAGAGATGGGCTTTTTCGGTTCCTTTTCTTCCTTTATCTTCTCCTCAACCTTCGGCTTTATAACCTCCTCTTCCTTGATTGGCTCTTCCTTTTCTTCATATACCTCTAATTTGGCAGTATTCCCTTTATCGTCTACTAAATCTATCTCTGGTTTTTTGTTTATTTCTGTATCTTCTTCCAAAATAGCCACCTTTCTGTTTGAGAAATATAGACCATTAATAAACCTTACTGTTTAATATACCTCTTATCATCTAAAGGCAGCTCCCCAAACTTGCAGTCCTTGCAAGTCCAATCTAAGTAAACAAACTCACCTATTTTATACCTCTTTAAAGCACTTTTGAGCCTTATGCTAAGGAAAACATGGCTGGGTATAAACACAAGCTCATAATCTACACCAATAGCGCCTAAAAGTGAGGCAAGCAATATTGTGCCGCCATCACAATCGCTTGATTTCATGTAAAGTGCTTCTTTAGGGCTTTCAACATACTCAAAACCTAATGGGTCTGCAACATACTCTATATTGTCTCTTACAAAATAATATATAGCTTTACTTTGACAAACCTGATTCCCATCACACGCTATTGTAGCAATCTTATTAGCTATCTGTTTTATAGTAGGATCATAAGGCTTAATGTATGAATAAAAATCCTTATTCTGCTTAATCTCAATTGTTTCATTATCTAGCTTAAAATCAGAAGGCATAACATCATCAATTGAAGGGATCAAAAAAGGCTCAGGATCCAGCTTTATAGATTCAGTAGGAAAATACCAAAGCACTATTAACAAAAGCAAAAAGATGCCTATTATATACTTTATGGGTCCTTTGTGCCATGGCTCTTTTTCAATAATATCATCATCTTCATCCATTTTGTATCATTCTAAGAAAATCAGCTGTTCTTATTATTTTAATATTGTTATACTCCTTTAGATTTAATAGATGATCATCACCAGAAACAATATAATCCACCTTGCCCTCTTCAGCGCATTCTAAAACCATATTATCATCTGGGTCTTCTTTTATAATGTCAATTCTTGTTTTAGGGCAGACTATCTGTGATATTCCCAATATCTTTTTAACCTCATCATTAACAAAGTCAGTTGGATAATTGAATTTTGCTCTGGATATCACGTCTTTAAATTCATCCAATATTTCTAAAGAAAGAATCAATATTATTTTTCGATTTTTGATTGACTGTAACAAATTAAACTCATTACCTCTTATAATAGTTGCAGAAACTAATGTATTTGTATCAGTTGTTACCCTTATCATATTCTCTCTTTTCTATATGCTTTGATCTCTTCTTTAACATCATCCCTTGTAATTCCTCTCTTTTGTGCTATCTTCCAGGTTTTTGCAAAGACTTTCTCAAACTCTTCCATATCCTTGGCCTTTTCTAGATTCTTTATTCTTTTTAGGACTATGCTGTCATCCAGGTCGTATACTAAAAACCTTTCTCCTTCTTTAAGATCATTGTTCTGTCTTATGTCCTGAGGTATTACAACCTGCCCCCTTGAAGTCATCTTGGTTATTTCCATGTTCATGTTTTAATCACCCTTTACATTAGTAAGAATAGTAAGATTAATCTTATATTTAAACTTTATGGTTTGAATACGTAAAACACAGCAGAGTTAGGGAAAGAAGTTGTTTGTTGATTAAAATTTTTGAATACTTCTGGTTTTAGCCTAATAATTTAGTGAAAATGTTTTGCGTGATTCTAGAGCGGTAAATTTAATTCAGCCGTTTTTTAACAGCCTGCATTTACCCGCCACAGATTAACCAACCCACCTGCTTAACAACCTTTATAAATCTTAGTATACCTCACTAGACATAGGGGGCAGTATGGAAACAGAAACTCATTTTTTAGACATGATAGAATCTCCTAAGGATCTAAAAGTTCTGAATAGCCAGCAGCTTAGTCTTCTAGCTAATGAGATAAGGAATAAGATCATCACCACAGTTGCAAAAACCGGCGGCCATCTAGCTTCTAGCCTAGGTGTTGTAGAACTCTCAATTGCATTAAACTATTCATTTAACCTCCCAAAAGACAAAATCGTTTGGGACGTAGGCCACCAAAGTTACGCCCACAAGCTTCTCACTGGCAGGGCAAAAAGATTCCATACATTAAGGCAGCATAAGGGACTATCTGGCTTTCCAAAAATCTATGAAAGCGAATACGACTCATTTGGTACAGGCCACAGCTCAACAGCAATTTCAGCAGCTTTAGGAATTGCAAAAGCAAGAGACCTAAAACAAGAAAACTACAAGGTAATTTCAGTAGTTGGAGATGGCGCTCTTACAGGGGGGATGGCTTTTGAAGGCCTTAACAACGCAGGCCATCTTAAATCAGATTTAATCGTAGTTCTCAATGACAACAGGATGTCCATCAGCCAAAATATAGGCGCATTATCTTCTTATCTAAGAAAGATGATAACTCACCCTAAATACAAAGAAACAAGAAAAAAAATAGGCAGCTTCCTAAACAAATGGAGCAATAAAGCAGCAGAAAGAGCATTTGCACTCGAAGATACCCTAAGGGCAATGTCAGGTCCAGGCTTATTGTTCAAGGAGATGGGATTTAGGTATTTTGGTCCAATCAACGGCCATGACCTGCAGGCATTAACACGGGTATTCAACAACATAAAAGACATCAAAGGCCCAATATTGGTTCACATAATAACAAAAAAAGGAAAAGGCTATGCCTATGCAGAAGAAGAAGTCACAAAATTCCATGGAATCAGCCAGTTTAATATTGAAAATGGAGAAAAGATAAAATCAAGTAATCAGATAACTTATACAGGTGCTTTCTCAAATGCACTAGTAAAGATGGCAAGAGAAGATAAGAGGGTTATAGCAATCACAGCAGCAATGTCAGCAGGCACAGGATTGGACAGATTCTCAAAAGAATTCCCAGATAGGTTCTTCGATGTTGGAATAGCAGAGCAGCACGCTGTTACATTTGCAGCAGGATTGGCAACACAGGGCTTTAAGCCAGTTGTAGCAATGTATTCTACATTTCTCCAAAGGGCATATGACCAGATTATTCACGATGTATGCCTTCAAAATCTTCCAGTAACCTTTGCAATAGACAGAGCAGGAATAGTAGGGGAAGACGGCCCTACTCACCATGGTCCATTCGATTTAAGTTTCTTAAGGAACATACCTAATTTAACAATAATGGCGCCAAAAGACGAAAACGAATTAGGCCATATGCTTAAAACAGCTTTAGAATTAAATTCACCTGCAGCAATCCGTTATCCAAGGGGTATAGGGGCAGGAGTACAGATACAAAATCCATATCATACAATTGAAATAGGCAGCTCTGAAATACTTAAAGAAGGAAAAGACATCTTGATTATTGCAGCAGGCCCGCTTTCATACTTAGCGCTGGAAGCAGCAAAAGAACTGGAGAAAAAAGGAAAATCCGTATGTGTAATCAACACAAGATTCATCAAGCCGCTTGACGAAAAAACCATCTCAGCTCTGGCAAAAAAAATAGGGAAGATAATCACAATAGAAGAAAACGCACTAGAAGGCGGTTTTGGCTCAGCAATTTTAGAGCTATTGGAAAAAAACAAGATTAAAGCAAAAGTAAAAAGAATAGGCATTCCAGATGAATTCATAGAACATGGGCCCCAGGAATTATTAAGAAAAAATATCGGATTGACCAAAAGCAATATATTGTCTGCTGCTAAAGAGATATTATCATGAGAAGAAAAACAAGGCAGGTAAAGGTTGGAAATGTAATTATCGGGGGAGATTCCCCTATATCCATACAAAGCATGTGCAATACATTGACTAAAGATGCAGACAAGACAATACAGCAGATTCACAAATTAGAAGAAGTTGGCTGTGAAATAATCAGAGTATCTGTTCCAGATATGGAATCAGCAAATGCCTTAAAAAAGATAAAAGAAAACATATCGATCCCTTTAGTTGCAGACATTCATTTCGACTACAAATTAGCTTTAGAATCAGCAAGATATGTTGATAAATTAAGGATTAACCCAGGAAACATAGGGGATGAAGAAAAGATAAAATTAGTTATAAACGAAGCCAAAAATAGAAACATCCCTATAAGAATTGGAGTCAACATGGGATCCTTAGAAAAAGACATTGAAGCAAAATATGGCCTTACAGCAAAAGCATTAGTGGAATCCGCAAAAAAGCACATTCAGCTCTTGGAAAAGCTTGATTTCTACAATATAATCATTGCATTGAAAGCATCAGATGTTCCCAGAACAATCAAAGCATATAGGATGTTTGCAGAACTGAATGATTATCCGTTGCATCTGGGCATTACAGAAGCAGGAACAGGATTCACAGGCGGAATAAAATCAGCAGTTGGAATAGGCGCATTACTAGAACAAGGAATTGGAGACACGCTTAGAGTATCATTAAGCGCAGACCCAATAGAAGAAGTCAAAGTCGGAAAAGAAATCCTAAAATCATTAAAACTAAGAAGATTCGGAATAGAAGTAACAGCCTGCCCGACATGCGCAAGAGCTAACTTTGACGTTGCAAAGATAGTATCAGACATAGAAGAAAAGACTCAATCAATAAAAACTCCATTAAATATAGCAGTAATGGGCTGCGCAGTTAATGGCCCTGGCGAAGCAAAAGAAGCAGACTTGGGAATTGTAGGCGGAAAAGATGGCTGCTTGTTTTATAAAAATGGGGAGATAATTGGAAAGCTAAGAGAAGATGAAATAATTGATAAAATAATCCATGAAGTAAATTTAATCACTTTAAAGTAGATTTCAAAACTAAATCTCCTCAAAAGAAATAAGCAGGCATCTAAAACTCGTAAATATCGGATAACCCCCATTTCAACCTATCCGATACTTTTATAAACTCCATTTAACCCCTATTTTCTTATGTGGGTGGATAAAGAATTATATGAAAGAATTCTAAGGAAAAAGAAAGAACTCGACAGCTTAAGGCCTTTTTCCAAGGCTTCGCTTAACAGGCTGAAAGGGAATTTTAATATAGAATCAACCTACAACTCCAACGCAATTGAAGGCAACACACTTACCAAATCTGAAACACGGCTGGTTCTTGAAGAAGGCGTAACCATTGGCGGCAAGTCAATGAGGGAGCATTTTGAGGCAATAAACCACAAAGAGGCAATAGATTTTATAGAGTCTGTTGTAAATGATAAAAAAAAGATAAGCAAGGAAACAATCTGCAGGATAAATGGTTTAATCTTAAATAACATAGAAGATGATGAAAAAGGAGTTTATAGGTTAAGAAAAGTGCATATCGAAGGAGCGTCTTTTATCCCCCCAATGCCTTCGCTTATTCCAAGGCTTATGGGTGATTTTCTTGGCTGGCTCGAAAAAAACAAAGAAAAGATGAATATAGCTGATTATGCTGCTTTAGCCCATGAGAAATTTGTTTTTATTCACCCGTTTATAGATGGCAACGGAAGGTGCGCAAGATTATTGGTTAATCTGCTGCTCATTCAGCAAGGTTATCCCCCAATTGTCATTTTAAAGGCAGAAAGAAAGAAATATATAAAAACACTTGATGGCGCCCATCAGGAAAAATACACTCCTTTTGTAAATTTCATAGTCCGCAATATAGAGCGTTCGCTTTCTTTATGGATTGATGCCTTAAAAATACCTGAAAAAGGCAATAATGAAGAATACATTTCACTGACAGAAGCCTCAAAGCTGTGCCCCTACAGCCAGGAATACTTAAGTTTATTGGCAAGAAAAGGCACTTTGGAAAGCATAAAGATTAAAAGGAATTGGGTAACTACGAGGAAAGCACTAGGGGAATATCTAAAAAGGAACAAAAAATGAAAACCCTCTCAATCTTAGGCTCAACAGGCAGCATAGGAACTCAAACCCTGGACATAGTCAGAATTTTTCCCAATAAATTCAAAGTAGTTGCACTAACTTGCAATTCTAACATCGAACTATTAAAACAGCAGATAGATGAATTCAAGCCAGAGATTGTTGCAGTATATGATGAAGAAAAAGCAGATGAACTAAAAGCAGACATTCCAGTCTACAAAGGCATGGATGGCTTGATAAGAGCAGCAACAATAGGAAAAGCAAACACTATAGTAAACTCATTAGTCGGCTCCATCGGAGTTATACCCACGATAAAAGCAATTGACAACCTAAAAAATGTAGCATTAGCCAACAAAGAAACCTTAGTTACAGCAGGAGCAATTGTAATGAAAAAGCTGAGCTCAAGCAAAACAAGCCTGATCCCTATAGATTCAGAGCATTCTGCAATCCTTCAATGCTTGAATGGAGAAAACGTAAATGATGTAAGTAAAATAACCCTTACCTGCTCAGGCGGAGCATTCAAAAACAGATCAAAAGGAGAACTAGGTCATGTAAAAGCTGAAGACGCATTAAAACATCCTACATGGAACATGGGTGCTAAAATTACAATAGATAGTGCAACCTTGATGAACAAAGGCTTTGAAGTGATAGAAGCCCACTGGCTCTATAACCTTCCTTACTCAAAGATTGATGTAGTTATCCATCCTCAAAGCATAGTCCATTCATTGGTTGAATTTAAAGACAAATCAGTTATTGCTCAGCTCGGAATGCCTGATATGAGAATTCCTATACAGTATGCATTAAACTATCCACAAAGGATTAAAAATGAATCCCTGCCTCAACTAAACTTAACAGAAATAAAAGAGCTCACATTCAAAGAGCCAGACTTGGAAAGATTCCCCTGTCTTAAGATGGCTTACGACGTAGGAATCAAAAGTGGAACTCTGCCAGCAGTAATGAACGCAGCAAATGAAATAGCAGTGAAATATTTCCTTCAGGATAAGATAAGATTTAACGACATCCATAGAATAATCCAGGAAAGCATAGGCCAGCACACTGTAATAACCAATCCAACTATAGATGAGATTATGGAAATAGACAAAAAAACAAAAGAGGAAACAGAAAAAGAAATTGAAAAAGGTATGTGCATAGCATCCTAAGGTCAAAATTCCATAAATCAAATATTATCGACGAGCGTTGCGAGGGGTTGCTCCATACGGGAACGCAGCTCCTTTACCGCTTCCGTCGAGAATTTTGAAGATG
>Ga0180007_10002128_pt1 | contig 24337 bp, 41 predicted proteins | sample MM_PC_MetaG_FD_121122 | JGI IMG/M metagenome (GOLD analysis project Ga0180007, IMG submission 121122) | Groundwater microbial communities from the Aspo Hard Rock Laboratory (HRL) deep subsurface site, Sweden - MM_PC_MetaG | ecosystem: Environmental > Aquatic > Deep subsurface > Groundwater... | reverse complement strand
GAGAATTAACTGATACTGAAGGTTGGGGACCAGCAAATAAAGACCATCATGGTAATGTTCAAGGAAGCCAAAGCATGATTAGGGAAGGCAAAGGTAGGGCTGGAACATCTGTTATAAATACAACAGGCTGGACAAAATGCGACTGCAACGCTGGCTTCCATCCAGCAACTATTCTCGACCCATTCATGGGAAGCGGGACAACCGCAGTCGTAGCAAAGAAGCTCGGAAGGAATTATGTTGGCATTGAACTCAACCCGAAATATATCGAAATGGCCGAAAAAAGAATCATAGATGCTCCCTTTAAGAAATTTATGAAGAGAAAACCGAAGCCGCCAAAGGGAACGAAAAGACTAAACGAATTCTAAGCCCTAAAAGAGGCAATTACCCTAGCTCCCTGCCGCATAAAGGCGGCACTAATCCAGTTCTGAGCCGATTAGAGGTAGCTACTCATGCCTGACGATCCCCGCAAAGGTGGATATAGTGATTAATCACTAAATCATTGTAACATATGTACCTCTTATGTTACAAGTTGTCCGACTGATAGTGATTCGCATAGGACACTATACAAGCAAAAAATTGGAAACGGAAAGTCAACTGGGGATTAACTTGATTTTCACTGGGATGAAACCGATAGCTAGCACCTGAACCACAAGTTGTATAATTGGACAAAAACATATATATTGGATAATATAGTTTTATTCACATATTTAATGAGCATTATGCGTATAAGAAACTTTTATAAACCATGAACCCAATTGATGTGTATGGATTTCCCATACTTGCAAAAGGCGATTAGAATGAGAAACTACAAACTTACGGTTAAAGTTCCGGAATCGTACAGAAAGCACATTTCATTACTCCAGAGAAGGATGAAAATGGACTCCAAAGATGAAGTTATTAAGGAACTCATTGACAAGGAACTATTTAGCCTTTTCACACCTGAGAATGATAACACCATCATGTCCTCTTAGATTTATTTCTATTTCATAACCCATTCTTCTAAGTTCAGTCTTTGCTTTTCTGACAATGTCTATTCCACGCATTCCACCATAGTGGGTATGTTTGGATATCCGAACACTCCCAGATGACTCAAGCTTCAGAATAAGAGGATACCATTTGGCCCTGAGAATCTCGATGCTGCGGTCAGGCTTCTTATATGGTTTCAATTCGACCTTTCTGTCATAATCAATGACTTTCGGACCCCACACGGTTCTTTTTGTTATCTTCATCTCACCTTCCGATGGAAGATATCCATCCCGCCTAGATTCATGGTGACCATATTTAGTTCTTACACCACCACAATATATGATATTAGAATCAATCTCCACTTTCCTCAATTTGTCTCTTACCCTTTCTAGAAGTTCCTTCAGAGCCAGTATCGGAGCCCATGGATGACCCCAGTCGACCATTTCTTTGCCTCCTCAGTCTTGATTCAACCACCTTGTACCAGACACTGAACCTATGACTACTCATTGAGTTGGGATAAATCCGTGTGAGAATTTTCCTGATATGCTCCTTCGTCTTCCCTTGTTTTATGCAGTCCTCTATGATATCCTGCATACTTTCCCTAATATTTCTACGGCTACCCATTCTCCGCACCCGGCCATATCTTATCTATTTTCTTCTTTAATCCAACCCCAGACAATCTAATGTATGTCATTGCCATCTTGATATCAGCCCAACCCATTATTTGCGTCATTGCCACAGGATCCTCCAAGCCGTTCTCGACAAGAATTGTCGCAAATGTCGATCTCATGCAATGTGGAAACACTTTCATTCCTGCCCTTTCACCAACAGTCCTTACGATTCTCCATATCATGATTCTATTCTCAAGCGTGTCTCTTATCGAATTATACTTCATAAAGTATGATTTGAACATATCCCTAGTCTCTGGTAGCAAGGGTATTGGCCTAGCACCATGCACAGTCTTCGGATGCCAGAACCCGCACGGCCTTGTTTTTTTACAATGTCTGCATTTCCCTTTATGTGACTTACATTCATAGCAATCGCATGGCATCTTTATAGGAACATGTATTATCCCCTTGTCCCAGTCAATCCAATCGGACTGCATATGTATTAGCTCGGATACCCTCATTCCAGTGAACAGTAGTCCGAATATGGCCAGCCGCTCGGATGGATATTCAATGCTATCCATAAGCATTTTTCTGTCCTCGACCCCTATTATGTACTCCTTAGATTTTGGCTTCAATTTCTTCATCCAACTCACCAGATGTATCCCAGTATATGATATTTTTCATGACCGCCTGTACTAATTCTATTTCTAAACCAATATCTATTTTGTCAAAGAGAAAAGTCATCTCATCTTTTTCCCGTTGGTCATCAATTATCAATTTGCTGCTAAAAACTTTTCCAAATTGTGTGATTTCACCATTATGTCTTTTTATTTTATGCCAGTCTTTTGTTCTCTGACCCCTATCCCAGCCAACACTATTAAGCCTGACTGGATTCATTATTTTTTTCTGTATCGCTTTGTTAATTCTACCAATTAGAATATATACGCCACCGATACCCCTTTCATCAAGTATAAATTTTATGTCATATACATGCTTTTTACAGACATATTCAATGCGACTATGGCATCTATTATAAAATTCAAGTCTTCTATTTCCGAGGGTTATTTTGGCATCGCATATATTGCATAGACCCACTGAACCATAAGATTCGCATTCAAATTTTCCTTTTGGCTTGTTCATTTATCATCACCGTCTTCTCTCCCCTTTTCTGGATTTTGATTTGTATCTCAAGGCAGGACTTGCAGTAGAACTCCCATATCTGGTTTCCATTACTATCAATATGTTTCTCTATTAACTCCCAAAGATGCTTGCAACTGGTTTTTCTTTTTCCCATCCATTTCCCTCAGCAACTTTAGATCTTCAGTCGGAATCAGCACCCCGTGCTTGTGGGTGCATCTGTTCGTCCTCAGAAGACCACACTTCGGACACATCCATTCAGTGTATGGCGTTCCCACCTCTTTCGGTATTACGCTTAGTCTCGGGCACATATACCTCTGCCTCCCTTTTTTCATTACAATACCTGCCACATTCCGAATAAGTACCCTTGTCATCTCGGTCGCACATATTACTAAATGGGCATTTCTTACCACTAGTCCTACATTGCATCGCTATATGGCATTCCTTAAAATATTGATTCAACATCTACTTTCACCCAAAAATATATGATATTTCAGATTTTTTTCTCATTGATAAGCAACATCACTTCTCTGAATACAAACTGCATATCACCAATTTCCAAGCCCTTTAGGGTTTCCATGACTTTCTTGGCATATTCATTCACTATTTTTTGTTTCTCTACGCTTAGTTGTGGCTGCTGCTGTGGCATCATCATAGGTCCTGGCATATCAATCATCCCCCCCAATTCTTTTTTTCTTAATCAGTTTTAGCATAATATCTACCATTTTCATTGCTTGGATATCCAGATGATGAATGGATCCATCTGGCAATTCGCTTGATATCCTGTAATAAAATTCCTTGTCATCCCCAAGCCACAGCTCTATTCCGAATTTTGACCTATTGTTGAAATATGTGTTGGTGTTTTTGTCAAATATTTTTATGTGTCCCCCATCCATATTCATTCTCCAAGCATCTCCATAATTATGTGATTATAGACCTGTTCTATCTCCTGTTCTGTTGCCTCATGAATACCCATATATGATTTTATGAGTCCTTTCAGATTCGGATAAACAATTGCATTCTTGTCCTTTTCAATTACCATGATATTTTTCATCTCAGTCGTTTTCTTTGAAACCTTGTTTCTGTTCCCACCTGACGTTGCAGATATCTTGAGGCATTTGTCTAAAAGCATAGTTTGGCTGCACCCCCTGCCTTGGGACTCCACAAATTTAAGCATCTTCTTCTGCTCATCATCCATACTGGATACTCTGCCCAGAACATGGTTTTTGGCCTCCTCAAGGAAATCCTTCTGTATTTTCTCTAAGGGAGCAACCTCATATGTCACGGAACCAGAAACTTTGGGGACTCTTGATAGCACTTCATTGATAATTTTCTCCATGTCAACTGAGTTGCCATTGCTCACTGGCATCTTCTGGAGTACAAGGCTGACCATCTCATCCATATCAACATTCGCCTTCTGGGACTTGACCAAATATATCTCCTGAGTCAGTCTTGTCAAGCCATCCTGCAGTTCCTGGATTTTGTTGAAGAAGTCGTGGCGGAGATTTATGAGATCATGCCTTAGCTTCCTATCATGATAGTCTGGCGATTCCTGCGTTTCCTTGCCTATGCGTATCGGAGGAATCGAATATGGTGATAGTTTCAATGGCCTCTCTATTTCATCAACATCGATTTTACATTTTGCAACCTCAATTGCTTTTTCTTTTTCAAGCCATGCAGGTTGGACATAAACTTTCGCAGTCAGTTCGGGGGTGCAGAGGTAAAAGTGTCCGACTTTGAGCGTCATTATCTCATCTGGGTTGGGTCTCTGCTTTTTCGGTATCGGCATCTGGTCAAGCGTTCTCACAACCTCATTCTTTTCTGTCTGCAGGCCGAGTATCCACGTACTAACCTGCTTGAGTGCCGTCTTGTCGACTCCGGTCATATCCTGGCTATCTATCCAGAGATAATTATCGTTCGTCGCCCCCTGTCGTATGAATTCCTCTGCTGGCTGTTTCACTGGCGATCCCCGGGACTGTGGGATGAATTTCCAGCATTCCGGTATAACCACTATGGTTTTTTTGTATTCCTTCAAAATGGTATCAAGGACACTTCTGATGACTAGGCTCTGTATCTCCACGGTAAATCTTTCCAGATCCATAATGTTAATCCCATCCTGAAGTTCAAGTGTATTTGAGAATGCGGTAGTCTGGAGTTGTGGAAGGACAAGTTCAAAATATGCCTGCAGTGTAGTGAAGATGTCCCTGTCCATCTGCCTGAGCTTTTCCTTGGCCAGCATCTCATCTATCCTAGTTTTGACCTCAATAAGCGATGTAGTACCCTTACATGCCCTTATTATCCAGCTCCTTTCAAACTTAAGACGTTCCTTAAGCGTGGCTTCAAGAAGGCTCTGCACATATTGCCAGTCGCTCCTCTCCTTGAAATATGGCGGGATTATCGATCCTTCCGTAAACCCAGTTTCACCTATTTTGGTCTTGAAGACAATCGCCCTCTGGCCAGATCTCTTAATGAGAGCTTCGAGCGTGGTAGTCTTTCCAGAGAGTTGCGTGACCCCTGAAACTATGAGGTGGGATGGAGATATGCACATCTCTTTCCCAGACTCAATCTCATATCCCAACCTTATCTTTTTCTTTTCCATCCTTCCTCGAATCCCCTATCAACAGTGCACCTATAACTATGAACAGAAATCCGGTCGGATTCATATTTACCCCAAGTATACCGACACCTATTCCCATTATAAGGCTGCCCAACAGCATCATGTGAATCTCACTTCGCCAACCTTTCGACTGTCTCAATCATCTTATCTTGGCCGAACTCTTTTCTGACCTCAATAAGCTCTTTTGCAGCCTTCTTGACTATTTCTTTTATCTGGCCGATGCCCACCTGCTCTAAACCAGACTCCTCAAGAGTCACCCTCTTGGCGAACTCGTTGAGGTCTACGGTCTTGTTCTTGTTCAGCTTGATTTTCGACTTAGCCATATTATTCCTCCTGTAATCCCACGCCACCAATGCGGCAGCGGATGCAAATATAATTATAAATACTTCTGGGGTCATAACATTTCCCTTTCATATGTTATATAAATAGCATCTTTAAATATGTGATGCCCATACTATATATAGCATGGATGACAAGCCGACGAAAGAGGAGAGAAGGCAGAAGGCGATATCTGAGGGCAGAAAGTTTGAATCGATTGTATGTCCTCTCTGCCTGAGAGCCCGTGTGGGCAGGGTATGGAAGGGCAAATATATATTCAAGATTGATCCCAACCCAGAAGTTATTCAGATACGTTACTCACTAGGTGGAAAAGGATACGGTGGATTTTTCAAGAATGAAAAGGAATCCATAAGGCTTGATGTTCTTAGGGACAAAAAACCAGATGTATGGAAAAACCTTAAAATCGAGATCAACAAGCTCAATAATATCTTCGGGGAGGTGGAAATATGAAAGGACAGTTGGGTGGGCGTTTCAGTACTCCCAAGGGTGGTAGAGGCAGAATGGGTGGAACTGCGCTAGGACTGGGAGGACAGTGTAGATGCCCTTCGTGTGGCTCCACAGTTTCCCACAATACTGGCGTTCCCTGCTATAGCATTAAATGCCCGAAATGTGGAACCACCATGGTTAGATAAATACAGGAGAATTATATGGCAAAGAGAATACTTCTGACAATGAAAGGATGTGGGGCATGTCCCGAAGCAAAGAAACTTCTGAGAAAGGAAAGAATCAAGTTCCGAGAAGTGGATGTCGACTCCGACGAGGGAGAGAAGCTGGTAGAAAAATATGGGATATCCGAGGTTCCGATCATGATAATTGATGGCAAAAAGGTAAGGGATATTGAAAAATGGGTAGGCTAGTCGCTATTCATTTTTCTTATGAACCGCATATAATCGGCTATGATATTTCTGAGTACTTCGGATCTGTCAGTTCCCGTTTTCTCTACACCACTATCTACATATTCAAGAAGTTCTCTGGTTATACGGAAGCTTATCTTTTCCATCGGTTTCTTTCCCATGCTTTATTTTGTCCGACATGAATATTTATATTACCACGGAGAACTCTAAATCATCGGTGATGTGTATGGCGGGAAGAAGTTCCCAGAAAGCGAAGTTCAGAAAGGCAGCAAAGAAGTGTAAGGGAAGGTCGCTTCGTTCATTCAGGGCATGTATGAAAAGGGCTCTGAAGAAATAGGTCATATTCAGAATTTGGAGGAATAAATATGGCAACAAAGAGAGGATGCAAGAAAATCGGTAGGCGTGCTCCACGAAAGCGTGGTGGCAAGTGCGGACCCAAGCTGAAAAGGAAAAGCAGGCGAAGACGAAAGCGTTGATATCTTATACTCAAAATAGGGAGGATTATTATGGTAAAGTGTACCCGTTCCGTAGGCGTAGCCAGCCGAAGGTGCAAGGGCAGAAACAAGCGAGCCAGGAAGAAATGTATGAAAAGAGTTATGTGCGGACCGAAGAAAAGGCGAAGAAGGAAGCGAAGGTGAGCCAAAGGGGAACAATGTTCCCAATTCCCATTTTTTGAATCTTTATTAAGAGATTAAAATAAAGATTAGATATGCCAGCGGAATTAAATATAGATGGCAAGCGCGTAGTTTGCCGAAAGCTTCAAGTTGGATGGCGCAGAGGTCAAAAGACTGGTAAGACATATAAAGTTTTTTGTAGGATGCCGTTGAGATATGGGAGAAGGATTAAGAATGCCAGTAGGTAGAGTTGTCAAAACAGATGGATATTGTAAGAAGGTTCTGATACCGAAGGGAAGATTTGACCCAAGAAGCTTTCGGACTGTGAGTCCCAGCAAGAGAACAAGAATAACTATTGGATGCCCTAGGGGACAGTGGGATTCTAGACGAAAACGCTGCAGAACCGGGACAAAAGCACAGAGGATTCTGAAAAAAAGGACTAGGGCTGGGACATGCCCGAGGATGTGAGAATATGGTTGAAAAGGACTGGGCGGAGATTAAGCGGAGCATAAGGAACATCAGAAGTGTATGCCACGGCATGAAACCCATAAAGAATGGAATGGGAATTAGATGTTTTTCTACTACTGATGAATTTCAAGATAAAATGAGAAAACTTTTCCAAGATAAATACAGAAGGCACCGTTGATTTTCAAGTCGTTAAAGTGCATGCTACTTCTTTTGATTTTCATTTATGAATTGAAGATACTGGCATATATGGCATATACGGGTCTTGCTATATAGCAATATGTGAGTAATCTTTTTAAAGGACTACATTATATATAATATATGCCCGAAAAGTTCACTTCGATACGAGTCAAGACGACTACGAGGGATGCCGTGAACAAGCTTGCTGAACAAAGAGGTATAGCCGCCGAGGATTTGATTTTCTCATTCACCAGAACAAGACCCGATACCGAAAAGCAGATTCTACTCAATATCGACAAAGAGAAATTCTACATGCTTCGTGATCTTACAATAAAGCTCAAGGAGGCAGGTGGCCTAGAAACGGATAAGCTGGAAGATATGATTATGATGCTCATAGATGGTGTTATCAAGAATACTGTAGAAAAGATGTCACAATCTATGGGGGACATGAGTACAAGTGAACAGATTTCACCCGATTCTCAACTAGTCAGTCCAAGTTAACAGCATTTTGAGGCGATATGTATGAAGGTTAAGTGTCCTATATGTCACGAAGTCAAGAAGATGCAGGGACTCCAGCTCCATCTCAAGAATAGCCATCCTGAGGAGTTCAAGAAAGATGGTTATTGGAAGATCAAGGAAATAGCACTCAAGGATATCGTACGCGATGACAAGGAACCGCCCACAAAAGCGGAGCTTCTAAACCCCCCAAAAGATATCCAAAAACCGGATGAAGGACTAGTTGAAGGACAGGATGATGAACGAGCAATCCATGCTTGGAATATTAAATCAGGACAAACACTGAGATTTACACCAACTCCAACAGCAAGCATGGTAATAAACCAGTTCGGAAACCCAAGAAACCCCTCAGATGTAATCAATAAGGCGCTTAACGAGTTTGCATCTAGTCGAGGATTAGAACCAGCGATTATTCGGACAGAGGGTGGAAAAGCTGTAAGCCTACTTGGTGGCGATAGTGAAAGCAAAGAAGACCGAGAATTCAATAAGATTCTTAAGCTAATCGCAGCAAATAATACCGTGAACCAATCATATAATCAATTCACACCAGCCTCGCAAATGATGGAAGTTATGAAAAATAGGGTCAGTAAAGGAATGGGTATGGGCGAGTTTGCCAAAGAGATGGTCAACATGGTACTCATGATGAAGATGATGGAAGGGTTGTGATATAATGGAGGAGGAAAATATGGCAGGAAAGACTTCAATGGAGCAGAGCATAGAGAAAAAACAAAAGCAAATCCAGATGGATTTGCTGAACAGGTTAGCATCTGGCGGCGGCATGAACCAAAATGACCTCATGGCGTATATGTCAATGCTGCAGAAGCAAGAACCCAATGCATTCCAGGACATGATGCCCCTTATCTTGGCCATGAAGATGATGAATCCCACGCCGAAAAGCGACAACTCATCTCCAATGATGTTCTGGATGATGATGGACAGCATGAGGAAGGGCGGGGATGGCGACATCGAGAGAAAGCTCGACAAACTCGAAGCGGCGTTGAAATCCAATGAGGACAAGAAACATTACGAGGCCGTCATGAATGAGATACGGAACCTGAAGACCAACAAGAGTGATATTGGCATGAAAGACCTTTTGACTCTTATGATGAGCAAGGATGATATAATTGCAAAGGCACGGTCTGAGGCCGACATCAAGGGCAACGAACTCATGGTGACACACCTGAAGGGGTCATTTGATGCTCTTCAAAACGAGCTGAAAAAGGTAGGAACTGGAGGCGACATCGGAAAGATGGGGCAGATGATAAAGCAGATAAAGGAGATATCCGAAACATTAGGCATAGGGAAAGTGGCACCCAAGCCCAAGGAAGAGGTACTCAAGGAAATCATCCAAGCAGGAATTGCGCCTCTCACCCCAGTTATAGAGAACTATTTTAAAAAGATGGGGCAGCAGGATGCTCAGCGAATGTCTCCAGACCAGCTCGCCCGTTTGCAGCAAATACAGGCACAGAGAAGCAACCAGAATCCAGGTACGCAACTTGTCCAGCCCCAGCCAATTCCCACAACACCAGTAAACCAGCCCGATACGAACCAGAGCATGGGATTGGTGAGTAAGGATGCAGTATTTCCAGATCTCATCGACATAGCGGATGGGGGAGTAAAGGCGAACAGAAGGTTAAATTTGGGGAATTCACCATAAAATAAGAAATAAACTATATATTGTGTATAAATTTAGTAAGACCACAACATATTGATAGTCAGGTGATGGAATATGGATAGAGCAGATTTAGAAAGACTTATATCAGAGCCGAACGGAATGTCACAGGCTCTTAGAGTGCTGAACGAAGAGATAAACAGGCTGATAAAGTTTGCCAAGAATGCAGGAACATATCAGAACAAAATTTATCCCGACCTTGTCAACATCAGCGAGGACAGGAAATGATGCGAGAAGTCTCTCTCTGTGGAAAGAGATACCAGATAGATGTGGAGAATATGCCTGTTCATAGTTGGGGGCAGACATCAACATTTTGCAGAATCGTATATGATGGTCTGTCATTTGTCGGGGATGATTTTCAGATGGCAAGGAAAAGGTTTGCGGATTATGTTAAAAGGACTTGCAGTGATTCTTGATGGATGGTAAAAAAAGGGTAAAAAACCTAAGGGACAAAATCTTTACTTTTATAGCTTTTTCTGATGAACAACCCCTTCCTAGCGGTGAAATGATGAAAAAATTCAGCCTGTCGAAACAGGCACTTCATTACCACTTAGCAAAGCTTACTGGTGATGGTTTCATTAGGCAGACATTCAGGGATTATTGCGCTTTCTATGAATCCACAGAAAAAGGAAAAACAATCGGGGTAAAAAAGATGTCAGTTGGACTGTTGCCAGATATTTTAGGCTTGCACAATCTCGCTTTCAAGTTCAAAATATTGTCTGGAAAAAACTTCAAACTCAAGAAAAGCACTAAACTGCGGGGATGGACAAAATATCATTGCCATTTTGACGGCCATTATGTCGAAAAAACTCCAGACAATCTGATAATCTGGCCCGTAAAAAAGGACGACCGGATGTACGGAACCGACCCATTTGAACTAAAGCAGCAAGCAAGGGACAAGGCAATCAGTATAGCGCAGAATTTTGTGGATAGGTATGACCTGAAGCTCTCAAAGCCAGAAATATCGAGAAGGGAGCACTATGCCCTACAGAGTCCGCTTACAAAGTACATGGGAAACATTGAATTAACCACCAAGGAGTGGAAGCGCGACTTCAGTGAAGGCGGCAATGGAGAGATAGAGCCTTTCACGCCCCAAGCAGCCATAGAACTTGTTGAAGGAGTAAGAAGATTGTCGAGGAGTGATGACAGGATTGAGCAGCATCTTGAGAGACTTACCGAGCAGATGGCTATATATGCCGAACACCTAAATGCACATATACCCGTGCTGAAAGGCATGGAAAGAATGATTAAAAAGCTAGACAAGAGACTTTCACAGAGAAAAGTTGGTGAGTTTATTTGAGGGAAGATGAAGAAAACGAGCGGAAAAAGTACGCCAAGCAGAGAACTCTTGATGGGAAGACAATCTACAGGTAAACATTATGAACATATTCGGAATAGTAGATGATATGAGTGAAAAGGCCATGGAAAAGATGTTCCTGCAGCTGATAGATGGCCTGAACAGAGAGGATTTGGATATGGCCGTGAAGGAGAACCTCAGCCTGTTGGATCAGACCGCCTTATGCAATCCGAGGGCACTCTCCATGGCCGAAAGGCTCGCAAAGAGGTTTAGTGGTCAAGAACACCTTTTAACGACGGAAAATGTCCTGAAATGGATAAAAGAAAAAAGATATGAATTGTATTTCGGAATTATCAGCAACCCAAAAGCGAGAAAATGGTTTGAAAGCCAAATAAGAGAGTTCAGAGAGTTTTTGTTCTGATGAAATCCTTTTATACGAAACGCCACAATTCTTTAACATGGATAAGAATTAACAATAATTTTCATATCCTTGGGGTATTAACATGAAACCAGTGGAGAAATTCGCACAATACAACCGAGAAAACATACTCGGAAATTTGCTGCAGGCAGAAACACACTACAAGAACCTCTCGGACACATCTGATCCAGATTATTCCGCATGTATAAACAAGCACCTTTTAGAGGCGCAGATGGAGCTTTCGGAACTCCAGGCGCATGATCCAAAGAACATGGATACATACAAAGAAATGATGTTGAATATAAGGAAGCTGAGAAAAGACAACATAAGGGGAATAGATCCATCGGATGGGATTTCCCGCATAAGGGATGTGCGGGGAAAGTTTGAGGGCTATGTGAAAGGATTCAACACGGAATTCTGCCAATCATGCGGTGATTTCTCAGAAAGGCTCGTCGAGTACTCAAAAAGCTTAAATAGGGATGGCAACCATAATTCAAATATCCCAATAAAAGAGGATAAAGATTGGGAGGATAATATGGCGAAAATGGCAAAGGATGTTATTGGAAAGGTTCTGGTAGGCAATCTTGTGGGAAAGGGCATCAGCGTTGTAACACCGATGGTTGTTCCCATCAATGGGATTGTTCCAGGCGTGGCTAACAAGAGCCTTGTGAACCTGCTTGCTGGGATAGGTTTAACGGTAGCAGCACTATACGGCAAGCTCGGAAAAATGAATCTCATGGGAGCTGTAGCTGGAACAAATCTGATAGCCAACGAAGGTGTAGACCTTTTGATGGGTACGATGACGCCAGCGGCAAGGTTCGTATCAGCTGCACCAATGGCAGCAGTGAACGCTGGGCAGATATCTGGACGACAGCTTTACCAGACGACAATCGGAACAACTGGCGGATCCAACGGGGCTTTAGTCTACATAGACTAAGTTCCGAGTCATGCTCCGTAAATACTGGTCTAAGACCAGCAAAAATATAAATAAGGAGGGTTCCATATGGCTTTTTACACAGAACTGTCGGGTAATGCGCTTCTTGGATGGAAGCAGGGCGCTGACAAGATTAAGGCGAAGGCTGGCGGGGAGTTGGGGCTCACGACAGATGGCCTTATCGTCAGGCAGCTCAGACCTGAGGATCTTGGTTCTACCTACCCATGGTGGCAGATGAACCAGACTGCAACGAACACATGGACTGCATTCGCAGGTGCCACAACCACAACAATAGCTGACAACAGGTTCTGCTACGTCGGAGGCGTCTACTTCAACGGCAGTTCACAGACACTGCACCAGGTTAGGATAACCAGGGAGCAGTCCACGACAAGGTACTGGGTAGTTTCCCCGATTCGGGGCTTCATCAGCAGGACTGGATGGGCAGACGACGGATGGACAGTAGACCAGAACACAGTGATTACCATCGAGGGCATCTGTTCAAGCGTTTCGACACTAACAGACTTCGACTTTGTCGGGCTCGTCGCAGAAAAGAGGGGTCTTTTGATCAACCCCTGAATACAATATGATAAAATGTTACAAATTTACATTTAATCCAATTCCGCCATAAAGGACGGATAGGAACTTTTTTTTCAGAACAAGAAAAGCTTATAAAGGGATACTTACAATTATAAATCAACCCAGAAAGGAGTGCTAATTATGCCCGGAGGAAAGCATCCAAGAGAATTAAGGAATGGTGATTATTTAGAGGTGATATTCGTCGGCGGTGAGGTAATATATTACCAGATACTGAAGATGGATGATATATTCTATAAGGACAGGCATGCGGCACTTGCGGCAGATGGGACGGAATCATATGCAAATGTGGTTAATCTAGACCCCCCGATAGACCAGCTATATTACCTATTTAGTGCCGAAGTTGATGGAAATTTCAGGCTTCTATTAAAACATCCAGCAGCCACAAACAGATGGGGAACAAACAGATCTCCACAGGGTGGGTGGCTGTTCGACATATCTTCGCCAGTAACATCAAATAAGAGTATAGAGATATGGTGTTCGGAGAACTATCCACCAGCAGTGCAGCTTGAGAACCATGTGAATGTCACTCTCAATAGACCAATCATATGGTGGATAGGCAAGAGGTTCTCCGTGAGAAGGCTGGGATCAAGGGGGCAACCCGGATTCACACCACCACCGAATTGGACTACTGTTCAGGTTGGAGGAGTAGCTGAGTGATTATTATGACACAACATGAAGAGGTAATAAAATGGATATTGCCAAAATATTATGAACCGAGGGAAGGCAAGTTCATAAGGGTTATGAGAAGTTCTGAGCCAGTTCACATAGCATCACTGGCATCAACCAATGTGACCGCAGCAGGCGGAACAACCACAAGCCTGTGTTCGACGACATTTGATGCATATACCGAGGGATACATGACATCATATGGATTCTCACATTCAAGTACGGTAGCCGAGATGTGGTTTGTTGATGGAAATACGACGATAGTCCCGCAGAAGATAAGGGTGGATGCACTCACACAGTGCCAGATAACGACAATAGATGCACCGTTCTACCGGGTGGATGCGGGGGACACCATATCGGCAGTGACTGACACATCTGGAACAGTATGTGCTTGGGCGACATTAGTCAAATTCCCAATTTTCGATTACACAGAGCCGGAGAGCATTTAGGTGATTTGATATGGTTTTAGTAATAGTTGGTAAAGTCGACCCCAACAGGACGATAGAAGAGATGATGAAGGATCGGGCGAGAAGCGGAGTTGACCTGATAGACCTCAGAACCGGAAATTTGCTGGTCGATGCCGATGCACCCGCTGAAAACAAAACCCCGGTGGAAATGGAAAAGAAACCCGAACCAATTCCAGAGAAAAAACCAATGAAACAGAAAAGAAAGAAAAAATGAATTCCATACGATTTCTTGAAAGATGCATGTTAATAATTTAAATAAGTTTTGCTATAATAGCATATGCCAAAAAAGAAGATTTCCACAATCTGCTCGTATTGCAAAAAAGACAAGTTCTATATCTACCATAGAAACAAGAAAAATGAAGTAGACTGGGCAATATGTCTCGATTGCCTGAAAAAGTTCTGCGACAGCCAGCTCGGGGAGGGGAAGAATGGCGGAAGAGTGGACTAAGGATGAGACGAATGTCTCAGCCATCAGATGTAGCTATTGTGGAAGGCTCTACCAGGATGACCAAAGATACAATATGGGATTCGAGTCGGACAATTGGGCGGTATGTTTCGCATGCTTCAGAAAGGCATGCAACAAAGCATCGGAGGCGGCTGCGGGATGAACATATTGATTCTCACAAATCCATCGATGGGACCATACGGCTATTCGATTGTCGCAAAGTATGTGAGTAAGGGACTCAGGGATGCAGGTCATGATGTCTGGATAGTATCTACCATGCCGACGGGAAACATCATAAAGGATCAGAACGGAACGCCAAACATACCGACTTACTTTGAGGTTTATGGGAAGTTTGCACTCGACCAGTACATTAAAGGAATGGGTGCCGATCTCGTCATAACTATTTTCGACTGCTGGGTGCAGCAGGCATTTGAGATACCAAGCATAGTTCACAGGCACAAGATACCACTCCTTGCACATGTAACGACAAGAAGCTACCCACTGCCACGCGGGTGGGACACTTTCCTATCAGGAGTAGATCACATTGTTGCACCGACGTGGTGGGGTACAGAGATGGTAAAGGAAATGTTTCCGAACAAGGTTTCCTATATACAACATGGTGTCGACACGAAATTCTTCAAGCCCGACCAGAAGGCGAGGGACAAGCTCAGAAAAAGGCTCGGATATGAGGATAAGTTCGTGTTCCTTGCGGTCGGCAGGAATAAGGAAATGCAGAAAAGATATGACATCATGTTCAAGGCTTTCAAGGCGTTCATAACCAACGTAAAGGGTATGAAGAATAAGGTTGTCCTCCATGTCCATACGACTCCCAGAGAGTCCTACGACCTTGAAACGATGAGGGATATGGGATTCCATGACATTGGAAACGACCATATTATATTCAGCTCTGTGCGTTGGAACAAAAAAACGGAGGCATTAGAACTTTGCAGAAACGATGACCCACATGCCATGGTGCTCAACCCCCATTGGGGGCTGGATGAGACGAGGATGTGTGAGATGTACAATATGGCCGACTGCTTCGTACATAGCGGAGGAGGCGAAAGTTTTTGTTTGCCAGTTTTAGAATCACAGGCATGTGGTTTGCCATCCGCTGTTCCAGACCATTCCGCATTTAAGGAAATTGTAGGGAAGCCTGAAACCGGAATCCTTTGCAAGATAGAATCCGAACTGACCACACCATCTTTGAGTGATGTCAAGGCCGTGGGAACAATAGATCTAGCAAAGGGGATGTATAAGATATATTCGGACAAGAAACTGAGGGAAACCTGCAAGAGGAATGCATTAGAGAACATCAAGAACTACACATGGAAAGAGATCGTGGACAAGTGGATATTTGTGATAGAGAAGATGACCGAACCAAAATTCAACTACAGAACCGGAGAATTAGGGATATAGAATGGGGGGATTAAATAGAAAATAGAATAGCAAGCTATACGGCAGCATCAGTGCTACCAGCCAAACTTGTCACCAACCCAGAACTGGTCAGGGAGATAGCAGAGAAAAAGAAAATTCCATGTATACATTTACAATTAAATCCCACAAATCGGTGCAACCTCAGATGCCCGATGTGCTCCTGCTCAAAGCGGGACAGAAGGCACGAACTATCATATGAGAACATAATGGAGATAATGTCAAAGGCAAAAAGGGCCGGATGTGAGAGTGTGACAATTACGGGAGGAGGGGAACCGCTGATGCATCCAAGAATATATGATATAATCCACGGCATCAAGGACATGGGTATAGAGATAGGATTCGTGACGAATGGGACCATGCTCCACCAAGTCCCAGCAGAGGTGTTCAGCAGGATAACATGGATAAGGATATCCTCTGCGGATCATAGGGCATTTCCAAAAAGATATATCAACAAACTGGATGCTGCTGTGGATAGAGGAGGTAATGTGGACTGGTCGTTCTCTCACATAGTCACACAGAAACCGAACTATAAGACGATAAAGGCATTGGTAAAATTCGCAAACAGTCACGCATTCACGCATATTAGGCTTGTGTCGGATTTACTGGATCTCGATGCCGCAAGGGACATGGACACAGTAAAGTCCAAGCTGAGAGAAGCAGGGATAAATGATGACATTGTTATCTATCAGGGAAGGAAGGAATTCGAGCTAGGTACAAAGAAATGCTACATAAGCTTACTCAAGCCGGTGGTGACTGCGGATGGAAGGATAGTAGCCTGCTGTGGGTGGCAATATAGAAAAGAGAAAGCCTCCCGGGATTATGATGCAGAGGATTCAATGTGTGATGCAAAGGACATAGACAAGCTCTATGAGATGCAGAAGTACTTTGATGGTAGCGCATGCAGCAAATGCTATTATATGAATTACAACCGCACCCTGAAAATACTGCTCTCAGACTTGAAGCATAAGAGGTTTGTTTGATGGAAAAAAAGGAAAGGGGATATGATAAAATAGAGAAGCCGCTTGTTTCAGTACTAATACCAGTTTACAATGCTGAAAAGTTCATTTATGGAGCCATCAGGTCGGCAGTAGTCCAGGAGTATGATAACATAGAGGTAATTGTTTTGGATGATGCATCAACGGATGAGACGGCAAACATCTGCAAGTCCTTTGGCGACAGGATACGTTACATTAAAAATGAGAAGAACATGGGCATCGGATATGGCCGGAAACGGCTTGTCGATGAGTCAAAGGGGGAATATATCGTATTCTGTTCAGCCGATGATATCTTAAGTACGCAATTTGTTGACAATATGATGGCCGAATCCAAAAAAAATCCAGAAAAGATATTATACTGCAACTTTTTCATAATCGACAATCTTGGCAAGGTTGTCAATGAATATAGTACCACGGGATTCAAAGAAAGCGATGATTTCTGTGTGGCATCCTACGAGTCGGCTTTGAGGCACTCCATGTTCGTCAACTTTTCTTGCGTTTTGATACCAAAACCAGTCTTCAGTAAAGTACAGTTTGACCCAAATATCAGATATGGAGAAGATTTGGATTTTTTATTGAAATCGATGAAATATTTCGGGTATGTGCATATACCCATAACTCTGGTAAAGTACAGGGTGCATATGGAAATGATAACCAAAAAAAAGTGGTATGATATAGAGAGAAACAATAAGAAAATTATAGCGGCTTGGGAAAAATGGTGGGGTGAAAATGATGGGTAGATTCCTTCTAGTAAACTGGACATCTTACGATGAGATAAAGGGAGGGTGTGAATCCATTTTCAATGACCTCAAGAATTTACTAATTGATGCTGGGCATGAAGCAAAGATGATAACATTCAGGCATGCCAATGAGGTATTGGCGATGGGGATTGAAAGGAAAAAATCAATGTTCTTTGAAGTAGAAACATCCCATCTGCTTGACAGGTATGTATCACACTATCTAAAACTTTATCCAAAAACCAATGTAATATCCAATGCGGGATTAGTTAACTATTGGTACAAAAACAAAAGAACAACGAACATATTCAATGACCCTTTCAGGTTAATAGTAGATGTAATGGCTCGCATGGCGCTTTATGGCCCAGCAGATTATAATAAATACGCATGCATCCTTAACCTCATGCAAAAGGAGAGCATGAATGGGGCCAAGAACGTGGCTATCTCGGATCTCACGGCCTATGAAATGAAAAGGATGGGCATCACCCCGGACATCACAATCCCACATGGTGTGGATAGGAAGATATTCCATCCCATGGATAAGATGGAATTGAGAGAGAAGTACGGAATACCGAAGGATGCGACTGTGGCAGTGTGGGCAAAGGATTTCACGCCAGTGGCTGGTTTTCATATACTCGCAAAGCTCATCAAGGAGTTCAAGGACATCTACTGGGTACTGCAGTTTAAGAATATGAGGGACTACAAACCAAAATATAAGAATGTTAAAATCCTGCAACCAATTAAAAGGAACATAATGCCGGAAATATTCAACTTAGGCGACTTTTTGGTGAACCCATCAATCATTGAGAGCTTCGGGCTTGTGCCACTAGAGGCGATGGCATGCGGAATACCATGCGTAGTTGGGAATACGGGTTTCATTTGGGACAAAAAAATGGAAAAGGATATTGAAAAAAAACAATACGGCATTGTTGTCAGGAATTCATCAAAAGTCGCATATACAAAGGCCATCAACAAGCTTTTGGAGAAGAAGAAAGAATTCAGGCCAAGGGAATTCACTAAAAAATACGACATATCCATATGGAGGAAGGCATGGACAGACTTAGCAGAAAAACTCTGCGCGGAAAAAAGCTGAGAAAATACAAGGAATCCCAAATCGAGGGTCACAAGGATACCGAAAGATATTCCCTGTCAACCCCGGGTTATGTCAGGCTAATGGAATATCTCCATAATCTTATCCCCAAAGATGGAAAAGTTCTAGAGATTGGGTGCAATTGTGGATTTGAATGCATGGCGATGCAGCAGGGAGGACGTAAAGTCATCGGAATAGATATAGGTGAGGACTTCATCGGAAGGGCAAAGGAAATCGGCATCGATGCTAGAACCATGGACATGCATAATCTCAGGTTTTCGGAGAATAGGTTTGATTGTGTATATATCAACAACACTTTGGAGCATGCATATAATCCAGACAAGGTTCTATCCGAAATATATAGAGTGCTGAAAGGGGGCGGAAAGTCCATCATATGCATTCCAGCCGACTATAAGAACAAGGAATACATACCAGATGAGAACTGGGATCAAAGCCTGCATATGTGGAAGCCGGACACGGAAGAGTTCAATAGAACAGTGCAGAAGGCAGGATTCTCGGGAACTGTTGTAATCGAGTTGGACGCTAAGGCCATGTTCGGTCTGGAAAACCGCGCAAGTCTTAACAAATATTTGGTGGCAATATGCAAGAAGTAATAATACTATTCGGGCCAATGGGTACAGGAAAGAGTGATTATGCCAGAACAATTGCCAAAAAAAATAGCTATGAATTGATGGATTTTGATGAAACGTTCAGCCATATGTTCGGCAACAAATTCGAGCCGTTTTTCAATTATGTTTTGACGAGGATTAGAAAGAGCAAAAAAACAGTTGTAATAGATGGTTGGTTCGCATGGGATGAGAATGAGATGCATTCGGTAAAACTGCTTGGAAAAATCAATAACATCAAAGTAAATTGGATACATGTCTTCACATCAGAATGGATGACTAAGAAGAGATATTATGAGAAGACCGACAAGGATCCCATGGAGGCCAGAAGGCTGATAGAACTGTCGATAGAAAGAGCATCCCCATCAAATGTAAAATACGAATGCACATTTATCGACTCGACTGATTTCAAGTACAATAAATGCAGATATGATGATTATCTGCTGAGATTCTATGATATGCCAGATGCTGATACGGAAGCAAAGCTACTCAAGGATATAGGAGATGCTGAAAGATATCAGAACATAAAACTCCCATCTGGGAAAACGACTGGCGGATATACTGATTGTGAAAAGAGCTGGGAGCAGATAAAAGAGTTGGTGGATTGGAAGGGAAAGAATGTGCTGGATGTCGGATGCCATTGGGGATACTTCTGCCACAAGATAAAGAATGCCAGTGCCAGAAGCATGACTGGAATTGATGTGTCAGAGAAGACCATTGGAATCGCAAAAAGGATACGGGACATTCTCAACTCGAATGTAGTTCTAAAAAAACAGGACATAGAAATGAAAGAGCTGACAAGTCATTATGATGTCATACTTCTTTTGAACACGCTTCACCATCTCAGAAGTCCTTTCCACGTTCTCCGCAGGATTTTTAGACATTCAGATGAAACTGTGATAGAATTTGAGCTTCCACATAATAATTTATCCAACCAAATACCGATAGTAGAGATGGGTGATCCGATAAGGCTGTCAAATGGGAAGATGGGGGGGCATCTGAGGTTCAACAAAAGCATGCTTATCAGGTTTGCATCGGAGAACGGACATTTCCTGAAGAAAGAGGTCGAGAGCAGAAGACCAAATAGGACTATAATGCTTTTCGGGAGGAGCGAATGAAACAGAATACAGTACTCATCGTACTTGAGAGCTTGCGCTACGACCAGTTCATGTCAGTCAAGCCGAAAAACATGATGGGAATAGGTAAGGTTTTCAAGGCATATTCAGCCGCAAACTGGACACTCCCTAGCGTGATGTCGATGATGACGGGTATGTTACCACATAGCGAACTGGGACAACCAATTAGGGATGATTTCATGACCATGGGAAACATAGTGAAGGAGGGTTTCTGGCTACCATCCGCCATGCAGAAGATGGACTTCACTACAACAGCGATGGTAAGCATACCATGGCTTGAGATGATAAATAAGGGATGGGATAAGTTCATGATGAGCCATAACTACGGAAACATAGACACGATGGCAGAAATATTCAAAAAACTGGAACACCAATTCTTCTGCTATTTCCATGTGGGTGACACACACATGCCGTATGGAAAGAAGGATGGCGAGAAGATAGTTAGCAAGAAAAACGTAAATGACTATAATTCTGGGAAGGATAATATAATTGCTACACATATGCAGGAAATAAGATCATGGCAGAAAGGAATACTTGGATATGTCGATGAAAAGTTCGGAGTCGCTGTGAACTCGCTACCTGTGGGCACAAGAATGATAATCACGGCGGATCATGGGGAGCTATTTGGGGAAGACCATAAATTCGGTCACGGATGCCATTTCCATCCCAAGTTATTCGAGATTCCGCTAATAATAGGTGAGGTTTGATGAACAAAAAATGGGAGGACGATGCGAAATGCTGCGAACTTACATGGTGGAGGAAAAAGCTGAAGGAACTCGGATCCGACCGATTTATCAAGTATAGAAGGGATTACTTTGAGGCAATGCTGAAAATGTTCGGGGATAAATTCAAGCCGAGTGGGAATGTCGTGAACATAGGCACGGGAGCAATGTCGATATTTAGTTTCATCAAGGTCAAAAAAGCCATTGAGGTGGATCCAGTAATAGGGAATTATCTAGAAGAATATAAGATGCTCCCATGGCCAGATTTCAAATATTACAAATCCACAAAACCACTGGGGGATGAATATGCAGATACTGTCATATGCATGAATACAATCGACCACACATCAGAACCATTGGAAATGGTATCGGAGATATTCCGGATATTAAAGAATGGGGGCAAGCTGTATTTTGAGGTCAACTTCGATAGATATGATTCCCCAGCTCATTATCAGAAGTTTAGCGCGGAACTAGTAAAAAAACTATTCAAAGTGGGATTCAAGTTCACATATACGAACATAAAGACGGACTGCGGGCCACTCAAGAACTGGGATGAATATTATGCCATAATGGAGAAGGAAAAATGAAGATATATAACTGCGAATTGACGAATTACTGCAACGGGAAGTGCGGGAATTACTGCCCATATAGCAAAATGGCTCGGAAAAAAGGAAACATGTCTGAGAAAACATTCAGAAAGGTGCTGGATAAGCAGGAACTAAATTTTATTGAGATGCACAACTTCGGAGAGCCACTAATGCATCCAAGAATATTTGATTTCATAAAAATGGCGAAAGACGTTGGGTTCAAAACGGAGTTCAGTACCAATGGCCTATTACTCGATGCTAAAACATTTGATAACCTATATCATGCAGGGTTAGACCTTCTTTGGGTGTCCATAAGGCCATTCTTTGGTAAGGTAAGAAAAACGCTCATAAAGCACTATGATGAGTACTCAAAGAAGATGAAAATAACCATACTTTATGTCGAGTTCAAGAATAAGATAAAAACACTGCCAAGAAGTTGGGATGTAACATACATAGAACCGCATTCATGGTCGGGATATGTTGTTATCCCATTTGTGAAAAGGAACATATCCTGCTTCAATTTATCAAATCAAGCAGTTACCGTATTATGGGATGGACGGGTATCGAACTGCTGCCACGATTACGATGGAAAATACATAATTGGAACGATTGATGATGATAATCTAAAACCATCAGTAAACGAATTATGTAAAAGGTGTGAATTCTATGGAACGCAATGACAATATTTTCGATAGAAACGGAAGAAATGATCTACACTGGACGGCAATGCTGTATCACGACAGCAAATTCTGGATGTTCTACAACTACGGCATGGCGGTGATGGGGCCGACGCCACTCATGGCTGGTCTGGCGACAAGCGAGGATGGCGAGAAATTCGATATCATCAAAGATGTCGTTATCCACCCAGATTTTGGCAGCTGGGATTCCGAACTTATTGAGGTTCACAGCATCATACGGGCAGATGGTATGTGGAGGATGTATTACTGCGGAAGGGATGAAGAAAATTTTCGCATAGGGATGGCCGAGTCTGAGGATCTCATTGAGTGGAAAAAACACAAAGAACCAATAGTTGATATAGGAGATTCTCACTGGGAGAGCGTACATGTGGCAGATCCCTATGTCTTGAGATTCGGCGGGAAATACCTGATGTTTTATATGGGGAAGGGCGATGTCTGGCAGGTGGGCATGGCCGAGAGCAAGGATGGCATAGAATGGAACAAACATATAGAGAATCCCATGATAAGGGCAGACCAAGAATGGTGCGATGGTTGTGTGACGCTATCTGGTGCGGTTCATTTTGGAAACAAACTGCTTGCCGCAGTCCATGGATATAGTTTGACCGACAACAAATTTAGAGTCAAGCTGGTGTATAGTGAGAAAGGATACTCGTGGAGTCCGGTCAAGTTTGCGACGGGAATCGAACCAGAACCGCAGGATTTTACAATCAATCCAGGAAAATGGTGCGACAGGGGCTTGGTACATCCTGAGATCATCAGAATCGGAGGTAAGCTGCTGATATATTATACCGGAATACGGGTCGGCAGCCCGAATCTGCATAGAGTAGGGAGGGTAGAACTGTATGAAAACGAGATTAACCTGTAAAGTTTACTGCTGCAATGCATTATATTTTCTGAGAAGCCTTGAGGATAGTGGTGAGAAGGTTGATATGTTCATGACAGACCCGATGTCGACATATGATATGGAATTCAACATGAAATGGCTGAGAATATGCTATAGCCTTCTGAAAAGGGGAAGAATTTTATGTTCGTTCTGCAGCCCCCCAACGGTCGAAGGCTTTATATCTCAGGCAAAAGACACAGGCTTCAAGCTTGTACAGAAGTTTGAGCGCAAAAATAAACTGACTGGAAAGATGGAACCATGTATCGTTTTATCAAAAAGAAAAAGCAGGTTTAAGCCGTTTAAGTATAGGCATTTTTCCTTGAAATCCCCAAAATTGGGATCATTTCCGAGGGAGGCAATGAAGCCACTGGGACTCATAAAGTCTTTAGTCAGGCATTTCACCAATGAGGGTGATATTGTGATTGACCATTTCCTCGGCTCAGGGACGACCGCCATAGCATGTGTGCAAACCAAAAGAAATTTCAAAGGATGTGAACTGAATGAGGATTACGCAGTGATAGCGAAAAAGAGGCTCGGTTTCAAGGATATGTTCAGAACGGGGTTGTGATAGTTTTAAATGTGAGGGTTCTAAAGAATAAATATGGCGACTACAGAGGAACTTCTCGGGCAAATACTT